>LNAP01000823.1_pt1 | contig 34422 bp, 25 predicted proteins | sample 602601 | NCBI WGS metagenome assembly LNAP01 (sample SAMN02440304, study PRJNA202911) | soil metagenome | biome: Subtropical and temperate rainforests or woodlands; isolation source: soil samples (1 kg each in a 20% v/v slurry with milli Q water) were... ...
GGTCGCGGCGCGCCAGGCCGCCGCTGCCGCCACCGCGCCCTGAGCCACGCCGGCCATGCCGTCCTGCACTTGGCGCATGTGACCGGCGGGTTGTAGCGTTGGGGATTCCCCGTGCCGGAATCCTCCCATGCTGAAACGCGCGCACCTGCCCGCTCCCTTGTTGCTGCTGGCCCTCGCGCTGGCACCGCACGCCTTCGCCGCCGCGCCCGCGGTCGATCCGCGCATCGAACAGGTGCTGGCCCAGCTGGGCAAGGCGCAGTCGATCCAGGCGGTGGCGATCTCGCCGGACGGCAAGCAGCTGGCGTGGGTGATCCAGCGCGACGGCAAGCCGGCAATCGAGGTGGCCGATGCCGACGGCCGCCATGTGCATCGCGTGAGTGCCGCGGCCAAGCCGGGCAGCTGCGCCGAATCCGGCATCGCCTGGGCGCCCGATTCGCGCCGCCTCGCCTTCATTTCCAACTGCAGTGTTGACCTCACCAGCACCAAGGTGATGCAGAACGCCATCTACCTGGCCGACCCGCGCGGCAACGGCGCGCCGGCACGACTGGCCGAACTGCAAGGCTACGTGCGTTCGCTGCAATGGACCGCCGACGGCAAGTCGCTCGGCTTCCTCTACGTGCCCGGCGCCACCCGTCACGCCAGCGCGGTGGCCGCGGCCAAGCCGGCCGCCGGCGAAATCGGCGTGAGCGGGGTGGAAGTGCAGCGCGTGGCCAGCCTCGACGTGGTCAGCGGCGCGCTGCACAAGCTGACCCCGGCCGGTCTGTACGCCTACGAATTCGACTGGTCGCCGGACGGCTCGCGCATCGTCTACACCGCCGCGCCGCCGCCGGGCGACAACAACTGGTGGATCGCGAAACTCTACGTGCAACCGGCGCAAGCCGACACCGGCGCCAGCGTGCTGGTCGACCCCACCGGCACCGACAGTGGTTCCCTGCGCGACCTGCAGATCGCGCTGCCGCGCTGGTCGCCGGACGCCACGCGGATCGCCTTCATCGGCGGCCTGATGAGCGACCAGGGCGCCACCGGCGGCGACATCTACGCGGTGGCGGCCGGCGGTGGCGCGCCGATCAACCTCACCCCGGGCATCCGCGTCACGCCGGCGTGGCTGCGCTGGAGCGGGCCGCAGTCGATGCTGGTCAGCCAGGTCAGCAACGGCCAGAGCCAGCTGGCGGATTACACGGTTTCCGCCACGCGCGCGCAGCAGCAGCGCGTGCACTTCACCGTGCCGGCCAGCATCAGCGACGGCAGCGCGTCGATGGCGATGGCGCTGTCCGACGACTTCAAGTCCGTGGCCTTCCTGCAGAGCTCGTACGCGGCCGCGACCGAGGTTCATGCCGGCGCGCTCGGCCACACGCCGCCGCCGGCGGTGACCGCGTTCAATGCCGCACTGAAGCCGGCCTGGGGCAAGGCCGAATCGGTGGAGTGGAACAACGAAGGCTTCCACGTGCAGGGCTGGTTGCTGTATCCGGCCCACTACGACCCGAACAAGACTTACCCGATGATCGTGATGGTGCACGGCGGCCCGGCCAGCGCCGTGGTGCCGCGCTGGCCGGGCGTCGGCTATGGCGGCGCACCGCTGGCGGCACTGGGCTATTTCGTGTTCATGCCGAACCCGCGCGGCAGCTTCGGCCAGGGCGAGAAATACGTGCAGGCGAACCGCAAGGATTTCGGCTATGGCGACCTGCGCGACATCCTCGCCGGCGTCGACGCGGTAGAGAAGAAGGTTCCGGTGGACGACCAGCGGCTCGGCCTCACCGGCTGGAGCTACGGCGGCTTCATGAGCATGTTCGCGCCGACCCAGACCCAGCGCTTCCGTGCCGTGGTCGCCGGCGCCGGCATCTCGAACTGGCAGAGCTACTACGGCCAGAACCTGATCGACCAGTGGATGCCGCCGTTCTTCGGCGCCACCGTGTACGACGACCCGACGGTGTACGCGAAGAGTTCGGCGATCAACTTCATCAAGCAGGTGAAGACGCCGATGCTGATCGTGGTCGGCGACCGCGACGCCGAATGTCCGGCACCGCAGTCGTTCGAGATGTGGCACGCGCTGCGCGCGCAGGGCGTACCGACCGCGCTGGTGGTGTACCCGAACGAAGGCCACCACTTCGTCGACCCCGCCCACCAGCGCGACGTGCTGCAGCGGGCGCTGGGCTGGTTCGGGAAGTATCTGCCAGCATCGGAATGAAGCGCGGCGACGGCAGCTGCGCGCTTAGAACAGCTCGCCCTGCGGCGACGGCTTGCGCGGCGGCACGAAGCGCGAGGTGTCGAGCGTGAGTTCGCGGGCGCGGCCGAAGCCGTGCTTGCGGCAGGCGACCTCGAAGCGGCGGCGCAGCAGGTCGGCGAACACGCCTGAGCCGCGCATGCGGGTGGCGAAGTTGCTGTCGTAGTCGCGGCCGCCGTTCATCTGCTGGACCAGGCTCATCACGTGCTCGGCACGCTGCGGCGCGTGCAGGGCGAGCCATTCGCGGAACAGGGCCTTCAACTCGTAGGGCAGGCGCAGCGTGGTGTAGCCGGCACAGCGTGCGCCGGCCTCGGCGGCCTGCGCCATCACCGCTTCCATGTCACGGTCGTTCAAGGCCAGGATGATCGGCGCCACCAGCACGCCGACCGGCACGCCGGCTTCGGCCAGGGTGCGGATCGCCTGGATCCGCCGATGCGGCGCGCTGGCGCGCGGTTCGAGTTTGGCGGCGAGATGGTTGTCCAGCGAATTGACCGAGACGAACACCTGCACCAGTTGTTCGCGCGCCATCGGCACCAGGATGTCGAGGTCGCGTTCGACCAGCGCGTTCTTGGTGACGATGGTGCACGGGTGATGGCATTCGGCCAGCAGTGCCAGCGCGGCGCGGGTCAGTCGCCACTGTTTCTCGATCGGCTGGTACGGGTCGGTGTTGCTGCCGATGTTGATCGGGCTGATCACGTAACCGGGCTTCGCCAGTTCCGCGCGCAGCACCTCGGCGAAGTTGCCTTTCGCGCGCAGCTTGGTCTCGAAGTCCAGCCCGGGCGAGAGGTTGAGGTAGCTGTGCGAGGGCCGCGCAAAGCAATAAATACACCAGCACTTTATGACGAACTATAAAGTGTTCATTTTCACGGTGCTTCTACGATTTCGAGTCGTGCCCCTTAACCCCGAACGCATAGGGCCACCAGCGCCTCAAGCTAGTTGTTAAACGAAGAGCGCTTCTGTATTAGGTAAGCGGGCATGAACCGATCGTACTTCGGCTGCAACCACGGGATGATTGAGAAACTAGGCCATTTCGGAGCCTACTTTCCGCTATTCGCGAACGACTGAATTTGATCACGTGAACCGACCGTCTATGTTGCAGCGGATGGTGCAAACGCGCACAGCACACGGATACCACCGCCTCCGATTGCCAGTAGCGCCGGTACGCCAGTGAAGACTTTCGGAATCTGCTCAAGGATCACGGCATCACGGTCGATGAGGCGTCGCGGCACCGGCCAAAGCAGGCACATAGGGGACGAGCTCGTCGTGATTGGCGAGCACAATGTGTTGTTGGACTGGATCCGGATGCGGTGAAAGCAGCCCGAGACGCTTGAGCAGGTATCGGGCGAGTGCCTGCCGAATTGGGATATGGAGGCGCTCGTTCTCCATGCCGTAATCAAGCGCCACGATGCGACGTGGGCCTGCTGCGAGCTCGGGATGCGGAGCTATGACTACATCCAGTATTCGATGCCACGCCTCATCATCGTGTGGACTGCAGTTTGATTCAGCGCCCAGCTCCAACTCTAGGATGCGAGCGAACACAAAATCGCGGTAATCCTTTCGCAAATGGCAGTATGCGCGGACATGCCATCGGAAACCATCGTATCCCATGGCATGAGGACTGATCATTCGGCGTGTAGGTTCGGGCCGACTAATGGCTTGGTAGGCGATCGTCAGCTGACGCTTCTCTCGAATCGCGATCAAGGTCTGGCGGAGGTGGCCTATTGGTACGCTGCGCATAGGGTGACGCACGACATCGGCAGAAGGGATAAAGCCGAGGAAGCTGATGTCGTGGGGAAGGACGCCAATCGTTAGCGCGTAGAGTTCGGCGAGATAGCGTGCGCTGCTTCCGTCGGCAAATCGCGGTTCGAATGTCTGAGTCGCTAGATATGCCTTCTGCGACAAGTTGTACACCGCATTTCCGGGGGCGAGCTCCATGTACTTGGCTAGGTCGAGCGAAGCCTGCGGCACGGATATCGAGAAGAAATCCGTCAGATCAGCACGGTTAAGTCGGCCTTCCCAGCAAAGGCGGGAGTCGATGAACTCTAGGCGCCTGTCTTGCCCCCATCGCCCGCGCTGCTTGCCTGACGATCGTCGAGTTTTGTTGTGGGACATGGGGTTACCCGTGTGAAGGTGTCTTTCACGAATAATGACTATACATATCTAATCAGTAGATATATGCTACCACGCGGCAGCATTCCGGGCGTACGCACGGAATCTGCCAGCCCTACTACCTTTCACTGGAGGCTTCCATGAGCGGTAACCCCGATCATCCCGATCATCCCCCACACCCAGAGCATCCCGAGCACCCGGGCACGCCTCCTGGGCCTCCTCCCAACCGGCCACCGGTGCACAACCCGCCGCGGCCCCCGGGCCACCGTCCGGTGGGTTGATCATGGAGAAGTGGTGGAAAGCAGATCCGGCTCGGTGGCGCCAGGAGAAGGAGGCCCTGGACGCCACCGGGTTTTCCTACGAGGTCGACGACGCCTGTTGCGCTCGAGGCGCCATGGTGCTGAAGATCACGCGTCCGCATCAGGGTCGCATGATCGAGCTGACCGCCGCGTATCCAGTCGAATATCCGTTCTTTCCGCCAGCAGTTGCTTCATCCGAGGTCCTCTTTGCCCGCCACCAGACACCGGGCAATGGGCGGCTTTGTCTGCTTGCAGACGATGGCAACCTTTGGGAGCCTCAGACCGATACCCTCGCTTGGCTTCTTACCGAGCAGTGGGATGGTCTGATGGCAGCCCAGCCCGGCCCTACACGCGATGTCGAGGCGGAGTCTCGCCAAGCCGAGCCGATTACCGCCTACCTCGACGCGGAAGCCGAATCCTTCATAGGCTTTCCTGAGTTCCGGCTAGAGCAGCTGCCTGCCCACGGTTCGTTTCTTCTCGCACTCGAGTCTCTTCGGCCGCTTCGTGGCACGGTGCTTGAGCTGCAAGACGCACACGGAGGAGTGTTGGTGCTCTCGGATACGCGTCAGCGTTCCGAGTACCCATCCAACATCCCGATGGTTACCGGCCGCTGGCTCAAGTTGGATACCCGGCTACCCAAAGACGGGCCAGCCGGCTATTACGAGCGTGCCACCCAGTCACGGCCCGAGCATGAAGCACCGCTGTGGCAAAAGCTGCCGGGGGACGCCCGTATCGATGTTGAGGCGCTGCTTTTCCCAGATGAGCTCGTCTGGGAACAGCAAGGCGGGAACGTCATCCTAATCAGCAGAACCCAAGAGAAGCAGAAGGACGGCAGACGGGGAAAGGTACAGAAGCGACTCCATCACGCCGAGCTCGAGTCTCATCGGTTGTATGCGTTGCGGGATCCGCTCGCAGCATCCATGAAAGCATCAAAGATCGCCTTGGTTGGCCTCGGCAGCATTGGCTCGCCCCTGGCGAAGCTATTGGCGCAGGCGGGAACTGGAACGTTGGCTGTCGTGGATTTCGACCAACTCCAGGCGGGCAATGCCGTCCGCTGGGAAGTCGGTCGAGCCCAAGCTGGGCGTCCGAAGGCCCGGGTATTGATGGATCTGATCCGCTCGGAATTTCCGTACACACGTGTGGGTGGCTCTACCTACAGGGTGGGAGAGCCTGGCTATGCTGGTACCCCAGACGCATCCATACAGCATGACCTGCTTTTCGAGGCCACAACTTGCCTCGTAGACGCCTCTGCGACCCCCAATGTTTCCCACTACCTTTCGAGGCAGGCACAGCTCAGGGCGTTACCTTTCGTATGGCTCTACGCGACGAACGGCGCATGGGGAGGCTTTGTCGGGGCGGCCGATCCTGCACCAGATGCGGCTTGCTGGATGTGCCATCAGCATTACCTGGCAGACTGCACGATCAAACCTCTTGCGACTGCACCGGAAACCGAGTCGGTGCACCCACCACAGTGTCTAGACCCTACCTTCACCGGTTCGCAGGTGGACCTGATGGAGGTTTCGCTCATGGCTGCCCGGTTGGTGCGTGACCGCGTGCGGACAGCAAACGGCTCCCAAGCGACTCACGAGTACCCGTGGAACTTCGCCTCTGTACGTCTGCGGGATACAACAGGTGGTCGGATACCGCCGCTGTGGATAACCTACCGTCTGGGCAAGCATGCGCAGTGCCCCTACCACTAGGACGGTATGGCTGCCGAAGCGACTTCTAGCCGAAGCGGAGGCATGGGCGAACGCCTGGGCCCCCCTGGAGGTCGGTGGCATCCTTGCGGGATACATCCAAGGTGCTGAGGGAGTGGTCACGCATCTGGTCGGCCCAGGTACGCGCGCCACCCACACCCGGGTCAGCTTTCTGCCTGACCACACCTACCATGTGGATGAAGTCGCGCGCATCTACCGGGAAACTGAAGGCGTATCCACCTACCTGGGCGACTGGCACACCCATCCAGACGGCTTACCGCGGCTCAGCCCCACTGATCGCAAGACCCTCCGGAATATCGCAACCGATCCAGAGGCGCGCTGTCCCGAACCCCTGATGATGATCCTTGCTGGCAGTAGAGCCCGCTGGGAACCCGTGATCTTTCAGCAGCCCACGAAGCGACAAGTCTGGTCCAAAGAGATCCATTCGTTTTTACGCCTGTGGTAAGCGTTACTCCCTCTTACCGAAGTCTGCAATCTCAGAGATGCTCGCTACGCCAAAGGGGTGGCTTCTTTCTTGGCGGTGGCAGGCCCAGCACTACGTAGAGTTGCTTATTGTGCACTCTCGGCTGGGGGACCACGGCAACCGGCTGGATCCGCCGTCGGAAGCCGCCCTCCAACGCGGTCGGGAAGCTGATCATATTGGTCGGTGGCCTGATAATCGAAGGTCGGTTCGGTGATGCATTCGCCTCGGTGCGCACGGCGACGACGAACCTTGTCGCAAAAACCTGTCAGTGCCGCAGAAGATGAGATCGGCCCCTGATACTTTGATGCGGTGCCGATCACCTGCGATGAACCATGCGCATTAAAGGCCGCGGTGCCGCCTCCAACCCAGACAACCGATTCTTTTCCACGCGAGTCGAGCTCGAGGATGATGGGTGGGGTTCTTCCGAGGACGCTGGAGGCAAGCCCAAGCCGGTGACTGTCACCGTGGAGCGCGCACGAAGCATTCTTTCGAAGAATGACTCCCCCGACGTGCCGTTCGATCTATCCATCAATCCCTACAAGGGCTGTCAGCACGGCTGCATTTATTGCTTCGCCCGTCCCACACATGCGTACCTCGACTTGTCTCCTGGCCTGGACTTCGAGACGAAGATTTTCGCCAAGAAGAACGCGGCTGAGCTTTTGGCAAAGGAACTTGGCAAACGCACCTATGCATGCAGGCCGATCAACATCGGGAGCAATACCGATCCTTATCAGCCTGCGGAAAGGCGGCTTCAGATTACGCGGTCAGTTCTGGAAGTGCTCGAGGCACACGGCCACCCCTGCACCATCATCACCAAGAACGCCTTGGTGGAGCGCGACATAGACATTCTCAACCAGATGGCTCAGCGCCACCTGGTACATGTGTTCATATCGGTCACTTCGCTCGACAACCGCCTGTCATCGCGCCTGGAACCTGCAGCGACTGCTCCCCACCGTCGCATTGATGCCATCGCCCACCTGAGATCCAACGGCATACCCGTCGGCGTCATGGTTGCTCCCATCATTCCCGCCGTGACCGACATCTATCTGGAAAAGATCATCCAGCTGGCCGGCGAGGCCGGTGCAACCTGCGCCGGTTACACCGTCATTCGACTTCCCCATGAACTCAAAGGACTTTTTCGCGAATGGCTAGCCAATCATCTCCCCCAGCGAGCAGATCACGTCATGAGCCTCATCCAGCAAATGCACGGCGGCCGGGACTACGATGCAGACTTTCGGACACGCATGCGGGGTGAAGGCGTGTTTGCTCGCCTGATCAAAGAGCGCTTCGAGAAGGCTTGCCGTCGAAGCGGCATTGAACCCTCGCGGGCCATCCGGCTGGACACTCAGCATTTCAAGGTTCCCCAGGAACCTGACCTTCAAGCTTCCCTGTTTTGAGGTCGCTCCAGCTTTGGTGGGACGCTTCTGCCGCCATTTGCCAGCACTGACTCCCATTCACTGGGAAAGCGCGTCCGGTTTGAGCGCAAGCAGCCTCGCCTTCCATTCGCGATCGTAAAAAGGCGCTATTCCTGCGGCCTTCAATGAGAGATGTTCAGGCGAGCCTTGGAGAAAAACGCGGACTTCGGCAGGCCGTTTGCTTTTGTAAGCGCCTTCGATGGCGATCGAGATCATCTCAGCGATCTGACAATCTTCGCTTGCCAAGATGGCGATTTGTAATGGCCGGCTCGGGAGCTGGTTAAGTTCGGCCTCGAGGAAATAAGCCTTATCGACTTGGCTGATCCCGGCTAAGCAGGTCATCAGCTTACTAGCCAATAAGTTATGGCTCTTTGCAATGACAGCGTTCTCTGCTGCACCGTGCATCAACTTCGTCGAGCCACCCGCCTGTGCAATGCTCGTTAAGACGTATGCCAAGTCGTCAGCCGAATACTGCATGTCGTACGTCGATCCTGGATTCACGTGGAAGTGGGTGTTGGGATTCGCCTCAAGGAGACTCTGGACATTGATGCAGAAAGCAGTCTTCCCAGGGATGGGTGCTCTAGTCAGCGCTTCCTGAGAGGTAAATAGCGGGATAACTTGCGCGCCGTCATAGCGAATCCAGGCAACGGTCTGGCTGTTCCACACCGTTTGTACCTCACCTGCCGGATGTTGGATGAACACGAACGCGTTGCTCGCAAGAAGTTTTTTCAGGAACCGGGGCCGGGTGCCTGGTTCCAACACTGCGCGCTTTAACAATCGGTCGAGATGTTCGGCTGAAGCCACTAGTTCCGTCCTCTCAGACGTGATCGAGGAAGCCGAACGCTTGCAAGCATCCGTCGCGTTTTGATCCTCGCCGCAGTTCGGCAATGACACAGACGGCAATGCGTTGGAATCTCATGAGTGGTGATCGCGATCATCTCGCTCCTCGCGCGGATCTTTTCTCACAATGCACTTTGAACATCGGCGCATGGCGGCCGAGAAACTGGATCATTGACCCTTTGTATCGAAGCGCCTCGCCCGGCAGTGAGATTGCCAATGCCCTGGCGATGCTCACGGCGTAGGAAATCTGGCTGGCCGTAGGTGGCTGTAGATCGGCATCCAGAATCTTGGTCAGGCTGCTGATCAGGCGCCATTCGAACGGCACATTTGTACCCGTGCTCAGACAGCGTTGCAGCTGGACGCCCAACGCCTCCCGGGTTTCCCAGCTGATCGGAATGTCCAATGACAGGTCTAGATCGTCGTCAACCAGTCGCAGAGCCATGGCTGTGCTACGTTTGGATACTTATATGTAGACTACATCTAAAGGCGTAGCTCTAAAAGTATCGTCTGCTTACGGTCACCGCATGGACAAGGTGACGCTACAGACCAAATTGGGTACCGCCGTGCGCGAGCGTCGGCAAGCCCTTGAATACAGCCAAGACACCTTCGCCGATGCCATCGGCATGCACCGCGCCTACTACAGCGCCATCGAGCGCGGCGAGCGGAACGTAACGCTGGCCACACTCGCCAGGGTGGCAGAGGGGCTGGACATGCCGATCGCCGCATTGATGGCGGAAGCCAAGCTTTAAGCCCTGCCGCCGGCATACCGATTGGCCCAGGACTACCGGGAACAACATCATTGAATATCGAGTTGAGAAAGACCCTATGGGCCGCCGCCGACAAGCTGCGATCCAGCATGGACGCAGCCGAGTACAAGCATCTGGTGCTCGGGTTGATCTTCGTGAAGTACATCTCCGATGCGTTCGACGAGCTGCGCAGCGGTCTGCGCGTGGCGCTGGCTGATCCGGAATCCGAGTTGTACCTCGACGATCCCGTGGTACGCGCCGCCGCGGAAGAGGATCGCGACTACTACACCGCCGCCAACGTGTTCTGGGTGCCCGAGCAGGCACGCTGGGAAAATCTTCGCGCGCACGCCAAGCAGGCGAACATCGGCCGCCGCATCGACGCCGCGCTCGACGCGATCGAGGCGGACAACCCGCGTTTGAAGGGCATTCTCGACAAACGCTTCGGCCGCGCCCAGCTGGAACCGGGCAAGCTTGGTGAGCTGGTCGACCTGGTCTCCACGATCGGTTTCGGCGCCGGCGACAAGGCCAAGGATGTGCTGGGCGAGGTGTACGAATACTTCCTCGGCCAGTTCGCCAGCGCCGAGGGCAAGAAGGGCGGCCAGTTCTACACACCCGCCTCGGTGGTGAAAGTGCTGGTGGAAATCCTCGGCCCGCACCAAGGCAAGGTGTATGACCCGTGCTGCGGTTCCGGCGGCATGTTCGTGCAGTCGGAGAAGTTCGTCGAGAGCCACGGCGGCCGCTTCGGCGACCTCAGCATCTACGGCCAGGAAGCAAACCCGACCACTTGGCGACTGGTGGCGATGAACCTGGCCATCCGCGGCATGGATTTCAACCTCGGCAAGGAGCCGGCCGACACCTTCCACCGAGACCAGCACCCGGACCTGCGCGCCGACTACGTGCTGGCCAACCCGCCGTTCAACATCAGCGACTGGGGCGGCGAGCGCCTCGCCGACGATCGCCGCTGGCAGTTCGGCACGCCGCCCGCCGGCAACGCCAACTACGCCTGGCTGCAACACATCCTGCACCACCTGTCCGCGCGCGGGCAGGCCGGCGTGGTGCTAGCCAACGGCAGCATGAGCTCCAACCAGAACAGCGAAGGCGCGGTCCGCCAGGCGATGGTCGAAGGCGACGTGGTCGAAGTGATGGTCGCGCTGCCACCGCAACTGTTCTTCAACACCCAGATCCCCGCCTGCCTGTGGTTCCTGGCGAAAGACAAGACCAAAAACGGCCGCGACCGCCGCGGCGAAGTGCTGTTCATCGACGCCCGCAAGCTCGGCCGCATGGAAGGCCGCGTGTTCCGCGTATTCGACGACGAGGACATCGCGCGCATCGGCGACACCGTGCATCGCTGGCGGGAAGACGGTTTCGCGCACAACATGCCATTCGTGCAAGACAACGCTGAGCGCAACCCGCAGGGCGAAGCCGAGGTGCCACCCGAAACCTACGCCGACATTCCCGGCTTCTGCCGCAGCGTGCCTCTCGCCGAAATTGCCGGACACGGCTACGTGCTCACCCCCGGTCGCTACGTGGGCGCGGAGGATATCGAGGACGATGACGAGGCGTTCAGCGACAAAATGGATCGTCTCACTGCGCAGCTCGCCGAGCAGATGGCGAAGAGTGTGGAGCTGGATGCGTTGATTCGGGAGAAACTGGGGGCGTTGGGCTATGGCGTCTGAATGGAAGACGCTTCCTCTTGAGGAATGCTTGGACGCGCTTATCGACTACCGGGGGAAAACCCCTCGCAAAGTTGACGCTGGCATTCCGTTGATCACCGCAAAGATCGTAAAGAACGGACGCATTCAAGAACCTACTGAATTCATTTCGCCATCTGACTTCGATGACTGGATGACCCGGGGGTTACCTCGAATCGGTGATGTTGTTTTGACGACAGAAGCACCACTTGGTGAAGTCGCGCAGATCGGACAATTGCCTGTCGCCTTGGCGCAACGAATCGTGACGCTGCGTGGGAAGCGAGGGTTGGTGGATAACGACTTCCTACTCTATGCCCTTCAATCGGAGCCGATGCAGACTCAGATGAAAGGACGTTCCTCCGGCACGACTGTACTAGGGATCAAACAGAGCGAATTGCGAAAAATCGTGCTTGCGATTCCGCCGATGGAGCAGCAACAACTCGCAGCATCAGTACTGAAGGCGTTGGACGCTCGAATCTCTCTACTCGAAGAAACCAACGCCACCCTCGAAGCCATTGCCCACACCCTGTTCAAGGCGTGGTTCGTCGACTTCGACCCGGTGCATGCGAAAGCCGAAGGCCGCGAACCCGACGGCATGGACGCTGCCACCGCCGCGCTGTTCCCCGACTCCTTCGAAGATTCCCCGCGCGGCCCAATCCCGCAGGGTTGGCACGCGGCCAGTCTTTCCGATTGCATGGAACTCAATCCACAACGTGTGTTGCGCAAAGGCAGCTTGGCGTCGTATCTGGATATGGCCAACGCACCGACCCAAGGTCATCGTCCAGCCGAAATCACGCAGCGCGAATTGGGATCAGGTAGCAAGTTCATCAACGGTGATACGTTGCTTGCGAAGATCACGCCGTGCCTGGAAAACGGCAAGACCGCGTTCGTGGATTTCTTGGCCGACAACGAAGTTGGCTGGGGTTCGACAGAATTCATCGTAATGCGGCCCAAAGCTCCACTGCCTCCGTTTTGGGGTTACCTGTTGGCGCGCACGCCGAACTTCCGTGCGTTCGCCATCCAGGCAATGACTGGCACCAGCGGCAGACAACGTGTCGAGCTGGGACGCCTGAAGCAATTTTCGGTGGCCGTGCCCGACGACGGCGTGGCGGAGGCTTTCGGAAAAATCATCGAGCCTCTGCACGCGCGCATAGCCGCCGCGTCCAGCCATGCCGATAACCTCACCCAACTCCGCGACACCCTCCTCCCTCGCCTGATCTCCGGCAAGCTGCGCTTGCCCGAAGTATCCGGACTGACGGAGGAAGCCATCGCATGAAAATTCCCTCCTACATGGATTCTCGCGAACTGGCCCGCAGCCTCGGCGGCTTTTCTGCCGCCGAGCAAATACTGGAATGGCAGCGTACTGAGCGCGAGAGAATGCTCCGCGTCCAGAGTTCGGTGTTGGAACCGTCCCGACAGATGGCAGAGATTGCCCGGCTTGGGGCCTTCGACTCGTCGAAACTTTCAGGCCTGATGACAAGCGTCGTGGAAGCTGCCCGTCTTGCTGGCCATCTGAATCTGCCCGACACGCTTGAACGGTATCGCCAGACGGACACGGTATTGGCGTCCCGACTAGTCGATGCCTACCAAATGCCATGGTGGATGGATTCCCATCTGGAAGCCCTGAGCTCCCATGCCGCACTGTCCGACATGCTCGACGAAACTCGCCGCGTCGATCACAGTGCGCTTTCAGCCATCGAGTCGATGCTTTCCAGTCCGATCCGCGGGCTCGAATCTGTGCGCCAAGCCCGACAATTCCTGGGCATTTCAGGGCTACTTCGGTATCCACGCCTTCGCGTGCTCACAAAGGCTGAGAAGCGGCGTCACGTGAAGTCATTGGTCAAGGACAATGCAGCGCCCACACACGTGCGCAACGCCCATTCCATTACACACCGGTATGAGTTGACGCTTCGTGCAGTGATAGCCCGATGCATGGAAGACGCCTATGGAGAAGACTGGGCTACGGAACGATTGCCGGAATGCGATTGCAAGAAATTGCTCGGCAAACAGCTCGAAGGCGGTGAAACCGTTTTGGATCATGCCGACTACACTCAATACGCGGCGATCCTGAGTCATGCAAAGCACTTTGAGGCTGTTTTTTCGAAAGGATTCGATAATGCGGAAGAACTCCGCGGAACGCTGTTGAGAATTGGTCAGCTGCGCGCTCGCGCGCACCACGCGAGAACTTTCACGGCCGAAGATTTGCGTGAGCTCGCGATGCTCTGGCGGGCCATCGAAGCGGGATTGATTGAACTCATTGACGACGTGATCCTCGACTCATAGCAGGACCAAATCCAGGCCAACCAATCCACCCGTAGTCCTGTCGACTCCCCGACGCCCACGCCTGCCGCATCGCCCTCTACCGTCCCGACAGCCCACTGGAAGACGAAACCCGCTGGCCCGAATACATCGCCTGGATGATCGACCAGACGATGCGCATGTCTGACGTGTTCAGGCCAGCGATCAGGGCGCTGCCGTGAGGTCAAGTTCGCCGAACAACTAGATCAGCTGCCGCCAGCGAGTTAACCATCCGACTAAAGGTCGCTTGTCGACCCAAAGGCGACATTGGCAAGTTCAGTTTGAGTGTTTGAGGAAAGGCGGGTCCGTAGCTGCAGTGGCATTCATGCCGACCCGGGCCACGCCGCCCGTGCCCCGGTTATGCTGTCGGAAGCGGATTCAGGGGGAAGCATGGATATCAAGATTCTCGGGGGCAACGGGCTTCACGCGAGCGAGACGCGTGCGGTAAAGCTAATGGAGCAACGTCTCCGCTCCAGCTGGTTCGGCTACGCGAGCCTGCTTGTGGTCGACGACCAAGGATCCATGGACGTCGACACCCTCATATTCACGCACGACAGAGTTCTCTTGATCGAGCTGAAAGAGTGGACGGGTAAGCTTGAGAGCAGCGACGGCCGTTGGTACCTGAACGGACGACCCCGCGGAAAGAGTCCGTACGAAATTAAGCGCGTACAGGCAATTCGTATCGCTCGACTCCTCGAGCAGGAGCTGAGGCACAAGCTCGGATACTTCCCCAAAGTCGAGGCTCACGTCGTGCTGTGCGGCACCGCGACGCCCGACAACCTTTCCACGACGGAGCGTCGCTTCGTCCACACGCTGGATGAGTTGCTCGAAATATCCGACGCCGGCGCGTACGGAAAGTTCGTCGAGTCTGCTTCCACTGCCTACACCGATCTGTTTGACAAGCTTGGCAAGCCGCGCCCAAACAGCGCATCGAGCGGGGCGGTATTCCAGCAGTTCTTCGCGGGGGCGCGCATACGCCCTAAGGAATTCTCGCACTACAACTACACGGCTGAACCGAGTGCGTGGTTCAAACACCGGAAAGGGCTGTTCACGGAGTACAAGGGGCACCACCAAGAAGTTGCCAATGATGTTGCCTTGATGAGGCGGTGGGACTTCACGTCGCTCGGCGTCGGAAACGCCACGCAAGACCAGTGGGCCAGGATCGCCCTGCGGGAGAGTCGAGTGTTCTCTCACGCCAAGGGCCATGAACGAGGGATCGAGGAGTACCTGCTCCGGCCGCTCGTTCCTCTCGGATCAGATGACGTCACAGAAGACGTGACAGAACTCTACGAGCTTCGACGAACCTTTCAACGTCTTGACGAGTACCTAAATAAGGCTGGAAAGACGGAAGACGCCGATTCTCGGCTCGACACTGTCCGTGCGCTGATCGTCCCATTTGCGGAGCTGCATGGGCTTGGTATTGCGCACCGTGACATAGACCTGCACAACCTTTGGCATGCCTCGGATCAGAGGAGCATTCTCGTATCAGGCTTCGCGGCATCCTTCTTTCCTGAGCGAGGGACAGTCAGCGACCTCAGAGATCTGCTTCAGGGATCGCACATTCGCCTGCCGGAGGACGTGCTACGCGTCGATGGCGACATCCTCGACCCATTTCGGCAAGACGTCTTCATGCTTGGGGCGGCCGCGTATCGCGTGTGTTTCCCAGCTTCGACGCTTCCGCGAGATGACCAAGGCATTTGGCAATGGCGAAAGCCGTCTGATGATCCATATGGCGGGCGCCTCGATAGCTGGTTCCAAACTGCGCTGGGCTGGGATCCAGCAGACCGATTCTCCAATGCCACGGCCATGCTCGCCTCGCTCAACGACGCGATCAAGCCGACCGCTCCTACGGAAGAGGAAGCTGCCTCAGCTTGGCAGGCCGTGTCCAACGGGGATTTCATCAAGCGAGGCTGGGGTCCGTTCCACCTCTTCTCGCAGTTTCCACCGGATCAAGGGGAAAATCCCGGCTCGGGCCAAGTACTCAAGTACCGATGCACCGTGGGTGGAGTGGCTGCGTACCTAAAGCTGTGGCAGCAGATTGCGCCCAATGCAGCAACACATGGCCTGAACAGACGAGTCGCCGCCTTCCGCGCGCGAGCAGAAAAAGTCGGCGCCGGAGGCATCCCCACACCAGCGCTTCAGAGTTTGGGGCTACTCGAATCGGGCGGACTGTTTGTCGTTACGAGGTTGGAGGAGGGAGAACAGTGGCAGTCCGCGTGTATTGGCAAGTCAATTTTAGACAGACGCAGCCTCGCAATGGCCCTGATCAAGGCGGTCATGGTCCTGCACGAGCAGCAGATTAGCCACGGTGACATCCATCCAGGGAACCTGCTCGTTGCCGAGTCTCCCGGAGTGGCCACTCACCCCAAAGTCATACTGCTGGACCTGTTGGATTACGGCGAAGAGACGCAGCCATTCAATACCGAGTACGGTCCCGCGAACCCTGCTTCAGCAGACGCTTTCGCTCGCGATCGATACGCTGTCTATAAGCTGGTCGGGGAACTCTTGTGTGACGACGCGGACGATCAGGTCAGGAAGGAAGTTGAGATCGGTCTGGGACAGCCAATGGGCCTCCCCGTCTCGCTGGTTCCACTCCACGATGAGGTTCAGCGTCTTCTAACGCCGCCCACAGATGTCGGCAGGGAAACGGGTCAAGAGCCGATCACCATTTCCGTGTCCCGTGTCGCCCAGGGCACAAACGGATTCATGTTGGAACAGGACGATGGCGGCTACCACTTCAACTGCAAATGGGACAAGAGGAACGACGCCTTACTGAATTGCTACGTCACTGGCATCAATGGATCCGTCACCTTCGTTGTAGATCCCGAGCAGCGCCAGCTTCGAGATGTGCGCTTGACCACGCCGATTGCACTCAGTGATCTGGTGTCCGCTAGTAACAGATCTACAGCGGCTATTCGACGCCCAATCCAGCTGGTCCAATCGCCAGAGCGCGGCGGCGGCCATGCGCAGGTCCTGGATGTGCTGCTGAGTTTGGAGCCAGTCCTCTCGCTATTGGAGATCAAGTTCTCGCCGCTAACAATGCCCGTAGAAGTAGCAGAGTCTGATGGTGCAAGTTTCGCTACCGAAGATTTGTGGCGCGTTCTCCTTGAGACTGAAAGCGAGACTCGGCTTCAAGTCGAGGTCGTAGGGCCTGTTGACGAAAATCGGAATGGGCAATTGAAGGTCCCATATCGCACCACCGACGGAAGATCGTTGGACTTCGAGGCGGATGATCGCGTCTTCGTCAGCATTGAGGATGTCGATGACTCTCAATTCGCGATTCTCGACATCTTTGAAACGACCTTGGACGAGCTGATTCTCGATGTAACGCGTATCGACGCCAAGAAGAAGATGGTGCGCGGGACATTCCTGAGATTGGAGTCGATACAGAGCAAGGCGTCCCGAGACAGAAAGACCAAGGCGATGGAACGGGTGCTAGAGAGGGCATCGGTTGTTCCGAACCTAGTGCAGTACTTCGATGTCGAGAGCTCTGCCGCTACTCAGGACGTAGCTGCGCGCCCAACCGAGGAGCGGGTGCGTGCTTTGTATGACGGACCCGAACAAAACCTGAACCCGAGACAAGTGGATGCATTCAAGGAGCTGGTGCAGCGGGGCCCGGTCGGTGTTCTGCAAGGACCACCCGGTACGGGCAAAACTACCTTTGTCGGCGCATTCATCCACTATCTGTTCAGCGAGCTCGGTGTTCGAAACGTTCTGCTGGTCGGACAGTCCCATACCGCAGTAGACGCTGTGGCGAAGAAGGTACGTTCGGTATGCCAGCGACACGCCTTTCCACTGAGTGTTGTACGCATGGGCCAAGAGCGGATGATCGCGACGGAGATGTTGGATGCTCACTCGCGCGCGATCCAACGACAGTTGCGCCATTCTTTCCATCGCGAGTACGAGCACAGGATCGAAATTTTTAGCGACCGTCTCGGTATTTCGAGCGCATTGACGGCCGAGGTGGCCGCGTTGCATCGCACGCTGGATGGGATCTTCTCATCGATCCGTCGCTACGGGGAGGAGCTGGCAGCGGCCACGGCCGAGAACGCGGATGGTGAACTGCGGGCCCGCGCCGATGAGATAGCAGCGCAACGTGATGAAGTGAAGGGTCTGGCGGAACGGATCGTGCACCAACGATTCCCGGATCATGCTGTTGCGATCTTGGCTGCGGACAGCCCGTGGGATGCGATCTTGGCCCACGTGTGTCACGCGCATGACGTGAACAATCCTTCTGCTATGTCACGCCTTCGGTCGCTACTTGCTCTTAGTCAGGAGTGGCTGTCGGTTCTGCACGCGGGTCAAGCCAATTACGATCAGTTCTTGGTGCAAACGAGGCAGCTCGTTTGCGGAACGCTAGTTGGGATGGGGCAGAAGCATCTCGGCGTGGCTGAGGCTGAGTTCGATTGGGTGATCGTGGACGAAGCTGCAAGAGCACAAGCCAGCGAACTCATGATTCCGCTGCAATCGGGGCGTCGGATTCTCTTGGTTGGTGACCATAGGCAGCTGCCACCGGTTTACGACCCCGCGCATGTGCGCGCGGCGTCCCGGCAGCTGGGTGTCTCGGAGGATCAGGTTCGGAGAACCGACTTCGAGCGAGCCTTTCGAGCAACTGGTGGCGTGACGCTGAACACCCAGTACCGAATGGTAGAGCCGATTGGTGACCTGGTATCTGACTGCTTCTACAAGGAAGACGGGGTCGACCTGCTCACGGGGCGCGGTGACTCACCGGACTGGTACGCAGACTTGCCGTACCCATTCAACACTCCGGTGGCGTGGATTGACAGTGGCCACGGCCAGGACGCAACGGGGGAAGAGGATCGCGGCCAGGGCAAATATGTGAATGTTCATGAAGGTAGGCTGGTGATGCGGTTGCTGCGGCGGCTTGCCGTGCCGAATACGGTTGCCAACCTCAAGGCGAACGCAAATGGCGCATTTCATCCGATCGGCGTGATCACGATGTACCGGGCACAGAAGCAGCTGCTGGAGAAGGAGCTAAGCAAGGCGGAGTGGGCGGCGCCGATCAGAAGTCTTGTGAGGATTGATACCGTCGACAGCTATCAAGGCCAAGAGAACCCTTTCATCATCCTGAGCCTGGTCCGCGACAATCCGACAGAAAAGCAGGGCTTCATGTGGGATCCGTCTCGAATCAACGTCTCGCTCTCCAGAGCACAGGAGAGGTTGGCAATCGTTGGGGCTACTCGGATGTGGCAAAGGCGTAATAGAACCGACCCACTTGGGCGCGTGCTGCGGTTCGTTGAAGAGCGTACCGCCGCTAAAGACGTTAGGTACACAATCTCCGGTGACCTCAGTGAGTTCGTGATTCAGGACGGGTCTAAGGGAGGAACCTCCAATGCTTAATAGCGACTTCGACGAGGCCAATGTTTCCCAAGACGCCGAAGGCAAACGGCGCTTGGCAAACGTAGTTTCGGTCCTGCTTCCGGCTCGGGAGTACCGACTCGACTGCTCTTGGACAACCGAGCGCCCGTTGCCCGCGGTGGAAGAGTTCGCCTGCAAGCTGATCCTGCTCATGGACGATGTAAGTCCTTCCGAGCTGAGAAGGTACTTCGGGCTATCCGCGCTGGAAGTCGATGGCCTAATCAGAAATTTGGTCAAGAATCGGCTCATCGAAGTCGCAGACAACGGCAACCTGCATCCATCTGCGATGCTTCAGGCGAAAGGGAACATCGAGGGTGAAGTTCCAACGTTCACCAACTTTGAAACCCGCGAGGAGGACGCTGTCTTTGATCTGTTGGCGCTGCAGATCGTCCCGCGACGTAGCTACAACAACGCACGGTTCGGATTGCCTGAGATTCCGATACCGGAGTCTTCGAGATCAGTGTCTCCAGATCGTGTCGCGGAAGCCTTCAGCGAGCAATCGCGCGCATACCTCGAGTTCTCCAGAGGTCGCGCCAAGGACATCCACAAGACGCGCCTCTATAAAGTTTCGCGCTGCCGCCCGCGTAGAACCTTGCAGGTTCCAATCGACATGCAGGTGAGCCTCGAGGTTGGCGCGAATGGCGAGCTGAACGTTCATCGCGACGCCGTGGAGAGACTGGGAGAGAATAGACGCAGGCCGCTCTCGATTGAACTTGAAGCCCGAGTTGCCGACTACTTGGCGGAGGAGCACCTGCCTCTTGCAAAGCCTTCGATCGAAGAGTTTTGCCACATCGTGGGAGACGAGGTGCTCGGTCGCTACGCACGTGGGGACGAGTTTGAGCTTGGGCGCTGGCTTGCTGACCGCGACGCAAAGAAGACCGGGTATGGAACTCAAGAAACCAGGGCGTTGCTCGGGCCAATCTATCTGACGAGCAACAGAACCACGCTGGTGAATCTCCTGAGGCTACAGGTTGAAGACGAAGCGGCAGCTCGGATAGCGCATTGGCTTCCTGCTAGCGTGCCGTTCTGGGCCGCCAACAGCTCAGAGTTGGTGGACTTTGTGCCAAAGTTCCAGCATGCCTTGTGTCGCGATGGCGACGGGCGGTTGGTGGCATGTTTTGGCGGAGGAGACTCCTCTGACCAGAAAGGGCTGAAGCGAAGATTCCACAGCAGAATTCCGCACGCCGTTTGGTTCGCGGGAAGTTTGGATCTCGACAGAGTGGAGTTGCTGGTCGTTCCAGAGCGGCTAGTCGTGGCGCAGTATCACTTGCAGCCGAGCAAGCACAGCGCGGTAACGCTTCCGCTCGGATTTGCGTCGACCGAACCAGATAGAGTCGCGAGAGTAACGAAGGTCCTCACCGAGCGATTGGGCCCATCTAGGCATGCATCTGTGCTGTGGTCTTCCGACTCGCAGAGTGTCCACAGCCTGGTGGACTTCCGTCGATTGGGACTATTGAGTGGTCCGGGTGGCGAAGGCTCTGGGAATATCAGAGCAAGAGCTGCCGCTGGTGCGAGAGACGCAGCCGTCGACGGGCCCACGGCAGAAAATCTCGCGGCGAGAAAGGCAATTATTTTGGGTGGCAAGATCGTCTTGAAGAAACCCGAACCGCGATGACGTTCGCCCCAGGCTCTCCCGGCCATACACCTTTCTTGAACGGTTCTCGCGTGAGTTGCCAAACAGACGGCTGCAAACGCCCCGGCTTCCGCTTTTGGCCGAAGTCGAACAGTCGACCAACCTGGACAGTATTCTTGGCGAGTTTGGTCAATTCCACTGACGAAGGTGCGCAAGTGGCTTTTTTGCGCTGGCCACTTGATACGGCCGGCGTCACCTCTCAACCAAGCACCAGCTCCGTCCGCTTGCGCGACAACCACCGCTCCGTGTAGTTATCGCGCAAGTCACGGCTCAGCCGTGCCTTCAGGTGCGCGCTCATCGCACCAAGGGAAACCAGCCGATTGATCCAGCCGAGGCCATGGGCAAAACGCACGGCGGCCATGTCCGGGCTGTTGAGCAGCCAGGCCGGCGCAGCCAGAGTTTCCGCGTAGATCAGCAGATCGCGTTCGCCGGCATCGAGGGTGGGATGACCATGCGCGATGTTGAATGTCACCCGTTGTATTTCGGTGATCGATTCGACGTGGCTCAGTTGCCCGCGCAGCGCGGCCTCGTCGATCCAGTGCTCGGGATCGCGGTTCTGGTAGCCGGTCTGGGTTTCCTCGACGACCTTGGCCACCGTGTGCAAGGCAAAGTAGTTGGCCAGCGGTATCCAACAACCGGTCTGGTGCGCTTCGAGAATGACGTTGGTGTCGACCAGCACAATCTGTCGCGGTTGGAAATCCATTCCGTGCCGCCCGGTTACAGATCGAACGGCGTTTTCAGGCCGTGCTCGGTAAACAGGACGGCCAGGTCATCCACGCTGGTACCGATCACGTCCGCGGCGCGGCGTACCGACAGATGGCCCTGTTCGATGCCCCAGCCCAGGGTTGCCACGAAGCGGCGACTGAAGCGGGGTGGCAAGGCCGCGGGATTTGCGGCAGCATCCATGCGCAGCAGGCCATCGCCGATGCACTGCGCGGCGGCATTCTTCAGCAGCCCCAACGCGACCAGACGCCACTTCATCGCCGGGCCACTGACACCAAGTTGGGTGGCGGCTTCACGGATCCATCGAGCCTGAGCCTCAGGATCATTCGACGGCAAAGCGGCCTTGTCGATCAGACCGACCACCACATGACGCGGCATCAACAGGCCACCGGAGAAATTGTCCGCGAGCTGTTCTACGCGCTTCTGGTTCTTCGAGAGCTTGCTCTCCTCCTCGACGTGCGCCGGTGCCATCTCGCGCCAGGTGATGAGGTGGAAAAGCTCGTGGCCCATGTCGAACGCGCGGCGCCCGGCGGGTTCATGGCGGTTGATGAGAATGGTGTTGAGTGGCCCTAGCTGGCACGCCGCACCAGACACGCCGACTACTGCATCGACATGCAGGATTAACGTATCGAGTTTCTGTTCGAGCACTGATGCCAAGTTCGCCGCTGGCACATCGCCCAGACCGAGTGAGCGCGAAACGGCATCGCCCTCGTCGGCAGCCTCCTCGAACGAACTCTTCGGGTTCAACCCAACTTGGGGAAGCAGGGAATTCACCGACTCGCCCTTGAGTCGGCTCAAGTGGCGATAGGTGGCGATCCAGCCGCCGGCGCGCCGTTCGAAGGATTCGAGATCATCCGCCTTGGCAGCTTGACGCCAGGAGAAGTTGGCTTCGCCGGCGAGTTCGAAGGGGTCGGTGAAATAACCGGTGTCGACACCGAAAAACTCGGCGGCGCGCAGCAGATCCACTGGCGCAACTTGGCGCTTGCCCAACTCGATGTCGGACAAGGTTTGGCGGTCATTGAAGCCCAGGGCTTGGGCCAGGTCGGTCTGATTGACCTCTCGGCGCTCGCGCAATGCTTGCAGGCGGCGGCGGATTGTTGCTTGGTCCATAGCGGCACCTCCAGTTGCGCAACTGTATCTTGCAATACTTACATTTGCAAGATTTTTTGCGAGCTGGCAGGACTTCTATTCACAATTGGTATTCACATTTGCCTCCATAAAGCGCTCCATTTGGCTAAAGTCGGAGATCACACTTTTTGCGTGTTTCAGCTCACCTGAGCCGCACATCATCACGGACATGCTTCGGCTCGCCCGGGCCACAGGGGAAGCGATGACACCGATCCTGCTGGAGGACCACCTGGAACAGGCTGCGCTGCAGTGGCTGGCCGGCCTGGGTTGGGAGGTGGCGCACGGCCCGGATATTTCGCCGCCGGATGCGCACACGCCGGGCAGCGAGCGGGACAGTTACCGGCAGGTGGTACTTGAGCATCGGGTGCGCGACGCGATCCGTCGACTGAATCCGCGGATTCCCGCCACGGCGCAGGACGAGGCGCTGCGGATGGTGCTGAATCCCAATATTCCGGGCCCGTTGCAGGCGAACCGCCAGCTGCACCGCTGGCTGACCGAAGGCGTGCCGGTGCAGTTCCAGCAAGGCAACGAGACCCGCGGTGACCTCGTGCGACTGGTCGATTTCGACGATGTGCGCGGCAACGACTGGGTGGCGGTCAACCAGTTTTCCATCCAGGGACCGAAGCGCGCGCGGCGACCGGATCTGTTGTTGTTCCTCAACGGCTTGCCGATCGTGCTGCTGGAGTTGAAGAATCCGGGCGACGAGAACGCGGATATCTGGTCGGCGTTCAATCAGGTGCAGGCGTACCGGGAGGACATCCCCGACCTGTTCATCTACAACGCACTGGTGGTGATCTCCGACGGTATCAACGCGCGGATGGGTTCGCTCACCGCCGAGCGCGAACGCTACATGGCGTGGCGCACGATCGATGGTGTGCAAACCGATCCGCTGGGCGAGATGCGCGAACTGGAAACGCTGGTGCATGGTGCGTTCGATCGCACGTTGCTGCTGGGATACCTGCGCAACTTCGTGCTGTTCGAGGACGACGGCGCGCTGGTCAAGAAGGTGGCCGGATACCACCAGTTCCACGCGGTGCGCGCGGTGGTGGAAAGCGTGCTGGCGGCATCGAAGCCGGGCGGATCGCGCAAGGGCGGCGTGGTGTGGCATACGCAAGGTGCGGGCAAGAGCATCGAGATGACCTGTCTTGCCGGCACCTTGATGCAGCACCCGGCGATGGGCAACCCAACCATCGTGGTGGTGACCGACCGCAACGATCTGGACAACCAGTTGTTTGGCGTCTTCGCCGGCGTCGCCGACCTGCTGCGCGAAACGCCGGTGCAGGCCGATACGCGGCCACGTCTGCGCGAATTGCTGGGTAACCGACCGTCCGGCGGCATTATCTTCACCACGATCCAGAAATTCACGCCGGGCGAGGATGAAGATGTATTTCCGGTGCTGTCCGGGCGACAGAACATCGTGGTCATCTGCGACGAGGCGCATCGCACCCAATACGGCTTCGAGGCGAAGCTGACCGGCGATCCTGGCAAGATGAAGCCCGCGAAGATGGCGGCGGATGCAGCAGGATCCGTGGCGATAGCCGGGCTAGCGTCGTACGAGACCTCCGCCAGTTACGCGAGTGGCGTGCGTTACGGTTATGCCCAGCATCTGCGTGATGCGCTGCCAAACGCCACCTTTGTCGCGTTCACCGGCACGCCGGTATCGCTGACCGATCGCGACACCCGCGCCGTGTTCGGCGACTACGTGCATGTCTACGACATCGAGCAGGCGGTGAAGGACGGTGCCACCGTACCGATCTACTACGAGTCACGGCTGGCCAAGCTCGAACTGAGCGACGGCGACATCGACGCGCTCGACGAGGAAGTCGACGAGTTGAACGAAGGCGCGGTCGACGACCCGTCGCATGCGGCGCGCATCCGCCGCTGGGCGGCACTGGAAAAGGTGGTGGGTGCCGCGCCGCGCATCCAGAAGGTGGCCAGCGACATCGTCGAGCATTTCGAGAACCGCCTGGCGGCGATGGATGGCAAGGCGATGATCGTGGCGATGAGCCGTGAGATCTGCGTGCATCTGTACGACGCCATCGTGGCATTACGCCCCGAGTGGCACGACGCCGATCCCGAAAAGGGCGTGATCAAGGTCGTGATGACCGGCTCGGCCGCCGACAAGCCGATGCTCAAGCCACATGTGTATCCGAAGGAAACGCGCAAGCGGTTGGAGCGACGCTACAAGGATGCCGCGGACCCGTTCAAGCTGGTGATCGTGCGCGACATGTGGCTGACCGGCTTTGATGCACCGTGCCTGCACACCATGTACATCGACAAGCCGATGCGCGGGCACAACCTGATGCAGGCGATCGCACGGGTGAACCGAGTGTTCAAGGACAAGCCCGGCGGCCTGGTGGTCGACTACATCGGCATTGCCAACGAATTGAAGCAGGCGCTGGCCGATTACACCCAGGCCAAGGGCAGAGGCCGCCCCACGATCAACGCCGAAGAGGCGCTGGACGTTCTGGTGGAGCGGATGGAGTTGCTGCGCGGCATGTTGCACGGCTACGACTATGCAGACTTCCGCACGCAGGCCTGGGCGCTCCTGCCCGGCGCCGCAAACCACGTGCTTGGACTGGATGACGGCAAACAGCGTTTTGCCGATCAGGTGCTGGCAGCCACCAAGGCATTCGCGCTGTGCTGCACGCTGGATGCGGCGCTGGCCTATCGCGACGAGCTGGCGTTTCTGCAGGCGATCAAGTCGGCGATCACCAAGCATGCGACCACCGACAAGAAGCTCAGCGACGAGCAGAAGGAACATGCGCTGCGCCAGATCATCTCGCGCGCCGTGGTGTCAGATCAGGTCATTGACATCTTTGCCGCCGCCGGCCTGAAGCGTCCGGACATCGGTGTGCTGTCGGAGGAGTTCCTGCAGGACGTGCGCCACATGAAGGAGCGCAACCTCGCGGTGGAGCTGCTGGAGCGGCTGCTGAAAGGCGAGATCAAATCACGCTTCAAGACCAACGTCGTGCAGAGTGCGAAGTTCTCGGAGTTGCTGCAGGCATCGCTGACGCGCTATCGCAACCGTGCGATCGAAACGGCGCAGGTGATCGAAGAGCTGATCGCGATGGCGAAGAAATTCCAGCAAGCCGCCGAACACGGTGATGCGCTGGGACTCAACCGCGATGAAGTCGCCTTCTACGACGCGTTGGCGAATAACGAATCCGCGGTACGCGAACTCGGCGACGAGACGCTGCGCAAGATCGCCGTCGAGTTGACCCAGAAGCTGCGCAATTCCGTCACAGTGGATTGGGCAGTGCGTGACTCCGTTCGTGCCAAGCTACGGGTAATGGTGAAGACCTTGCTGCGACGCTACAAGTATCCGCCGGACAAGCAGGATGAGGCGGTGGAAACGGTGCTCCGGCAGGCCGAAACGCTAACCGGCTCATGGGCGGCCCCCTGACATCTTCCCTGTCAGCCACAACGCCTAGGTTGTCTCAATGAAAATTTCGCGACCGCACATCCAGACCGAGCAGCACGCTCATGTCGATCACCTTTATCGCGCGCGGTGAGGTTCGACCCCTCAACGCTTACGGACCAGACGCGGCTGGGCCTGTACAAGCTCCTGGCGCATGCGGCCGAGCTCCAGGACCAGCGCCGCCTGGATGCTCTCCTGTACGGCCAATCGCCGAGTTAGATCTGCATTTCGTGCCGATGTCTTCTTGAACAGGTCCCTCTCTTTGCGCGCACTTGGGCCCTCCTCCATCATCCCAAGGATCCGCTTGCGAAGTTCAGGATAGGGGCAGCCGTCGTGGCCAATTAACGTTCGACTCTTACCCGCTTCCTTGGCGACGGTGACGATGGAGACTCGAAGCCGGCCCGCAGCGGCTCTCTCCTTAAGCTCAGGATGCTGAGGTTGTCCCGTTACGAGCCGGCCCAAAGCTGCCTCGAACGCTTCTTGGGTGTCCCTCAAGAGACCATCTCCCCTCGTCCACCTAACCGCTGAACCATTACTCGCGCAGCTGCCAACCTCTGTTTGGTTACCAAAGAGAAGCCGTGCTCCATGCCATGCTGCTCTCGCAGCAATTGCTCTAGTAGCTCGACGCGCTGCTTCCAGTACGGAAGGTGCCTCGTGGAGGCGACAAATAGTGGGCAACCCATGCATACCGACGGACTTCGCATCGCCTCGTTAGGTGAAGTCTTCGACCAGCTGGCCGTGCCGCCCAGAGTGTTGCAGCGGGATTTCTCTGGATTCAGCGCAGCACCACACATTCCATACTCGAAGTCGAGAAGCCGCAAGTCGTGCTCCACTACGGCGAGCTCATAGTCTGCCAATGTCCTGCCAGGCAGCCGCGGGAAGTTTTTCAAGCTCTCTGATAGCCCTCCTACGGTGGGAACCCCTCCTTCGATGGCTTCATGGAACATGCGAGCCGATTGCTGGACGTGCGAAGAATCCATGGCGTCCAGGAGCTGAACATCATTTCCGATGTAGCTTATTTCCGTCATGGCGACACGCAGATGCTTGAAGTGACGGGAGATTGGCTCGAGAAGGCGAGGATCTATCCGATAAAGAAAGGTCGCAAAGGTCGTCCGCCAGAGGTGCCCTCGCAATTGATCGTTCACGCAAAACCGTTCGATTGCGTCTATTGGCAATGAGGCTGTGTCGCAATGCTCATGTAAGAAATCCTTCTGAGCATTAGTCATGGACTGACTGCGCGGTGCACCAATGCTGGACGCCGTTCGAGGCAAGCCTTTGGCGGCGCTAAATGTGAGAACCAACTGGCGCGAATCGCCGAGTGCTCGCCAACGTGCAAAGAGCTGATGAAGTACAGAGAACGCTCTTACGGGAAGAGGAAGGTAGTCGGAACCCGCGAGCCGCGCACCGACCAGCCATTCATCCCGCTTCTTGTTTGTTTTGAGTTCCACCCCGAGGCAATAGAACAGCTCCAGCATTCCGTCGCTTGACGGACGGACCGTGATGCAGCTTGGCAGTTCGCCACCGTCGTTGACATCTTCGAAGCTGGCCAACTCGCTGGAGCGAATCCCTGTGCAAGCCTGGATTGCCACAATAGCCGCAGCTTGAACCGACAAGATCAGGCGTCGGATCATCTGTCGTCCGCTAATAGATCCAGTACGTCCATCTCTTAGCGCGCGTTCATAGGGCGACACCAGTGATGTCCATGGTTCTTTCTCACCGTCGAGTATCGAGAATCGGAAGTTCTCCGCTACCTTTTGGCTCTTGGCGTAAGCGCCAAACTTGATTGAGTGATCACCGGGATCCCTACTTGGTCCATCGCGTTCATAACATGCCTCCTGCAACGCCAGAACCTCGTCAGCAGGTATCCCCAACCATCTCTGCGCTCGGTTCAGTAACTCAAGGGCAACGCAATCTGGGATGGGCTCGAGCTTCCCTTGTCTATGAAGGTCTAGGTCTTCCTTGACAAGCGCATCGATACGGCGGCCATCAAAAGGCGCTTCTGCGGGCACGACCACATCGAATCGCGCCAAAGCATGACGCTGGCGATGAATAAGCATGGGGAATCGAAGCCGACAGTTTGCGGACGCGTTCGTGATTTTGGGAGGTCGGTGCGTAGGGCCGAGCCGGGATGTTTCGTGGTTTCCTAGAAAATAGTCGAGGAAACGCCAGCTGGCGGCGCCGTCCAGCCGGGTGAAGTCCTGCATGCCTTCCGCTGCCATCCATCGTGCCCCTGCTTCCATGCACACTCTAAGCGCTGCGAGGCCACCCGGCGATGTTGCTTTGGAAGAGCGCGGATCATGCAATTGCGTCCATACCCACAATCGCAAGTGATAGAGCAGCGAATCGTGCTTGGGATCTAGTAGCGTTTCTGTATCGTTTAGTCTTATGTTCCAGTCAAAAGATCCATGCGTCTTAATTTGCCCACTCATCGGCGGCGCAACACGCCACACCTGCGCATCGAACGGGACACCTTCCGCGACAACAGGTGCGTATCGCTTGAAAGGGTCAACGACGTCCGACGTCGTATTTTTATCTGTCTTCGTCATTCGAGTTCTGGCAGTGCGGGGATCATGAGCCTTGCGGCCTGCTCAACTACGTCGTCGGGAAACGCGGGCATCCAAACGCCAACGAGCACCCGGTAGCTTTCGCCCCATCGAAACTCAAACGACTGAGCACCCATATGCACACGTCTATCCCCGAACTGAAGCTTGAGCTCGGCAAGGCACGCAGCTGCATATGGGTTGTGAATGTCCACCATGGCCAACGGACAAGCAGCGCAGTCACCATAGGCCGTGCACAGGCGACCCTTTATCTGAGCCGGCAGGGGACTCTCTGTGGGATCGAGGCAGCGAAACCCTGGAGTAGCCGCACTACGATCATGGCGCCTGTCGACATTACGCGGCTCAACGCGACCTCTTGACTGGAACCAGCGTTCGCGTTCACTCATGCCCTGCGCCAATCGCCGCGATTGGCGGGCCAGGACAGCGGCATTTTGGTAATGTTCTTGGGTCGTTGTCACCCGGCTATGGTGCAAATACGTCGCAGCGACCTGTACGTCACCGCCAAACAGATCGTCGACAGTCTCTGCCACGACATTGCGTATGCGACGCGACCCCACCCACTTGAACCCCCCTTTGCGGCAGAACGAAGTCGTGTGTCGATCAAACACTGACCGCCTATTACCACGCTGGAAATAGGTGTCTAGTGCGCCGGGCGTTGAACGGTTTCTCGGAACAAACGTAAACAACCGATCGGTGACTGGACCTGGCACCGCTTTACGCATATGGGCCGTCCACTGGAGAAGGAACTTCAGAACACGTCCAGGGCTGAGCGGGTCATTTCCCACGACAAAGCTGGATTTTATGGGCTTTCCTTGGGGGTGCTTCTTTGTCTTTGCTCTGTGCTTGATGGATCGAATCGCTACCACCTCGCGCCCCATAGACACGCTGACTGTTACCTGGCTCGCGCGAACGTCGACGAGTGATTGAAGATTGAAGCCTGTAACAAACAGGAGGTAGTAAACAAATGCACAGAGATCGGCTGCATAAGGTGCCAGTACCGTCGATAGCCTTCGATAGCCATAGCTTTCGATTTCTTCAAAGAGATCATGTCTGCTTTTCCTGAGCTGTTGCCTTTCTGGCAGCGCAATGCCAAATACCTCCTTCGCTTTCACAATGACGCGGCCTCGCCGGATGACGCTCTTGGCCGGGATCCTTTCTCTCTCCCTTTGCGTCGCTCCCCGATAGCGCGCCTCCTCCATCCAACCGGCTTCAACAACTCTTATGGTCTCGGCCACGGCGTCTTTGCAGTGCTTGTAGAAGCGAACCACCTCTTCGGTAGCGATAGGTTCGCTTTCCGTCTGTCGGCTTTCACCTCGGGATGCCAATGGCCACGGGTTGGGGGGAACCTCACAGTCCTCGGCCAAAGGGGTTCCGATCTCTTTCAAGGTGGCCAGCACAGAACGCACCACCCCCAACAGATGCAATCTAGTGTAAGCACTTAGGGCATAAGTCCCATCGCTACGTGTCCGCCCAAGCCAGTTCACGAACCTGTTGATCAGAGGCGTGTCGATGTCTTGGGGACGAAGTCCGCTTGCCAGATCATTTTCTTGGCAGAACGTTGCGAATCCGTTCTCCAAGTTGCGCACATGGCTGTCGGCCGTCCCTCGGCGATGATCGTAATTCATCATCGAAAGAGCTTTGGCGAACGCCACTGCACACTCAGGCATTGCGAGGAGACTAGAGCAGTCTTGCCAAGCGATGTCGGGCTCACCCGCGGGCAGAAAGGCGAAGGAAAGACGTTCTTCGACTTCATCGAGCTTACAAAGTGGTGTGCGGCTCGCACCACTTGAGATAAACAGGTCTTCGGTTGGCGAACGGGCACTCCCCTTCTTAGGCACGAGGATCAGCCCTCAGATCCAGAGCTTTTGCCACGTCGTCATAGAGGGTCGCTTCAAAGAGCGTAACTGTGTGGAGGTAGATGGCCTCTGTTGTTTGAACGTGCGCATGACCCAACTGCGATTGCACAAATTTGCTTGGCTGGGGATCACCGCTCCTTTTGCGTGCCACCCAGGTCCAAGTGGCGTAGGTATGCCGCAGATCGTGAAACCGGAAGAGCTGCTTCAATGAGCCGTCAGCGAACAGAACCTTCTGCGCTTTATGGAATGCTTGGTAGATCGTGTCTCCCGCACACGCTAGCCCCCTGCGTGTCGCGGCTCTTGCGCCGTTAACAAAGAGATGCCCACTGTCGGTAAATCCCGGCCCAAGGAGTTCTCGGCCTGCCTCCACGCTCTCTCTTCGCTCGTTGTGAATATAGGTGGACAGCTCTTGGAGCAGCCACACCGGCACGAGGATCTTTCGCCAACGCCGCCCTTTCCCAAACACGCGGAGGACTTGCATGGCGTAAGGCTTTACGGCAGATGCTTTTGACAGCGCAAGAGTCACGTCCTTCACCATTACCGAGGTCACTTCGCTGCGGCGCAGGCCCGTGTCCAATGCAAGCTGGGCAGCAAGGCGATCTCGCGACGACTCTCCGCGCATGGCTTGTGAGGCTAACGGTCCCAGTGCCTGGAAAATAGCTCTCGCCTCTTCAGGCATGAGCACATTGATCGTTCCATCGCGCTCGCGCTCACCGTCAAGACGCCCGGCCTTGAGGCCATGACCTACGCTGCCGCTGTATTCCCTCTCCGTTGTACCGAGGACACGCAGGCGATGCGGCAGGCGGCTCTCGTTTTGCATCCACGACAAAAACGCCCGCAAGGTCGACATGCGGCGTGAAACGGTTTCGTGCGCGTACTCGTTCCCTGTCGCGCGGGACTTTCGGCCCAACATCGAACCGGCGTAGCCCTCGATAACGTCATCCGTTGTGTCATTCAGTGACAGCCGCGAGGCATCCAGGTAGTCCAAGAAGTGATTCAGGTCGGCAGCAGTTGCTGTCCGCGTATGTGGACTATTTCGCATGCGCGAGGCTGTGCCAGGCATCTGTCGGACAACAAACTTTGCCGCCAGGAAGGACAACACGGGCTCGATAACTTGACCGGTGCTTCCTGACAGAAGAAAAGGGAAGGAGTGAGGAAGCGGATGTACCCCTAACTTCCGGCATGTTTCTTCGACAGCTGCATCAACTACTGCACGCTGCACATAGGCATCGTAAGGCCGCGTTCCATCCGCTCGCATAGATCCCCGAGTTCCTCCTGTGCTTACGGGAGGTCGATCAAGAAGTGCGGCTTTTTTACAAGTCCTTCAGGAATCTTGCAACTGTTCAGTTTGGTTAGATTGGTTCGGGCAACTGTTCATACCTTCTGCTGCGCTTCTACTTAAATTCCTTTGTTTCCGAGTGAACACTCAAAGGATCGTAATACCGTGTTCACAGCCGCGGTACGGGTTGATCGCCTGGCTGAAGGCGATGTCGGGCGAGTCGTTGCGGCTGATCACGCTGCGCGCGCGCTCCTCGGCGACTTCGGTGCGCGGGCGCGGCGCGTCCTCGTCCAGCAGCGCACTCTGCCAGCCGTCGTCCTCGGCCTGGTGGCGAATGCTTTCGAAGCGGCCCTCCGGATTGGAGGCGGCGCCACGGCCCTTGAGCAGGCGCGTCGCCGGGAGCTGCTCCGGCGGGGTCGGCGGTGGCGAGGGATCGTCCATCGGCACAGTGTCGCGCGGCGACGTCTCAGCCGTCGCGACATCTTTTCGCGGCGTGATCCGGCTCCCGCCGGATGCGCCGTGGCGGCGCTATGATGCGCCCGTCCGGCCGCCGCGAGCGGCGCGTTTCCACCTGTCGGGGCTGCCCATGCGCTGGCTGCTGCTCGTCCTTACCGTGTTTGCATTCGTGCTGTGTTTCACCCGCCACGGTGCCGGCGCCTGGGGTTTCTGGATGCTGGTCGGGCTGGTTGGCATCTTCGCCACCACGCTGGCCTTCGTGCAGGCGCGCATCGCCGGCAGTGCGCGCGGGGACAGCCTTTCGGAGTACGACCTGAAGCGGCTGCGCGAGGGCAAGGTTCCGCTGAAGCACGAGCGCCGGGATCGGTAAGGCAGCCATGATGCTGTTCGTTCCGGCTTCGCAGGGCGGGCACTGCCCGCCGCTCTTGATTGTGCACATCGTTGAAAAGCACGGCGGGCGTTGCCCGCCCTACGGATCTCTCGCGGGGTGGCCGGAAAGCATCGCGCACAGAGCCTGCCCCGGACTCGATCCGGGGGTGCGCTCCTACAGCCCCAGCTCGGCGACCATCGCCTCGCGCATCAGGTACTTCTGCACCTTGCCGGTCACCGTCATCGGGAACGCGTCGACGAAGCGCACGTAGTGCGGCACCTTGTAATAGGCGAGGTGGTGGCGGCAGTGATCCTGGATCTCGGCCTCGGTCGCGCTGGCGCCTTCGCGCAGGCGGATCCACGCGCACACCTGCTCGCCGAACTTCGCGTCGGGCACGCCGAACACCTGCACGTCGAGCAGCTTCGGGTAGGTGTAAAGGAACTCCTCGATCTCGCGCGGATAGATGTTCTCGCCGCCGCGGATGATCATGTCCTTGAGCCGGCCGACGATGCGGCAGTAGCCTTCCGCGTCGATCACCGCGAGGTCGCCGGTGTGCATCCAGCGCCCCTCGTCGATCACCTCGCGGGTGCGCGCCTCGTCCTCCCAGTAGCCCTGCATCACCGAATAGCCGCGCGTGCACAGCTCGCCCGGCGTGCCGCACGGCACCACCCGGCCGCGCTCGTCGACCAGCCTCACTTCCAGCTGCGGATGGATCCGCCCCACGCTGTCGACGCGGCGTTCCAGCGGATCGTCGGGCACGGTCTGGAAGCTCACCGGGCTGGTTTCGGTCATGCCGTAGGCGATGGTGATCTCGGCCAGGTGCATCTCGCCGACCACCCGGCGCATCACCTCGATCGGGCACGGCGAGCCGGCCATGATGCCGGTGCGCAGGCTGGAGAGGTCGAACTCGGCGAAGCGCGGATGCTCGAGTTCGGCGATGAACATGGTGGGCACGCCGTGCAGGCCGGTGCATTTTTCTTCCGCCACGCATTCCAGTGTGGCCAGCGCGTCGAAGCCCTCGCCCGGAATCACCATGCAGGCGCCGTGGGTGACGCAGGCGAGGTTGCCCAGCACCATGCCGAAGCAGTGGTAGAACGGCACCGGGATGCACACCCGATCGATTTCGCTGTAGTGGCACAACTCGCCGACGAAGTAGCCGTTGTTGAGAATGTTGTGGTGGCTGAGCGTCGCACCCTTCGGGAAACCGGTAGTGCCCGAGGTGTATTGGATGTTGATCGGGTCGTCACGGTCCAGGGATTTCATCCGACCGGAAAGAGCAACGTGGTCGATGGGAGTCCCGGCAAGGCTGTCCCAAGCCGGTGTGCCGATCTGGATTACTTCGCGTAGGAATGGCGCTTCCGGACGGACCTCGTCGATCAGCGCACCGTAGTCCGAGTTCTTGAAGCGACTCACCGATACCAACACTGTGATCTCGGCCTGGCAGAGCACGTAGGCGAGTTCTTGCGCGCGCGACGCAGGATTGATGTTTACCAAGATTGCCCCGACTTTGGCTGCAGCGTATTGGATCAGGACCCACTCGGGCACGTTGGGCGCCCAGATCCCGACTCGGTCACCCTTCGCCACTCCGAGCCGCAACAGCCCCGTTGCCAGTGCTGACACGGCCGAGTCAAGTTGTCGGTAGGTCCACCGTCTTCCCGACTGAACATCAACGAGGGCCTCGTTCTCAGGGAAAAGTTCGGCGGTCTTCTCCAGTTGATCACCAATGGTCAAACCGATCAACGGCAGATCGGAGGGCCCACTGGCGTAGCTCATCTCGGACACGGAAACTCCTTGAATCTCGGCGCCTTCGAACTCT
>LNAP01000826.1_pt1 | contig 34387 bp, 33 predicted proteins | sample 602601 | NCBI WGS metagenome assembly LNAP01 (sample SAMN02440304, study PRJNA202911) | soil metagenome | biome: Subtropical and temperate rainforests or woodlands; isolation source: soil samples (1 kg each in a 20% v/v slurry with milli Q water) were... ...
TCCTGCTCGAAAAGTGAGCAGAAGCAGTTGAACACCTGGGTCAGTTTTCAGTCGGCAGAAGAGCCTCTACTGGGTCAGTTTTCGGTCAGCGGCAACACTGCAGGCAGGCTTATATCGCTGATCGCCATACTGCCTGCAATCCATCCGAGTAAGGTCGCCCCGAGCGTTATCACAATCGGAAAACGATCCATAAAGTGCAGTACCAATTTACTGCCCCAGATGATGATCGGAATGCTGATGATGATCCCGAAAATCACAAGCTCCAACTGCCCGTTGGATGCACCGGCGACCGCAACCACGTTGTCCAGACTCATGACAGCATCAGCCACAATGACTGTCTTGATGGCCCCAATTAGCTTGGGGCTCGCAGCCAGATTGTCATGTGCATCCTCGCCTTCAGGAACCAACAACTTAATGCCAATCCACAGAAGCAACGCAGCGCCAATGAGCTTGAGGTAGGGTAATTCCAGCAACTGCAAAGCAAAAAAGATCATTCCGATGCGCAGCAGTATTGCGCCCAATGCTCCGCCAATTATGGCGCGATTGCGCTGAGCTTCTGGAAGCTTGCGACACGCCAAGGCAATAACGACTGCGTTATCTCCGCCGAGCAGGATATCGATGGCAATGATTTGCGCTACAGCCAGCCAAAACCCTGGTGAGTTTATGAGTTCGATCAATGTGAGGTCTCCAGGCCACGATAGGTTTTCGATCAGGTCGTCTTGAAAATCATGCAGACAGGACTGCCCGTTTTGATCGATTGACCGTTCGAGGTGAGCCCGCCCGAATGTTGGTCAACGTCGAATCCCACAACATTGTCGGTCTCTTCATTGGCCACGAATAGACGGGAACCATCCGGGGTCAGATTCATGAATCGGGGCTTGCGACCCCGCGAGGATATATAACCCTTAAAGGTAAACTCGCCGCTCTGATCAATGGCAAAAGTCACCACACTGTCGTGTCCGCGATTCGAAACATACAAATACTTTCCAGATGGTGCCATTACGATGGCTGCTGCCCGACTATTTCCGGTAAACGTGGAAGGCAGAGTCGAGACAATCTCTTTAGGTGTCAGAGCGCCCTGTTCCGACTCATACGTGTACCCAGTGACAGTACTGTCCAGCTCGTTCACCACAAAGGCGTGATCACCTGTGGGGGCGAATACGATGTGACGCGGCCCAGATCCCTCGCGTGTCTTGACCATACTCACTTGCGTAGCACTGAACTTCGCATTGTGCTGAACGCGGTAGACAAAGATTCCATCCAGTCCTTTGTCTGGAATAACCAAAAAGCGTCCAGATGGGTCGAATGGAATCATGTGGGGATGAGAGCTGCCCTGCTCGACCTTATGAGGCCCTGCCTCTCCTGGAAGGGACTCCAGATGAGCCAGCTCTCCCAAGCTTCCATCCTCCTGAATAGCGAGGATCGCGGAACCGCCTGTCGCGTAGTTGGCAACAGCCAAAAATTTGTTAGTCGGGTCAACGCTGAGATGGACAGGGTTTTTGCCTTGAGTACCCACAGTATTGAGCTTCGTCAGCTCACCTGTTTTGGCATCGATGGCAAACGAACTGACCTCGCTCAAATCACCATGCACACAATAGAGATGGGTCTGCGAATGATCAAAGGTCAAAAAAGACGGATTAACTAAATCATTTAACGTTTGGACGAGCGAACAGGCACCCGTATCTGGTGCATAACGGTACACAGTAATACCGACACCACGCGCGTTGCGCTCTTTGGTTGTACGTGACCCGACGTAGGCAAATCGTGGAGCCTGAGAAGATGAGCTACTCGCCATTTTGGTCTCCTCCCTTGCGGACGCAGCATGTGCCGGGAGTGTAAAACTGCCTGCCAATGCTCCTCCTGCTGCGAGAGCGGAAAGCTGTATGAATTGGCGCCGTAGCATTAGATGACGTGGGAATTCGGAAGAAGTCATTATGTGATTCTCTTTTGTTTTTATTATTTACAACGGGTTTGCCTATGCGGCTTGGCTACCGCATAGGCATCGAAGCGTCAGAGCGCCTCGGGTATACGCACCCACCCTTCCATCAGTCGACGAGCGCTACGGCTCATAACGGCCTTTTCAACAAACCAGACGCCATCTTGAAAGACGGTCTTAGCGCCGACTGCAACGCTTCCTGCCGTATGGCCCATACGTACTTGCCGGCCGCCAATATCACCCACGATTTGGTTGACCAGGGTGCCATCTAGCGCGGCTGCAACTGCTACAGCCACCGCGCCGGTGCCGGTGATAGCGTGGTGCAGTTTGCCCATCGACAGAATCCGTGCGATTACGTCGATATCTGAGGCTTGAACCTGCTTACCGCCAGCTGCCCGGTAGGCTTGAGGTTGAGCAACGAAACAGAGCTTGGGGGTGTGAGGTCGCAGACGTGTAGCCTCTTCAGGGCTTGCAGCCAGACCCATCGCGACGGTGCAGTGCGCGCGAATGGTTTCACACCTGGCCAGCAACTCAGCATCACCGTTGACTTGATCCTGAGTTTCGGTGCCCTTGAGACCCACTTGGTCTGCATTAAGGAAGATGGTCGGATTCCCAGCATTTAGCAGCGTGACTTCGAGCTTGCCTATACCAGGAATCTCCAGTTCATCGACAGCGTTCCCCGTTGGGAGAATGCTTCCATCTGATCCACCTGGACTTAAAAACTCCAGAATCACTTCTGCTGCGGGAAACGCTACGCCGTCCAGTACGAAGTCACCTTCCTCCTGAACCTCACCATTGCGCATAGGCACATGAGCGATGATACGTTTCTGAATATTCGCCTGCCAGATACGAACAACGGCCATACCATCACGCGGGGCATCGACCAGACCTTCAGATACCGCGTAAGGGCCAACAGCCGAGCTCAGGTTTCCGCAATTACCAGACCAGTCGATCACCGGCGTTTCGATGGCGGGCGCACCAAACAGGTAATCGACATCACAATCATCACGGCTGGATTTACCGATGATGACTACCTTGCTGGTGCTGGAAGTCGCGCCGCCCATGCCGTCGATCTGCTTACCATAAACATCTGGACTGCCTATCACACGGAGAAGGATGGCATCGCGCTCGGCCCCCGCTGATGGCAGGCTTTCGTCGAGAAAAAATACGCCTTTGCTAGAGCCACCGCGCATGTAAACGGCAGGAATACGTCTTTGAGTCATTTTTTTTCACTCCAACGGATCAGCGGCGAGTCAGTTAACGGACGTGTCCTTCATGCTTTCAATCAGGAGCTGTGGCAACAGGCCGCCGCTACGGAAATACCGGACGTCCTCGAAGGTGTCCAGACGACTCACGAACGTGACGCGCTCCTTCTCACCGTTCTCACGTTCAATAACGAGCGTAATCTTTGCGCCTGGCTGGAAGTCTTCGGTGATGCCCTCAACGCTGAAGGTTTCGCGCCCGGTCAGACCCAGACTCTGGCGAGAGACACCGTCTTCAAACTGCAGGGGGAGAATGCCGAGTCCGGCCAGGTTAGTACGGTGAATACGCTCGAAGCTTTCCGCGACGACCACACGAACGCCCAATAAACGCGGGCCTTTCGCAGCCCAGTCGCGCGAGGATCCACTCCCGTACTCTTTACCGGCAACGACAATCAGCGACTGCTTACGTTGTGCGTAGACTTCGGCTGCCTGAAAAATCGTGGTGACTTCTTTTTCAGGAAGAAGCAGCGTCCACGGGCCCTCCCGACCGTCCTCAAACAGTTCGTTTTTCAGACGAGGGCTTGCGAAGGTCGCACGTTGAGCCGCCTCATGATTACCGCGACGCGTGCCGTAAGAGTTGAACGCAGCAATCTCGATCCCGTGTGACTGTAGGTACTGGCCGGCATCACTCTCCGGAAGAATCGCGCCGGAAGGCGAGATGTGGTCAGTAGTGATGTTGTCTGACAGCATCGCCAACACACGCATATTGCTCAAGTCTGTACGGGGGTCAGTGGCGGTTACTGCGTCACTCCAATACGGAGGTTTGCGTATATAGGTGCTGTCTTCCTGCCAGGCGTATTGATCACTGACACCTGCACGCAGATCACTCGCAATCAGGCCTGCTTCACGAGGGACGTCCTCGTATGCCTTGTCAAACAGGTCAGCCGTGAGGTTATCTGCCTCGATGCGAGTCAGCTCTTCATCACTAGGCCAGAGTTCGCGCAGGTAAACAGGCACACCGTTGTCATCCAGACCCAGTGCGTCTTTTTCCGGATCGATGAGATAAGTGCCAGCAATTGCATAGGCCACGATCAATGGCGGCGACATGATGAACACCTCACGCGCCAAGGGGTGTACACGGCCTTCGAAGTTACGATTGCCTGACGTTGCGGCAACGGTCTCTAATTTACGCGCACGAATTTCGTCTTCGATTTCGGTGCTCAACAGCGGGCCGGACATGCCGTTACAAGTGGTGCAACCATATCCCACCAGATTGAAGCCTAGAGCGTCGAGATCTTCATTCAGGCCTGACCGCTCAAGGTAGTCCGAGACCACCATCGAGCCAGGAGCAAAGGAGGTTTTCACCCATGGCGCTCGCTTCAATCCACGCTTACGTGCGTTGCGCGCCACAAGACCCGCAGCAATCACCCCACGCGGGTTCGAGGTATTGGTGCAACTGGTGATAGCAGCGAGAACCACCGAGCCGTTGTCCAAGCTGGTCGGGATATTGGTAGCAGGCGCTTTTTGGCCCAGTACGATTCGTTGGTGTGGTTGTTTAGGCCCTGCAATCGAACGTGCCACAGAGCTCAAATTGAGCGTGACCACCCGGTTGTATTCGGCATCGGCAAGACTGTCATGCCAAAGACCTTGTGCACGCGCATACGCTTCGGTCAGTCCGGAAATTTGCCCGCCACGGCCCGTCATACGCAGGTAATGAAGTGTGCGGTCGTCAATGGCAAACATTGCAGCTGTTGCACCGAACTCAGGCGCCATGTTCGACAACGTGCCCCGGTCTGCCAAAGACAGCTGAGGAACCCCAGGGCCGAAGAACTCCAGGAAGGAACCAATTACACCCGCTTTGCGAAGTTGCTCGGTCAACGCCAAAGCAATATCGGTAGCGAGATAGCCCTGAGGCAAAGTGCCTTCCAGGCGAACACCTACAATTTCCGGCAACCGCAACATCAGAGACTTACCAAGCATTGCAGCTTCAGCCTCAATGCCGCCTACCCCCCAACCCAATACGCCGATGGCATTGATCATAGTGGTATGGCTGTCGGTACCCACCAATGTATCCGGAAATGCCCAAATCTCATCATCGCGCCGCTGGGTTCCCACCACAGTGGTCAGGCGCTCAAGGTTGATCTGGTGAAGGATGCCTTTACCAGACGGGATGATCGAAAGGTTACTGAATGCCTTGTTGCACCAGTCCAGGAATTGAAAGCGCTCAGCGTTACGTTGACGTTCGATAGCTTCGTTATCGGCCAACGCACTTGCGTCGCCCCAGTGCTCGACGTTGAGAGAGTGATCGACAACCAGGTGGGTTGGAGTCACTGGGTTAACCGAACGAGGGTTTCCGCCTTTCTCAGCGACCGCATCTCTCAAACCTGCAAGGTCGACAAGCGCTGGCGTACCAAGTAAGTCCTGCAGCACGACTCGCGCCGGAAGAAAGGGGATGTCGAATTCCCTAGAGCGGGCGCAGATCACTTTGAGAGAGGCTTCTGGATCCGCTTCGCCTCGCAAGACGTTCTCGGCCAGAACTCGCAGGCTATAAGGCAGCCTGGCGTAGTCGCTCCCCAGGTCTGTCACAACCCCACGGATATCGCTGACACGGTACTCGATGCCGTTGGCGGAAACGGTTCGACCTTTTGACTTAGGCATTGGCTAATCCTCACAGGCTGTACGGACAATGTTTTTGTAAGAGCCATATTGCACTTTGTCGTGATATAGGTCAATCTTGATTCATCCGATTACCCCCAACCCTGAGATCGGACGTACCCAACCAACGATTTCTACTGTGCACAGTCGTTCCTCCGACGTAGCGCTCAGTTGGGTACGGTAGAAAAAATAAACATAAGAAAATCGAGGCTCACCATGATCAAGCTCACGCGCCCCAGCTCCGCCCCAACTCCCATCTTTATCGAGCCCGTCTCGACTTAAGAACCTTGGCGCTAGCTCAGCCAAACAGCTGAGAAAGGCCACCTACGTCTAAGAAAAATGGGAGTTCGACCGTGCTAACAGTCCTTGGCTTTTCAATGGTCATTTGTTTCATGTACTTGATCATGACAAAGCGCCTATCGGCGCTTATTGCATTGATTTTGATACCAATCCTGTTCGCCTTGATTGGCGGACATTACGCCGGCCTGGGGGGCATGATGCTCGAAGGCGTCAAAACCCTTGCCCCCACCGGGGTGATGCTGACGTTCTCGATTCTGTACTTCGGCATCATGATTGACGCAGGGCTCTTTGATGGGCTCGTGCGTTTCATTTTGAAGGTGGTGAAAGGCGACCCTCTCAAGGTGTCGGTAGGCACAGCGGTGCTGACGATGCTTGTCTCCTTGGACGGTGACAGCTCGACAACTTACATGATCGCTTGCGCTGCATTTCTGCCGCTGTACCAGCGACTTGGTATGAGTGTGTTGGGTATGACCTGCCTAGTGAACATCGCAAGCGGCATCATGAATATCTCACCGTGGGGTGGCCCTACCGCACGTGCAGCAGCTGCCCTGCATGTGGACGCCATGGAGATATTCCTACCGATGATCCCTGGCATGTTGATTGGCGCCGGCTGCTTGATTTTCACTGCCATTGTCATTGGGCGTAAAGAGCGCGCTCGCCTTGGCATTCTCCACCTAGATGATTTCCATAAAGGCTCCATGGCTCTGGGCAACGGTTCTGCCGAAGAGTGCGATGAAAATCGTCGCCCCAAGATGTTCTGGCCAAACCTAATCCTGACGCTGGTGCTGATTGCTTGCCTGATCGTGGGCGCAATGCCGATCCAAATCCTATTCATGGTCGGCTTCGCGATTGCCATCATGCTGAACTATCCGAAGATCGAAGAACAAAAAGCGCGTGTTGCCGCTCACGCCACCAACGTACTGGCAGTGACCGCAGTCATTTTCGCCGCTGGTATCTTCACCGGTATTCTTTCAGGTACTGGCATGGTGGACTCGATGGCTAAGAGCCTGCTGCATGTGATCCCGCCTAGCTTTGGCCCATTCTTGGCGGTTTTCACCGCACTTGTTAGCCTGCCATTTACCTTCTTCATGTCCAATGACGCGTTCTATTTTGGCATCCTGCCTGTGATTGCACAAACCGCTGCGCAGTATGGAATAACGCCGCTGGAAATCGCTCGTGCATCGGTTGTGGGTCAGCCGGTTCACTTGCTGAGCCCATTGGTACCATCACTGTATCTGCTCGTTGCTCTGGCGAAGGTGGATCTCGGTGATCACCAGCGTTTCGCTCTTAAATGGGCCATTTTGGCAAGCTTCGGTCTGTTGGTAGGCGGACTTCTCTTTGGGGCTTTCCCCCTCTATCAAGTCCGCTAATGGAGGCTTAAGGCGCAGGCAACCACGGCAGAGGCTAGAAATGGTCTCTGCCGTTAATCATAACGACACGCTAGAATAGGAGTTCTACGATCAGCTCTCTTCGGTTCTCGATCCAATGCCTCTAAGCCCTCTGCAAGCACGCATAGCGCGTGACATTGTTTCTCACGTTCGCCGTGAGCGCTTCGATATAGGACATCACTTGGTCGAGTCACAGCTCGCGGCAACGCTCAATGTCTCACGTACTCCAGTCAAATTTGCCATGGCCCATTTGGTCGAAAAAGGCATGCTCACCTACGACCGAAATCGAGGTTTTTTTCTAGCCCGCTCCAGCGACGACCTGGTAGACCTTGCTTCGGAAGTCATGGAGAAGAGTGACGATCCGCTGTACCTGAAATTTGCCGAACTACGTCTTAGCAGACAGCTCCCTGAGCTGTTTACCGAGATCGAGTTCATGCGTCAGTTTGATGTGTCTCGCGCAGCGTTGAGGGCAGTGCTCTCGCGCATCCAGCAGGAAGGGTGGATTGAACAGCGTGCAGGCCAAGGATGGCGACTACTGCCCATGATCGACTCGGTTGAAGCGTATGAAGAAAGCTATTCATTCCGAGCGACTATCGAGCCCTCCGGTCTGCTATCTCCGACATTTCAAATAGATCGTGAAACACTGGCTAGTTGTCGTAAGCAGCAGGAGTTCATCGCCAACGGCGGTTACCTAACCATGACTCCCCAAGAGTTGTTTGAGGCAAACTCATTGTTTCACGAGACGCTAGCTGCGTGCTCCGGTAATCGCTTCCTCCAACAAACTGTCCGCCGTCTCGACCAATTGCGGCGGCTAGTGGAATACCGCCAAGCTAGTACGCGGGCCCCTCGTAAAGGCCAAGCGGAGGAGCATCTCGCTATCCTCGATTGTCTTGAACGGGGAGATCGGCTTGCAGCAGCAGACCAAATGCGCAAACACCTGGAACAAGCTCGGCGTAAGAAAGTAGACCCCGCACTGTTCGATTAACAAGTACCGACCTCGATTCTGCCAAGCGCGTCCTCTTGGGTCGTGCTCGCTCCCACCTGCCCTTTTTTTCCCAAACTAGAGTCTCAAGCTAGGTGTCGATATAAAACGCATCTAGCAGATTTAGGATTGTTTTATATCTTTACAAAGATCTTTATGACCAAAGCAGGAAAATCACTGACCAACGTGTCCGTTTGAACAAAACCCTAACCGTCCGTCGAACAAACCTGTCAAGTGCACCTCGCTTAAACATCCGGTCATGCCCGTAGCCAGTGGTAAAACTTTAAGAAGCTAGTGAAGGCGGCGAAAAGTTTTCTGCTAATGTGACGGGGCGTATTTCCCATATTTAGGCCGTGCGAACGTGCGATCTAACAATGAGATCCGGTACTCATGACAGATCACCCTCGTACTTCGCAGCAAACCATGCTGCAGCAACAACGCATTCTCGCAGCTTTTGGTGCGTTTGCCCTCAAATCCCATGACTTCGATGAGATCTTGCAGGAGGCCTGTCGGCTGGTCGGGCAGGCCCTGCACACCGATCTGGCGAAGGTCATGGAGCTGCAGCCGGATAGAAAACACTTGCTGGTTCGCGCGGGGGTTGGCTGGAAACCCGGGGTGGTGGGCTGTACCACGGTTCAGGCCACCCTCGATTCTTCCGAGGGGCACGCGTTGCAGACACAACGCCCCGTGGTTTCTGACGACATTGCCACAGAAAAGCGCTTTGTCTATCCCCCATTCTTGACTGAACACGGCGTCCACGCCTTGGTCAATGTGATCATCCTAGGCGCCGATGGCCAGCCACGACATAAAGATGTTCGAACGCACCTGAAAAGCCTCGGAAGCTCTTACAAAGAGTGATCCCCATGTTCAACGCTATGAACATCTTTTTCAGCGCAGCCCAAACCCCATACGCTTCAACTCCTCAACCAGCTCCTCGCGCCCATGCAGGTTTGAAACACTACGCAGCCTATTGATCACCTGCTCCGACCACCCGGAAGCCTTCATCCCTTCTCGTCTATAAAACGCGCCCAGGCGTTCATCATATTGAGCAACCGCGTCGATATCCGCCGCCGCCGAATATGTCTCATGGTGAAGCACTGCGCCTTGCGGCAGTCTCGGCTTTACCTGTGCTTGCCCGTCAGTAGATGGATAGCCCACGCAGAGACCGAACACTGGATAGACCTGAGGAGGTAATTGTAGCTCCTTGGCCACCCCTTCAATGTCATTGCGGATGGCGCCGATGTACACGCTTCCAAGCCCCAGTGATTCCAGGGCCACCACAGCATTCTGAGCAGCTAGAGCGGCGTCTATCGTCCCGAGCAGCAAGCTCTCCAGGTAAGGTACTGCCTCCAGCTCTACGTCCTCCTGCTCGGCAACCCGAGCTACTCTGGAAAGGTCGGCAAGCCAGACGAAGAACAGAGGCGCCTGCCGAATGTAGGCTTGGTTTCCCGCCAGTGACGAGAGACGAGCCTTCCGATCGTTGTCCTGAACAGCTACCACGCTCCAGACCTGAAGGTTGGATGACGTGGAGGCTGATTGCGCGGCGGCGATCAATGTCTCGATGGTGCCTTCGGGCAGTGGCTGGTCAGAGAAGGCTCGAATGCTGCAATGGTCGAGCAGTTGGGCGATTGTATCGCTCCATGGCTTACGTGGTGAAACGTCAGGCACGCCATAGCGGGCAGCCAGTTTTGATTGATCATTAACAGTCATGCGAGTCTCCAAGTAGTGCCCGAGGCTACAGGATGTTTAGCTTCGATTGCTCACGGATTAGCCGCTGAAAAATCATATCTCGCTTCACCTTGATGCGCTTTCGTTGAAACGTCGGACGAATCTATCAAACCCCTCGCTGGCACCGCCCGCAAAAAGCTCAAGTGGATCGCCTTGAGCACTGATTTGCCCCTCCTCCAGGAACAGGATCCGATTCGACACATCGCGTGCGAACGCCATTTCGTGGGTCACAATCAACATGGTGCGCCCTTCTGTGGCGAGATCGCGCATGACTTTGAGTACTTCGCCAACCAGCTCGGGATCCAGCGCTGACGTTGGTTCGTCAAACAGCAAAACGCGAGGTTTCATTACCAGAGCCCGAGCGATTGCGGCTCGCTGCTGTTGACCGCCCGACAACTGCGCCGGAAAGGCATCGACGCGATGGGTCAATCCGACTTGCTCCAGCACGGACAGCGCCTCTTCGCGGACTTCTGCCCGTTTACGCCGCTGCACGTGTACTGGTGCTTCCATTAGATTTTCCAAGATAGTCATATGACTCCAGAGGCAAAAGTTCTGGAAGACCATGGCCACCTGAGTTCTCAAGCGGTCTACTTGCTTGCGGTCACCAATGCGTGCACCAGAGTCAGAGTGCCTGAGGTTCACGCGTTCACCGAAGATGTCTAACGAGCCGGCGGACGGCAGTTCCAACAAATTGAGGCAGCGTAAAAAGGTGGACTTTCCAGATCCCGACGCACCAAGAATCGAGACGACCTCGCCCTCTCGCGCGCCAAAATCGATCCCTTTCAACACCTCAATTTCGCCGTAACTTTTGCGAAGACCCGACGTCGCAATGGCTGTCGCTTTAGCGGTGAGTTCAGAGGATGCAATAGACATAAAATTCTCCGGAGCAATGCTATAGCAGAGTCAGTTTCGACGGTGGCCGAGGTGCCGTTGAAGCCGTCGCTCGATAAGTGCAAATGCCAGACTGATGGCAAATGTCAAAGTCAGGTACAGAGCGCCAGTTACTGCGAAGATTTCCATGACCCTATACGTGGATGAGATCAGCTTGTAAGCAATCCCCGTCACCTCCGTCAGGGTGATGATGCTCGCCAGCGAAGTGGCTTTTAGCATCAGAATTACCTCGCTGCTGTAGACCGGCAGACCGTGACGAATTGCGATAGGCCACGTCACCCTGCGCCGCAGCAAAAAGCCAGACATCCCGCAGGCTCGGCCCGCCTCGACTTCACCTGCTGGCACTGCTTGGATTGCGCCTCTGATGATCTCTGCTGTATAGGCAGAGGTATTCAGCGCGAGCGCTAAAATGGCGCACCAGTACGGCTCACGAAGATATGGCCACAGCTCTGAGTGACGCACACCCGGTATCTGGCCCAACCCGTAGTAGATAAGGAATATCTGCACGAGAAGAGGCGTTCCGCGAAAAATTTCGGTATGAATGCCACCGATCCACTGGAACAGGCGGAAGCGGCTGCTTGCAGCGCACGCAATGACGACAGCCAGAATGAATCCCGCCGAGAGTGCTGTGAGCGAAAGCTGCAGCGTCAGCCGCACTCCACCGAGCAGTTGCAAGAAAACGTCAGTTAGAAATTCCCAATCCATTTTCAACGACTCCACGGCTTGGCAAGACGTTTTTCCGTGCGGCTCAACAAAGAACCCGTGACACGACCGATAACGAAAAACATCACTGCAGCCACGCCGTAGAACAACAAAGGCTCTCTTGTCGACCCCGCAGCTGTAATGGATTGGCGCAGCAATTCCGTCAATCCAATCACCGAAAGCAGTGCGGTTTCCTTCAATACCGACTGCCAAATGTTGCCCAAGGCGGGCAACGCAAACCGCAGCGCTTGTGGTGCAATAATCCGTCTGAGTAGAAGAAGGTCAGACATCCCACACGACAATCCGGCTTCTATCTGCCCACGATCCAATCTTAGAAAGCCGGCCCGGTAAGCTTCGGTTTGGTAGGCTCCGGAGACAATACCCACGGCCAGCACGCCAATGAAAAATGCGGGAAGTGAGAAAAAGCCTGGCAGTCCACCCAAGTTCATCATTTTGGTAAACGCCACGCTGCCACCAAAGTAAAACAGATAGATAATCAAGATCTCAGGGATACCCCGAAACACGGTGGTATAAAACATCCCAACTGCCCGTAGTAGAGCCCTTCGTGACAACTTTAATACCGCGCCCGCGACCCCAAGGACGCTACCCAGCAGAAAGCCACTGGCTGCAGCGGCGATGGTAATGCCGGCGGCATTTATCAACGGCAATCCCCATCCTTGAGGGCCGAATCCGATCAGTTCATAGATACCCAGCGTCATTGTTTTTAGCCTTGTGGTTGGGCCGCAACGGAAGAAGCAAACCGTGCTGTATGGAATGGCTCGATCAGGGGGTGCACGGAACCGCTTATCAATGAATGAGCAACGGTTTCTCCAACAGCGGGCGCTAGCTGAAAGCCGTGGCCGCAGAAGCCGAATACGTGCCATAAACCTTTACGCGTGCTGCTCGGCCCAATGTAAGGAACACCATCCGGCGTCGATCCTTCCAGCCCAGTCCAGGTACGCAATACAGGCACACCAGCCAGCATTGGAAACGCTTCCAGCGTCGCCGCAGCGCTCGACGCCATACGATCCATGACAGTGAAAGATATTCCGTCCTGCAGGCATGGCTTGCCGGAGATACCGCCACCAATCACCAGTGATCCCACCGCGCTCTGCTTGAACGAGAGCGGTCTGTCGATTCCTATTACCACGGGTTCAATGAATGGCTTGACCCTTGCGGTCACCATCATGCTCAATGCCAGCACCTTGGTTGGCAAATCGTCGCCAAAAAGTGCTGCCACCTGTGATCCCCAAGCACCAGAACAATTGATGACCCAATTGGCTTCGATCACGCCCGCTTCAGTATTCGCAAACCAGCGTCCATCTGCATTTTGGCTAGAGTCCTTAAGCGCGCACCGTTCGTGAATCACGACGCCCGCAGCCTCAGCCGCATGTCTAAATGCTAACGAAGCATTCGCCGGGTTGGCGTGACCGTCTGCCCGGCAGATGAGCCCACCCAAGGCCGACTCGGCGAGAACTGGCAGCATCCGTCGTAACTCTTGGGCATCGATGAACTCTTCACAGGAGTAGCCCCTGCGTATCATCTCTTGATGACGGGCACGAGCCCACTGCATCTCCGCGTCGTCCAGGGCAACGGCAATCTGGGAGGATCCCAGGCGAACCTCACAGCTTTGCGCAGCAGACGGATCAACGAAATCAGCCAGGTTTCGCCACATATCCATCGCGCGAATGGAGAGCGGATACTCGCGTACATCGCGCATGAGCAGTCGCAATCCGCCGGCATTGACACCAGACGCATGTCGCCCCGGCACACCTTTGTCAATTAGAGTGACCTTCCACCCGGATCGCGCCAAGAACATGCCGATCGCACACCCCTGCAAGCCGCCACCGATAATCAGTACGTCATCCGCAGGCTTATTCATGCGTGTGCTCCACGACTTCGGCGGCCGGTTTATCTCCAAGCGAAATAACTTGCGCCAGCTCAGGATCGAGCCCGGTAAGATTTGCCAGAGCGATCATCGGCAGCGGCCGCACCGGCGGCCGAGCGCGAAAAGGAACTGGCGCCGCACCGGATGTCTGCGCCAACAAGCTGGCCACTGTTGTCGCGCAACTCCGCCCCTGACAGGGCCCCATGCCACAACGAAGTATCCCGCGCAGGTGATTCATGTCCGTTGCACCGCAGCGGATTGCTGCCCTGATGTTTCCCGCTGTAAGTTCCTCACAACGGCAAACGATCGTATCGTCCTCCAACATCTGGGTTGAAAGACCACGAGGAAAAGCCTTGTCCAGGAAGGGCCGGGGGGCAAGCGTTTTGACAACTTCAGCTTCGCTCAGCAGCGCCTCGCCCGTGACCGCACTTTCATGCAGGTCAGCAACGATGCAGTCAGCAACATACTTGCCGTGGGCGATTGCCGCTTGCGCACCGCCGATTTGTCGCGCATCTCCGGATACCCGAATCTTGCAGGGGCCTTCGGTCAACCTCGGGCCAGGCGCGAGTTCGGCACGGCCATTTTTTGCCGACCTTGGCTTCCAGCTTGCTTCATCGTCATGCCAGGACATGGCCAACCCGGCACAGAGAGAAATGTCCGTAGCTGGAACGATGCCGTCGTGTACCACGAGCAGGTCGCAGCCCAGTTCGACTTTCCGACCTCCAATGGAAAGACTCACGTACTCAAGCTTGTCGTGTCCATGGGCCCGCAAGTCCGAGACCCCGGTGCGCATATTGATACCGGCTAGCTTCAACTTGGCGAGCCACTGCAGGCCTTTGGCAAGGGGAACAAGCGCGGATGGTTTGAACAACCTCAGTGCTTTAATTTTGTCGATTAGAGTGTCAGTGCGTCCTATCAAGATTGGGCGAATCCCCAGACGACGAAGCTGATCGGCTAGAAGCAGAATCAGCGGGCCCGTTCCTATCAACACTACGCGCCCGTCGGGCTGCAATCGACCAGCCTTTAACAACGTCTGCACCGCACCTGCGGTCATGACGCCAGGCAATGTCCATCCTGGGAAAGGCATTGGACGCTCCATGGCACCGTTGGCAACAACAACCTGGCTTGCACGGAGATAACCGGCAATATCACCTCGAAGCCATCCTACAGTCGCATCCGAGCGCAGCTCCCAAACCGTAGTCAGCGGCCGATAATCGATACCAGGAGTAGAACGAAACTGCTCGATCAACGCCTGACCGGCCAGATAGGTAGGGCCTAGCGCATTCAACAGGTGGTTCGTAGTAGGACGAGCCTGGAGATTGGATTCAAGAGAACGAAATATCTGCCCTCCCGGTGCTGGCTGCATGTCGAGGACAATGACCTTGAGCCCCGCTATGGCGATCCCGATGGCCGCAGCCATCCCGGCAGGCCCTGCGCCGACCACAATGACATCGGCATCAAGTTGAGGGTTGCAGCTGCTTGGCGAAACCGCCGCAAGCATTACGCAATGGTTCATAGCAGCTCTCCAGTGACTGTCGCTGCACCGTTCTGCGCGCGCACCCTCATGCCGTCTTCAACGATCTGAAGACAGGCTTGCCGGTTACCCACATTGTTTATTTGCACCAGACACTCGAAACAATGACCAATCATGCAGTAGGGCAATCGCGCAGCCCCGGTGACGGGCGTGGTACGAAACAACGCTGCTTTTGCCCGCAACAGACATGCCGCCACCGATTCACCGGGACGGGCCGCAATTGCTTGGTCATTGAAATAAATAGTGATTGTTGCCTCGACGGCGCCCACTGGGGAGAACATACCCGCACCTTCCAAAAAAAATTTGCGCATGTTGTGCCTTGATACCGACGCCTCCCTCGGTTACCGGGGGAGGTGCTTATCGAAGGTCAATCTCGCACTGAGATATCCACGCCAAACCACTTCTCCGTCAGCGCCCTGTTAGTGCCGTCGCTGTTCACCGAGGTAATGGCAGCATCAAAGGCCTGTCGCAAAGCGTCGTCCCCCTGACGGAGTGCGATATTGGTGGTGCCCTGCCCCAGCACGCCGCCGGCGAAGGTTGGGCCAGCCGACACGAGCACACCTTTGTTCGCCTCAATCACAGGTTTGAAGGTAGTGACATTGGCCACTCCGACATCCAGCCGACCGTTAGCTAAATCAAGCGCGAGTTGTTCGAAGGTTGGATAGTCACGAATATCTAACCCCTTGAAGTATTCGCGAACAAAATTCGAAGCGGTCGATCCGGTCTGAACACCTATTACTTTCCCTTTAAACTTCAACTTCAAAGTGTCGATGGCCGCCTGAGCTTCGCCTGGCGAACCTGTAAGATCGAAAGCATGTTCCGAATCCGCGAGGTTCCTCAGATCGTTGTCAGACGTCGTGAGAAATCCGTTAGGTGCCTTTGCATATGACTTGGAAAAGGCGATGACTTTCTTACGCTCTGGAGTGACTCCCATTGAAGCGATAATCGCGTCGTACTTTCCAACAGTCAGCCCAGGGATGATGCCGTTCCACTCCTGCCCGACGACGATGCATTTGACCTTCATGCGCTCACATAACACATGGGTCAGTTCTATCTCATACCCCCCCAGCGTTCCGTCCGCGTTTGTGTAGTTCCATGGCGGGTACGCACCTTCGGTAGCGATTTTGACCACACTCGGCAATGTCTGGGCGCAGGCGACACCTGCAAACAAAGGCATAAATGCTAGAGCGAGCAATACAGGTTTTTTCAACATTCCCATTTCCCTGTTCATTCGGTTAATAGAAGGACAGATAGCAAAGGTTGAGAAGCAGCTAGCCACCGTTATGCTTTCAATATATCCAGAGACTGAGGGGAGGCACAGACACTATCTAGTTGACCTGAGCGAAAGCTTTACTTACGCTGACGCCATGAGTAGATCACTTATTCCATCACTGAATTGGCTGCGTGTGTTTGAGGCCGCAGCTCGATATCAAAGCTTCTCAAAGGCGGGGCAGGAACTTCATATGACCGGCGCTGCTGTCAGTCAGCAGGTTCAGTCGCTTGAAGCCAGCCTTGGCCGTCCGCTGTTTGATCGATTGGCCAATCGAATCCAGCTGACGCCGGAAGGCAACGACTTTCTGCCTACGGTGCAGCTTTCCATTGGCGCAATCGAGAGCAAAGCGGCTGCATTATTTGCTCCGCAACGCATCCAGCGCGTCTCGCTCCAGGCCAGTCATCTGATGTCCATGAGCTGGTTGCCTCAAGTGCTAGCAGATTTTGAGCGCGTCAATCCTTCTATCCGTGTGGAGCTCTGGATGGAGGGCGCGCAACAAAGAAGCACCGAACCAGATCTAGTCATACGTTTTGGCGAGGATCCAGATCTGATGCGGCATCCTGGCCGTCTCATGGGGCTCACCTACGTGGTGATGTGCCGCAAGGCCGACCTGCCGACGCTGACGTCAGTGGACGAATTGCTCAAGCATCGTCTTTTGGAGATGATTCCCCACTCCATGGGGTGGATGGGATTGCTAAACCACAACTTCGGGCCAACGCGCAGTCGTAATCTTAAGCTTGAGCCTGTCGACACAACCCCGTTAGCGTTCATGATGGTCAGCCAAGGATTAGGCTTAGCGATTGGGCCAGTACCTGCCTGCCTGCCTCTGGCGGCTTCCTTGGGATTGGACATTTGCCCGTTGATACCTCAGACGCCTGGGCCGGGCAACTACTATCTTGAGCACGCGACAGGTCGACCCCAGAGTGCGGCGGCACTGAAACTTGAACAGGCACTTCACAGTGCGGCCCAAAAATCGATGAAGGCCTCTGCCTCCTCCGTGCTGCCAGGTGGGCTTATTTAATACAAATTACCAATGCACTTGGCGCTGCGGGCTGGGTAGTGAGATTTTCTTGATATTGCTCATGCGACCGTCGGAAGCAGATTGCCTTTAAAAACTTCCTGCCCACACCGTAAACTTCATATTTATAGCTGCGTTGTAACCTGCCGGCAAGGAAATAGCACACCCGTACAATCCATAGCCAACAATACTCTCTAGTCTAATTTTTACACCGAGTTAACGTGTCCAACATTCTAAACTCGGCTGGATCGTCGAGTCCGACATTTGGTATGCGCCATCTTCCTGCTGCTTACAATTTTTATCTGTGGAGCTGTTCTAAAAATAGCTAAGAGCAATGCATAAATCACATGCATAAAGGAAGAATCTCCCTCACGTATTCGGAAGGAATCTAATATGAAAACGTATAATCTAGTCATCAGTCTTGCCCTGACGGTAATGGCGTCTGCATCCAATTTCGTATTCGCCGAGACCGTCAAACCCACAATCGTTTTGGTTCACGGTGCGTTTGCAGGCTCCAGTAGCTGGAATGGTGTTATCAAGATCTTGGAGAAAGACGGGTACACCGTCGTTGCAGCTGCCAACCCGCTGCGCAGCGTCAAGACCGATGCTCAGTCGGTCGCGAACCTAGTCAAAAGTATCAAAAGTCCAGTAGTACTGGTGGGGCACTCCTACGGCGGGCCGGTGATCAGCGAAGCCGCTTACGGCCAAACCAACGTTAAAGCGCTGGTGTACGTGTCCGCCTTTGCACCTGAGGCGGGTGAAAGTGCCGTAGCGCTGACAGGAAAGTTCCCAGGCGCAACCCTCGGCCCTACGCTGGCAGCTCCAGTCGAGCTGGAGGGAGGCGGCAAGGATTTGTACATTCAACAGGACAAGTTTCCCGCTCAGTTCGCAGCCGATGTTCCCCTTGCCGAAGCACGTCTGATGGCCGCAACGCAGCGGCCAGTTACCGATGAAGCACTCAACGAGGCAGCGACCGAGCCAGCATGGAAAACCATCCCTTCGTGGTGGATCTTTGGTGACAAGGACAAGAATATCCCCCCGCAAGCCATGCAATTCATGGCTGAGCGGGCGAAGTCCAAGCAGACGACAGTCGTCAAAGGTGCATCGCACGTGGTCATGGTTTCCAACCCGAAACGTGTAGCGCAGATCATTGAGACAGCTGCGAAAGCCAAGTGAGTTGGTCTTGACTCATTAGTTAGTCGTTCAAAATAACGCTCACCTGGTGAGCTAACGTCTTGAGTCTGATTCTCGTGCGAAGCCGAGAGCCGGAGGTTTTGTGTCAGATATAAATAACATCCCGACAAGTTCACGTAGGCAAGTTCTGAAGGTCGGGGCTACTGCGTTGGCGGCAGGTTCACTGTCGGCTATGGCCATGGGCAGCAACGTTGCGCAAGCGGCAACTTCAGCCTCTCCCGGAAAAGGACAAAAAGAAATGACAAGTTTTACCACTAGCGACGGCACTGAAATCTTTTACAAAGATTGGGGCACTGGTCAACCCATTGTTTTCCACCATGGCTGGCCGCTCAGTTCCGATGACTGGGATGCACAGATGCTGTTTTTCGTTTCCAAAGGCTATCGGGTGATCGCTCATGATCGTCGCGGTCATGGTCGCTCGACTCAGACCTCTACCGGTAATGACATGGACACCTACGCAGCCGATGTGGCAGCGCTGGTCGCCCACCTGAAACTTAAGGGCGCAGTGCATATAGGGCACTCTACAGGCGGTGGTGAGGTCGCTCGCTACGTCGCTCAACACGGCGCTGGCAATGTAGCCAAAGCGGTATTGATCGGCGCAGTCCCCCCGATCATGGTCAAGTCAGCCAGCAACCCAGGTGGCCTGCCGCTGGAAATATTCGACGGCTTCCGCTCAGCGCTAGCTTCCAACCGTGCCCAGTTCTATAAAGACGTACCTGTCCCATTTTACGGCTACAACCGTGAGGGTGCCAAAGTATCTGAAGGCGTGAAAGAAAACTGGTGGCGCCAAGGCATGATGGGCGGCGCTAAAGCCCACTACGACTGCATCAAGGCGTTCTCGGAAACTGACTTCACCGAGGACTTGAAAAAAATCACAGTGCCGGTGCTGATCCTGCACGGCGACGACGACCAGATTGTACCGATTGCCGACTCAGCTGAGCTGTCCATCAAGCTGGTCAAGAATGGGACGCTTAAGGTCTACAAAGGCTATCCGCACGGCATGTGCACAACTCACCCAGAGATCATTAACGAAGACTTACTGGCGTTCATCAAAGGCTGATGCGTAACGGGCCTCCCACATTGTGTTGTGGGAGGCCAATTGAAGGACATCCTCACGCACCTCCCGATGCAGCGACCGCTGACATTCCGAGCTGCTATTGCACATGGCAACCGGCATCTCCAGCTTTCAATGAACGCCCCTGAAAGGTTTATGCCAAAGAACCATGGCATCACATCCTTTTGATTACCGCGCTCCAATCCTTGATATCCAAATGAATGGTGTTTTAATATTAACCCTTCACGCAGCGCAGCGGGCGGGCATCATGGACATCGGGACACGGCTAAAAGAGGTGAGGAAAACTCTAGGATTCACTCAGGCGGAGTTTGCGGCGATGGCCGGTGTGAAGCCGAACGCGCTTGCTATGTATGAAGCTGGTAAGCGCATTCCCCGATCTACATTCTTGGCCCATTTGAGCGACCATGGAATCGACGTAAAATACGTCCTTTATGGAACTAGCGAAACCAAGTACGCCGAAAAACTCACTGAGGACGAAGAGAGTCTCATCCGCAGCCTTAGGTTGATGGATCCCGAAGCAGTCAGAGCGATTGTCTTGACAGTCACTGCCATTAGCGCAGTTAGAAATCTGCAGGATGCTAGCCGCAAGGAAGTTGATCACATGGAGTTTCAGGGCAGCTGATTTTAAGCGTAATGGCCTGACAGTCGTAATTGGTGCGAGCCCCTTCTAGGGGACGGCTGTCGTAAACCAAGCCTTGGCATAAACGCCAGCGTCTTGGCCCTGGCGGGCTCCCATCCTCGCCTTCGGCTGCCGCCTGCGCCCTCCGCTTGGGATTGCAAAGGTCACTTCAAATCGGGGTGACGAAAGCGAGTAGCGCATCTATGGCAATCAAAATCCCGGCCCCGATAAGTGTCCGCCGAATACACCTGTCGGAACTCATCTTGCTTAACCGTCGAGAAGTGGCGCTGCTGGACGGCGCCCTGGCACTTGGGTATCCGTCCATATCTTGGGCTCCCACGACGCTCTGCTCAGGCCTAATGAGCGATTCGTGCTGGGTAAGCTCGCGTCACACAACTGCGATAAGTGCAATTCCCAGTCATCTTCCACAACTGGATCCCGCCTCGCTTATTCTTAATGATTTTTGCCGGACGACAAATTACGGCTCTGAGTGAGAAAGCTTAGCTGAAATTTGTAGTCGATGTTCTGGCAAACGGTGGGGCGAGCGGCATGACGAGATTGATCTGTAGACTTCAACGTCCGTAGCACGAGCGTCCCACGGCCCACATTGGGCGCCCTAAGAGCGTAGCGAGCCGGTCGGTATTAAATCACTTCAATAGTCGAAACCCTGATTACCAGTTCGTCCCGCGCAAAGCGCTTCGCTAAATCCGATTTATAACCCTCCCACCATAAGCGATCCACCTTTCGCACCATGACTTCGTAGATGATTAAGGCGTCGTGACGTTTGCCGCCTTCCGGTGTACCCCATAGGCCATCGACCGGCTCCCGCGTAAACGCTGTCATGCCACCAAACCGGTCTAATAACTCGTTGCGCACGCTTGAAAGTAACTCAGCGGGAAAGGCGCGGCCGTCGTTGTCGTTCTTTGGAAGAAATATTTCGACAAGATCCATTTTGCACTCGGGGTTTGTATCATCAGATCTAGGTGGATTGGGCCGTTAACAGTCAGGCGTCCTAGCCGCCATCATAATTTACAGCCCATGACGTTGCCTCAACAGCCCGATGACCAGTAGACGCGGTCTAATGATCAAGAGCGTGCCACCATTATGGTCGAGAGATATGCCCCTCGGAATTTAACCCGTCTTGGTCGGCATACGCCCCTCCCCTATCGCTGGACTGGGGCCGGCCTCTGTCTCGACATTATTTGACGCCGCCTCGGGAAACGTCTCTTCGACATGGGCAGGTGCGGAACTGCTTTCAGCTGCAGCAAGCTTACGAGCCATCTCCCAGTGCCGTACTTCCTCGCCTTCAGGTTCGCCCTCCGATTGCCAGATATAGTATGCGATGTCGCTTATCCGCTTTTCGTCTACGTCCATAGTATAATTTCGCGTCGCATTACTCGATCCAGGTCAACATGCACGCCAGCTAACGTAACAGCCCCCTATTCCACCTGTTCGGCTTGCTGCTTTTTCGCTGCGAAAAGCGTCAGATGATTCAGGTCTTGCGGCACCAGCCTATAGCTTTTCCCGGTTTCAGAAAGGACGAGATTGCCCAAGGCGAATATCCTGAAGTAATCGGCATCCTGTTGAGCGAGGGTATCGTTGAAAAAACCACGGAATCTGTAGGCATCCATTTCTTCGCTTGTCACCCGAAGGTAAACGCCTTTTCCATTTACCCGATCTATAAACCAGAGCATGAATCCCTTGCCCCCCTTGCGCGGCTCCAATCTGGCCCCACCCTGTATGACGCGGGCCGGCATATCTGGAGCAGCCTTGGACACATTGGGGAAATACGATATCAATGCCATTTCTCCCTCACCGGCGACCTTGAGCCGTAACGCGAAGAACTCATGGGGCGTCAGATCTTTGTGAGCATTGCGATAGCACTCCACGAGCCGCTCGAAACTGCTGGTACGATTCCTATTAGAAAAAGAGTCGCCCTTGGCGACACCCCGATGGCCTTGATCCCGTCGGGTAGAAGGCTCGTCTACGGTACCCTTGTGCGCTCCCGATCCGGATTGAGGTTTGGATGGAGAAGGGTCAAATTCATCGACGTAATCGTGAAACTTGCATTTAGCCTCTCGATCTTTGATCTGAGCCTCTGAAGCCTGGCTGAGATCCCCAACGCTCGACTCTTCACCCTGCCAAGGGCATCCATGCGCATGCCCTTTACTCGGATCACGGAAATGGGCGGCCTTGTAGGCGGCAGGCTTGCATAGTTCACGCCGCTAATCGTAGGCGGCTTGTCCAAGGCCTGGCATGCTGAGTATGAACACTGGAACGTGAAGCGCGTCCTAGGTTCTGGCAGAGAAAAATAGGCCCTGCGTGCTTCGGTGATCGAAACGGTGTCGCGAAGCCCGACACAATATGCTTCGGTGATACGAATCTTTGCAGACATTCCCTATCGCCCGATCCTGATGCGTTGAGTCTAGCCTGGTGTGGCGTAATGCGGGTCGTGGCCCAGTTACCCTGCGCATGAAGTCCTTGCCTTGATACCGCTGAGTCAAATCTTATATTCGACATAGGGGCTGGCTGCAAACAGGTGGCACGCGAAACCTTTGACGTACGGGCACCTGCCCCGCCAGTCCGTCACGACAGCAACGGATACATTCTCCCAGTTGAAGCCAGGCCATGCAGAGCTGCTAATCAGGGCCTTCCAGGTCGAGAAAAGTGACATGGCAGCTAGCTTCAAAAGGTTCATGCATGCCTGGACAACCCTCTGCCTAGAGAACAGGCGCTTATTGGGTTTAGCTCCCGCGCCGTGACGCTTCGTCACTCTCCCAGATGTCGCAACAATGATTGCGTCGACACGGCCGTGAGAAAACAGGTATGAATTCAAATGCCCACAGTACCGCACTCGACAAATCCAAGAGCGCAACGCGCCGTTCGGTGTCTCCTCCAACCCTGCCTCGTGGTCAAGGTCGAGTTTACGCAGCGCGTCAAGCACTCGCGAGTTTGAACACAAATCGTCCCATTTACAGTCCTAGTACAATTCTCGACGCTAGTAAGGGCCCACGCTCCTGCTTAGGATTTCGGGCCATGCAGTTTATAGCCCATACCATGAACCGTATGCAGCAACGGTTCATCGTAAGACCTGTCTATTGTTTTCCGCAACACGTAGATATTTGTTCGTAAACTATCTGTGTCAGGAATATTACCAGCCCAAACAGCTTGTTCAAACTCGCCCCTCTTTACTACGTTCGGGCTCTTGCGCATGAGCAGTTCCAGAATAACCATATTCGTGGGATTAAGCTTTAGCAATTTACCTGCTCGCCTTACCTCTAGAGAATCTAGGTCGTAAGTAAGGTCATGTACTTGAATGACTTGTTTCTTTAAGCCTGTAAAGCGCCGAGCAATTGCTTCTACACGAGCAAGCAATTCGGCAAGCGAGAAAGGTTTTACGATGTAGTCATCTGCGCCCACGGAGAATCCCGAGATGCGATCTTTTAGCTCATCTCTAGCGGTCAGCATCAAGATGGGGACTTGATGCTTGGTGTTCTCTCTGAGAGCTTTGCAAATCAATATTCCGTCCATGCCAGGCAGCATGAGATCTAGTATGATTGCATCGTAATTTCCTGTGACTGCATGGTGCAATCCGGTCAGTCCATCTAGAGCGCCAGTTACCTCCCATCCTTTAAGAGAGAAGTATTCTGAAATATTTGCAAGAATATCTTTATGGTCTTCTATAACAAGTAGGCGCATTAGGTGATCCTTCGTCTCGGCGTTCTGAAAGTGGCCAGAAGAGCTGTGTCAGCTTGTACGCACCGGCACCCTCTAAGGAGTATACCTTCAGACAGGGTGTGGTGAGCTTCCCCCTACCAATACGATTCATTCACGGTTGGAGGGGCTGATCAAGCTTGTGCCATGTGAATCAATATCGTAGGCGCAGATCACCGTTTTCGCCCGTTCACCATCGAGGGTATGGCCTAAATCGTAGCAGACCCGCATGTGCTTTTGCACGTAGGGACGGCGTGTGCGCAATTTGCGATGCCCAAGGCTTAAGAAGAAACTGATGGCCGTTTCTCGGAAATTTGACAATTTTGCGCTCTCTACGCAACACCCGTATAAACAGTCTGCACGCCTAATCAATGCAAAGTGCGCACGAGCAGCCCTGCGGAATTCAAGTTTTCCCAGAAATAGGATAGCGAACACGCAATCAGTATCCTAAGCATCAGATGGCGTAACGCAAAGGCTTTCGCATTGCTGCGACGAGGACGGTGGGCTATTTTGGTTGAATGGATGCAAAAGCTAGCCCTGTCTACATATCGTCGTTGATAAAATGTTAATCACCTTTTTTTGACTTTCAACTCACAAAATCCTGACATGCATATTGTGACCATTAGCGTTAGTAGGGCCTACCGTCAGCCTGCACCACAGTTATTCCGCCAAGGTTTTGAAATGAATAAATTACCCCACATCACGCTCGCATTTTGGATAATGAAAATTTGCGCTACCACGCTTGGTGAAACTGCTGGCGATCTGCTGTCCATGACCTTGGATGTGGGTTACGCCATGAGCTCATTAATTCTCATAAGTGCGTTTATCGTCACTCTGTTCACGCAGCTCGCCAGTAAGCGCTATCACCCAAGCCTTTACTGGCTAGTCATCCTTTCTACCAGCACTGCTGGTACCACCATCTCCGACTTCATGGATCGTACCTTAGGTCTGGGCTACGCCACTGGCTCAGCGATCTTGTTCGCATTGCTGTTGGCAATTTTCTCAGCGTGGTATTTAAACGAAAAATCATTGTCGGTTAACCGTATCACTTCGCTCAAAGGGGAGCTTTTTTACTGGTTTGCGATTCTGTTTTCTAACACATTAGGCACGGCTCTAGGTGATTTCCTCGCTGATGACTCAGGGTTAGGTTTCATGGGGGGAGCGCTTCTTGTGGGCTGTGCCATCGCCATAGTTACAATTTTGCATTACACAACACAATTATCCTCTGTTGTTTTGTTCTGGATCGCTTTTGTACTGACCCGCCCTTTTGGAGCAACTCTAGGGGACGTGCTGACCAAACCAAACTCAGACGGTGGTTTAGATTTCGGTACGGTAGGTTCTTCAGCGGTATTGCTAGGCATCCTCCTCTTTATGGTTTTCGCTGCAACGTGGTACAACCGCAAAAAATCACCCGTTTATGAGCGGATTGCACACCCGTGAGAAAGTCATTACGTGACAGCACCGAAGCGAGATTCCAATCTTGGATCGATCAACAGCGCACGAGCATTAGGGCTATCGGTGGAAGCAGAGGCAAATAGTCTGGGCATGAACCTGCGGCGGTACCGGCGCCTGAATCAGCGTTTCGCACTGCCGGCAGGCCCATTTCCCATGAACGTGCTGTTCGATGGTGAACACGCCGTGTGTAGTCCAGCTTTTCGCTGACGTCTTCACCGATGCGCTGAGACTGGCAGCCGCAAGCGCACCGAGTGTTGTCAGGCTCGTGATGGATCACGGTGCACGGGAACTGCGGGGCAACGGCGCACGCTTGGGTTGCTGGCGTGGTTCGGCCTCGACAGGTGCTGGATGGAGGGCTTTTAACTCGGCCTCGATGGCTTCGAGGTCGGTATTGAGCAGGACATCGAGCACATGCCGTGGATTTTACCAAAGTAGGCCGAGTGCTACCGCTACAAGGCAGCCTTAAGAGCAATGTAATTGAGCCGCCCGTACCGACGCGTTGCCAGGCCAGTGTCCGCTTCAGACAAACAAGGTATGGCAATTCACCGGTGGCAGGAGTACGTCGTGCTACAGCCCGAGATCGGTGGCTTAGAAGCCTCGCTCAATTCGTCCGCCGACTCAACGACTTGCATCAAATGCCATTGAAGATGGTTGGTCAGGAACCCGTGACCGTTAAAAAGCACATCAACGTCTTCAGAGACACTGATCTCAAGAAGCAGCTGGATGCTTTCGATGTCTAGGATATCGTGGTGGTGGGTGCGATGAGCCACATGTGCATCGATGCTGCAGTGCGTGCTGCGGCGGACATGGGTTATCCGGTTACTGTACTGCATGATGCCTGCGCCACCCTGGATCTCTCATTTCGCGGCGTGAACGTGCCTGCCGCTCAAGCGCATGCGGCGATGATGGCAGCATTTGAGTTCGGCTACGCTACCGTTAAATCTGTGGACGAGTACCTCTCGGCTTGAACATAACGGTTCAGTTTTTCGGAGCCCGTGCGGGCTCCTTCTAGCAGGCGTGCATGTACGGCTCACGTGAAGCCCTCTAATCCTAGGCAGCTGTCAGTTGTTTTTAAACAACTCAGTTGGATAGACCGGAGAGGTCGTTGGGGTTAATGACGGCGGCGCTGCGTTTACTAAGGCGTGTAGGCGCAAATGCAGAATCACGGAAGAGAATAGTCGGCGTGTTCTGGAGATGACAACTCATCACAGGCCCGGCAAGATGCCTCAACATCGAGACATCCTGTGCGCTCGTCGCTAACCTAGCGAAGGTACCGATCACGCAGAGAGTGCCTAGTGTGAAAACCTAAGCCACCTGAGTCGCAAACCTGCCCACCGCGTCGACTACCCTCTTGGCGCCATCCTGAATCTCAACAATTACCTGACCTGCCTGCGTTGCAAGTTCAAGGCCTTGCTCTGCTTGAGACTTGCTGTTTGCCATCTCAGCTACGGTCTCATCCACCAGCTTCTGGTTCTGCAAGACAACCGACGCAATTTCTTCAGTAGCAGTGCTGGTGCGCCCAGCCAATTGTCGAACCTCATCAGCCACCACCGCAAAGCCACGACCCTGCTCGCCTGCACGGGCAGCTTCAATCGCAGCATTCAATGCCAACAGGTTGGTTTGCTGGGCAATACTACTGATCGTCTGAATGATCGAGCTTATAAGCAGTGACTGCTTCCCGAGCGCTTCGACCCCGCCAGAGGCGGCCTGCATATCTACAGCGACTTTACGCATGGTGTGCATAGTATCGTTGACTACGACTGCTCCTCGCTGAGCAGTAACGTCAGTCTGCTGGGAGATTTCAAATGCAGTTTGGGCTGCCTCACTGACTTCTTGTTCACGGGCAACCTGATCGGTGACAACCGTCGCAAACTTAACTACCTTGTAGAGCGCTCCCTCGGTGTCATAAACCGGGTTGTACGTCGCTTCCAGCCAAACCGTCTGACCCCGACTGTCAATACGTTCGAATCGGCCAGCAACAAACTCACCCTTATTCAAAGTTGACCAAAAATCTTTGTATTTCTGGGACGAAGCTTCCTCTGGCTTGCAGAAAATACGGTGGTGACTTCCTTTAGCCTGACCCAGGTTGTAGCCCATGGCTTTTAAAAACTGGTCATTCGCCATGAGTACATGCCCGGAGAGATCGAACTCGATGACCGCCGTCGAACGAAGTAATGCGTCAATGAAGGAGGCGTTTTCCGATGCTTTTTCTACTCGGGAGGTAATGTTCGTCGCATAGCAGGCGATATGACTCAACCTGCCAGTAGCATCCGTTATGGGCTGCCAATGTGCATGAAGCCACACCAGTGAGCCGTCAGCATGCAGGTACCTGTATTCGTCAGAGATGGACTTACCTGCGGCTACCGCTGCTCGAAAGTTATGAAAGCACGGAAGCTTGGATACGTACTGCGGAACAACATCGGCCATGGCACGACCTATGAGCCGATCCTGACCGTAACCCAAAGCCTGTGCAAAATTTTCGTTGCATGCGGTGATTTTAAAAGTCGAATCGATGCGTAAGGTTAGCATTTCACTGTTCAGGCCATCACGCATTTGGCGCAGCTCCGACAACTCGGCTGCCTGAGATTGAAGCTGGTTCTTGATTTTGGTGTTGAACATGGGAAACCGCCTCTTGGGTCATAACAAGTCTATCGGCATGACCTGCTGCATATTGAGGTCGTCCGACGGGCACAACGCGATATCACGTTTAGTAGTATTGCGAGGTGGATGAGCCACCGTAACCTGAGCAGCACCCCATGGTTCAGGTTTAGAAGTTCAATTTATAAATTCTCGATATCAGCACACCTTCACGCGCCAACGAAGTTCTTCTGATCCCAACCTGAATACCCTAAGCCGCGCTGAAGAACGCTACTTTCTCTGTAAGGCGATCCGCCAACTGAGCAAGTTCCATACTCGCCTTTGCCACTTGCCGCGAGCCATTGGCCGATTGCACCGTGGATCCGTGAATACGGTTGATGTTTTGAGCCACATCATCGGCCACGCTGTTCTGCTGCGCGGAGGCACTGGCGATCTGGGCGTTCATATCGCTGATCGCGCCCACCTGCTCGCTGATCTTGGCTAACGCACTCTGCGCCCTGCGAGTTTGCGCCACGGTTTGGCTCACCAGTTCGCAACTATCGCGCATGGTTTGCGAGGCGGATTCAGTACCTACTTGTAGCGTGCTGATCATCACCCGTATTTCCTCGGTTGACTGCTGGGTACGGTTGGCCAGAGAACGTACTTCATCAGCTACCACCGCAAACCCGCGCCCATGCTCTCCAGCTCTCGCTGCCTCGATGGCAGCATTCAAGGCAAGCAAATTGGTCTGCGAGGCGATTGAATTGATTACGTCGATCACTGACTCGATATTTTCACTATGCTTGGATACTTGATTCACCGTACCCGTTGTTTGCTCCAGAGCTACCGCCAGCTGTTCAATGGCAAGGGTGGTGCCTGCAACCAATCGATTGCCGCTTTCCACTTCGATATCAGCCAACCGGGATGCATCAGCTGCTTGCGCGGCATACCCGGATACTTCATTAACAGTCGCCGCCATTTGCGTGATGGCTGTGGCCACCTGCTCGGCTTCGCGGGTCTGTAGGCTGATCTGGTCATTGTTTGCCGATGAGGTGGCAGACAATTGGGTAGACGAGTGGTTGACCTCTTGGGCTGCATTGCGTACTTGCTGAATAGTCTCTGCCAAGTGGCCAAGCGCGTTTTTCAACACGCCCATCACACTGCCTGGGTAATCTGTGGAAATAGCCTGATTCAGATCACCAGCAGCCAGGCGCTCGATGGCTAAGGCAACCTCAGTGGGCTCCGCGCCCAACGTGGACTTAACGAAGCGAATAATCACAGCCGACAAAAGAATGCTCAGCAGCAGGGCAATGCCGGTCGCGATCAGCATCAGCGTACTGAACTGGCTGGCGGTTGCCTGAACTGCGCCAAGCTTCGCCTTGATTGACGCCTCCTCGTAGTCGATCAGCGCATTCACGCGTTTCAACCACTCACTGTAATCCAGAGAAGTCTGACGCATCAGCAATGCCTGGGCTCCCGGAATGTCGCCAGCTCGGCGCATGGAGATTACCGCTTGGGTAGATTTTAGGGTTTGTTGTTCGATTTCCTTGATAGCGGCCAGTAGTCGAACCTCTTCGCCTGTCACGCTTGAGCCCTTGAACAGCTGATCCATAGGGGCCGCCGAATCGGAGTAGGCCTTTTCGAGGGTTGTAACCTCCGTCAAGTGTTTTTCCAGATCTAGGTCATTCGCCACCAGCACCGCATCTCGGATCGCAATGGCGCGGTTATGCACGCTGCCACGGAAATTGATGGCATAGCGCTGCACTTTTGCCGCGTTTTCGCTAACGTCGCCCAAGGTGGAATCGATAAACGCAACGCGCTGAATGCCGATGGCGGTTATCACTACAAGTAGCGCTAAGATCGCTGCGAAGCTAAGCCCTATGCGTGTGGCCAACGAAAGCGGTTTCTTCATGACTATCTCGAAAAAGATGCCCTGTACGGGACTGGATTGACGCGAATGGCGCTATCAGCCAAGCACGCTGCGTTGATGGCTTCGAGGCTAAATGGCCCCTCTAGCCAGTAATACGCACTGCATTGACAGCTCAGTGCTTTCAGGCAAGGACGGACGTGTCTGTTTACCTACTCAAGGCATAGTCGGTTTCTATCTGATTTATGGACGACTAGGGCGGTCGGAGCTAATGAGAATATTTGCCGGAAGCCAGCCTCAGAATGGCCAAGAAGGCATCCCCAAAAAAACTAATTTCACAGCGAAAGGTTGCGCCCGTTGTCAGCGTGCTTTTTTGAGAATATCCTGTAAAGAACTTATACAAGGTATTTGGATTTGTACAAGAAAAAACAGTGGCCACTGACGCTCTATTTTGACGGTGAGTGCCCACTCTGCGCTCGCGAGATCAAGATCCTAAGGGCACGAGCCACACCGAATCGCCTTCTATTTGTTGACATCAGTGATGATGCGTTCGACGCTAAATCTCTGGGATTCACTTTTGAGCATATGGAGTCATCACTGCACGCCAGGTTTGACGATGGAGCGTGGGTCACAGGCCTGGACGCTACGCTCTGGAGCTGGCGAGCAGCGGGTCTCGGTATCTGGGCCACACCGTTATCATGGCGGTTAACCAGGCCGCTACTTAACATTGGCTATCGCCTTTTTTGCCGCTGGCGCCCGCATTTAGCTTGGCTGCCCCATCCTGATGGCAGCGCTCGCTGTCGCGACGGCAACTGTGAAGTTTCAGAACGTAAACCCGCCCCAGGCAGCAGGACGTCGCAGGTGAGAAGCAAGAACTAGGATGCCAATCCTGTCGTTCTCAGAGGGGTAATTTCAGCCACGCAATGGGCGAGGGAAATTATCGCGCGCCTCGCTGGAAATTGATTCTTGGGAACTCAAATTACGCTGGATCTTATCGATGAAGAGATCCCACCGGCTACGCCTGATCTTGGGTGATCAGCTGTCATTCGATCTCACCTCACTGCAGTGTTTGAATACCAAAAGCGATACGGCGCTCCTGGTCGAGGTGATGGAGGAAGCTAGCCATGTCCCCCACCATCCGCAAAAAAACACCCTAACCTTCAGCGCCATGCGGCATTTCGCTGAGGAGCTGCAGAAGCAGGGAATCCGAGTGGAGTACGTGACGCTTGAGGATCCGAAAAATAGTAATCCAACACAGATTGCCAGGCTGGTGGAGTCAGTCCCGAAACATCACCCTGCCTCGTTTCTACCCGGCGCTGATGTTCATTTTTATCCGAGCAAATCACTTCAATATTTACCAGCCTAACACCAGCATTTGAGGCAACTTCGCTCCACGCCATTCGGTTCTCGATCACTGTATTTACACAATCAACGATGACCGTGCGGCTTAGACGAAGATTGCTCAGCGCAAGCTCATTAGCCGCCATGTAACCACTGCGCCCCACGTCTTGCGCAAGAGCACCGGAGTTCCGAATCGCGTGTGGCGTTGCTCGAATCCTGTGCTAGGTGAGGATGAACGACAGCGAGTGGTCAATGACCTGATGGCTGCACGGCGAGCAGTGAAAGCGGCAAAACCCTCGGATGACCCAAGCGAGCTCAAGACTGGGAGAGCAGCCGTCGATGCGGCTAAGGTCGGGCTCGGGGAGCGCGGGCCGGTTTGGTGGGTAGACGGTGCACCGGACTTTAATAGGCATATGGTCGCTAACACTCCATACGCGGAATGGTACCGGGCACTCGGCGCCCCCTCCTCTCATTACTAAGAAACGGACTTTTCTATCTCATGGGCGTCCAACCCAGAGATAGCCACTGCCCTCCAGATTCAGACCGCTTCCGCCAGGACAGCATATGACCTTCTACATCTTTCTATTAGCATGCTGCGCCACTGCAGCAACCGGCATCATCTTTAAGCCAGGTGCATGGTACGAGTCGCTTCAAAAACCGCGCTTCACTCCACCAAATTGGGCGTTTCCAGTAGCTTGGACGACGATCTATCTGTTGCTCGCATGGGCAGGATATCGCTCAACTTTACTCCCAGGCAGCGAGGCTGTGCTGGCGTTATGGGAAGCTCAGATTGCGCTCAATACACTATGGACGCCGGTATTTTTTGGAGCGAACCAGATCGGCGCCGCGATGGTAATTCTTACTCTTCTTTGGATTGTAGTGGCCGCGATGGTGGTGATGGCTTTGCGGCTGGACATCGTGACAGGGCTTATTCTATTCCCCTACCTGCTGTGGCTCTCGCTGGCTGCCGCGCTGAATTTCTCTATCCTGCGCCACAATAAATGACGTAGCGGGAGCTCAAATCATTAGTGGCAACGAGGACTGCGCGCTACAGCCCTAGATCGGTGGCCAAATAGTCCTCGCTCAATTCGTCTCCCGACTCCGGCAGCTGCATCAATTGCCATTGAAGATGGCGGCTCAGATGCGCTCTGAGACGTGATCGGATATTAAGGTAACCAGTGTCCCCAGGAGCGTTCACATCGCCGTGATACGCAGCCATTGCATCGCCAAGCACCTGCAATCCAAAGGGGCTGATCTGTGACTCATGAAGCCGTGTAGGTTCGTCTAAGCCTGGCTGTCGTTTAAAGCTGCGCAACGCTTCTTCAAGGATAAACTGCATGCGAGCCCCGAACACGTCGCATGCTTTTCGCCAGATGCGGCCTTCGATATCAATTTCCAAGCAAACCTCACCGCTCCTGAGAAAAGACATGTTGTCTGACATCAGTATTGAATCAGACGCAGCTATATCCGTTGTAAAGCATTTTTTTTGAAGCCAAACAGAAAAGCAGCGGCCTGACGGCCAATTCACGACTTCCCCCCTGCCCGAGGGGCAGTTCAGATTTTGCTTTCACTCGAAATCATGGAAAAAATCACCCTAAGAGCAAAGGCAAAAGCATCAATGAAAGGCCTTGAAAAACCCGGAAAAAGGAGGAGGCCTAAGAACGCTGCTTTTTCTTTGGTCTCAAATATAAGAACTCCGTTTCGCAAAATTTTTTTATAGGGGGCGACGGATGTTTTTGTCGAGTAATGTGAAGCAGTTCTCATTTCTGTAGCCGCAATGTTCGGTTTGTCCGGCGCTGCCCAGCGCTCTTACCATGGCCACCCTATTCATCTTTGAGCAACATTCGGATGATCTAGGGACGGCCTACCTCGTTAGGAATTGCCTACACCAGCCATTATTTCGCAGGCCATGATCCTACCCATCTCGATCAACAAGGCAGTTCATTTTCAGCCTGGTATTGGTGCTACGCTCGGCGCAGGTTAAGTCAGAGGCGTATGCCAGGGATCCGTAGAACTGGATGGCAATTACATGAGTGGACAGCAGCATGTTTGGTGAGGCTGCACCTGCACAATCTCGCGATAACCCAATCGAAATGGATCAAAACAGGTAAACGCAGGCGATCGCTGTGTCACGGCGCATGAAACGGTCAATACAGACTGCATAGAAAAATTAGCGCAGGTGCCCTGTTGGAAATCAGCGCGCAGATGTTCTAGTGGCCTGCGTCCGAACGCTAAAGAATGCCCAGCTAGATTGATGAACTAAAATCTCACGCATTGCCACTGCCGCTGGGTTGTCGCCATGTGTGCGCCAAGCCAGATGGAGTTCGGCGCACGCACCGCCCAACTCTATCTCTTTGAAGCATATGTCCTCAAAATGCAGCCTAGCGACCGACACCGGCACCAACCCTGAGCCATGGGCGCTCGAACTCTGCGACACGAAAGCTGCTGAAGGAGTAGGACACCAAAGGTACGTGGTTTCGGCGCATTAGCTGATCAAAGACGGCATGAGGAACCATGACCAAGCTTTCCGGCAAGATCCTAGACTCAACCAACTGATCGCATTCCTCGTTCCCGAGCTTACCGAGAAACTGGCCCAGGCCAGGGATTGGTAACCTGCGAAGTCCCAACAGGGTATCGCCCCATTTACCGAAGATTCTATTGGTCATTCTGACTGCCCTGCCCCGCTCTGTCAGACCTGTCAACGACCTCGGTTGTCGAGGCCAAGGGTAGTAACCATCGAGCATCGAGTCACAGTGCTCTGTCATAAATTGTCTCAGCTCTGTCCCGCATACTTGTTGAAATCATGGAGCCATACCGGTACTCCTAAAGCGCCAGTTTTGAAAGGGAACGCCCCATGCACGCAAGATTCAGGGTCATCGAAACAATCAGGCTGAACGATGGCATCAAGCAATACCGCGTTGTAGATCTCGTCGAGGGGGGCTCTGCTAGCAAGCACGGTGTGTTCATGGCGAAGTTCGAGGCCGAGGCAGTTTGTTCACAACTGAATGCCGAGCATCCGCACCAGAATGGTTTAGGTCGTTCGTCCCT
>LNAP01001614.1_pt1 | contig 34379 bp, 34 predicted proteins | sample 602601 | NCBI WGS metagenome assembly LNAP01 (sample SAMN02440304, study PRJNA202911) | soil metagenome | biome: Subtropical and temperate rainforests or woodlands; isolation source: soil samples (1 kg each in a 20% v/v slurry with milli Q water) were... ...
GCATCCTCAACGGTGACTACGACCACCTGCCAGAACAAGCGTTCTACATGGTCGGCGGCATCGAAGAAGCGATCGAGAAAGCCAAGAAACTGTAATCCCAGCGCCCGGCAACGGGCGCTAATCAGGTCGAGGCAAGCAAATGGCTATGACAGTCCATTGCGATATCGTCAGCGCGGAAGGAGAAATTTTCTCCGGTCTGGTCGAGATGGTGATTGCGCACGGCAACCTGGGTGATATCGGTATCGCTCCAGGCCACGCGCCGCTGATCACTGATCTGAAACCAGGTCCGATCCGCTTGATCAAGCAGGGCGGAGCAGCCGAGGTGTATTACATCTCGGGTGGTTTCCTCGAGGTTCAACCGAACATGGTCAAGGTGCTTGCCGACACTGTGCAACGCGCTGATGACCTGGATGAAGCCTCTGCTCAGGCAGCCGTCAAGGCCGCCGAGAAAGCTCTGCACGAAAAGGGCGCAGATTTCGATTACGGATCTGCAACCGCTCGTCTGGCCGAGGCCGCAGCCCAGCTGCGTACCGTTCAGCAAATTCGCAAGAAATACGGCGGCTAACCCCGTCGTCATTCTGCGCGATTGAGTAAAAGGGTAGCCTCGGCTACCCTTTTTCTTTTTTCAGGATCAGCCCACCCGGATTCACAGGGTCGCGGCTCGCTCAGTTGGAAGCCCTCATGTCTCTCGATATCGTTATTCTCGCCGCCGGCCAAGGCACTCGCATGCGTTCGGCCCTGCCCAAGGTTCTGCATCCGGTCGCTGGCGACTCCATGCTCGGGCATGTTATCCACAGCGCCCGCCAGCTTTCGCCGCAACGTATCCATGTCGTGATCGGGCATGGCGCGGATGTCGTGCGTGAGCGCCTGGCGGCGGATGACCTGAATTTCGTCATGCAGGACAAGCAACTGGGTACGGGCCATGCAGTGGCTCAGGCGCTGCCGGAGCTGACTGCCGACAACGTGCTGATCCTTTACGGCGATGTGCCGCTCATTGAAGTGGAGACCCTTCGACGTCTGCTGAAACAGGTCAACGCCGAGCAACTGGGTCTGCTGACCGTCAATCTTGACGATCCGACGGGTTATGGCCGCATCGTGCGGGACGAGCAGAACCGTGTCTGTGCCATCGTCGAGCACAAGGACGCAACTGACGCCCAGAAAGCAATTACCGAAGGCAACACCGGCATTCTTGCTGTACCCGGCAAGCGTCTGGCTGAATGGCTGGGACGGCTGTCGAACAACAATGCCCAAGGCGAGTATTACCTGACGGATGTGATCGCCATGGCGGTCGGCGACGGCCTGGTGGTAGCAACCGAGCAACCTCACGACGCCATGGAAGTGCAGGGCGCCAACGACCGTAAACAGCTGGCGGAACTGGAGCGTCATTATCAATTGCGCGAAGCCCGCCGCTTGATGGCGTTGGGCGTGACCTTGCGTGACCCGGCGCGCTTTGACGTGCGCGGCGAAGTGACCGTGGGTCGCGACGTGCTGATTGATATCAACGTGATCCTCGAAGGCCGGGTGATTATCGAAGACAACGTGGAGATCGGCCCGAACTGCGTGATCAAGGACAGCACTCTGCGCAAAGGCGTCGTCATCAAGGCCAACAGCCATATCGACGGCGCGATCATGGGGGAGGGCAGCGATGCCGGTCCGTTTGCCCGTCTGCGCCCCGGGAGCGTGCTGGAAGCCAAGGCGCATGTGGGTAACTTCGTCGAGCTGAAGAATGCCCACTTGGGCGAAGGCGTGAAAGCCGGTCATCTGACCTACCTTGGCGATACCGTGATTGGTGCCCGGACCAACATCGGCGCCGGCACCATTACGGTTAACTACGATGGGGCCAACAAGCACCAGACCCTGATTGGTGAAGACGTGTTCATCGGCTCCAACAACTCACTGATTGCGCCTGTGAGTATTGGCGATGGCTCGAACACCGCCGCCGGTTCGACCATCACCCAGGATGTGGATAAGTCGCAACTCGCTGTCGCCCGCGCTCGCCAGCGCAACATCGAAGGCTGGAAGCGTCCGGTGAAGATCAAGAAGTCATAGGACCGGATTTATCCGGGAGGGCGCCGGTGAGATTGGCAAAACCCGGCGCCTCTTCGTAACCCCCTCGCGGATAAATCCGCTCCTACAGCTTGTTTTTTTTCGCTCAATAGGTTTTGATTGCCTTCGTTATCTTTCGAAACGAAACAAAACCGTGTCCATATCGAAACGCAACACTCCCCAGCGTCGTCACAGCATCATCGCTTTGCTCAATGAGCAGGGCGAAGTCAGTGTGGATGAACTGGCGAAACGCTTCGAAACTTCCGAGGTTACGATTCGCAAGGATCTGACGGCACTCGAAAGCAATGGCTTGCTGCTGCGTCGTTATGGCGGCGCGGTCACGTTGCCTCAAGAGCTGATCACTGAAAGCGGTCAGCCAGTCTCGAAATACAAGCAGGCCATCGCGCGTGCTGCCGTTGCCAGGATTCGCGAACACGCGCGAATCATCATCGACAGTGGCAGCACCACCGCAGCGATGATCCCGCAACTGGGACTGCAGCCGGGACTGGTGGTGATGACCAACGCGCTGCATGTCGCCAGCGCTCTGTCCGAGCTGGAACACGAGCCGGTGTTGTTGATGACCGGCGGCACCTGGGACCCGCATTCGGAGTCCTTTCAGGGCCAGGTCGCCGAGCAAGTGCTGCGTTCCTACGATTTCGATCAGCTATTCATCGGTGCCGATGGCATCGATCTGAATCGTGGCACCACCACCTTCAATGAATTACTGGGCTTGAGCCGAGTGATGGCTGAAGTGGCCCGAGAAGTGGTGGTGATGGTCGAAGCCGACAAAGTCGGACGCAAGATACCCAATCTGGAACTGCCCTGGAGCAGCGTCCACACCCTGATTACCGATGATCGCCTGCCCATCGAGGCGCGCGAACAGATTGAGGCCCGCGGCATAACGTTAATTTGCGCCGCCGTCAGCTAGGAGAAAACTTATGTGTGGAATCGTTGGTGCCGTCGCGGAACGTAATATCACCGCCATCTTGCTCGAAGGCCTGAAACGCCTGGAATATCGCGGCTATGACAGCGCCGGTTTAGCGGTTTTCAGCAACGCCGGTGTGCTTGAGCGCCGACGTCGGTCGGGCAAGGTCAGCGAACTGGAACAGGCCTTGGCCGGTGAGCCGCTGGTAGGCCGTCTCGGCATCGCGCACACCCGTTGGGCGACTCACGGCGCGCCTTGCGAACGCAACGCCCACCCGCATTTCTCCGGCGAGGAACTGGCGGTTGTTCACAACGGCATCATCGAAAACCACGAAGCCCTGCGCGAGCGTCTCAAAGGTCTGGGTTATGTGTTCGTTTCCGATACCGACACCGAAGTCATCGTTCACTTGCTGGCCCACAAACTCAAGGACACCCCGGACCTGACCGTCGCCTTGAAAGCCGCGGTCAAGGAACTGCATGGTGCTTACGGCCTGGCCGTGGTCAGCGCCAAACAACCGGATCGTCTGCTGGCCGCCCGCAGTGGCAGCCCGTTGGTGGTCGGTCTGGGTCTTGGTGAAAACTTCCTCGCCTCCGACCAAATGGCCCTGCGTCAGGTCACTGACCGCTTCATGTACCTGGAAGAAGGCGACATCGCCGAGATTCGTCGCGACAGCGTGCAGATCTGGGCAGTCGACGGCCTGCCGGTAGAGCGTGAAATCGTCCAGTATCGCGAAGGTGCGGAAGCCGCTGACAAGGGCGCGTTCCGTCACTTCATGCTCAAGGAAATCCACGAGCAGCCAAAAGTCGTGCAACGCACGCTTGAAGGTCGCCTGGGGCAGCAGCAGGTATTGGTTCAGGCCTTTGGCCCGCAGGCCGCCGAGTTGTTCGCCAAAGTTCGTAATGTGCAGATCGTTGCCTGTGGCACCAGTTACCACGCCGGTATGGTGGCGCGTTACTGGCTGGAAGGCCTGGCGGGCATTCCGTGTCAGGTCGAAGTCGCCAGCGAGTTCCGCTATCGCAAGGTCGTGGTGCAGCCGGACACGCTGTTTGTTTCCATCTCCCAGTCCGGCGAAACCGCCGATACCCTGGCCGCGCTGCGCAATGCCAAAGAGCTGGGCTTCCTGGCCAGTCTGGCGATCTGCAACGTCAGCATCAGTTCGCTGGTGCGCGAGTCGGATCTGACTCTGCTGACTCAGGCCGGGCCGGAAATCGGCGTCGCGTCCACCAAAGCCTTTACCACGCAATTGGTCGGCCTGTTGTTGCTGACGCTGTCGTTGGGCCAGGTGCAGGGTACGTTAGGCGCAGGCGTCGAAGCCGAACTGGTCGAAGAGCTGCGGCGTCTGCCGACTCGTCTGGGTGAAGCGCTGGCCATGGATCACACCATCGAGAAAGTGGCCGAGCTGTTTGCCGAGAAGAATCACACGCTGTTCCTCGGTCGTGGCGCGCAATTCCCGGTGGCGATGGAAGGCGCGCTCAAGCTCAAGGAAATTTCCTACATCCATGCCGAAGCCTATCCGGCTGGCGAGCTCAAGCATGGTCCGTTGGCGCTGGTGGACAGCGATATGCCAGTGGTCACCGTTGCGCCGAACAACGAGCTGCTGGAGAAACTCAAATCCAACCTGCAGGAAGTCCGCGCTCGTGGCGGTGAATTGATCGTGTTCGCTGACGAACAAGCCGGCATGACCAACGGCGAAGGCACCCACGTCATCGCCATGCCGCACATCATCGATGCACTGGCGCCGATCCTCTACACCATCCCGCTGCAACTGCTCTCGTACTACGTGGCGGTGCTCAAGGGAACGGACGTGGATCAACCGCGCAACCTGGCCAAGTCGGTGACCGTGGAATAAGTTATCCACAGCTGTGGTTTTTGAGAATTGAAACTGTCGCAGGGGCTCGCCGCGCTGGCGAGTCTCTCAGGCAGTCGCTTACCTCCGCCGATTTCGATTATGCCCCTTAGCCGAAACGACCCCGATGCCGCTAAAAATCCAACGCGACGAATCACTTCGCTCAGCAACGGTTACAGGTTTTGATGCCTAGCAACGTATAGACAGGGCAGAAACGGAAAATGCCAGTGGCCAACGGCACTAAACCTATCCAACCCCACATGCCGATCACACCGGACAAACTCAGGCCAATGAGAATCAGACCGACGACAATACGCAGGCTGCGGTCAATGGTTCCAATGTTCGCTTTCATCGCGATCTCCCGATCAATGGTTGCGCCGGGTCTCCAGCGCAGTAAACAACAACATTCCGGCCACCATGGCCAACATGAATACGATCACTTGCCAGTGCCCTGTCAGTAAAATTGCCACTGCGGGGCCCGGACAGATGCCCGCTATTCCCCAGCCGATGCCGAACAACAGGCTCCCGCCAATCAAGCGCGGGTCTAACTCACGTTTGATCGGTAGCTGCATTGGCCTTCCCAGCAGTGAACTGGATCGTTGTCGCGCCCAGGTTAGCGGGCCAATGGCCACGCCAATTGCCGCGACCATGACCAACGCCAAGGAAGGGTCCCAAGCACCGGTTAAATCCAGGAAAGCCAGAACTTTGCTCGGGTTGGCCATGCCTGCCAGAAGCAGACCCAAGCCGAACAGCAGACCAGCAATGAATGCGGTCAGTTTGGTCATGTTCAACCCCCCAGCAGATGACGCAAGACAAACACCGTGGCGAAACCACTGAACATGAAACACACAGTGGCGACCATCGATCGTGGCGAAAGGCGGGATATGCCGCACACCCCATGGCCACTGGTGCAACCTGAACCGTATCGTGTGCCGATGCCGACCAATACACCGGCGACGCTCAGTCCGAACCAGCCACTTTTGAACTCAATCTGTGGCAGCGCGGCGAACAAGCCCCATAGAAGCGGCGCGATGAGCAGCCCCAGGAGAAAAAGTGCTTTCTCACTTACCCCCTCGCTCCCACGCTGCAAAAGACTGCCAATCAGACCGCTGATGCCTGCGATACGCCCGTTGGCGACAACGAATAGACTGGCCGCCAAGCCAATCAAAGCGCCGCCGGCAAGGGATGTCCAGGGAGTGAAGTTGAACCAGTCGACATACATGAAGCTTCTCCGGTGCAAAATTGTTGGTGCAGGTTTGAATAACTGCCGATGCTGCGGGACTGTTGATGCGATATAACAGCTGTTTTCCGTCACGGCGGGTCTACACCAGAGCGCTTGGAAGTGCGCTTTGCTGTCAGGGGGCAGCCCGATCTGTATTGGAAGAGCCTGGATGTTCATCATTGGTGGATGGCTCATCCACGGTCAGAGTCGGGACACCTTCTTCGAAATGCAGCGTGCAGCGATAGTTTTGCTGTTGCTCCAAACGCAAACTCACACGAGTGCTGTCGTTCATGAATCCAAATCCTTCGTTCATTTGACTGCAGGTTCAATACAGCTCCGCAGGAGCGGACCAGGAAGTGGGTCAGTGGGGCGGCCGAGATAAATACCATCAGAAGACCATTGCAGCCGGATCCGGCAGTCATGGATTAGCTGAAGGCTTTCAGGACAGCCCTCAACAGGCGGGCAATTCCTCCGCCCAGTTGATCTACTGAATAGCTTTTACCAGCAACGCCATTGCAACCCCCGCAGATACAAGGGCAAAACCTTTTTGTAAGTTCGGCCCCGACAGTTTGGCAGCGACCAAGCGCCCGCAGATCATGCCGGCTAATGCTCCAATGGAAAATGGAATGGCAACAGCCCACTGTAAGTGCCCAGCTGCCGAGCTTGCAGCAACGCCGGAAATTGACACCAGCGCAATAACGGCCAGAGACGTTGCAAGCACTGACTGAGCGGTCAAATTGGTGTAGCGCTGGAGCGCTGGCACCATCACAAAGCCACCGCCCACGCCGAGCAAACCGGAAAGCCCGCCCGCGACAATGCCAGAGAAGGTGAGTGCCCATGCACACGGACCAGTCCAGTTTAGCTTTCCTCGGTCGACGTCCAATAGACAAGGTGGTGGTTTGGATGTGACGGGGGGCTTGGGCTCCGTGGACGGCGCGAGCGATCGTTGATAGACCCGTAACGCAACGTACATCAGCACGAAGGCGAACATGACCGTCAACGGACGGTTAGGCGTGCGCTGCGCCAGCCAAAGGCCGAGGGGAGAACAGACGATCCCCGCGCCTGCAATTAAAAGCGCGGCTTTATAACGGACGGTACCGTTTTTGAGTCCCATCACGGCACCCAGGGCCGCAGCTAAACCGACAGCCAGTAAACCGATCGGCCCGGCCTCGGCCATGCTCAACCCCGCCCCAAACACCAGCAATGGAACCGCCAGTATTCCTCCTCCGGCGCCGGTCAGCGCCAGAATGACTCCAACAGTAAGCCCGAGCAGTAAGACGATGATCATCTCAGTCTCCTTGCTTTCAGGTCTGATTTCATACGTCAGCCATCTCGGGTTTGGCCATCCATTCACGGCCTTTGAGCATTCCCTTCCAGTACAGCGGTGGAAGAATTCGCTCCTTGAGCAGCCACGCCAGCCTTGATGGCCGGGTACCGTCAATCAGCCAGGAAGGGAAGCTGGGGGCGACCTTGCCACCATAGGTGAACTCAGCCAGTACGATCTTGCCGCGTTCAACCGTCAGCGGGCAGGAGCCATAACCGTCGTAATGGGCGCTGCCTTTGGCTTTACCCATTGCAACCAACACATTATGGGCGACGACTGGCGCCTGCTTGCGTGCTGCTGCCGCAGTTTTGGCATTGCTGGAGTTGGCGGCGTCTCCCAGCGCATGAATATTTACCCAGGTTTTATGACGCAGAGTGGCTGGGTCGACATCAATCCAGCCAGCCGTGTCCGCGAGAGGGCTGACCCGAACGAAATCCGGCGCAATCTGCGGTGGCACCACATGGAGTAGATCAAAGTCGCGCGTGACAAGGTGGGCGCTGCCATCCGGATTGACGCAGTTGAACGTTGCAGTTCGTGCGGGTCCGTTCACGCTGGTGAGCGTGTTGCCGAAATTCAGGTCGATACCATAGGCCTTGATGTATTCCATCAAGGCGGGCACATAGTCGGGAACTCCGAACAGCACCGCGCCGGCGCTGCAAAACTCGATCTCGACGTTGTCCAATACACCGGTACGTTTCCAGTGATCGGCTGACAGGTACATTGCTTTTTGCGGCGCCCCGGCACACTTGATTGGCATGGGTGGTTGCGTGAAAATGGCTCGCCCACCGTGCAGTTGCCGCACCAGTTCCCACGTATAGGGGGCAAGTTGATACAGGTAGTTTGACGTCACGCCGTTGCGGCCCAGGGTGTCCGACAAACCCTCGACTGCATGCCAATTGAGCTTCAGGCCAGGGCACACGATCAGTTGCTCGTATTTGACGACTCTGCATCCATCAAGAATGACGGCATTTCTTTCGGGTTCGAAAGCGGCGACCGCCGACTTGATCCAGTGCACTCCTCGGGGGATGGTCGTGCCCATCGTGTGCGCGGTTTGGGGCGCATCGAAGACACCACAGCCGACAAGGGTCCAGCCTGGCTGGTAGTAGTGCACATCTGCCGGGTCGATGATGGCAACGTCGAGTTCAGGATCTCGCGCCAGTAAACTGGATGCAGTCGCGATACCCGCCGCACCGCCACCGATGATGACCACGGTATGCTGCGCCTCAGCAACCTCGACCGGCGTGCGCCCCTGATTCGCAATCCGGCGAATGACGCCTTTCATATCGAACCCGGCTTTTTTGGCAGTCTCGACGATGTTGGGCAGGGGTTGTTGGCCCGCTTGTGACAGTGCCCACATCGTCGTCGAGCGCATGCCGGAGCGGCAGTAGGCCAATACCGGTTTTGGAAGCGTTTCAAGGAGCTTGCCGAAGGCGATAACTTGCTCGTCGGTCACCTTGCCTGATTCAGCAGGAAGATAGTGCGCCTCAATACCGATCGCTTGGGCCGTTCGTTTGATTTCGGCAAACAAGGGTTGATCGCCGCCTTCGCCATCGGGACGGTTACACACAATGGCGCGGAAACCGGCTTCTTTCAGTTCAGGCAATTGGTTGGGCAAAATCTGTTCTGATACCGACAGTCCAGGCGCAAGGCAGCGAATGTCCATAAGGGTCTCCGTTATGGGTATTTTTCTTATAGGTTTTTTGGGGAAGGCAACGTCAAGCGACGTTGAGCGGGATTTTCAGGTAGCGCGTCCCGTTCGCTTCAGGCTCAGGCAAGTGCCCGGCTCGCATGTTGACCTGAACCGATGGCAGGATCAGCGTCGGCATGTCCATCGATGCATCACGCTTTGTGCGCATCGCCACAAACTCCTCCTCACTGATCCCGTTACGCACATGAACGTTGTTCGCGCGTTGGTCTGCAACGGTGCTGACGAACTGCACCTCGCGGCCATCAGGTTGGTAGTCGTGGCACATGTACAGCAAGGTATTGGCCGGCAGACTCAGCACCTTGTTGATTGACTGGAACAACGTACGTGCATTCCCACCGGGAAAGTCACAACGTGCAGTACCGTAGTCGGGCATAAACAAGGTATCGCCGACGAACGCAGCCGTTTCGGTCCCATCGGTGATTACATACGTCATGCAGGCAGGTGTGTGGCCAGGCGTATGGAGCGCGTGGCATTGCAGCGAGCCAATGGTGAAGGGTTCGTCATTAACGAACAGGTGATCGAACTGACTTCCGTCGCGAGCCATATCGCCACCTGTATTGAACAGAGTACCGAACACCTCTTGCACCGCTGAAATCTGGCTACCGATCCCTATTTTTCCACCGAGCTTTTCCTTCAGGTAGGGCGCGGCCGTGAGGTGGTCTGCATGGACGTGGGTTTCAAGAATCCAGTCGACCCTCGCATTGAGTTCGTTCACCCTCGCGATCAATTTGTCGGCAGACGTTGTGGCGGTGTGGCCGGATTTAGGGTCATAGTCAAGTACGCTGTCTACTAAAGCGCAGTGGTAGGTCGCTCCATCCAACACAAGATAGCTGACGGTATTGGTAGCAGAATCGAAGAATCCTTCGACGTAAAGTTTTACACTCATGACCTGTCTCCTTAGGGGCTTCTATTGAGCCGCTCACACTAAGGATTGACATAGCAATAAGTTTGCCAAGCCAGATTCTCACAGAAATATAATCTTATCCATTTGATTTTATTAAGTTTAATTATTTAATTGTGCGTGGTTTTTTCTACCCCGAGCCAAATACACTGCCAATGGCAGTGCCTGTTGACAGCGGTGGCAGTGCCACAACAGGATGGATGGATTTCAGGAGCCACCATGAAGACCATCCTGCCCACCTCACACAACTCTCTCCCACATCCGGATCAAGTGCAGTCACTTGTTTCGTTTCTTGAGCACGAACCACAACCTATGATCGTGCTCGATCCGCAATACAACATCCTGGCTGCCAACACTGCCTATCAGCGCCAGTTTGGCAGCGCTGACAAACCCTTTATCGGTCATAAGTGTTATCAAGTCTCACACCATTACGATGTCCCATGTGATCAGGCGGGTGAGAATTGTCCGATGAAAAAGGCGCAGGAAATGCGCGGCCCGGATCGTGTTTTACACATTCACCATACGCCTCGTGGTCCCGAGCATGTCGACGTCGAATTGCGTCCGATCCTAGACGAGCACGGAGTCATTACTGCCTATGTGGAGCGTCTCACACTGGTCCGAAGCGCCTCAGCGCGCCCCAGCAACGAGGGGCTGGTGGGCTGCTCACCAGCCTTTAACCTCGCCCTCTCTGAGCTGCAGCGGGTCGCACCTTCAATGCTGCCGGTACTTCTGTTAGGCGAGTCCGGTACGGGCAAAGAGTTGTTCGCTCGGGCGGTACATGAAACCAGCGAGCGGGCCACTGGACCCTTTGTAGTCGTAGATTGCTCAGGATTGACCGAAACGTTGTTTGAGAGCGAGCTGTTCGGCCATCGGTGCCACCACGCGTAAGCCTGGTTTGGTCGAAACGGCCCAGGGCGGCACGTTGTTCCTTGATGAGATTGGCGATGTTCCGCTGGCAATGCAGGTGAAACTGTTACGCCTGATCGAATCGGGCACCTATCGCCGTGTCGGCAGTGTCGAGACCCTCCACGCCAACTTCAGGTTAATTGCTGCGACCCACAAACCACTGGAAAAAATGATGGAGAAAGGTGAGTTCAGGCAGGACCTGTACTACCGCATCAGCGCCTTTCCAATTCAGTTACCCCCCTTGCGTAACCGAGTTGAAGACATTGGTTTGCTGGTGAATTCATTTCTACAACGTGCCGGCACAGGCAAGCGCCGGCTGACGATAGATGCGGATGCTCTGACACAATTGCAGCGGCTTTCCTGGCCCGGCAATATCCGTGAGTTACGTAATGTTCTGGAAAGAGCCAGTCTGTTCGCTGACGATGGAGTGATCCGCTCCATACATTTACCCCAGCCAGGCGTCGTGATGCCTCCTCAGTCCTCGACTTCCGCCCCTTTCGACGGCAGCACGCTGGTACAAGCACTCGCAACTTTTAATGGTACCCGCAGTGAGCTGGCCAAGCACATGGGGATTAGCGAGCGTACGTTGTACAGACGACTGAAAGAACAAGGTTTGGCCTAGTCGCTAGCGCTCACGCCGCACGACTGCCAATGACTGCCACTCTGGCAGATTGGCAGCGTATCAACCTGACATGGCATCCACTGCTGTGGCAGTTTTGTCGTTAAGTGACTGTTATTAAACGATAAAAATAACCAAGCCCCCCTTGGCATGCCGTGTGCTAACTGCATAGTCATGACCATTTCCGACAAACGACTGCGACGCCATCTGCTCACAGCAGTACTGATCAAGCTACTGGTGCTGACAGTGCTGTGGTGGCTGTTCATCAGGGATTCGCACGTCAGCGTCGACTCGAACACCATCGGCGACAGATTCGGTGTACCCACCTCGACTCAAGGGGCAAGCAAGTGATTTCAGAACAACTGGTGGATCTGTCTCGGCTGCAGTTTGCAGCCACTGCGCTTTACCACTTTCTTTTTGTACCGCTCACAGTTGGTATGGTGTGGCTGTTGGTCATCATGGAAAGCGTCTATGTGATGACCGGTAATATCATCTGGAAAGACATGACGCGCTTCTGGGGCAAGCTGTTCGGCATCAACTTCGCCCTCGGGGTGACCACGGGTATCACCCTGGAATTTCAGTTCGGCACCAACTGGGCATATTACTCGCATTACGTCGGCGACATCTTCGGTGCCCCACTGGCCATCGAAGGCCTGATGGCGTTCTTCCTCGAATCGACCATGATCGGCCTGTTTTTCTTTGGTTGGGATCGTCTGAAGAAAGAGCACCACTTGCTGGTCACGCTGTTGATGGCGATTGGTACAAACCTCTCAGCGTTGTGGATCTTGATCGCCAATGGATGGATGCAAAATCCGGTGGGTTCAGAGTTCAGTTACATCACCATGCGCATGGAGATGGTTGATTTTTGGGCGGTGGTTTTTAACCCGGTTGCGCAGGCCAAGTTTGTGCACACCGTCTCCGCAGGTTACGTCACCGGCTCGATGTTTGTGCTGTCGATATCCAGTTGGTATTTGCTCAAGAACCGTGATGTCGAGTTTGCCAAACGCAGCTTCCGGGTGGCGGCCGCCTTCGGTCTGGCATCAGTGCTGAGCGTGATCGTGCTGGGTGATGAGTCGGGTTATACGGTAGGTGAAGCACAGCAAACCAAGCTGGCAGCGATGGAGGCGATGTGGGAAACGAAACCCGCACCGGCGGGCCTGACACTGGTGGCCAGCATTAACGAAGCCGAGTCCAAAAATAACTGGGAAGTTGAAGTACCTTGGGTGATGGGCTTGATTGGCACCCGGTCAGTCAGCAAGCAAATTCCAGGCATACATGACATTAAGGAAAAAAACCGCGCTCGAATTCTCCGCGGCATTACCGCCGTCAATGCGCTTGAGGCCTTAAGGGCCAATCGCAGCGATTCGGTGGCTTTCCAGACATTCGAAGAATACAAAGCCGATCTGGGCTTCGGCCTGCTGCTTAAAAAGTACGTCGAAGACGTTAACCAGGCTACGCCGGCCATTATCGACAAGGCGGTAAATGACACCGTACCGCGCGTGGCACCCATGTTCTGGGCGTTCCGGATCATGGTCGGCCTTGGCTTTGCCATGCTTATGCTCTTCGGGCTTGCCTTCTGGAGCACCCTGAAGTCGACCTGCACGCGAAGCCGCTGGTTACTGCGTTGGGCACTTTGCATGCTGCCGGCGCCATGGATTGCCTGCGAGCTGGGCTGGTTCGTCGCTGAATACGGCCGTCAGCCATGGACCATCTACGGCGTCCTGCCGACCCACATGAGTGTTTCGACCCTCAGCGTCAACAACCTCTATGGCTCGCTGGCGGGATTCATCGTTTTCTACACCGTGCTGCTGGTGGTCGAAATGTTCCTGATGGTCAAGTTTGCCCGTCAAGGTCCTGGCAGCCTCGGTACAGGCCGTTATGTTCACGACGCCCATTTGAAGGAACTCCACCATGCTTGATTACTTCACCCTGAAAATTATCTGGTGGGCGCTGGTCGGCGTGCTGCTGATCGGTTTCGCCATCATGGACGGTCATGATATGGGGGTTGGCACGCTGCTGCCTTTTGTTGGCCGCAACGACCTGGAGCGGCGCGTTGTTATCAACACCGTTGGTCCGCACTGGGATGGCAATCAGGTTTGGTTCATCACTGCGGGCGGTGCATTGTTCGCGGCGTGGCCTGTGGTATATGCCACCGCATTCAGCGGATTTTACTGGGCGATGATTCTGGTGCTATGGGCGCTGTTCTTCCGCCCGGTGGGTTTTGACTATCGCAGCAAGATTCACAACTCCGCTTGGCGCAGCACTTGGGATTGGGGACTATTTGTGGGTGGGGCCGTGCCGCCCCTGGTGTTCGGGATCGCGTTTGGCAACCTGCTGCAAGGTGTACCGTTCCACTTCAACGATCTTCTGGTGTCGACTTATACCGGCAGTTTCTGGCAATTGCTGAATCCCTTTGCGCTTCTGACCGGCGTTGTAAGTAGTGCAATGATCACCCTGCAGGGCGGCGCTTATCTGGCACATCGCACTGAAGGTGTTATCCAGGCCAGGGCCATCAAAGGTGCGGTGGGGGCGGCGATCGTATTGGCATGCTCGTTTATAGCGGCTGGCATCTGGCTGCAATGGATCGACGGTTATCGCATTACATCGTTGGTTGATACCGCTGGACTGCCCGATATTCTTAACAAGTCCGTGGTACGTGAAGCGGGCGCCTGGATGGCCAACTATGGTCATTATCCGTTGTTGTGGCTGTTGCCGGTACTGGGATTGGTTGGCGCAGCAGGTGCCACCATGTTTCTGATGATGCGTCGCACACTTTCGGCGTTCGTTGCCTCATCGCTTTCGGTGATCTCAGTCATCAGCACGGCGGGCGTGTCGATGTTTCCATTCATCATGCCGTCATCAACAGTGCCTGCGGCAAGCCTTACCGTGTGGGACAGCGTCTCCAGTCATTTAAGCCTGGCGATCATGTTCTGGGCCACGTTGATCTTCATGCCACTGATCGTGATTTACACCTCATGGGCGTATCGCGTTATGCGGGGCAAGGTCACCGTCGCACACATCAAAGCCAACGAACATTCAGCCTACTAGTGCCAGCAAAGGAGTAAAGACTATGTGGTATTTCGCCTGGATGCTGGGGGTCGGTTTTGCATTGCTACTGGCTATATTGAATGCGATGTGGGGCGAGAACGAAGGCGGCCGAGCCTTGAGCAACACTGACGAGACACGGACATGATGCCGCGCGTCGATGACACCCCACCCTCTTCACACATTAATTTGCTGAGTCTGCTTATCGCTGTAGCGATCATGCTCGCCTGTACGCTCTATCCTCCCATGATGGCAGCCCCCGATGGGAAAGCTGACCATGTGCTGGCGACTGCATTGTTTGCGGCCATGAGTGTGGCCTTCGTGAGAGGTGTGGGTTTTGTCCCGCGAATGCTCGTCTGGCGTTGGCTTTTCTCAGGCTGGACCTGCCTTGCGGCACTTGCACTTGCGGGTTGGGTAACGTTTCTACATTGAGGACTGACGACATGAATGAACGCTTGAGTGTCCAATATAAGGACAGCGCTAGTACTTATATCCAGTTGGGGGGTGAATCAGGCGTCCGTAAACTCGTCGACCGCTTTTACGAGCTGATGGATACGCTATCTGAAGCGCGAGTGGTGCGCCTGATGCATCCATCGAGTCTCGCCGACAGTGCTGACAGTCTATTTAAGTTTCTCAGTGGCTGGTTTGGCGGCCCGCCGTTGTTCCAACTGGAGCGAGGCCATCCGCGTCTGCGCATGCGACACGCGCCCTTTGCAGTCGGTACTGTTGAGCGCGATGAATGGATGCTGTGCATGCGTCAGGCGATTGATGAACAGGTGAATGACATAGTGCTAAATAACAAGCTGCAACGTATGTTTTCCGAAATGGCTGATCATATGATTAATACTGATGGACAAAGTGCAGGTATTGCGACACCCGTCTGAGCGTCGCGCTTATTTCCAGCGTCCGTACCATCGCAGTATTTTAATCGGTTTTTGCCGGCTCATTTTTCGAGCAGTTTAATTGATCTTCTTCAGTCTGCGCTTTTTGATAATCATTTTGCAATACCAGGCCCAGGAGGTGTTCGCAATGGACATCGTCCAACAGCAGGAATAGCCACCTCACTTAATTGGATTTTTTAAAAGGATCGTGATGAAAACTGCCCATGACCTGGTAGCAGAGGCGAAAGCACTGATCGAAGAGGTCGCTATCAACCACGCAGAGCAGGCTATCCAGGATGCAGATGTGCTTATCGATGTGCGTGAAGCGGATGAATATGCTGCTGGACATATCTCAGGCGCGATACACGCGTCGCGCGGCATGCTGGAATTTAAACTTACCAACGACACTTCGCTCAGTTCGCGGGGACTTAAAATTGTACTGTATTGCAAAACGAGTGGCCGTGCCGCGCTTGCGGCTGCATCAATGAAAAATATGGGCTACCTGCATGTCAAGTCGATCACCGGCGGATTTGATGCCTGGGTGGGTGCAGAAAAGCCAATTGTAATTCCTCACCTGCCAAACTTCGATTAACATCTTATCTTCAAGTAGAGTCAGTGCTAATGGTGCTATTCAAGCCAAGAGAGAGTCGCATATAAGTCCTAAGGATGGTGTCCACCTAGATTTGAAGTGGACTCCGTAGCCCTTTTTAGTTGGCTGATGAACACGGAAACCCCTTTAGGGGAGGATGCATTTCAGATTGAATCGACCTTGGTTTTATAGGCTTCTAGATTTGATGGCGCTTGTAAGTCAGGAATACCGACGGATCAATAGTTCCTGTGGATAACTTCCCGCACTCCTCAATCACTCGCGCCAGACACTCAACCAGTTCCGCTGCCTGAGCCTCGCTGGTCACATTGGTAAAGCTCATCAGCAGACCGCGTTCGGCGGTTGGGCTGAGGTACCAGTCGGACAATGCTTGAACCTCAAGTCCGGCCTGCCTTGCCGCAGCGGCGATGAGTTGGTCATCGAGGCCTTCGCTCAGCTCGGCGCACAGGTGCATGCCGCCTAGCTGGAGGTTGATCGACAAGCGCGTGCCGAGCCTGAGGCTCAAGGCGTTGGTCAGCAATATTCGCCGATGGGCATAGAGGCTGCGCATTTTTTTCAGATGTCGGGAGAAGTGGCCTTGCTCGATAAAGGTCGCGACGGTGGATTGCCAGAGTTGCGGGCAATGGTTGTGCATGTCGTCCGCCATTTTGCGGAACCGGTTGACCTGGGCTTCGGGTACCACCAGGTACGCCAGTCGCAAGCCGGGCACCAGCACCTTGCTGAAGGTGCCGCAGTACAAAACCCGGCCGTGTTCGTCCAGGCTCTTGAGCGCTGGAATCGGCCGACCTTTGTAACGGTATTCGCTGTCGTAGTCGTCCTCGATGATCCAGCTGCCCTGGCGATTGGCCCAATCCAATAGCGCCTGGCGGCGATTCAACGACAGTGAAACGCACAGCGGGCTCTGATGCGTGGGCGTGACCACCGCAAAGCGTGCATCAGGTGCGCGCTGGATGCCGGTTTCGACCACCAGTCCGTCATTGTCCACCGGCACCGGGACCAGCTGCATGCCGGCTTCGCCGAGAAACTGGTGGGCCATGAAATAGCCGGGATCTTCAAACCAGCAGTGATCGTCTTTGTGCATCAGGCTGCGGCAGATCAGATCCAGACAGCCGCGATAGCCGGCGCAAATGAAGATCTGCTCCGGCAGGCAATTGATACCTCGCGAAATCCCCAGATACCCCGCCAGCGCGGTGCGCAGCGCCAGATCCCCATGGCTGTCGGGATAGTTGAGGGCGTCCAGCCCGCCTTGGCGCAAGGTGCGGCTGGCGAGGCGATTCCAGAGTTTGCGCGGAAACGCGTCCAGCGCGGGCATTCCCATCTGCAACGGCATTGGAGCAGTGCCCGGATGCACGACTGCTGGCTGCGGTTCGCGAGCGAGGCGGGTTGGCGGCGAGCTTGCAACGGCTTCCACCAGTTGCGAAACCACCGTGCCGGCTGGTCCACGGGCGAGCAGGTAACCTTCACTGATCAACAACTGGTAAGCGGTTTCTACCGTGCCGCGCGCCAGGTTCAGTTCGGCGGCCAGCGCCCGCACCGATGGCACCCGATCCCCGGGCTTGAGGTGGCCGTCGGCGATGGACTGGCGAAAGCGCAAATAGATCTGCCGATACAGGGGCGCGTCCGGGGTTGTGTCGGGCAAAGATTTATTCACCGTATGGCCTAGTCGTTTTTGCACTTCTTGGCTCTATAGAGTAGGCCATGTGGCGCATACAGTAGGCACACATTTGAAGGAGAGCGTGCCATGCAACCCCACATGTTCAGACTGTTGAGTCGCGGCGCCGAGCAGGCGGCAGGCTTCAAGCTCATGCAGCAACTACGCCCGCACTTGAGCGATCTTGAATCATTCACCATGCAGCTGGATCGCCAGGCCTATCACGGTTATCGGCTGTGGGGGCTGTGGCAGGGCGAGCAGTTGGCCGGGCTGATCGGCTTTCGTGAGCTGGAAAACCTGATCTATGGCCGCTTCATCTATGTCGACGATCTGATCGTCGACCCGGCCATGCGCCAATCCGGATTGGGCGCGCTGTTGCTGGATAAAGTCCGCGAAGAAGCCCGGCTGCGTGGCTGCGCACATCTGGTCCTGGACACCGGCCTGCACATGGCGCTGGCACAGCGCTTTTATTATCGCGCCGGGCTGCTGGCCCGAGGCATGCATTTCGTCCAGCCACTGGAAGCCAGTCAGGAGGCGGCGCATGCGTGAGTTATTGCTGATCAATGCCAGCCCGCATGGGGAAACGTCAGCGGGTTATGGCCTGGCGGTCGAATGGGTCGACTCGCTGCGCTCCAGACACGCGCAATTTACCCTGACCCAGCGCGATCTGGCCGCACATCCGCTGTTGCCCATCAGCGATGCCTACGCCACCGCTTTGACCCAGCGCAATCCTGTCGCCCAACCGGCGCTTGAGCTGTCCGAGCAGCTGATTGGCGAACTGGAGCGCTGCGATCTGCTGCTGATTGCCACGCCGATGCATAACTTCACCGTGCCTGCCGCGTTGAAGCTGTGGATAGATTATGTGGTGCGCATCGGGCGCAGCTTCGAAGCCCGGCCCGACGGCAAGTTCGGCCTGCTGCGGGATCGCCCGGTCTACATCATCGTCAGCTCAGGGGGCTTTCATCTCAAGCCGCGTGGGCAGCAAGCCGATTTCCTCACGCCGTACCTGCTTGAAGTGCTGAAAACCATCGGCCTGTTCGACGTTCACTTCTTCTATCTGGAAGGCATGGTCCTCGGCGAGGAAGTGAGCCGCGCTGCCTTTGTCGCGGCGGCGCAACAACTGGCAAACCGATCTCTGTCAGGTGATTGAAACCGCGATTCAAACCCACGTTAATTTCATCCATTCATTCGGGAGTATCCAATGAGCAAGCTTCGTCTTCCATTTTCAGACCTTTCTCCAGAGGCCTATCAAGGTTTGAAGAGCACCAGCCACGCCCTGAGTAAAAGTTCTCTCGGTCAGGCATTGGTCGAGCTGGTTTACCTGCGTATTTCGCAAATCAACGGCTGCGCGTTTTGCCTGGACATGCATGCCAAATCGTTGCGCGCCGCAGGTGTATCGCAGCGCAAACTGGACTGCCTGGCCGGCTGGCGTGTCAGCGAACTGTTTGATGCACGGGAGCAGGCCGCCCTGGCCTGGTCGGAATCGCTGACCCATGTTTCCACCCAAGGCGCATCGGACGAATTGTATGCCGTGCTGAAAGACACGTTCAGCGACACCGAGATTTCCGATCTGACCATTGCCATTTCGCTGATGAACGCCTTCAATCGATTGGCGGTGGGTATGCGGCTCTGATCTGGCAAGCAATCCTTGTGGGAGCAAGCTCGCTCCCACACAACATGGCCCCCACCGTTTTCAGCAAAAAAAGCCCGCAATGGTCACGCCATGCGGGCTTTTTGTTCTTTTGGGGATCCGCTATCGGATGCTGATTTTGCTCAACTCCGGCATCACAAAGTTTTTCACGATGTACAGCGAGCCTTTTTCGCTCAAATGCCCGGAATCGATTTGCAGCAGGGAGTCGTCTTGCAAGCGCACCAGACAGGAATTGGCGACGCACAACTTGTCGATCAGCGAGACGAAATCCACCGCTTGAGGATCGATCTGGCGGCGGATCGCCTTATCCGCAGCCATCACGCTTTGGTCCAGCGCCGCGTCGGTAATGTGCGATTCATTCAGGCCCCAATGGCGGTTGGCGATGACGCTGGGCAGTGACGGATTCCATTGCGGCAGCGGCCCCAGCAGCACAATGTGTTTCACTCCATAGCTCTTGAGCCGCGCGGCAATATCGCCCCAGTGGGTCTTGTCGTGTTCATCCTTTTGCGCGATGACCACCACGTCCGGCCGCAGCTTCTGAATGCTTTCCAGGGCCTTTTTGTTGGAGTAGTTGCACGTGACGCGCGGCGGGGTGGCGCGGCCGTTGTCCAGGGTCAGGCTCGGCCGACAGCTGGCGGACGCGACTTGATAGAACGGCGTGCCCGCTGGCAGCGACGTTCTGAGCCCCAGAGAAAGCGCCTGGGCATGGGAATCGCCCCACAGGAACACGCCGCCTTCGCCTTGCTTGTGAGTGCAGGACTCGTCGATGCCCGACAAACCGCGCTGGGTGAAGGCCGAAAAAGCATCGCACTTGAGCCAATACGATTCGTATAGATTCTTCTGCCGATCCGCATAGTCCTGAACAAAGCGTGCCTTGTCCGAGATGCTTACGGTGCGCAGTGGTGAGATTGCGCCTTCGGTCGCGCTCACCGCAGTGGCAGCGGCGAAGACCATGGTGATCAGGCCGCTGGCAGTGGCGAACTTCCAGCTGCGCTTGGGTTTGAGGGTTTTTGCTGGCGATTTTTCGATCAATTCATACGACGCCAGGCCCAGCGCAAAGGCACAGCCGATGCCGAGCAAAGCGTTGAACGTGTTGCCCAGATAACCGGCGTAGCTCATCAACACCACAACCGGCCAGTGCCAGAGATACAGCGAGTAGGAAAGCTTCCCGGTCCATTGCGAGAATGGGTTGCTGGTCATGATCGAATCCTGACGAGCCGAGATAATCACTGCCAAGGTGCCCAGCACTGGCATCAACGACAGATAACCAGGCCAGACGTCTTTTTCGGAAAGCAGCACAAAACTGGCGAGCATCAGGCCCAGGCCGATGGCTTCCAGCAGGCGTTGCGGCAGCGCACGCAGCTTGACCGGAAACAAACAGGCGACCCCGCCGACCAGCAATTCCCACGCCCTGGTCGGCAGCAGGTAAAACGCCGGCTCCGGCCATAGAAACGAAGCAAACACGCAAAACCCGAAGCCCAGCAGGCAGCCAGCGAGGATCCACCAGCGCAGATTGCGCTGGGCAATGAAGCGGCTCAAAGCCAGCAGCGCCAGCGGGTAAATCATGTAGAACTGCCATTCCACCGAGAGCGACCAAGTGTGCAGCAGCCATTTCTCATGGGCGCCCGCCGTGAAATACCCGGCTTCGGCCCAGTAAACAAAGTTGGAGACAAAGCCCAGGCTGCCGGCGATATGTTTACCCAGCTCGCTGTATTCCAGCGGCAGCAGATAAAACCAGCCCGCCAACAGCAGCACAAAGCACAGCGCCGCCAGCGCCGGAATAATCCGTCTGGCCCGGGATTTGTAGAACGCGATCAGGCTGAAATTACCTTTGTGCAGGCTGCGCACGATGATTCCGGTGATCAGGTAGCCGGAGATCACGAAGAAAATATCGACGCCCGCAAAACCGCCCGGCAGCCAGCCAGGGTTGAAGTGAAACAGCAGCACGGCGATGACCGCGATGGCGCGTAGTCCATTGATGTCTTTTCTGAAGTCCATGGCGTTTTTTCACGTAGGAGCGAGGAGGGCGATTCAGGGCGTGGCCACTGTCTCCTCGGGGCTCAGGCTGATGATTCTGGGGAAATGGGTCAGGGTGACGGAGACCGAGCAACCCTGATCCGCGCACTGCCATTGCTCGCCCGGCAGCTTGCCTTTCTCGGGCTCGGCAGTGTCGATCAAGCTCACCGCTCCGCTCATGGGTGCGGCGCTGGTGATCTCTTGCTGCTGGATCGGACCGGTTGTCCAGCCGACCACCACGCGCTGCGGACCTTTGTCGAAATACAGCAGGTAAGTGTTGTCCGACTGGCGACTGGCCTGAGCGTCGTAGCTGAAGTCCTTGATCACCGGGGCGATGACTTTCATGACCTGATAGGCCGGTTTGGGCGACAGGTCTTCGTTGAGCAAGCCGAAGTTGTGTTCCTGATCGGTCCGGTCTGGGCCATCGTTGACCAGGTCGTACCACCACATGCCCTTGAGGTTCGGCAGGCTGCGGGCGAGGAATAGAATCCGCGCCATGTACGCCGCCTGCACCGCCGGTGTGAAGCCACAATTGCCCTGATGGCTGGGCCAGGCCATTTCCGTGATGTAGATCGGCACATCGCGCCCGGCTTTGGCGCGGATATGCTCTTCATAAGCACGCATCCAGACTACCCAGGCTTCGGGGTTGGGCTTCACGTTTGCCAGGCAATGCGCGTAAGGGTGAACCGACAAACCGTCGACCAGATCCAGCATGCCGGCGTCGATCAGGCGATCGGCGAACCCGTAATCCATGCCTTCGGGGGTCACGGAACCGGCGAGGATTTTCGCCGGCGTGCCTGCAACGTTCTGCGTGTTCTTGCGAATGAGCGGCACTACATCACGCACCAGCGCGGCATAGTCGGCGCTGAGTTGCGGGTCCTTGGGGGCTTCGATATCCCACTCGTTCCAGATCTCATAGAAGTCCACGCGATTGCCCAGCTGGCCGGTCACGTAGTCCACATACCTCAGGAAATCCGCCTTGACCTCGCCGCTGCGCGGTTTGGCGTTGTCATGAAACCAGGTGCTGTAGTCGAGGATCGTCAACCGGCTCAGGCCCAGACTCTGGGCGTCGGTCAGATAGGTGCGCCACGACGGCACGATGCGCAGCTCGTTGGGGTTTGGCGCAGCAGTGGACCAATGCACATCATCCTTGACTGCGGCGATGCCTGCATCGGCCGCCAGTTGCAGCGCTGGCCGCGACGGCGTCGGATAATTCATCAGGTGCGTGCCGATGCCGAGAATGAACGGCTCTTGCGCGTTTTCCTGAGCGTTGGCCAGGCCGCCACTCAGGCATCCGACACATAACAGGCTTGCTGCAAAACGTAGACTGGCCTTCATGCTCACCACTCAATTCATGTTGGGCAGGGTGGATAGCTGAAACGGCTCGGGGCGCGCAGTCTTTCTGCTGTCCAGTTGCTTGCCGGTCAGTACATGACCGATTGCCAGGCCGAGAAACAGATTGGCCACGGCAATTTCAAACATGTCCGTGGTCCAGCTGATCAGGCAACAACAGAACGTGATTGCCAGTAAGGCCCGGGCAATGCGCGAATCGTCGTTGCTCAGCGCGAAGAACAAGGGAATCTGCAGGGCATACAGCAGCGGGCCGAACACGCCGAACAATCCCCACAGGTACATGAAGGTGCTGTCCGAACCGACCAGAAATTCGGTGCCGGGTACCGGGAAAATGATCACCGAGCTGCCGAACAACCCGAAACCAGCGCCGGTGTAGCCATAACCCAGCTTGGTCATGGCATCGACGACGTTGGGCCAGGTGTTGTTCAAGCGGTCATACAGCGACGACAGCGACGAACCGCCGCTGCTTACGGTGCGGGCGTCGAAGTCGTACAGCAGCCCCATCAGCGGCAGCAACATGCCGACCACTACGGCCACGATGCACGCGCCGCGAGTGGTCCAGCGCATGCGGGCAATCAGCAACAGGCCCATGGTCAACATGTACCCGCCGGCTGGCGCCTTGCTGGTGGTCAGAATGATGCCGTACAAGGCGGCCAGGCTCAGTGCCAGAATCAGCAGGCGCGAACGCAGGAACATCGCGAGGTACAGGCTGTAGATCGCGATCAGGATCGACAAGGTATTGGATACCCGGGCGAAACCGGCGCTGCGGTCTTCGTCGCCGACCGACCAGGTAGTGTTGGCGCTCAGCTGCGTCTCGCCAATGGCGTAGCTGTAACCCTTCCACGGCACGGTTGTGACTTTGTCCAGGGCCAGCCCGACAAAACACGCCACGAGGCAGAGGCCAATGACCCACATGAGCAACCGCCGACGGTGAATCAAGTGCTCGCTGCACACCATGCCGAACAATATCGGGCTCAGCGCGAACAGGGTGAAGGCGACGTTGCTGAGCGTGGCGCCATGCAACATCGCCAGCACGGCGGAAATCACCAGCATCAGCAGACTCAGCCACACGACGCGGCCGGCCTTGTAAGTGCGCAGCTCCAGAAGCAATAGAATCAGACAGGCGATTTTGGGCAGGTACAGCGCTGGCGAAAGTCCCGCCTGGTCGAGATAAAAACGCAACGCCCCGGAAAAGGTTTCGACCACAATCAGGCTGATAGCGGCCCAGACGATGGCCGTCGACATATTGAAGGAAAGCATCGACGCGTTATCGTCGGCCCTGTTCGCAGAGTTCAACATCATGTTTTCTGCCTCTGTAGAGTGGCGTAGATCTGTAGGAGATATGGCAAACACTGCACGGGATTCCAACAAGTTGGCTGCCAGATGGCAGGCGCAACGCTACCGCCCATCGACTGTCGGAAACGGTCAATGGAGGTATCAATCAGGATAGGAAATGGCCGCTGGAGAAAGGGCGCGGCATTCAGGTCTGGAGCGAACGCTCCAACTACGCGACAAGGGCTATATCAGCCTGACTTCGACAGACTGTCAATCTATTCGTCAAAAATTAATCAAGCGCCGACAAGCGTTACAAAGCTATCTTCATAAGTTATTGATTTTATTAGGCGGTATAAATTTGACGGTATAAATAACGCCGAAACGAACTCGGCTTATAGCGAGCTTTAACATAAAAACGGCAAGCCCGGGTCACCCCGAAACTTGCCGCTTGAAGCTCAATGCTTGCCGCTTACGGATACTTGCGTTTGTCAGCCGTTGGCGGGAAGTACTGATACAGCCAGGTTTCACTCAGGGTGCGACCCTGGGACTTGATGAACATGCGCATCTCGACCGGTTCGGCACCCTCGTTGGTTGGGTACCAGTCAAACGTGACGCGATAGCCCTGGATATCCGGCAGCACCAGAATGTTGAAATCCTGAACCTTGCCGTTGGACACCGTGACGATCGGTTCGATGGCCGTGCCTTCCGGCAAGCGTTCCAGACCGCCGCCATTGAAGTCCACCGCGAAGCGCCGCGCCCAGACCTTCGGGTAGTGCTCGCCCGGTGCCCAGCCTTCGATGAAGCCACCCATCCCGGAACGGGTTGCATGGACCTGCGCCAGTGGCGTGCTCACCGGAGGCAGCGGGCTCCAGTACAGTTTGTAGCCAAAGTTGAGCGTATCGCCGGCTTTGACCGGGTTCTTCGGCGTCCAGAACACCACGATGTTGTCCATCGTCTCGCCGGTGGTGACGATCTCCACCAGATTCACCGAGCCCTCGCCCCAAGGCGTGGTGGGCTCGACCCACAGGCTCGGCCGACGGTGATACCAATCGACGGTGTCCTGATAGCTGGTGAAATTGTGATCCGTCTGCACCAGACCAAAACCCTTGGGGTCTTTGTCGGCAAAGGCGTTGAACTGCAGTTTCGGCGGATTGTTCAGCGGACGACAGATCCACTCACCGTTGCCGCGCCACATGGCCAGGCGGTCCGAATCGTGGATTTCCGGGTGAATGGTGTCGCACATGCGGCGTTCATGGGTGCCACAGCTGAACATGCTAGTCATCGGCGAGATACCCAGCTGCGCGATATCGGCGCGTGCATTGACGTTGGCGTCGATGTTCATCACCACTTGCCCGGACTGGCAGTCGATATCGAAGCGATAGGCGCCGGTCGCGCTCGGCGAATCCATCAGGGCGTAGACCACGAAGCGGGTCGCATTCTTGTCCGGAGTTTCAAACCAGAACTTGGTGAAGTCGGGGAATTCTTCCTGACGCGTCGAATAGGTGTCGATGGCCAGGCCGCGCGCGGAGAGGCCGTATTGCTTATTGCTGTCCACAGCGCGGAAATAGCTGGCGCCCAGGAACGACACTACGTCGTTGATGGCGATTTCCGGTGCCTTGAACAGCTTGAAGCCGGCAAAACCCAGGTCGCCTTTGACCAGCGACTTATCGATGCCGCTGGACTCGTAATTGAACAGTTCGTGGCGGAAGTGGACTTCCCGCGCCTGCTTGGTCGTCGGGTCGACGCTGTACATGCGCACCGGCGTCTTGAAGCCCATGCCGACGTGGAAGAAATGCACGTCCAGCTGGCCTTTGACGTCGTGCCACAAGGAATGCCCGGCGTCATATTTGATGGCGTTGAACTGTTGCGGGGTCATGTTCGCCAATACGGGCGGCAGGACTTGCTTGTTGCTGACATAGCCACGGCCCGCGAGTTGTTTGGCGTGGGCTTTCAACGTATCGAAGTCGAAATTTTCGATCTCGCCATCGGCGGCGGCAGCAAAAGCACGTGCAACATAAAGCCCCGAGGCCGGCACGCTGCTGTAAGCCGCCAACGCCATGGATGCTTTAAGGAGATTCCTGCGATTCATAAGGTGAAGCCTCTGACTAGTGCTGTGCGTCCTGCACAAGGGAAATGCGCGCTACGACTCCGTGCTGAACGCCAAACTACCCACAACAGATAACAAACACAGCAACCGGTTCGAAAAAAACATAAATAATTACGATTTAGTTCAATTGGATTGTATCAACGGCTGTCTGGGGCCGGGCTTTGAGGGTATTTGTCGATTTACCGTTTTTGCGTCGTGACAGAATTTTCACAATGGCGCCGGTACGGCGGTTTGATAGAAATCTCGTTGGAGCCTTGCCCGCGAAGACAATTTCGCGGGCAAGGCTCGCTCCAACCAGGGGCGGTGTTGCTACGGGTCAGGACTGCGTCGGCAACCCAATCACACTCATTGCCGCCTGCCGCAACGCTTCGGAGCGGGTTGGATGCGGGTGGCTGGTCAGCGCGATGTCCTCTGAAGACGCGGCAAACTCCATCGCCACGCAGAACTCGCCGATCATTTCGCTGACGCTTGGCCCGACCAGATGCACGCCGAGGATTTCGTCGGTGCGCTCGTCGGCCAGGACCTTGGCGAAGCCTTCGGTTTCGTGATTGACCTTGGCCCGACTGTTGGCGCTGAACGGAAACTTGCCGACTTTGTAAGCGCGTCCTTCGGCCTTGAGCTGCTCTTCGGTCTTGCCGACGCTGGCCAGTTCCGGACGGGTATAAATCACGTTGGGGATCAGGTTGTAATCAATCTCGCCCGCCTTGCCGACGATACGCTCTACGCACACCGAGGCTTCGTCTTCGGCCTTGTGGGCCAGCATCGGACCGGACGTGACATCACCGATCACCCAGATGCCTTCTGCGGCGGTGCGATGGCCTTTGTTTTCCAGCATGCCGCGCTTGTCCAGCGCCAGGCCGACCGTTTCCAGCCCCAGGCCTTTGGTGAAGGGCCGACGCCCAATGGACACCAGCACGTAATCCGCCTCGATCAACTCAGCCTCGCCGCCCGCTGCCGGTTCGACGCTCAGGCTGACGCCGTTTTCCGAGGTGGTGGCGGTGGTCACTTTGGAGCTGAGCTTGAAGTTGATGCCCTGACGCGACAGCGCGCGATGCAAGGTCTTGCCCGCTTCCAGATCGCTGCCGTGGGCGACGTGATCGAGAAATTCCACCACCGTCACTTGCGCGCCCAAGCGCCGCCACACCGAACCCAGCTCCAGGCCGATGACCCCGGCGCCGATCACCACCAGATGTTTGGGCACTTCAGTCAGCGACAGCGCGCCGGTGGAGTCCAGAATGCGCTGGTTATCGATATCCACGCCAGGCAACGGCGTCGGCTCGGAACCGGTGGCAATGATGATGTCCTTGGCCTGCAGCTCGGTTTCGGCGCCATTGGCGTCGGTGACGATGACCTTGCCGGGCCCGGCGATCCGCCCCCAACCCTTGATCCATTCGGCTTTGTACTTGCGAAACAGAAACTCGATGCCCTTGGTCAGCGCCGTGACGCTTTCGCCTTTCTGTTTCATCATCTGCGCCAGATTCAGGGTCGGCGTGACCTCGATGCCCAGCTTGGCAAACTCTTCGCCGGTGGCCGCTTCATACAGTTCCGAGGCATGCAGCAAGGCTTTGGAAGGGATGCAACCCACATTCAGACAAGTCCCGCCCAGTGTTTCGCGCCCTTCGATACAGGCCACGCTCAAGCCCAGCTGGCCAGCGCGAATGGCTGCGTTATAGCCGCCGGGGCCGCCGCCGATGATTACCACGTCATAACTGCTCATGCCCATATGCTCCTGAGGTTGAGAATGGAGGGAAGCGTAGCTCGTGAGTCCGGAAACGGGTCGAGAGCGATTAGATTATGGTTGTAATATTTACAGCTATAGGCGTCAAGCTGCAAGCTTCAAGCAGAAGCGATTGAATTCCGCTTTTGCTTGCAGCTAGAGGCTTGGCGCTTTCAGCTGCCTCACACCCACCAATACCGCACCAGGTGAAAGAAGATCGGTGCGGCGAAGCACACCGAGTCCAGGCGATCCAGCATGCCGCCGTGGCCTTCGATCATGTGGCCCCAATCCTTCACACCCCGGTCGCGCTTGATCGCCGACATGACGATGCCACCGGCAAACCCGAGCAGGTTGATCAGCAGCGCGATCAATGCCGACTGCCAGGGATTGAACGGCGTGATCCACCACAGCGCACCGCCGATCAGCGAAGCCAGGACGATGCCGCCGACGAAGCCTTCCACAGTCTTGGACGGCGACAGGTTCGGCGCGATCTTGCGCTTGCCGAACAACTTGCCGCAGACGTACTGCAGCACGTCCGACAGCTGCACGACGATCACCAGATAAGCGATCAGCAACAGATTGCGGCCTTCGTAACCGGGGATTTCCAGAGTCAGCAATGCCGGTACGTGGGACACGCAGAACACCGCGATCATCAAACCCCACTGGACTTTCGACGCCCGTTCCAGGAAGTGCGTACTGTCGCCGCCGAGTGATGCGAGGATCGGCAGCAGCAGAAACACGTAAACCGGAATGAAGATCGAAAACAGCCCGTACCAGCTCATGGCAATCAGCACGTATTGCAGCGGCAGCGCCAGATAGAACGCCGCGACCAGCGCCGGGTAATCGCTCTTGCGCGTCGGCGTCAGGGTCAGGAATTCGCGTAACGCATAAAACGACACGGCGTAGAACAGGATGATCACTGCGCTATAGCCCAGCGCGAAGGCGATGCCGATCACGATGACCATCACCCACCACGCGTTGATTCGCGCGTTGAGGTTGTCGATCACCGAATTCGGGCCGCCGGCACGGCGTTTGAGGATGAAACCGATGGTGGAGGCCAGCAGCAGAATCGCGCCAATCCCCATGAACAACATTTGCGTCTGGTTATCCATCAATGCTGCTCCGGTGCCAGGGCCAGCAGCGCTTCACGGCTGCGCAATAAAAACTGTTCTTTGAGTTCATCAGTGCCCAACTGCAACGGGGTGCCGAAACTGGTTGTGCATAACAATGGCAGCGGCAAAACGCGGCCCTTGGGCATGACGCGGTTCAGGTTGGCGATCCACACCGGGACCAGTTCGGCTTGTGGATAACTTTTCGCCAAGTGATACAGGCCGCTTTTGAAGGGCAGCAAGCCGTCTTCCAGATTGCGCGTGCCTTCGGGGAAGATGATCAGCGAGTCGCCGTTTTCCAGCGCTTCGAGCATCGGTTGCAGCGGATTGGCGTCCGGCGTCTTGCGCTGGCGATCAACCAGCACGCCATTGAACACGCGATTGATGATGTACCGCCGCAGCGGACTGCTTTGCCAGTAATCCGCGCCCGCAACCGGTCGGGTCAGCTTGCGCAATGCGGGCGGCAGCGAAGCCCACAACAGCACGAAATCGCCGTGGCTGCTGTGATTGGCGAAATAGATGCGCTGCACCGGTTCCGGCGTGCAACCCAGCCAGAGACTGCGCGCACCCGTTACGCTTCGCGCGCCGGCAGTAATGATCGTCGCGACCAAAGGTTCGAACATGGCGTTTCCTTATGATGCGGTGAAGGACAACCAAGGGAAGATCAGCATCGCGCCCAGCATCACCAACAGCTGGATAGCAACAAACAACAATTGCTGGCGCAGCAGCCGGAGCGCGCCCTTGCTGCGCAGCGCCCAGGATCGCCCGGATTTATCCACAGGCTGAAACTGCAGCGCGACCAGCGCTTGATCCAGGGCAACAGTGCGCTCGGCCAGCCGTGCTGCATCGCTGGCGACGGCCTGGAACAAATCGGCATCGAACGCGACCCGCAGCGCGTAGTACTTTTCAATAAGGCCCAGCAGAACCACCGCCGCCGCCAGTATCAACAGCGATGGCATTATCGGAGTTATCAACAGCTGGACCAGCCCGAATGCCAGGCAGAGCAATGTCAGCCCTGTGGACAAGTTATCCAGCGTCTGGCCCCGGCGCAGCAGACTGGCGACGATATGCAGCTGCATTTCAGATGACATCGTTGAGCCCTGTGGTTATGAGGCCTGCAGGCGGAGACACTGCGTCAGACGGATTGCTTTCGCGAGCAAGCCTCGCGCCGACGATTTCCTGCAAGGCTTCAACGTGCGCGGCGCGCAGTACGACGCCGGGCCTTGCCTGGCGGATGATCGCAATTGCGTTATCCACAGTCTCGGCGCGGCCGCTGTGCAAAAGCCAGGCGGCAACTGCCGTGGCGCTACGCGAATAACCCAACGCGCAGCACACCAGCAACGGGCCTTGCTGGCGCAGGCGCTCAATGGCTTGGGCGGCAAGCAGACAGGTCTGCGCGGTGGGCGCAACCAGATCCAGAGTCGCAATCGCCTGATAGCCGCGTGAGTCCGGCTTGATTGGCAGCTCAGCGCACATATCCACAACTGCGGCGAAAGGCTTGAGATGCTCTCTATTCGGTAGGCGACCAAGCCAGACGTTATCCACAACCTGATCGGGCTGTGGATGTTTGCGTGTCCACACCCGTGAATTGATCCAGGCACCGAGCAGGTACGGCGCGAACAGCCAATACACCGCCGGACTGAGGCTGCCGTCCTGACGCTTCTGGAAACCCGACGCATCGAACAGCAGATAATTCAGCGCGACCAACAACAGCGAGCCTGCTGGCCAGGCTAGCCAAAGCCATGCGCCGCCGAGCTTGAGGGACGTTGCGCCGAGCAACAGCGCGGCAAACCCATAAATCGCGGTCAGCTTCAGACGCTTCGGTCCCAGGCTCAAACGCGCTGCAAGCAAAGGGCTGCGACCTTCATCCGGCCATAGCCACACACAAATCCAACCGGCTAAAGCGCCTGTGGGTAAGTCGATAAAGTGATGTTGATAAGTGGTCAGCACCGAAATGCCGATCAGGCTGAACCAGCCATGCAGCAACCAGCGCCAGACCTGATTAGAATTGCGCAAATAGCGGTCATAACAAACCCACAGCACCACCAACAGCGCGATATGCAGCGAAGGCGCCTGATTGAAGGGCTTGTCGAATCCCGCCAGCACGGCGAATAACCAGCCGAATACGCCGTCCAGTTCCGGACGCTCGAACACGAAACGCAACGGCCAGATCAGGAAGCAGCTCACCGCAATCAATTGCGCGCTGAACAGGCGCAGGGCGTGAGTATCCAGCTGGCGACGAGTCAGGCACGCCAGCAGCGAGAAACCGTAAAGCAGGTCGATGGACCAATAGGGCACGATGGTCCACGCCCAGAATGGCATATGCGCTTCCCAACCGAAGGCCAGGCTTGGCACGTCGCTGCGCTGTGCCGTCACCCAGGTGGCGAAGCCGTAGCTGGCGAAGAAAAACGGCGCCAGTGCCAGCAGCCAGACCACGGCGCGTTTCCACAAGCCGGCTTCGCGCAGCATCTTCAATTGATCCGCTGCGCCAGCGACACGCTGAATATCCCCCATTCATCCACACGCTGGGTGATCTTGCGGAAACCCGCCGCCTCCACCAGCTGATCCATTTCCGTCTGGCTGCGTCGACGCATCACCCAGGCCTGGCCTTGGCGGTGGCTGGTCAGGGCGCGGGCGATCAATTCCAGTTGCGGGTGCCAAGGCTGGCCGGTGTACACCAGATAACCGCCCGGCTCGACGGCCGCGGCCAATCCCGCCAGCGAATCGCCAACCATCTGGTTGCTGGCGAATAGCTCATACAAGCCGGACACCACCGCCAAGGTCGGTTTCGGATCAAGAGCGGCGAGGTCGTTGCGATCAAAGGCATCGGCCTTGATGAAGCGCGCAATGTGACCCAGACCTTTCTGCTCGATCAAGGCGCTGCCATCGCGCACATTGATGTCGCTGTAGTCGCGCAGCAGGATCGATTCCGGCAACGGATCGACGCCTTGCAGAGATTCGAGAATGTAACGTCCGTGACCCGCGGCGATATCCACGATGCGCACCGGCCTGCCCTGATTGCGCAGGTGTTCCATAGCCAGGCGCAGCAGCTCTTCAACGTTCAGCTTGCGCTGGCGAATGCCGCGCCAGCCGATGGAATCGAGATAATTCTTGTCGATCATCTCGCCCAGCTTGCCGCTGCCGGTGGGCCGGTTGCGATAGACGTAATCCAGCGTGCTGCCGGAATCGAAACCGGTATCGAAACCCAGTTTCACGCCTGTGGATAACTTGCTGCCCAAGCGCATGCTGGCCCGGGTCATGCGCCAGTACAGATCGCGTATCGAGTTATGCGGCAACGGCGCGGCCAGCTCTTCGGACTCGGCGCAGGTCACGCCGAGCTTGTCGGCGTCCAGCAGGGAAGGGCAGGTCATCGGCAATTCGAAGTTCTGCAGGATAAAACGCCGCGCACGACTGACCGCCAGATGGCGATCCCGCTCGCCGAGGGTGTCGTGGAAGAAGCCCGGCAGGATGTGTTTTTCCTTGCGCACGCTGCCCAGCCGCTCGAAAAAACGCTCTTGCGGGCCGCGATGCACGACAAAGTCTGAGCCGGAAATCAACAGCTGGGTCGGAATCGAAATGGCCTGCGCATCGGCTACAACCCGATCAGCCGCTTCGTACAGGCCGAGTAGCACGTTGACCGAAATGGCCTTGGTGATCAGCGGGTCGCTGTCGTAGGACGCAATGCGCTGCGGGTCATGGCTGAGGAAGCGCGCCTTGACGTAACTGTTGACGAAGAAATTGCCTTTGAATTTGCGCAGCAGCGCCAGCCCCGGACGGGCAAACGGCACGTACAGCTTGACCTTGAAAGCCGGCGAGGCCAGCACCAGCGCGCGGATCTTCGGCGCATAGTCATGGGCCCAGGTCGCCGCGATGACTGCGCCGACACTTTGCGCAACCACGGCCATGTTTTCTTCGGCGATGTCGAACGTCGCGCTCAGGTGATCAACGAAAGTTTGCACGTCGCGCACACTGGTGGCGAAGCTCGGGCTGTCCCCACGCGCGCCAGGCGACTGGCCATGGCCGCGCGAATCCCAGGCAAAGAAATCGAAACCCGGCAGATCCAGCTCATCCACCAGATGCGCAATGCGTCCGGAGTGTTCATGGCCACGATGGAACAACAACACGGCCTGGCGCGGGACCGTCGGGTCCTGATTCGCTGCGGGCCAATGGCGGTAGAACAGCTCAACCCCATCATGGGTCAGAAAGCGCTGATCCTGAACGTCACGCATGTGGATATCCTTATGCCGGGGTGTCGTTGGCGATTATTTTTCGTCGGATGAGGCTGCGGCATCAGGCGTTTCGGCAAGGCCGCGACGCACTCGATTGACCACGGTGTAAACCAGCAGTGCGGCAACCACGGCCAGGACAATATTTATCCACAGCCCGGAAAGCCAACCGATGGCAGCGCCTGCGCCCAACACGCCAAAGACAAAAGCCCGATCACTCTTGCCCATCGGCCCGTCATAACGCCGCGAAGCGCCGACCATCGGGCCGAGCACGCCTGCATACTCACTGAAAACCGCCCACACAGTGACCATCACCACCAGCAACAGGTTCACATCGGGAAACAGCGCGAAAGGCAGGAACAGCGCGCTGTCGGCGATCACGTCGGTCAGTTCATTGAGATAAGCGCCAAGCCGCGACTGCTGGCCGAACTCGCGGGCGAGCATGCCGTCGACCGCATTGAGCGCCATACGCACGATCATCCACAGCGGGATCAGCACGAAGACCCAGTGATGCGCGGCAAACAGCGCCACCAACGCGCCAATCACGATAGACACCGCACAGGCACTCAACGTGACCTGATTCGCCGTCACACCTCGGTCGAACAAACGCTGAACCAGAGGCCGCAGCAGGTTTTGAAAGCGGGGTTTGAGCTGATAGATCGAAATCAACGTACAACCGTCCTTGAGTCGTGAAATTCGCAGGAGGCGCCTGTGGATAACTGTCACCGCAGCGCCGGGCTGGCCCGGATGCTAGTGAAACACAACGTAACGCGATTGAGGCGAGGTTCTTTGTGCTGTGGGTCTCAGGGTGGGAAGGTGGACAACCGGTGGCAGCGACTTTTCATCGAAATGCTCGTTGGAGCGAGTGGGCGGCGTTCCGACTTGCCCGCGAATCAGACGCCGCGGTGGCCCAGATCCACCGCGTCATCGTTCTTCGCGAGCAAGCTCGCTCCCACAAAAAACATCCGCTTCAGCTGTTACGCTCAATCAACTTGCAGGCTTCGATGAAGTTCATCTTCTTCTTGTCCATGGCGTGCTGCACTACTTGCGTGGCTTTTTGCAGGGCGGGGCTGGGTTTGGCCCATTGCTCTGGCGGGATGGGTTGCGACCATTGTTGAACGCGCTCGGGCATCGTCGGTGTACCTGCTTTATGGCCCCATTCGGCGATCATGTAGGGCATTTTCCAGAAGCTCAGGACGCGCCAGATGTACCAACGGCGCAGCGGCCAGCGTGAGCGCGGAGTC
>LNAP01011238.1_pt1 | contig 34344 bp, 65 predicted proteins | sample 602601 | NCBI WGS metagenome assembly LNAP01 (sample SAMN02440304, study PRJNA202911) | soil metagenome | biome: Subtropical and temperate rainforests or woodlands; isolation source: soil samples (1 kg each in a 20% v/v slurry with milli Q water) were... ...
TAGGTGATGTCGTGCGTCCAGGTCCAGCCTGATGGCGAGTCGGCGTTGTAGCCCATGTTCATCTTGGACGTGGTACCGACCGAGCGGGCGCCGTCGACGATCTCAGCTCCGTGGCTGTGACCCTTGACGATCTTGGCGCCGATGTTGGCGAACCCCTTGGTTGAGCCCCGGGCACCGTTCGGCCCCTTGTGGCCATGGAACGAATACTCGATACCGAAGCGGGAGAACGATTCAGCAGGCTTGAGCCAGCGCAGATTGCCCTGACGCATCAGCTTGCTCATCCAGTGCTGGAACGGGTCGATATAGCCGCCGTCATGGATCGCCTGGAGCATGACAGTCTTGGTTTCGTGGTAGACCAGGGCATTTTCCAGGTCGTTGGCGTGCTCGGCCTTCTCAAGCCACTGTTTGAAGTGGTCGTGATGGTTCGAGTTGACCATGACCACCTGATCGGCCAGGCCGCTGATCTCGTCCAGCACCTTGGCGGTGGCCTTCAATTCCTTGAGCACGCTGGAAGTCCCGCGCATCTGGCGCTCGAACTTCTCGAAGTATTTGCTGTGATGGCTGGCCGATCCGAAGTTGAGCACGTCATGCGCAACAATGGTCTTTGGCTTGAGCATGGTCGCCAGCTCGGCGGTAGCCTTCAGCACGCGGCGTTCTGCTACCTCGGCATGGATGTCGCCCATGGTCAGCGCTTCAGCCCGTGGCGCAGGCTCTACGCCCTTGGTGGTGTACTTGGTCGCCAGGTCGATGAACGAACCGTCCTTGAGCGGGCAGATCTGCCGAGTGTGCGCATGGTCACCACTGACCTCGACCACGCAGGCGCCGAGCGTATGGTGAAACTGGCCCTTGGCGCCGGCGTTGGTGTCGCTGTAGTTCTCGACGGTGCAGGCGCCCGTGGTCATGACCAGCTTGGCCGGACTGCCCATCTTGGATGCGACGGACTTCAGAGCGATCTTGGTGTGACCCAGGATCGCCGAGTCGGTACCGCTCACGGTCAGCCAGCCTTGCAACGGGCTGATCGCGGTCGGCTGGATCTTGATGTCGGCCAGCACGACCAGGCTCTTGGCAATTGCGTCAGGTACGGGACAAGGCGGTCATCCCACCATTCATCCGTGCCGTCTTCGTTGCGACTGGTCGGGTTGCGGTACCGCATCGGGATGACGATCAACTGAGCGCCACGCAGTGCGCAGTAGAGCTGCAGCGTCTTCATGAACCCGGCGTGCGCCTTGGTGGCGTTTACCGCGGCGGTGATGACGAACGTCTTTGAGTTGGTGGCGTCGATGGTCTTGGCTGATGCTTGGGCGCCTAGGCGTGCCGGCGATGGCTCCAGGCCGGTCAGCTTGGCTTTACGCGACCAGACGGTGCGCTCGTGCATGTCGAAGTGGGCGGCAGCCTCAGCCACAGTCATTGTGGCCAGCGCTTCCTTCAGCTGCTCGTCGGTCGCCTTCGCCTTCATGGGTGCAGCTCCGTCAGGGCTTCATCAACGCGATGCAGCAAGATGTCGATCGTGTTGTCGTTGTGAATGGACCAGTCGGCTAGGCTATCCAGATCGAACTGCTCGCTTGCGTGAGCGCTGACGACTTCGATCCCCGGTCGATCCAAGCCGATCACATGACCGCCCTGCGACCTGATCCAGTCCGCCTCGTTTGCGAATCGAACGTCGGTGATGACCAAGCTATGCCCGGCGGCCTTGGCAGCATCCCAGCGGCGCTGCGCCATCAGAACCCATAATTGCGGGTGAACCAGTTCGCGGCCCCACTCGGTGCCCAGGGTCTGCGCCATCTGCCGCGGGCTCTTGCCCAGCCAGTCAATTACGACTTCCTTGGCATCACGTTCGATCAGGTGGCTCGCAGGGAATGCGCCGAGCGCGCCGAGCATTGCCCGGATCGGATCGGCGAAGGCGTACTGCTGGAACCCGTAACACTCGACCAGGTGTGCGCCTGCCGTATCCTTTCCGCTGCCGGCCCGGCCAGCGATGCCTATCAATCTGCTCATGCTGCCACCTCGGTTTCTGCTTCGATGATTTCCATGCCAAGCCGGGTAGCGATCAGCACTTCAAGTTGCGCGCCCTTCGACTGCTCCCAGCCCGGCAGCAGATAGACAGATCCGCAGAGGCCGATTCGAGTCAGGTCGTAGGCCAGGTAGTCCGCCCATTCAGCGCCTTCGACAAGCCCGTGATCGGCGGGATTCTCGACGATGTAACCCTTGGCCCGAAGCATTTCGGCGGCCTGGTTGAAGGCCGGAAAGTTGAAGTCCTCGATTCCGGTCATAGGGCCGGCAACGTAAATTCGGTTTGCTCGCTCATGGCGAAGAGAAACACCTGGCTTTACCTGACTCACTCGGTCCACTCCCTGTTTGTTTGCCTACGCGCGCTATCATATCCGATACAGTCCCTCTGTAGGGACCGCAATAATCAGAATGCCATCACTTATTTTTGGCCGGCTCCATGGTGTCAAGATTCAGCAGCGTGAAGTGTCCGCGGTCCGGCACCCAGCCGGCGGTGTCGATGTGGTAGACGTTGCCGAGGACGGTCATTTCGTTCAACGGTGTATGACCTACCACTACGGCGCGCACCCCATCCACCCCGGCCAGATCTCCCGCACTGATTCGACTTCTTGACCACTGGCACATGGCGATAAGGTGATCCGACTCGCTGTCACCCAGCTCAATGGCGCTCACCAGATCACTCCAGTTGCTGCGCGGGCAATCCGCATGCACCAGACCGACAACCCCGCCGGCCGTGTCGACCTCGATCAGCAGCGGCAAATCCTCAAGGATGCTCGAGTAGCAGTTTTGCTCGACGCTCGATATCCCGTAAAACCATGCGCCGCCATTGATGAAGTGCAGGCCGCATTGATTGCTTTCTCGCCCAGCAGCGTTCGATTCGATGGTCAGTTGCTCATGGTTGCCGCGCACAGCATGGAACCATGGCTTACGCAGAAGCCACGTATCCACGTCCAGCGACTCAGGCCCGCGGTCGACCAGATCGCCAACGCTGAACAGACGGTCAATGGCAGGATCGAATCCGATGGCATCAAGCGCGGCCTGTAGCCGGGTGAAATGGCCATGAATGTCGCCGACTGCGAAGTCACGCCCGGCGGTGTTTCGTTCAAATCGTTTGATCAGGCTCATGCCTTGTTCTCCCCCGCAAACCGCATCTGCCGCGCCCGACTGCACTTCGCATGACCGCACTCGGTGCATTTGGTTTTGTTGACGTACCAGGGCGATGGCGCTGGCTGCTGAAACATGGATGGGCGGCGAGTCATGCGGCCACTCCCATTAAATGCTCGGCCAGCAGAACCCAGGCCACCGGCGGAAACACGGAGCAGATCGCTGTCATCCAGAAGCCTTTCGCCAGCGCGATGCCGCACACCCAGGCGGTGACCATGACCAACATGGAAAAGTTAGTGGATTTGCTCATGCTGTCGCTCTCTTCAGTTCACGGGCCAGCGCCCGGTAGTGGGCCTTGATGGTTTTCAGGTCATCGATGGTGTACTTGCGGACGGACTGATCAGCTTCCAGCGCGTCGACAGCCTCCAGGCCGATGCGCGCGATCAGGCCTATTCGGTAGTCCACGGCATTGCCGGAAAGGAATCGGTTGTCCTGCTTGCTTTGTGCGTGACAATTTTTCTCGTCGAATCGCAAGTGCGGCGCCGATCCGACGCTGCGATAGTGCCCCGCATCGACCGCGTTACCGCTCCAATCCAATGGCTTGCCGCTGGATATGCAGGCGTGCCCGGCCAGTTGGTCGCGCAGTCGGATGTAGGCATTGAAGGCGATCTGCGTTTCGCGCATGTGCTCGCCGCGGGACTTCAGTTTCTCCTTCTGTGCCTTGACCTCCTTGCGCCCTACGTCAACAAGAGCCTTGCGCGCCTTCTCCTGGTTCACGTCCTTGATGGCCAGGCCGCAGGCGTAGTTGCAGACGGCTTGCCCGAGGCGCTGCGGGACGAACGAGGTTTTGCAGGCTGGGTTTTTGCAGACCTTTGGCTTTGGCGCCTTCTTCTCCATGGCTACGCGCAAGGTTCGGCCTCCTTGGTGATCTTGGTTTGACGACTCATACGTCGGCATCCCGAACGGCACGAGTAGCTTCTCGGCGGGCTTGCCGGCGGCGCTCAGCGGTCCGGAATCCATACACCAGAACCGGCACGGAAACAGGGAAGGTAACAAGCATCAGCGTGCGTAAAACCAAGCAAACCAATGCGTAGCTGATGCACTTCAAGCCACCCCATGCTTCCGACCTTATTTCCGGATCAAGCGGTCCGGCCAATACCGTCTTTGCAACATAGCGCCAAGTGAACTCTGTTTTTAGGGCCATCACTCAGCCTCCACGTCAGACATGCGGTCGCCGTCGAAGCAGAAGATCACCGGCTTGCCGTACGCCATAGTGGTCAGGCATGTAGCGTCGAGCGCTTTCGAGTAGAAGATGCTCGATTCATCCTGATAGGCGAAACGGTCGTAAACGTTGATAGACAGGCTGGCGATCATCATTCCGCCAATGACAGGCCAGAAAGCCCAATTGAATGCCTTGTGCAATTTGCTCATACAGCCTCCTTAAACCCTTCAAATTCCGCCATTTCCGTCAGCCTTTCCTCTGTGAGCGTCGGCCAGTCATTCAGCACCAGGTAACCGCAGACCTTCGCCCAGAAGTCCTGGAACACTTCCTCGCCCATCGAGTCGTAGGACAGGCTCTGCGGGCGCTTGATGATCAGCGAGCCGATGCCGGGCACTTCCAGGCTGTCTTCCTCGCAGTAGATGCCCGACTCGGTTTGCAGCGCCTTGATGGCCGCGTGGGATTGCTTGCCGCTGAATCGGTCGATGTTCTGCGCCAGGATCTTTCCCAGGCCGTGGACCATCCGGTTGTATTTTTCATTGCGCGGCTGTTTCAGATCGGCCCGAACCTTGGCGTTAAACTTGTAACCCTTCTCCCGCAAGATCGACTGATCAGCATCGGAGGCCGGCACGAACGCTGCGACCTCCTTGCCAGTGGCCGGATCAACAAGGCGGCGCAGCAGCAGGTAGACCGGCATCGGCTTTGGCTTGGGTGCGCTAGCCATGCCTGAACGCCTCGTCAAACTTGCGCTTTTGGCGCATGGCCCGGCCGATCAGGTGGCCAAGTGGGATCTGGATTGACAGCCAGATAGCGAGGGAGATCATCATGGCCTGATCACCTTTCCGAAGCGGTAGCCTTTCCAAGCGCGGGCTTGGTATTTGCGCAACTTCTTGATGCGGGCCTGCACAACCGGGCGCCGCTTGGCGTTCTGGATCACCTTGTTGAATGGCGTGCATAGGCCGGTGACCTGCTTGCGAAGCACCTTCACATGCCGAGTCTTTTTAATCGCCGAGTGGTACTCGATGAGGATGGTGTCTTTGTACTCAGTCTTCATCAGGAATCCCCTTGTTGGCCGGCAATTCGCCGTCACGCTTGATCGCCACCGCATCGCTATCGACCTGCAGCCAGCCACCACACCGGCACTGGAACTGCTCGCCGCGCACGTCGCTGAACTCTTCTCCCTCGATGCCGATCACGCTCTGGCAGTGCGGGCACCGGCAGCAGATCGACATATCGGTGTCACGCACCAGGTGGTGCACGTCGTAGATGAACTCACTCATCGGCGCCACCCTTCTGCGCCTGATCCCGGTCATAGTCCTGATCGCCACGCTCAACGCATACGCCGTGGCAGTAGGGCTGATCGCATTCGATGCAGGTCTTGGGCTTGGATGGTTCTGCAATGGCAGCCAGAGCGACAAGCGCCTTATTGTGGGCTGACGAGTTTTGAACAGACATGCCGTTGATGCGGATGAACTCTTTGATAGCCGCATCCCGCTCGGCCAGTCTCTTCTCCAGATCCTGGCTCAAGTCGAAGAACGAGCGGCGCGATTGTTCGGTGTTGGCCAGCATGGTGCACAGATCATCGATCAGATCGAAACGCGGAGCTTGGCCAACTGGCGGCTTCCAGTGAGCGCCTCCGTTGTGGGTGTAACCGAGCGCTTTCAGCGTGGTGATGGCGGCAGCAGACTCACCGTGAGCATACGACTCACCGTCCGCACCGTGAGTACCATTATCACCATCCCACTCCAGCGCGCCGGGGATGGTCAGGTGGGCGGCGGGTTGCGGCATCACGCACTTGCCGCTCGGGCAATGGCCTTCCGCTTCGGCGCCGGTCTGGATCGCGTATTCGCAGCGTCCGTCATTACGGCAAATCTTGTCGTCGGTCATGGCATCACCTGCACGCGGTAGCCAGCGTCGATCATCGCCTCAACAACGCTGAGGGTGATGTTTCCGCGCACCAGATCATTAGGGAATTGTTGCTGGCCAGCCTTGATGGTCGTCAGCGCATTGCGAATCTCATGCAGGCGCTTATCGGCCGCGATCTGCTCAGGCGTGCGGATTGGCCGGAAAGCTCCGGGCCGCGCCTGCTCCACCTGAATGGACGCAATGTTTTCGTTGCGAGCCTTGAAGGTGAAAGCGGCGACCTGTCCAACGCTGTCGTTGAAGTAGGCGATGATCGTTACGTGGTCGCCATCTTTCAGGTCTGGATGCCAAGGATCGTCCGGGCACGCGGCGCCAGCTCCATGGAATTCGCACACAGTGCCGACTGGCGGCGGGCCTTCGCCGCTCCATGCTGGAATCAATGGCTCGGCATTCTTGTCCAGAAAATCCCATTCGCAAGCGGTAGCCACCCATTGGCATGCGCTGCCGAACAGCAGCCATGTAGGGCCGACCTTTCGGTAGTAGTAGCCAGCATGGCGATGCGTAGCCCCTTCCGGCTCCCTGCTCAATTCTGTAGCGCTCATTTCGACACCCCGTATTTAACAAGACACTCCAGCGCGTACTGCGCCGGGTAGGACCACTTGATCTTGCCGCCGAGCCAGTCAACCAAAGTGCGCTGACCGACACCGATGGATGCGGCAGCCTTCTTCTGGCTCATGCCGCTTTGCTCGACCAGGCTTCGGATGTAGGCCGGGTCAGTTTGTAGCGCCTTCGGATCAAGCCTCATGGAATCGCCATCTCGTATCACCCCTGATTGGTTATGGTCCCTTGCTGGTCCCTGTGTAGGGACTATAGCGCGACCCTCGCGGAATACACAAGCGGATTTCGCTCAGTCGTATATCCTGTGAGTCAAATACTCACGATGGGCACTGTACTCATGAAATTTATCGGGTTATGGAATGGCAAGGGAGGGGCTGGCAAGTCAACCGGCGCGGTCACTTTGGCCGGGGCATTGGCGCAAAAGCACCGTGTCGCGCTGGTCGACCTAGATCCACAGGGGAGCGTCAGCCGCTGGACTGAGATTGCGCAGCTACCGGCCACGCTCGAGATATTCACCGCCGAGCGCCTGTCGGATCTGAAAGGCCTGTCGGGGTTTGACTACGCAGTGATCGACACGAAGGGGGAATTGTCTGCGGATGCGCTGCCCTACCTGGACATGGCGCTGCTGCCCTGCGCGCCGAGCATGTTCGACATCTGGGCGGCCGCCGATTCCATCGAACTGCTGAAAGCCCACCAGGCGCACCGGCCCAAGTTCATCGCCGCGCTGTACGTCAATCGACTCGACCAGAACACGCTATTGGGCCGGGACATCGCCGAGGCGCTGAACGGCTACGGCCTTCCCGTGCTCAGCGTGCCCCTGCGCGACCGGATCGGATACCCGACCGCCATCGCCCGAGGCAAAACCCCAACGAGAAGCGGCGACAGCGAGATACGCCTGGAGTCGCTGCGCTTCGCTGAAGCCGTCAAGAAACTATTGGAGGCCTGATCATGGCACTACTCACCACAGCGCCGACAGGGCGCCGAAGATCCTGGCCCAGGCCAGCAAGCCAGTAGCCGAAGAGAAACGCCTGAACGTGCGCCTCGATGCGGCCAAGCACGAACGGTTCCGCCGGGCCTGCATGCGCAACGAGTCGGACATGACGACGGTGATTCAGGACTTCATCGACCAGTATGTCGCGAAGTACTCACGGTGATGGCTGGGCGCACGGTGAGTATGTGACTCACTGTGCGCCTTGTACTCACTGCCGGCCGACGCTCCTATCGGCCATTTCCTGGAGCTTGTCGATCACTAGGCTGGCTGTGGCCATCTGCCCATTCATGTGATCGAGCTGACGTAGCGCGGACTTGATCTCTGCGCGATGCCTGGCACTCGACCTGACACTGCCAAAGCTCCAGCCCAGCATCAGCGCGCAGACGATGGCTGTTAGCGCGCCAAGGATCACCGGCACGTCGATCAGGCCGCAGATCATTGGATGGCCTTCTTTCTGGAAGCAGCCAGCGCGTCAGCCGCACACTCGCAAGCGCCCAGGTCACTGGAGTTCTCACGGATATCTGTCAGCGCCTTGCGCAGGGCCTCGCTATCGACCTTGAGCTCGAAATAATGAACCCCCAGCTTTCCATGCGCCTCAAGATGCGAATCGCAATCCCCTTCAAGGCGCTCAACCTCGGCCTTGAGCTGCTCTATCTGCCCTGCCTGTGACTTCATCACCTCACCAAACGCGCGCATATGCATCTCGTTTTCTTTGACTTCAGCCTTGAGCTGATCGCGCTGCTGGGCGACGTTCTCCATTCCGGCCTTGTAGGTCATCGCATCGCCTTCGGCAGTCCGTAACCGTACAATCTCGGCCTTGAGATGCTCGATCCGCGACAGAATCGCATCGGCGCGATGCATTCCTAATTCCTGAGAATGGCAGGTTGTTTGCACCCACTCGGTCTTCTCCATCCAGACAGCAAGAAGCGAGTCGTGCACCGTAAGACGCTTGATCTCGGCTATCAGCTCCAGCACTACGGCAGGCGTTGCCGCTTCCATGAAGGCCGTCACAGCGTCAATCTCTGCTTGGTTCGGGCCGGCATCGCTGGCGATCGTCATTTCGACATGGACATCGCCCGTGACAGCGTTCGCACCTTCGGCCAGCTCCTGCAATTTCGAATAATCATCCATACCATCCACCCCTATATCCCGTTGATCCTGCCTGACATCGCGCCAGGCAGGCTCTATTCCGTTTTGCGAGCAATCCCCGCGTGGCTTATCCACACGGGATTAGGCGCGCTTGTGCTCGGCGTGATTGGCCCGCTTCTGACTGCCATCAGGGAAAACGATGCGCCGATCTGCGCCCTTGGTCAGGCGGACCACTTCGACGCTGGCAGTGACGACCTTGAAGCCGTCAGCGACGAGCTGGTTGACGGTGGCGCGCTGGAGAGGGGTCACGGGGTCACCTCGTACTGCTTCCGTCCGGTCCAGGCCGTGCACAGGATCGGAATCCACGGAAGCGCAGATACCGCCGGGAACACAGCCAGCCAAAATGTCAGAGGAGGAACTCCAGACTTGTTCATCAGCATTGCGCTGGCCAGCATCAGCGGCCAAATGTAGCCAACCGTGAGGCCTGGGTGATCGGACAGGGATCGGCGGAATAGCTGCCAGTTGCTCATGGCTTCACCTTCACGCCAGCGGCCTCGATGGCGGCATCAACTGCTGCGGCGTCGTACGCCGGAAAGCCTAGCTTGTCCGTGTCCAGGTAGTCAGGCAGATCAATCGCCAGCGCGGCGCGGGAGGCCTGCCATATCTCCAGAGCAATGTCCTCGGTCACGCCAGCCTCGGTGAGAATGTCGTACTTGCGCATCCCGTAAGATCCGCCCATCCACCACGCTTCGAACTCTTCACGCATCTTGTCGCTGCTCATGGCTTCACCTCCCGCTTGATCTTCAGTTTCGCCAGCAGCTGCGCCCGTGCGTCCGCTCCGGTCGATGGAATGCCCTGAGCCTCTCGAACTCGGGCGTGCCGCTGTTCGGCGTAATCGTTGGCCAGTTCGGTTTCCGACTTCTGGCTGTCGTGACCAATCCCGGCCAGAATCTCCCCGTTCAGCGGCTGGCCAGACTGGGCGCGGCGCAATATCACCTCGTAGTTGCGATCAAAGCGCTCGCGCAGACCCTTGTTGTCCTGCTTGGAGCCGCGAAGATCGAACAGTCCGGTGGCACTGGCAGCCAGTCGCACGGCCTCATGGCTGTAGGTGCCCATTAGCGCCTCAAGCCACGCATCCGCTACGGCGGGCATGCCAAAGCTCGCCGGCCCAGGCGTACACCAGCCAATGAACTGGCCGATGCTCGGGGCGAATGGTGAACCGCTGCGACGGCATTCCTCGACCCCGTATCGCACCTGGTCCAGGTCGTTGATACCGGCATCCATGAACCCTTTGGTCCAGCTGCGCTTTGCAGACGACAGCGCCTTGTCATCGGGCCAGGCCTGTTTCCATGCCGGGAAGATCGCCTGTAACTGGCGGAAAATCTTCTCGACGATTTCCCCAGTCTGGTCGTCAACCACGCCCAGCGGCTGGGTAGCCACGGGCAACGGCTGCTTGACGCGAAGCTGGCGCGCAGCAGTTGGGATTAGCTGAGTGACGTTTTTCATAGGTCATCACTCGTATCGGTTCGCCAGGATTCGTCGTAGAAGTCAGGCCCCGACGACTTCGGCTTTACAGGCGGCTGATCAGTGGCAGGCGTTACCTCGTCCTCCCAGCGTTTTGCGTTCAGCCAGGTAGCCGGGTGGGGGATGAATTGACCTTCGTCCTTGGTCCAGTCGGCAGAAAGCTTGTGTGCCAGAACCGCGCTGATGATTGTTTCGGCAAGCTGTTGATCAGGCTTGATCTTTGCCCATGCCTTCTCGGCTGCACCCTTGGCTTTTTTGTTTGGATAAGCCGACCAGAACAACGAGAACGCGTCGGCCGGCTTTTCGGCCAAAGAGCTTTTAGTCTCTGTTGTATTCTCTGTTGTATTCTCTGTAGGAACGAAACCCCCATTGGTTCCTCCCCCATCTCCCCGTTGGTCATTTGGGGGGATCACCTTCGGTGGTTTGCCCGAATTACCGTCTTCCATCATCTGATTGAAGAGGTCTAGATCAAGCTTGAAGTAGATTCTATGCTCAAGCCGCTTGTGGGTTTCCTTCAGTAATCCAGTCTCAACCAGTCGCTTTCTTGCGGTGATCTGCTCCTTGTAGGAGAGCCCAGTTTCATCCGTCAGGTCTTCTGCGCTCTTGTAGATGCCTAGCTCGGATTGTTCCTTATCGGTCCAGTACAGGAGCTGGCAGAACAGCAGGCAGGCATTCACGCCGCCCACTCGCTTGGCGAGTTTCGGGTAGTAGGCGACTGGACGGCCAAGGTCCAGCATCAGATCGGAGGCTCTCATGGCCTCACCTGCATCTCATCACTGATGCGCCCTAGGGCGGCCAACAGCGGACGGATCGCCAGAACCTTCTCATAGATCGCGGTATCTGCCTGATAAAGCTCAGCAGCAAAGCTATCAACCATCTCATCAACATGAATTCCAGCGCCGGCCAGCACCATCAGACAGATATCCATCTGCCGAACAACAGTCGCCACAACTGCGCCGGATACCTCCCGCTCGACGGGCTTGCGTGCGCTTACTTTCTCTCCTGCCTTCGCTTTCTGGATCAGGCCCTTTCGCTCGGCCTCTGGCATGGCCTTTAGTGCGTCCAGCTCGACGCCCTTGTCCAGTGATGTTCCTGTGACCTCCAGAAGGTCGTCGCCAAGGGCTTCTGCGCGGGAGATGTGGCGATTAATGTCCTGTTTCGACTGACCGGTGGCCTCGGCAGTGTCGGCAGCAAATCCCTTCTCTTGCGATGGCGGGTTTTTGTACCCGATTTCAGGTGGAACAAGTTGTTCCACCTGATTTCCAGGATTACGAATTTCCCAAATCTCTTTCCGGCGCTTGATCGCATAGGCCCTCTGCGCCGGAGTCAGCTCGGCGCGGCACAGGTTTTCGTCAATCTCGCGCAGCTCGTTTTCCAAGCGGTCATCGTCAGCAATGACGAATGCGTCGATTTCCTCCCAACCCAGGGCTCGCGCAGCAGCTACGCGATGGTTGCCAGTGACGACACGGAATCCGTCAACGATGATCGAGCTGTCATAGACCTTTGCCCGCACGACCGTGATGGGGTTGATCAGGCCAATATCGCTAAGGGACTTGGCCATCGCATTAACCGTCTCTGGAACGGTCGGGCGACTGCCCGACAGATCCACGCGGCGAAGTGCAATAGATGCGACTTCTCTCACTTTTTACCCCCTTTGCGCATAGGGGTGCCGGAAATAACGATGTCAGAGCCTTCAATGCATTTAATGACTTTCAGCTCACGCCCTTCATAGAAAGCATTCCATGCAATCACTGACTGCTGAACTGACTGGCGCATCGATCCAGACGCCAGTGTGCGGATAGAGAAGTCAGCGATCAGCCTGGCGCGCGGGTCAGTTTTGCGAAGGCCATCATTCCGTGCGACACCACTCCAGAACTCGATGGCTCGCTCGGTGCTATGGCGTAGCGTGTAGAGGGCTACCGCCATAGTGCCGGCTCGCATAAGGTTGCGGCGGATGTGCTGCTCTGCCATGCCCGCGATTACGTCAAATTCAGACGCCTCGCGCGCCCAACTGGCAGCTTGCTCTACCCGGAAAGAAAACTGATTCATGTGTTCTTTCCCGCCCATCCGAGTACTGGGCTCCATGCCATTTAAGATAACCGGGACGGCCTTGATCAGAATTTCCGCAGTCCGTGTCTTGATCGCAAGCGCCTCCGCAATGCCCGATGCCTTGACTAGTTCGGTTTCGGTTCTTACCGACGACCTCGCGTCATACTTGGCATAAAGGCTGCGCACATGCTCTTGATCGCGGGCAGGTATGATGTCGATCTTGGTATTGATTGGGACACCCATCTCTACGATGGCATGGCATCGATGCTGTCCATTGATCAGAACCAGGGTTCCGTCAGGAAGCTCGCAGAAGACCAGGATTGAAATGTGCGGCTCCCAAGCGCCAGACCGCATCAGGTTCACGTTTTCATTAACGCGAGCCTTCTTTACATTTCGCTGGCCAGAAAAGTTCAACTCTTCAGTGATTCGCTTGGCGACCAGCGGCGCAACCGCAACTATTCCGATAGTGCCCGCATTGGCAATCAGAGCTTTAATGGTCAGCGCAAGATTGTCATGGGTTTCTACGGAGTTGAGGGAGAAGGCTTTTTGAGCTAAAGTTGTCATGTGGTTTTATTCCATTGTGTTGAAAAGTGCCCGGCCGTGAACCGGGTATTTTTTTGCCTGTTTGGTCTCTTGCTAGGGACCGGCGTGCAAAGTATACCGCCTTGAAACTAAAATCTAGAGTTACTGGTGAACGGACTTTGAAAGCTCGAACGCTCTCTTGAATCGACGCATACACTTGTGGATGGCTTGAGGAGTACAACCAAGCTCATCCGCTATCTTTATGACTGACTCCCCTTCTACCAGGGCAATCCTGGCGCCCTGTTCGCTTACGCCACCGCCTGACTTGATCAGCTCCGCGATGGCATTGAATTGTTCGTTGGTCATGTTTGCTCCCCCTTGTTGATTCGAGCATAAACCAATTTAGTTTTTGTGTGTGAACTATTTAGGTTTATTCTGAAAATAAGTGCCAGGCCGCTTAACAAGGCCCGAAACCTGCATTTCAACCACTCGACCAGTGGCCTGAATATTTCCTGGCGCCATCATCGTCACCCTTGTGTCGCGTCTATATGATCCCGCGCTACGTTTAGTTGATGCGCAAAACGTAGCGTAAGTTAGCTGCTACTGTATGTAATACCAGTATCAGGTGACGTGCAAGGGACCGCTGCGGAATTAGGAGAAGGTGACGCGGAAGGGACTCTGATAGGCATGACGCTGATACGATTGGCGAGCTTGCGACGTTTTGACGGCTCCTGGTGAGCTTTCCGACGACTCCAAGAATCTGCCGCCGCGGCGCTGAAGTTGACCTGAATGACATTCCCGCTGACCTGGGTGATCGCCGCATTGCACGGCGATCCCAGTTCACTTTCAATTTCATCGAAACCTTGCACCGCCTTTTCGATCATGAGTTCGGCAAGCTGAATGCCTGTCATGTTTTTTGAGGCTGCCATTTCCTCCCATCGATCAAGGTTATCGAATCCGACAATCCGCTCGTAGTAGTCCTTTGTCATTGCTCGAACTCCATTCCGATTGGACGCATGAATGTATCAGGCGTTAAGAATTCATATCGGTTAACTACAAAATATCCATCCCTACCCACACCACACCCCCGTGATTAATTATTGATTATGCGCGCTTCTTACCCATGAATTCAGGCAGCTCTCCGTGCTCTTCCCAGTATTCCAGAGTGCTCTCGGCAAGAGCCCTCAGAAAGACAGAGTGAAGCAGTTCATTGTCATGCGCCATCTTAACAAAGCGTTTGTGCTTTTCGATCCCTAGCCGCATTTTTGTCTGTTTTTCGTGCATCAGTTCTTCAGGTACGTATGCCATATCCCAACCCCTTGGTTTTGATTATCAGTCTGGTGCTGCCTTCTTCTTTGCTGGAGGGAAGGCGCTAATTTCAGTCCCTTCCACCTTGCCGCCTGGCAGCAAGGAAACAAATATCTTTCTGTCTGACGCTGCCGCCCGAATAAGTGGCGGGTGACTCATGCCCAGCATTCTAGCTGCTTGGGCAGGACCGACCTGAGCGACGAACTCTTTCAGAGACATCTTTTCCATACAGCGACCTCTTGCCGGTTTATAGCCTTATTGTACCTACTAGGTACAAGGCTTTCAACGGCATCACGCCAAGTTTAGTCTCTATAGAGGGCCTTGCAAGTGAAAAAATATTATCAGATAGCCCTTTACAGGCTCGTACCTTGTGGGTACAGTTCAATCCATCGAGGCGGTCACTTCCGTAGCACTTGGAAGGGACCAGGATCGAACGCTCTTTAACATCACTGAAGACAGACTGGGAACAGTACGCAACACGGCATGCTTCCGTGAACGAGAGATCGGCGCGCAAGGTTTGTCGAGCAAGACCCACAGATTTACTGATGCCGCTTCAACGAGGCGGCATTGGAAATCAACGCAGGGGTGAACACATGCAAATCCAACTGAACAACTACCAGCTTCAAACACTGATCCGTAATTGCGCCGAACAAGACCGCGATGAAGAGCCGGGCTGGGCAGTCGATAGCGTAACGCTAGCCATTGGCGACGAGGCGTGGCACAGCGGGCCAGGGCTGTACGTTATAGATGACAACGTGCGCGGTGACGGCTCGATGTTCCTGGCTGTTAACAAGCAAGACGAGGATCGAGCGCTTTCCGTCTTCGAAGGCAAAGTGGCAGCCGGCGAGCTGTCGATCAGCCTAGAGGCTTACGAGAAAGCCTACGAAGCAAACGACCGAAAAACCTGGCGCATGCAAGACAACTGACTTCACTAGATGGCATTCGATGAGTGCCATCCGGGAAGTCTACTAACCAAAAAGCAGGGGTGCAGCATGAACAATGAAACAGGTGTAGCCCTTTTGGGCGACGAATTTGAAATTGACGCATTGAGCCTTCGCGGCTTGTTCGTCACCAAGGCGATGGGCGACTCGGCTGTATATCCAGGGTCGCGGACGTATCGCCAAGCGCAGCAACGCATGCCAGGCAGTAGCTCGGCTCGCAACTTCCACCGCCACAGCCGCCTTTAAGCGCCATACATAGCGGTCCCCTCCACGTCACCAGCACAGCAGCAAGGAGACAACATGAACGACCAGCAGCGAGATCACCAAACGGCGATCACCTGGATCGAAGGCGAGCTGGATAACACCAGACGCTCGGTAGGACAGCCAAACGCAAGCGCAGCAGCGAGATCGGCCATCACACTGTCATTCCTTCTGCGAGCTATCAGCGAGGACGAGCAGCGCATGTACACGGCTCGCATCGACATGATCTATGCCGCCCACAACGCATCACTGCCTCAAGGGGTTCCAGCATGAGCACCACGCCAATCGTTAAATCGTTGCTCGATGAGCAGCTCGAAGAGATCGAGCGCGGCCTGGCCATCATTGCCCACGGCATCCCGTTCTATCAGGTGATCGGCAAGTCGCCGGACTTCAAGGTGTGCGACCTCCGCCACGCAGAAAGGCAACAGGATTGCCGTGCGAGCGCGGCCATGACGCAGACGGCAGAGGAAAAGCTTGTCGAGCTGGCCAAGGCGTACGCCCGGCACCGTAAAGCGCTACGCGATAACAGCGCAGCCATGCGAAAGCTGCTCGACGACAACCCGAACACGGATTTGAATTTACAGCCATATCGCGCCGACTACATAGCGGATGAGCGAGAAAGCGGCGGCCCTTTCGCCGACGTTACCTGGCGCGGATGGCTCCACGCGGTCGACACGGTTCGCAGCTGGCAAGATCCGGAAGAAGGCTCGATGCCAGAGGAAGAGGTGCCAATCCGCAAGGCCGCCCAACTGATGGATGAGCGCAAAGAGATCAACGCCCAGGGCGCCCGCATCCGCAACCGCCTGCGCATCATCGGAGACCAGCTGCTGAGGGCTGAGCCATGAGCACCAGCTACGCAGACAGCGCCCAGGCCCGAGAGTGGGATCGGCAGCATGACGCATGGGGCAGACCCCGGAAAGTTTCGAATGACTTCTTCCACGACTACGAGGCGAGCGCCGCCCGGAGCATTGAGCGGGAAGCGATCCGACTGGCCGAACGCAAGGCAGCCCAGGTGCGGATCAATGCTGCAGTCGAGCAGATCGGCGACTTCTTTGGCTTGAATGACAATGTTTCTAACGGTCCCTTGCACGGGACAATCGAAGTACAAGGGGTGAATATGAACGCAACGACTGAGCTGGCCACCGTGCCACCAAAGGAAACCGCGCTGGCCGTATACAGCGCGCCGAACGGCCTGGAGCCGTGGCTGCAAAAGATCCGCGACGAGGTTCTGTCGTTCGTTCCAGACACCAGCACCGCGAAGGGTCGCGCTGCCATCGCCTCGATCGCCTACAAGGTCGCGCAGTCCAGATCGGCGCTGGACGATGCCGGCAAGAAGCTGGTCGCCGAGCTGAAGGAAGTCCCGAAGCTGATCGACGCCGAGCGCAAGCGGATGCGTGAAACCCTGGAGTCTCTTCAGGAGCAGGTCCGCCGCCCGCTGAACGAATGGCAGGCCGCCGAGGATGCCAGAGTCGATGCGCACAAGGATGTTATCGCGCACATCGAAAACACCGACACCGCTGGCATGAGCGCCGCAATGATCGGCGCCAAGGTCCAGGATCTGGACAGCCTGGAGATCACCCAGGACCTGGAAGAGTTCGAGGCTGACGCGCACCGGGCAAAGGCTGCCGCTCTGGTTGTCCTGCGCAAGGCCCTGGCCGACCAGGAGCGGTACGAGGCTGAACAGGCAGAGCTGATCAGGCTGCGCGCCGAAAAAGAGGCGCAGGAGCAGAAAGATCGCGAGGAGCGAATCGCCCGCGAGGCTGCCGATGCGGCTCGAATCGAGGCTGAGCAGAAGGCGCAGCGCGATCGGGATGCAGAGGCGAAGCGGGTGAAGGACGAGCAGGCGGCAGCAGCCAAGCGCGAGAGCGACCTGAAGCTGGCCGCTGCCGAGTCGGATCGCAAAGCGGAGCAGGCAAAGCGCGACAAGGAAGAATCCGAGCAGCGCGCCGAGCGTGAACGCAAGGAGTCGGCAGCACGCCAAGAGCAGGCAGTAGAGCAGGCGCGGCTGGATGAGAAGAAGCGCGCAGATGATGCCACCGCCGAGATCGTCCGCCAGCAGGACGCCCGCGCAGCCGATACGGCGCACCGCGGCAAGGTAAACCGGACAGCTCTGGAAGCCCTGGCGCAAATCAACATAGCCGCAGACGGGAAGGTCGCCCGCTTCCTTGACGAGACAGAAGCCAAGGCGGTCATCGCCGCAATCATTCGCGGCCATATACCAGCCGTCACCCTGACCTACTGAGGCGCCCATGAACACACCACGACTGACCGCCCAGCTCGACTGGATGACGGTAGGCGCGTTCGACCCTGAGCAGTTCCAGGGTGATCAGCGCAAGGAATACGAAGACGAGGCGCTGAAAATTGAGCGCCAGTGGGATAACCAGCCAATCTGAGGTGCCGACATGGCAACTGTAACCCTGATCCTCGGCAAGTCCGGCAGCGGCAAGAGCGCATCGATGCGCAACTTCAAGCCCGAAGACGTGGCCCTGATCCAAGTCATCAAAAAGCCCCTCCCGTTCCGCGACTCCAAGACATGGAAGCCCTACGTCACGGACTCATCGGCGCCACTCGTCAGACGAAGCGAAAGGTGATAGTGATCGATGACTTCCAATACATCTTGGCGAACGAGTTCATGCGCCGGAGCGAGGAAAAGGGCTTCGACAAGTTCACCGAGATCGGCCGGCACACATGGAACATCTTCGAGGCAATGCTGCATTTGCCCGACGACGTTCGCGTCTACATCCTCAGCCACACCGAGGAAACAGACGCCGGCCAGATCAAGATGAAGACCATCGGCAAGATGCTGGACGAAAAGATCACGCTGGAAGGCATGGTCACCATCGTTCTCCGGTCGGTCGTACAGGACGGCCAGCACCTCTTCAGCACACGCAACAACGGATCAGACACGACCAAGGCCCCGATGGGCATGTTCGACGATCCAATGGTCGAGAACGACCTGGCAGCGGTTGACGCTGCGATCTGCGATTACTACGAAATCAAACCTACCGAAATCACCCAGGCCGCATAGGAGCCTTCCACATGTTCAATCTTGACGCTAACGCAGCACGTTCCGCCGACAACAAGTCCGCCTTCATTGACGAGGCCGGAAAGTACATCGGTGACTTCACCCGGGCCGAGTACATGGAGAAGAAGGAAACCGGCTCTACCGGTATCGGCTTCACCTACAAGACCCGCGACGGCGCAGAAGGCAACTTCTACGTGAACCTGACCTACCAGCACGGCACCCGAAATGACGGCGGTTACGCGATCGTCAACGCGATCATGGCCTGCCTGAAGCTGCGCCTCAGCCGATCAAGTTTGAAAAGTGGGACAGAGACCTGAAACAGCGCGTTGAAGTGACTGCGCCGGGCTTCCCGGAACTGATGGGCAAGCCGATCGGCCTTCTGCTCCAGATGGAAATCGAGAAGACCAGCACCACCGGCATGGAGCGCCCGATCATCTACGCGCCATTCAGCGCTGAGTCGGAAAAGACTGCTTCCGAGATCCTTGATCCGAAGTGCATGGCACCGGTGAAGCTGGCCAAGATGGTTCAGCAGCTCATGAAAAAGCCGGTCCGCGACAACCGACCGAAGCACCTGCAGGCCCAGTCGAGCAACGACAGCTACGACCAGGGCGAACCGCACTACGATTTCGACGACATCCCGTTTGATTGATCGTCGCGCCGCATAGCAACAACCCGCCGGGCCATCGCCTGGCGGGCTCCAAACCAAAATGAAAGCAGGGGTAACGCATGACAGCAATTATTTTCGATTCCGAGACTACAGGCCTGAAAGACCCGCAAATGGTCGAAGGCGCCTATCTCAAACTCGCCGACATCCAGACCCTGGAAGTCGTCGAAGAATTCCTGCAACGCTACAAGGCGGACAAGCCGATCGAGCTGGGCGCGCTGGCCACCAGCCACATCTACGACGAGGAACTGGTCGACTGCCCGCCGCACACCGAGTTCGCGTTGCCAGCCGGCACCACCTACATCATCTGCCACAACGTCGACTACGACTGGAACGTGATCGGCCAGCCGGACGTGAAGCGGATCTGCACCCAGGCGCTGAGCCGCACGCTCTGGCCTGACGCTGACTCGCACAGCCAGTCGGCCATGATCTACCTGCACTACCGCGCACAGGCTCGGGAAATGCTCCAAGGTGCTCACGCTGCGCTCGACGACGTGCGCAACTGCCGGATGCTGCTGATCACCATTCTGATGGAGCTGAACCTGCGTAACGGGGTGGCGGTGTCCAGCTTCGAGAAGCTTTGGGAGATTTCCGAAGAGGCGCGCATTCCGACCGTGATCCGCTTCGGCAAGCATAACGGATCGAAGATCGCCGACATCCCCGCCGACTACAAAAAATGGCTGCTCGGCCAGGCCGACGTTGATCCGTACCTGCGCAAGGCGCTGACCAAATAACCAACCAAGTAACCGACCAAAAGGGCGCCAATGAGCGCCCTTTCCTTTGGGTGCCAAATGAACCAATACAACGACCTCCGAATTATTGACCGATCGACATTGGCCGCCGCGCAGGAAGCGTTCCTACGCTCTGGCGGCAAGGTCGAAGAGCTGCAAACCTTCGAATTCAAACCCCTACCCCCGCGCATCGAGCCTCGGCTGACGCAGGAAGAGATCGAGCTACGACAGATGGCCGATCAAATCCGAACGCTGAGCGAAACGATGACCAAGACGGAAATGGCCCAGCACATGGGCGCTTCTCAGGACCGGATAACGAAGGTCTGCAAGCTTTCAGGAATTCAGCTGCGCAATGGATCGGGGCGTAACCCGGGCAGCAGGTCGGCAAACCCGATCGAGGACAAGGTTCTGGTCGATCGGATCAAGGCCCTGGCACAGATTGGCCTGGGCAAGCTCAAGGTTCGGAATCAGATCGGCATCGGCTGGCACAAGATGGACCGGCTGGTGAACACCTACCGCATCGCCTTCCCGGGGCCTTCGCAGTGCGAATGATTCGATCCAGGGTGCGCCAGAGGGCGCGCCAACATCAACACGACCTACCTGCCAGCGGTATCACCCATGAATATACCCAATACCAGCCACCAGTTAACGATGATGGACGCAATCCTGATCCTGCTGCTCGCCTACCGGATTCACGGGACCGACTCAGCCATCAAGGCTTCAGCGTACTCAGTGCGCGATAAGGTCCGCATCGCCTGTCGCCCGGTAATCAACCGGGTTATCCGATGCTCGTCGCCGATCAAGTGGGCAGAGGCTATCTGCCGGGACGACGAATTATGAGCGAGATCGCAAGGGCGCCCAGCGGGCACAGAGCCGGCGCATCGCATCACCGGTCGAATCTGACCAGCGAGCAGGTTGCCGAAATGCGGGCCATCTACGAAACCGGCGGAAAGGGCTACGGTTTCTTGGCTGAGATCTACAAGTGCGGAGCCTCGACAGTCCGCGACATCGTGCAATACCGCACGCGCTTTGCAGGATAAGGGATAGGGATATGGCGAAGAGTACGCAGGAGCGGTCAGCGAAGGCCGCGAAGAAGCGCGAGCAGTACGACGAGAAGGAATTGCGGCACCGAGTCAGGATCGGCATCCATCAGGCGATGGACCGCATCCGAGAGCGATCAGGCACCGAAGAAATCAGCGAAGTCATGCAGCTGGCCATCCTCAAGATGGACGCCATGACTGACGCCGAGCTACTGGCCTTCCTTGCTGTTCCGCGCCACGAAATCACGATCAGCAAATCGTTGCGCGACAAGTTCGACAACGAGTCGCGACGTGAAGCCGGTCATCACGGTGATGACAGTGAGTACGAAGTAATCGATCCAAACCGCCTGCCGCACGGCCCCGACGAATGCGCCAAGGCCCAGCTCGATATCCTCAGCCAGGAGTAACCCGCATGGAAACGATCTACACCCACCGCCCGACCGGGCGCACCTACTCGCTGGCTCGCACTTCTGCAGAGTTCGCGATCCTGCATCACCTGACGGGCGGGGTGAAGTTTGTTCGCCGCGGTGACCTGGTAAACGGCAGCGTTTGGAGCACGAAGGCATGATCATCGACGACGTAATGACTGACAAAATCACCCTGCACGGCCTCGGATTCGTGCAGGTTCAGCTCCAGGGCAATCAACGCCTGCACGTCTGGCACCCCGAACTGCCGCGCCGAACCTGCTTCGAGCACTCGGCGATTCACGACCACCGCTTCAACTTCACCTCCCGGGTGATCGTCGGCACGCAGATCAACCATGCCTTCGAAATCGTCTGTCATGACGCCGGCGAGTTCGTTCTGTACCTGCACGAAGGCGCTCGGACGGCAGGCGGCGGTCGGCCTTGGACCCCGGACGGGCGGGCAGACATGGTGCGGATTGAGTCCTGCGCCATCACGGCCGGCAATGACTACAACACTCAGGCCTACGAGTACCACCGCACCGAGCCTGGCGGCGATGGACGAGTGGCGACGATCATGGCCAAGCGCGGCGAGTATCCGGCAGGCGCTCACTCCACCTGCCGTTTCGGCGTGCAGCCCGATACGGACTTCGACCGCTTCCAGTGGTCGCCATCCCAGCTCTGGGAGGTCGTCAGCGATGTGCTGCTCGGCCAGAAGGTGAAAGCATGAGCAACCACACGAAGGAAGACTGGCTGGTCGATCGCGAGGACTACTCGATCTGCGTCATGCGCGACGGTGACCCTCTGGCCGTGGCCACCATCGGCGCCATGGATCACAACGGCATCAAGTATTGCATCGGCGACGAGTCCTGGGCCAATGCCTACCTGATTCGCACCGCGCCGCAGCTGCTTAAGACCGTCGAAGAAATGCTGGCCAAGGCCTACAAGCAGAACTGGAACGATCAATACCCGGAATTGCTCAAGCAGGCCGAAGAGGTGGTCGCGCTGGCCAAGGCTGGAACGCCGAGCTGTGACGGCGACGAGTTCGAGATATGAGCCTGACTATCACGGTTGTCGAGGCCTCAAAGCTCGACCTGCACATCGAGGACATGAACAAGGCTACTCGCGACTGGACCGACCAGGCGGCGCGCGGTGAGTGCGGCTGGATCTGCTCCGACTGCTGCATGAGCGATCCGAAGGGCATGCCCGACGAGTGCTTTTACAAGAACCAGCGCTGCACTGAGATCATCCAGCGGGACAAGCTACACGCGATGAAATCCGGAAACGAACCAGCCTAACCCCTACCCCACACAAGAGCCTGCCGGTGAACGGCGGGCAGGAGATTCTCATGTCTGAAGTACCGAAGCGCCCTACCGCCAGCAAGGAAATCATCTTGGCGGCTGCCCAGATCGTAGCGACCAAAATTAATGCAGATGCGGAGACTATTGCTCAATACTTCCGCCCGCATATGGATGGGTATGAGCTCGCAAAGGAGCTGGATAAGTGGGCGAGCTGGGACACCACGCGCGATGAAATGGAAGACCTCGACGAAGTTGGCCACCTTGTAGATGAAGCTGTCAGGGAGGCCGAGAAGGCTTGGTTCGCAGAGAACGATATCCAGCCACCACTACCGGTCGGGGCGCGCATCAAGGAAGGGCTGATAACCGGCATCTACGATTACACGCCGGCCTCCTATCTGGTCAAGACGGATGACTGCACGGACGACAGCCGACGCAGGATTATCCGCTTCGAAGATGCCGTCGCCACCTAACCCATGGTCGACCGGTGCCGCCAAGCGCGGCACAGGTCTAAACTGTCGGCCAACTAAACGAATCGTCAGGGGTGGCGTATGGCTGCGAAGCGCGGGGTGCGTGCGGCATCGAAAAGCAGTATCGAGATCTCGTTCATGGTCGACGGCAAGCAGTGCCGGTGGAGCCTACGCCGGCCAACCTGAAGCGGGCGCAGCAGCAGAAGGCGTCGATTGATCTGGCGATACACCGGGGCGAGTTTGAATATGCCGAGGCGTTCCCCCGGTCGAAGCGGGCGGCATCGGCAGTCGGCCAGTCCGGACAGGTGCCGCTGGGCCAGTACCTGGATGAGTGGCTTGAGCGCAAGGCCGGCATCCTGAAGGCTTCCACGCTGGACGGTTACCGCAAGATCGTTGCAGGGGTGCTGGTCCCGGCGCTGGGTAGCCTGGCGCTGGCATCGGTCACGCGCAAAGAGGTCAAGGCGGCCATGGCCAAGATGTCGGCGACGAACAAGCGGCTGGCCAACGTGCAAAGCTGCCTCAGATCGGCCCTGAGCGATGCCGTAGACGACGAGCTGATCGAATCGAACCCGCTGGCCGGCTGGACGTACTCAGTGAAGGGTAAGCCGCGCACCGAGGACGAGATCGACCCGTTCAGCCCGGACGAGCAGCGGGCCATTCTGGCGGCGGCGACCGGGCAGTATCGGAACCTGTTGCAGTTCGCCTTCTGGACCGGGCTTCGCACGTCGGAGCTGGTCGCGCTGGAGTGGGGCGACATTGACTGGCATCGAGGGGAAGTGAGGGTGTCGCGGGGGCTGACGGCGGCGGCCAGCGAGGCAGAGACGCCGAAGACAGCGGCCGGGGTGCGTAGTGTGCGCCTGCTGCCCATGTCGTTCGAGGCTCTGAAGGCCCAACGCGAGCACACCTATATAGAAGGGAAGGCCGTTTTCCACGACCCGAGGCACAACCGGGCATTTAACGGGGACCAGGAGCTGCGCAAGTCACTCTGGACGCCGACCATCCGCCGGGCTGGCGTGCGCTACCGCAACCCGTACCAGACCCGGCACACCTACGCATCCATGATGCTGAGCGCGGGCGAGCATCCGATGTGGGTGGCCAAGCAGATGGGGCACGCTTCTTGGCTCATGATTGCGCGGGTATACGGGCGCTGGATTCCAACTGATGGCGACTCGTCGGGGGATAAGGCGGCGGCGATGTTTGGGAAGCCTGAGCAGGCCGAAGCCCGAAGTCACGGATGATCTAATTCTTTTCTTGCGTTGGTGCACCAACTATCCTATAGTTCAATCCATGGGAGGCGCAGTGCTGACCGAACAACGGAGCAAGACGAGATGACCGCCAACCAATCGCAGTACCACGTTTACAAAATCAGCAAAAACGGCAAGGCCTCGCTAGATGGACACACGAACGACCGTCACAGCATTGGCATGCTGGTTGATGATTTGAAGTCTAGGGGCGCCAGAGGCTACGTTTTCGACTCTTCTACAAAGACTGTTCGCGAGCAGTTCTAACCAACCGCCAACCTCAAGCCCCTTAACTGGGGCTTTGCCAGTACCGAACAAAGTCGGACGACAAAGAATGAAGCCTGAAAAACCACCAAAGACATCGACCAGTCGCGTCGAGGTGCACGAAAAGAATCTGCTGGCCCGTGGCGGCCGGAGGCTGAGCGGGATCAAGTTGCAGCCTGACGCCGCTGAGGCACTGGCTGGCCTTGAGGCCAAAGGCGAAAGCGCTACCGCGGCAATCAACCGCTTGCTGGTGCAGGAATCGGAATGCGTGAAGGCCGGGCAGTCCGGCGACAAATAAACGAAGGGGTGAGTGATGAGCAATCCAATACCGAAAGACCTGCGCGACCGCTTCGACCAGATCGAAGACGCCATTTGCCGCAACCGGATGGAGCGTGACGCAGTGTTCACGCAGATGCGTACGGCGGTGCAGGCTCAGAGGCCGAAGAAGGCGACCACGACGGCCGCCAGCTTGAGTGGGAGCGCTGCGAGAACAAACGGCTGCGGGAAGCCCTAAGCGCGGCACGTAATGATCTTTTGGCCGTCAGCCATCTGGTGCCAGGGGATTACATTCCGAAGTCGGTAGCGAGTGCAGATGCGGCCATCGCCAGCGCCGAGCAGAACAACCAGTGCGACGGCTGCCGTGCAGGGATTCCGCTCATCTACGGGATTTCGTTCATTAACGGGATGCACCGAATGGGCAAGCCAGGTGAATACGCTGACTTGATGGCGTGCACATCAAAACGATATGACTACGACCCAGATGAGCCGGCCAACAAGGATAGCGCGCAATGAGCGTCGACAAAGTGAAGCTGAAGGCGCTGGCCGAAGGCATGAAGGGCTGGGACAAGATGACCGAGTGCTGGCCATCCGACGAGAACGGCCCGGATTGGCAAGTTGGCCGCCTTGATGAAGACGACAACCGCTGGCCCTTGCTGACGATCGACACCGAGCAATACGACCAAGAGCAGGACGCGCCGAAGGTTGCCCAGTATTACGCAGCCGCCAACCCTGCCGCCGTGCTGGCCCTGCTCGCGGAGAACGACCAGCTCAAGGCCGAGAACGAGCGCCTTGTGCGCCGCGATCAGATGCTTGCGGAAGTCGGTTGCGAGTATTGCGGCGGTAGCGGACACGTCAGCAGGATCGACGGCGAGTATCTCGGCGTATGCGATCAGTGCCCGGCCTATGAGCTGAGCTGCGCGAAACATGAGCTCGACCAGCTCAAGGCGAAACTGGCCGAGCTGATCAGTGCCGTCAGGTCGATCAATCACGGCCCAGCTCACAGGGTTGTGGTTCCGGGAGACGATGAGCCGCAGTACAGGCAGCGAAAGGAATGGATCGAGTGGATTCTAGAGCTTTGTGATACGGCCATATCCGCTGACAAAAAAACGGGTGACTAGAAAGGGACTGTCAGTCACGCCCAAATGCGGTTTCAGCAGCTTTTCAGCTACCACACCGCTACAGGCCACGGAATACAACGACCGACCGGGGGTTTAAATCCCCCGGATGGTAAAACTACAGAGAAGGGGAGTCACATGAAGCTCGTAGACATTTTGGCCAGAAAGATGAAGTCTTGGCCCGAAGGATCTGAATCTTTGAGTCAAACTTATCAAGGGCATGTTTATTTCAACGCAGGGACATCCGTAGCAATGCTTTCATATTTAACCGCTGAGGACTATGAGACAGCGAAAGTAACTCGCGCCGAATGGCAGTCAGCAGTAGATGCGTTGAGTGCGCCACAAAACGACGAATCGCGAAACGTAGCGCGGATTGAGTGGGATGGCGAAGGTCTGCCGCCGGTTGGTGTCGCCTGCCAAGTCACCCCGCACAATGATGTATGGGGATTCTCCACACTTGAAACCCGGCCATGCTCGGTCATTGCCTATCATGCCGACTTTGCATGGATTGACCTCGGGACTCCCGGCGTACCAGTCGCAACCCGGGTTGATAAGGTTGACTTCACACCGATCCGCACGCCTGAGCAAATCGCGGAGGCTGAGCGGCAGGCCTTCATTGGTCAGGTAATCGATGACTCCATGGGGCGCTGCGACATTCCTGGTGCTGCCTATCTCTATGAGGCCGGCTACCGCAAGCCGTAACCCCGACAAGCCCGCCACCCGTGCGGGCTTGATCAGGCCAGAACCTTCAGCGCTGCCTTATAGAAGGCCTCGCGCTCTGCCAGGCCATTCAGCCCGCCATTGACTCGACGGGTGATCCCTTGGAAGTCACCCTTATCAGCCAGCGCGTTCAGGTTGCGAGAATTCCAGAACCAGGCCGCCGACTTGCACGCCCATTCGGCCTGCTCCAGCAGCTCAGGGGTGCGCAGCAGACGGTCATCGCCGAACAGGGCCTTGCTGCATGCCAGGTAGTTGTCGCGCCCGGTTATCTGGATCAGGCCACGACCTCGATACTTCTGCCCGTCGCCGTCAGCCTCAGGCGTGTTGCCCAGGCGTGCTGCCAGCGTCCCGGTGTCGTACTTGCTCAGGTACTGGTCGCCGCCCAGCTCACGGACGTACCGGAACTGGCCAGACTCGTGCCCAACCTGTGCGATGAAGGCCGCCATCCGCAGCAGCGTGTTGATCTGATACCGATCCATGGCCAAATTAAGCGCAGACGCAAAAACGCCGGCTTGCTTGCCGGCGTTCGGGAGGATCTGCAGCAGTTGCTGCGCGGTGATAGGCATAATTGCTCCTGGTCAAGACTCCTAATAGAGCCTCCGGCATGATTAAATGGCGATCCAAAACAATGGAGTAATAAAAATGGCAACCGCAGGTATTCAGGTAACCGCGCAATCACGTGCAAGGAAGGTTGGTTGGGTGTTGCTTACACTTGTGGCCATTTCGCTAGTCGCCAACGCCGCAATAGGCATACTTTGGATCTCAAGAAACATAAACTTTATCCCAGTTTATGGGGACACTACTGAATACTTTGAACTTTCAAAAACCCTTATAGTTGATCAGTACCGTGGAATTTTATACCCGGTAATCGTTCGGATCGCATCCGATCTTTCGCAAATAACCGGATTAACAACACAATCACTTATATATTCATTTCAAATAATTGTCGCCATACTGGCAACATATTCGCTAGCAATGATATTCCTGCGTGGCAAGCCGCGCGCCAAACTACTATCTGCGATAATTGCTATCTCAGTCACGCTGAACCCGCTAGTTGCTCACTTTTGCCTTACCATTCTAACGGACTCTCTAGCAGCATCATTTACCATCATCTTTGCTGCATCATTGATAAGGGCCTGCAAAAACGATTCATCAGTAAAGAAAGCAGCCTTGCAATTCTTTGTAGCTTCTATCGCACTAATATTGATGTCAATAATAAGAGTCGACAAGCTGTATCTGGCTACGACAGTGTTCTCGCTATCATTAATCTTTATAGGCTTATTCTCAAGGAAGAATCATAACTACAAAGCGATAGCTATCACCGGATTATTGATGTTCGCTGCTTCAGTCGCGATTACAGTATCAATAAAAAACTCGACTACAGTTTACAACCAAAAACGACCACCTCTAGACATATCGAGCATGGGCTTCAACAGGGCTGTCTGGCCAAGAATGGTAGAAGTCTATCCATACCTCTCTGATTCGGTAAAGCAGCGGGTCAGCATTGATGACGCCACCCTGTTCGACTCCCACAACAATTACGTATATCCGCTGCTCACGCGCGAACTGGATAAGCCTGAAGGCAAGCATATAATTGACGAAATCACGCTGACGACAATCAAGAACTTCCCTGGCCAAATCGCTTCCTCCATCGTCTTTGACTTCGCCAAGTATTCAATGCCAAATCTACAGTTCCCGCTTGAGGCCTACGATGTTTTGCCGCAGTCCGTAGGCACCTCGTGGACTATTTCGAGGATGGAGATGCTTAGACCGCTGACGACGCATATTTTTCTGGTAACCGGATGGTGGCAACTTTTTGCGCTGTCTTTATTCGCCGCGTACAGCATACGGAAAAAATGCATGTCAATTTCTGATCTTCTTTGTGCGCCTTATACGGCTTTAATTATCTCATCGACCGTAGTTATAAACTCCCTACTCTTCACGCTTAGCTCTGGAATGCATACACACATCAGATACTCTCTTCCAACCTACACGATATTTCAGATAATACTGCTCGCAATCGCTGCCAGACACATACAGAAAAACGAAAACACTGAAAATATCTAACAATTTGGCGACTATAGTAGCTTGAACTATAGTCGCCAAAATTATTATTAATGCGCCATACCGCTCAACAAGTCCTGAATAAACGGAATTTGAGCATCATAGTATGCCTGAAAACGGGCATCATCAAACGCAATGTCGTCCTGGTTTGGATAAATCTCGGGATCTTGCGAGTCCGTAAATACGGTAACAACTTTTTGCATTGACGAATTTTCAAACTGCACAAACATAGCGTTACTCCTTATAAATCATAAGAGCTGATCGCAATAACAAAAGTTGGAGTTCCTGAACCGTTAGCGCACTCGTATCTAATGGTTTGCGGGGTTCTGATGTAGAGCTTGTCAAAAGGAACTGTTTGCTGCCCGCTAGCCGTTAAGGTTCCGTTGTTTATCTTTCGACCAACTGCTGAATCAGACGCATAAAGGCTGATTGTGACCGCAGACACTGCTGTGGAAGTTACAGTCACGCTACCGCCAACCGTGCGCGCATTTTTCGGAAATACAGTAGTTGTGAATGTTGTCGGCGAGCCCGCAACAGTTGACGTACTAAGAGCGGTAACTGCTGTGTAATCAACATGGCTGTCAATCTGCTGACAAATCGCGAACTGGCTGCTCGCGTTAGTTGGTAGAACGCTAACCAAAGCAGATGCGGTATACCCGGCCGGCATGTTTGCGCCACCATAAATCGCAGGGAGCACAGACGCGGTAGCATTGGCTGCGAGAAGCGCGCTTACCCCTGTGCTTGGGTTGTAGATGGCGTACAGCCCAACAAATCCGCTCACGGGGGCTGTCCCGGTATCCATGCCACCCGCACCGGCTGTCCCGAGGTTGACCACTTTGTTGAAGCTTGGGAGGCAGTAGCGCAGGCCGCCAAGCACAGTCTCCACGACAATTTCATCAGCAGCCAGGGTCGCAGAAGCCGATGCGGCCGTAACCGACAGGGAAACGTTCTTTGATTGCCCCACAACCCCAGACATTTGCCCGAATTGAGCAGCTTGGGTCGCTGCCGTTGCGGCCGGCACGACCGGGCTCACCTGGAAAACAGGTGCCAACCCGTGCAGCGTTGAGTTGATGAGCGGAGCGGTAGACAAGACCGAGATGTTGCCTGCGGTGATGGTCGTCTGGCCGAACGCCACTGTCACGACATACAGGCCGATGTAGCCAGCATCAGGGGCCGGCGTGACTTGAGTACCAGTGGTAGCAGAGGCACCAGCCTTCACGGCGACAATGGCCGACCCTTTGCGAATGGTGTTTTGTGGCAAGCCGTTGTTGCCCATGCCGCTATACGGAAGAGCAGGGTTTGCGCTGTTGTAGTACGGCAACAGCACGGGAGTGGCATCGGTGTCCTGATAGGTCACCTGGACCAGATAATTGATGGACTGGCCAGTCGTTCCAGGCGCCGGGCAGCTCAGGGTAACCCCGTCAAGCATTATGCCTTGCTTGAGGATTGAGTGCGTGGTGTCGGCCGGCAGCGTAGAGAATGCAAGAGCATCAATAGCAGTCAGGCTGTAGATCTCGCCGGGCGCGCACAACACTTGCAGTGATGCCGGTCCAGTCGGCGTGACGGCAAAACCACTGGCAACGGTACTGGTGCCGAGCAGTGCCGATGACAATTTAGCCATGCCGATCATGGCGTCTTTGGTCGCCTGGAGCAGGCTGGTTTCAGCCAACAGCTGGCCAGGGTACGTAATCTGTCTGTCCATGGAATCCCCAATAAAAAACCCGCTCATGGCGGGCTGTTGAGTTGAAAGAGCTGGGTTAATTGGTGATCCGATACCAGATCGTCGATCCGAACATCTTGGTTTGTTCCAAGGCGGCTACTATGTCTGCGTCTGAAACGGCGGGCGCGAGCTGACTCGAAGGCAAAAGCCAGCTTGAGGTCGATAGGCCGAACCAGTTGGTGTGGATTCCTGGCCAGTTGCCTGGGCCGCCACTGATTGGGCGGTAAGCTGTTACGAATGCCTGATAGGGACAGCTCGTCGATCCGAGCGGGCCGGCCACGCCGAGGTACATGGTGGCCCCAAGACAGCCGCAATCGTCTGGCTTCGCAGGTTCAATGATCAACGGGTGGCGGCCGGTCAAGTCGAACAGCACCTGATCTATGCTCTTGCGTGTGGCGCGCTCGCGGAAAATGTTGATCAGGATGCGGTTTAGATAGCTGGCATCAAGCTGGCCGTTCAGCCTGACGAGGTGATTACCGAAGAAATCCAGGCCGATTAGATCGAGCCAGCCGTCAGACGCGGTTTTTATCCGCGTCTGATCCTTCGCATATAAATAGAGGGTGAACCCCCATGACAGCGCCTGGGCATACCCCCATAAAAGCGCATCTCGTACCGGGTTGTTGTCGCCGAACCAGCCAGGAGGCAAAAGGCTCTTGAGTCGCTTGGTCACCAACGCTCATTTAAGCCACCGTCACTGTGCCTGGTCGGATGACCTGTTTATTGGTTGCGCCAACATCCGCCGTACCACCATTGAGCAGCACGCCTGAGACATTCGTGATCGCAGGGGAAACGCCATAGGCGATTGCGGCGAGCTGGGTATAAGGTAGGATCTGCCCCAGCGTCAGGCCGGAAATATAGGCCTGTAGCGCGGTAGTCACCTGAGCCACCAAAACGCTGTGCGTCACGGATGGATCAGTCGTAATGGTCATGGCGACGTTGGCCGTCACGAGGACAGGACCAAACACGCCATATCGGGTGGTGAAGCCCCTGACCGATTCGATAGCGGCTCCCGCAGTCACCAGAAAAGCACCAGAAGGCGCCCCACTGCCGTCATCGACCACTGCATAGAAGTAGCCGTAGAGCAGGTTCCCGCTGTAGTCCTGGTTCTCGGTCAGCGTGTAAGACACGCCTTGCTGCATCGAGGACAGTGCGTAGCCGATGGCAGCCTTGGTCGCCTTGGAAAGCGACTGCACCCACAGCACGAAGCGTGCTCGGAAAGCCGAATCGGTTTCGGGGTCGACGCCATTGGCGAAAACGGCGGCGTTCGTGACCGTGTCCACGCCACTGATGCTGCCAACGATCACCATCACTGTGCCGATCAGCGCGTTCCCGGCTGCGCCGGCTGTGCTGGCAATGACGGGCACCGTTACTGACGCTGTGCCGGCAGGGATCAAATATCCGCCCAGCTCGGCGCTGTACATCACGTTCGTGGTGTCGATCGTCACCGAAAATTGCTGCGAGCCGTCAGTTGATCCGACCAGCGCGCCAATCGGGATCAGCGCCGAGTTTGTTGGCGTGAACCGCGAATAGGTGACGCTGCCGGTCGCGAAGCTGGCTGACAGCCGATAGAAACCGAAGTCCGCCATCCAGCTATCCAGATCAGCTCCGGACGAGGTGGAGGCTCGAGTGGTTGCCAGCAGCGTAACGATCAACTGCTGAAGCCATTGCAGGACGCTGGCGTTGCTTTCAGTGATGGCCCGCAACAGCGAGCCAATGGTGAAGTCGACGAGCCCGGCGGCCCGCCCCTGAATAGCCGTCACCTGGTCACGGACCAGCGTGGTGAAGTCCTTGATATTGAGTGATGCCATATCAGCGATTTACCTCAAACGAGAGCGTGACCGGCTCGCCAGAGGCGGAGTCGGTGTAGCCGATATTGGCGGAGAGTGTGTCGTTCGACGGTGTGACGGAGATCACCGGCTTGGGCTTCTTCGCGACGCAGTCCTCGAGCAAGATCTGGCCGCGAATGAGCGAAATGATCTCTGGAACATTGGTCAGCGCGCCGACGTAACGGCCAAGGCCGGCGCCGTAATTCGTGTGGAACAGGTAGTCGCCTGGGTTGGTGATGAGCCGGCGCAGAATCCGCTGCTTGCCGCGCTCAATGCCCTCAACTGGCGACAGGCTCCCGGTCGGCGACAGAGAAAGGTCGTCGCCGACGTAATGGTTCAGGTCTTTCATGCGCCTTTCACCGTGGTTGTCATATGGGTGTTGTCCATTTGCTGGACGGGCGCGCCAGAACCACCAGATGCATGGGTGTGGCCGTTGAACAGCGCTTGGAACGCCTCAGTGACGAACTTCAGCAGGGGCTGCCCGGAAGCCCGGAGGTTGATCGCTGGTGCGGTGACGTTGGCCGATATCGTCGCAACGACATTGGCTGTCTGGGCGGTGGCGTTCAACGTTGTGCTGGCGATCAGCTCGACCGAGCCGTCGTTGTGGAACTTGAGCAGGGAGCCTGACTCATGAACCAGCCAGATTTCCCCTGAGGGGACTGGCATCGGCAGATTGAGGCTGTTCGTGTGTGCCGAGGTTGGGGTCGGAAGAGTCGAAGCTGACCGTGACCTCGTCGCCGATTTGCGGTCCGATCTGGACGCCCCAGCCATTCCCTACACCCGGGCAATCCAGCTTCATCCAGTTCGATTCTCGGCCTTCTGGCTGTATCGCAACCTTGACCACGCCGTTGCTCGGGTCGTAACTGGTAATTGTCCCCGTGCGTGGGCCGGTCAAGTCATCCGACTGCTGTTGCCTCATGGCGTTTGCCAGGTCTGTGATCATGGCTGCACCATAGAGTTGGGGTTATGGTTCTTGGCCGAGAGGCTCATGGTGTAGCCAGAATCGAAACTCAGGGAGCGCCGCACGGAATCGACGTAATACAGCTGGTCGAAGCCTGAGCCAGTCCCCTCAACACGCACGATCGTGTTCGGCATCAAGGAGTTGTCGCCCGGCAAAGAGCCGTACATGCGCATTTCGTGGTCTGTGATCTGCTTGTGTATCTTTTGCGCCAGTTGCTGCGCGGAGTACTGATCCAGGCCGTTGCGCTTGATCTCGTAGACCTGCCGCTTCGCCGTCGCCTGCCCGGGCGAAATGCCGCGAGCCGAGTTGGTGGGGTACGTGGCCTTGTAGGTTTTTCCGTCCTTGTAGGACAGCACCTGCACGGTGACGCCGCGCGCCAGGGTGAGGTCTCGTTCGAATGTCAGGTCTTCGGTGGTATTGCATTGCGGGTAAGCCAGTTCGCCAGGCTCCACCCAGCGGATCAGGTATTGGTCCGTGGTATCCGGGTCCAACGCTGGCTCGTAGTGCAGCTCGTCGCCGATCACGTACACCTGAAACCCGTCCAGCCCAGCGAAGTACGCCAGCAAGTCCCACTCGGTGCGCTCATCCGTGCAGTGCGCGTGGTCCCACTTGGTGATTCCGCCAACTTGGGTTTTGGTCGCCGTCACCACAGGCTTCAGCCCGCGGCGATTTGCCAGCAGGATGGCCACTTCGCTGGTGGTCATGTTGGCGAATTTCTCGTTGGTCTTGGTGTCGATGAATTTGCTGGTGTAATCCCGGCCGTCGAGGTTGATCTCATACTTGCTCATGCAAATGCTGAGACGATCAACCGTGCCAACGATCAACGTTCGCCAATCCTCGATGTTGCTGTCGATTAGCCCTATGGAGATTGAGATCTCGATCGCCGTCTGAGCACCCCACCATCTCACGGTGTTGTACGGCGGCGGCATGTCCGTTCGGGCGAACTGCACCGAGAACGTGTCAGCTGAGTAAAAGGCGTTGCTGTCGATCTCGCACGATACAAACGGAACCTCTACCCCATTTAAAAGC
>LNAP01000827.1_pt1 | contig 34342 bp, 26 predicted proteins | sample 602601 | NCBI WGS metagenome assembly LNAP01 (sample SAMN02440304, study PRJNA202911) | soil metagenome | biome: Subtropical and temperate rainforests or woodlands; isolation source: soil samples (1 kg each in a 20% v/v slurry with milli Q water) were... ...
AAAATCCTTCTCAACTATCAGTGCCTGGCGTGTGGCTACAGCTTCAGCGTCAACCGTTAAGTCGTTGTGAACAGGCGTCGTTGGTTAATGAAACGACGCTCTTTTCCCTTCATTCGCAAGGAATTATTCCCATGGCTCATCTCGTTGAACAAATGGCTTACGTTGGCGCCACGCCCTGGCATGGTCTGGGCAGTCGCCTCTCCCCCAAACAACCGCTCGAAGTCTGGCAGCACGAAGCGGGTATGGATTGGAAGATCCAAGACAGCCCAGTGCATTTCAAATCCGAGAGCATCGGTTCCCTGGGATCGATTCACACCTTCCCTGAACAGAAAGTGCTGTACCGCTCCGACACTAAGGCCCCTTTGTCGGTGGTTTCTCAGCGCTATCAGGTGGTACAGCCGCGTGAGGTCTTGGAGTTCTATCGCGATCTCACCGACGTCTCGGGCTACGAACTGGAAACCGCTGGGGTACTGAAAGGCGGTCGCAAGTTCTGGGCTCTCGCCCGTACAGGGCAGACAACCGCGCTGAAGGGTAACGACCAGGTGAATGGCTACCTGCTGCTGGCCACCTCCTGTGATGGCACCTTGGCCACCACCGCCACTCCCACCACGGTGCGGGTAGTTTGCAACAACACGCTGACCATCGCTCTGGATGGCACCACCCGAGCGATCAAGGTGCCGCACAACACCCGCTTCGATCCGCAGGCGGTGAAAAAGCAGTTGGGTATCGCCGTCTCCCAATGGGACACCTTCATGCACCACATGCGCATGCTGTCTGAACGCAAGGTTCAGTGGCATGAAGCCATGGGCTTCTTTATGAATGTGCTGTGCGATGCCAGTCCTAGCAGTCCGCTACCGGCGGTACTGCCCAACGAGCGGGCGTTACGCAAGGTTCAGAGCCTGTATGAAGGGCAGGGCCGCGGAGCGACCCTGGAGTCAGCGCAAGGAACTGCGTGGGGTTTGCTCAATGCGGTGACCGAGTACGTTGATCACGAGCGGCGTGCCCGCAGTACGGAATACCGAATGGACTCGGCCTGGTTTGGCCAAGGAGCGGTCATCAAACAACGCGCCCTGCAGGCCGCACTGCAGCTCGCCGCCTAGCTCCACTCACTTACTCAACTATTAACGCGCCTGGTCAGCTTCTGCTGGCCGGGCGTTTTTTATGCCGAACAGGAAAACATCATGAGCACGCAAACTCTACAACAACCCAGTAGTAAACCCCGTCCTGCCTTACGCCTGGTGGGGACTAAACAGCTGCCTCGTGAGGAGTGGCTGACCGTACGTAAACAAGGCATCGGCAGTTCGGATGCCGCTGCGGCCGTCGGGCTTAATCCGTACAAATCCCAGCTGGAGCTGTGGCTGGAAAAAACCGGGCGTGATACCTCGCTGCCCAAACTCGATCCACAGGATGAAGACTGCCCAGCTTACTGGGGCAACATTCTGGAGCCTATTGTGGCGACGCATTACAGCCGGCGCAGTGGTCATCGGGTCCGCCGCATCAATGCTGTGCTGCAGCATCCTGATCCCAAACTGGCCTGGATGCTGGCCAACATCGACCGAGAGGTGATCGGCGCGCCAGAGGTGCAGATCCTCGAATGCAAAACGGCCGGTATCAACGGGGCTCGCCTCTGGAAAGAAGGTGTACCGGAGTATGTGCAGTTGCAGGTCATGCATCAGCTCGCCGTCACCGGCAAGCAGGCGGCGGATGTGGCGGTACTGCTCGGTGGCCAGCACTTGGAGGTCCATCGCATCGAACGGGACGAATCGATGATTGCTCGGCTGATCGACCTGGAGCGGTTGTTCTGGGATTACGTGGTCAGTGACACCCCACCACCGGCCGATGGCACGGCCTCAGCAGACGCGGCATTGCGCTGTCTCTACCCCGAGGATAACGGGCAGACCCTGGACTTCAGTCAACACACGGAGTTGGCCAGCACCTACCTGGAGCTCAAGGCTGTTCGCCAGCGCATTGCTCAGCAAGAGACGCGCGAGGCGCAACTCAAGCAGGTCCTGCAGCAGGCCATGGGTGAAGCCACCCGTGCAGAGTTTGCGGAAGGCTACATCAGCTGGAAGAAGTCCAAGGACAGCATTGGTCTGGATGTCGAACTGATGCTCAAGGACAAACCCTACCTGCAGGCCCGCTACCCCAAGATCAAAACAGGCAGTCGCCGCTTCCTGATCGGCTGAATCATCCCCCTTACCCACGCCACCCGGACCGTTTAGGTCCCGGTGGCTTTTTTATTTCCAAATCAAAGAGAACCGCCATGCTCAAAGGTTTAGCCATAACCCCACCGGTACTCGGGCGTATTTCCATCGGCAAGGTCGTCGAGAAAAACGGCAAACGTCTGCCGGAGAAAGATGATCAGTTCACCCTTACCTCCCAAGTACAGAGCCGCGACGGCTGGCTGCTGCATCCACTCAATGAGGAGCTGCGCAATGGCCAGGACGGCAAGCTGCGCAGTATTCCGATCCGGCTGCTGTTCAACGAGCCCGACCTGAACTTTCGGGCGGACTACAGCCTGTTCGACCGTAACAGCGGCCGGCCGCTGTGTGTCGGTAATGGTGAGACTTGCAAGCGTTTGACCAAGGACGGCATCCAGTCGTTGCCCTGCCCTTCACCCGATGGCTGTTCCATGGCTCAAGGCAATGCCTGCAAGCCTTACGGCCGGCTGAACGTGGTGATTGGCGATGACGATCCGCTGGGTAGCTTTGTCTTCCGTACCACCGGCTTTAACAGCATTCGCACTCTGGTGGCACGCCTGCAGTATTTCCAGGCCATCTCCGGCAACCGCCTGGCGTGCCTTCCACTAGAGCTACGTCTACGGGGTAAGTCCACCCGCCAAAGCCACGGAGCACCAATTTTCTACGTCGATATCACGGTACGCAGTGGACTGAGCCTAGAAGACGCCTTGCTGGAAGCCCAGCAGCTGGAGGAAACCCGGCAAGCCGCGGGCTTTGACCAGCGCGCCTTGGATCACGCGGCCCAGCAGGGCTTCAACAACGGGGCCTTTGAAGACAGCGGGGAGGACACCGGCGCCATCGTCGAGGAGTTTTTCCCCGCCATTGAAGATCAGCCCAGCCCTGTAGAAACCAAAACCCAACCGGCAGCGCCTACCAAACCCTCACTGGCCCAAAAGCTGGAATCCCAGGCCACGCGGCACAACGGCAAGCCCACCGTCCAGTAACCGCGCTCCTCCCCTCTAGTTCTCACGAATTCGCACAGGAATATCCGCATGAAATATCACAAGCTCATAGCCGGTGAAACCACCGGTACCTATGTCATGGAATCCCCCGTCACCGAAGCTGACATCCTGCGTATGGCTCAGCAGCTGGCAATGAGTCGCCTGTCTAAAGGCCGGACATTGACTGAGCCCAAGCAGGTCTTCAGCCACCTGCAAACACTGCTGCAGTACCACGAGCACGAAGTCTTTGCTTTGCTACTGCTCGACAACAAACACCGGGTAATAGGCTTCAGAGAGCTATTCAGAGGCACGCTGGATGGGGCCAGTGTGTACCCGAGGGAAGTGGTCAAGGTAGCCCTGGAGCACAACGCCGCGGCCGTCATTATGGTTCACAATCATCCCTCCGGCGATCCGGAGCCCAGTCAAGCCGATCGCACGCTGACCACCACCCTTAAGAACGCCCTCAATATGGTTGGCACCCGACTATTGGATCATGTCGTCGTAGGCTATGAAGGTTGCGTATCGTTGGCTGAACGAGGTTATCTATAACTCCTAGGCTCACACCGGCCGATGACCGCCCTGGCATCAGCCAAGGGCAGTCATCTGCACGGTACCCAATCATTTATTTTTTTGTCTCGAGCCAGCGTTTGTGCTTAGCTTCGGCTGCAGCCAAAGCCATGGCTACCATCCCCAAAGACCTTGGTAGCCGACTTGCAGAGATAACTGGTTCGGTGGAAGAACTCCGACTGCCCAACCAAGTCGTCACGACGTAAGTGATAGTAGGGATTCGGCGGGATCTCGACCAAGCCGCTGACAGCCTCTACAGGTAGGCCCAAGGCGCTGGACCAGGCCTCCACCAGACGGTTGAACATGTTGTCCCTGCCAGGTTCAAACTTACCCAGCGCGCTGAAGGCATCGTAGTTCAACAGGATCGCCACATGGTGGTGCGGCTTGCCGTGCTGGCCGTGCTCTCGCGCCCAGACGTATCGGACCTTGCTGCCGTGGGCATAGGGATTCAATTGGCGAGCCATACTGCGGTTATGTCGGATCTTGGCCTTAAAGGATTCGAAGAAGCGCTCAATGACCTGGTTCGTGTAAGTGTATTCAGGTAGCTGAACTCCCACAGGTAGTCGTAGGTCGACTCGGAAGGTAAACACTCGCGGGTATTGAGCAAGCGCATACTGAATCGTCTGTTGGAGACGATTCAGGTACTGTTGAATGAAAGGACCTTTGCCTTCTTGAACAGGCCAGCTTTGGAAGGTGCTGCCAGTATGAAGGATCAGGTTGGTGTTATCAGGGTGACGGATCATGTAGGTACTCCAGTGCTTAGTTTCATACCTTCAGCATGAGGAGTACTTATTTACCGACGGTTCTGCACTGCTTCCTTGCAATCAGGCCTCAATTGGCCTGATTAATTGTCTAGACCTACTGGAAGGATATTTGATTCTGGGCATATGAGATAGCTATAGAGGCATACTACCAATACCGAAAATCAATATCCTGGCTGACAGTGATAAATCCGCGCAATTAGCCACACAAACTAGGCGAAGCTTAGGAGTTAATTGGTCTGGAAAAAAAGTATCATGATCAAATAAGTTCGGTACCTTTTGAAATGTGAGTTAAATACTAAAAAACCATATTTTCTAGACACACAGAAAACCGACTCTCGCCTTGGTTTCCTGTTTCTATGGGCGCACGATTGCGCTGCCTGCGCGATCGTATTTACGTGCCTAGTATTTTTACTTAGTCGGCTGTAACAATAGGCGAGTTAGGGTTTCACCTGTCCGAGAGTTATGAAGCGTCCTTTCGCTAAGTCTGTTGGCATAGCCGTTACCCATGACACGATAAGATTTACCTCCGTCTTCCCATTCCGTTATGCCATTTGAGATCCGGCCGGTCTGTTGTGTTTCTTCGATGATTGTGTAAATTTTTCCTAGATCGCTTTGAGCCTCAAACCGATCAGTTTCCAGTGTACGTTTAACCCTCATTACAAGTCCTTGCCTGAATATCAAACGTGGCAAGATACCTCAAGATGTCCTTTGAGAGCATTTTTATGGGCGGTTGGCTGCTAAGTGGGGGTGATCAGAAACTACCGGAAAATAGGCAGCGTCGTACTTGCTAGCCCTCCGTCTATGTTGGAGGAAACTCCAAGATGGCCTTCTGGATGAGGGCACCACGGGGCGCCTGCACTGAATGCCGCCAGGCTGCCGTCCTTGTGCCTGAACTAGCTCGAATAAAGACACTAACGGAGATGGTGCATGCGTGAGAGGCTGTTGGCTATTCGGGATGAGCTGAAACGTCGACGCCACGAGTCTGTTCAAATCGTGGGTCAGTGGCTTAACCGGGTGGTCACGGGGTACTTCAATTACCACCCGGTGCCGGGAAACCTGTTATGCCCTGATGGTTTTCGAGTTGCGGTCTGCCGCTTATGGCGAAAAGCCCTCAAACGACGTAACCAGAGGAACAGGCTTCAGTGGTCGCGATATGGGCGCCCTAGCAGCCCTATATACCAAGGCCCAGAACCGCTCATACTTCGCGTCACGAACCTGAGGCAGGAGCCGTATGCGGTAGTTCCGCACGTACGGATCTGTACGGGGGTGGCAGGTGAACTGCTATCCCTACCGCGACCATAGCGTGGAGTTTTTAGATCAGGAGCAGCAGCACCGCTAGCGCCATAAAAAATGACCATGGTTCGCAAGAGTCTTGAGCCAGGACACAGTATTTTGGTGGTCGCTCGGCGTAACGGCTTAATGCCAAACCAGCTGTGCCTGTAGCGCAAGCTTTACCAAGGGCCTGAATACGAAGTCGGTTGCTTTTTTAGTGATATTTCACGCATCGACTATTCTTTGAGTAGGGCTTTACCATTCTGGAACCCAGCTGCCCCCTGCGATCGCTCCAGTCGCAGAGGGTTGCGACCCAAAATATAGGTGCCGCCAAGCAGACGTGCGATGAGCTCGGGTTCTTTTTATTCGCATCGATGGAATACCTCGAGATTAGCCGTCCAGTATGGATTTCGGTGTCTACGATTGCGCGTGACGAAAACTCTGAAAGAAACAATAATTTTCTGCAAGAATAAAGAGATGAGATATCAAAAGTGCATCAGTGCGGAGTAGATAAATTTGATATTAATTTATTGTTTAGGTTGGTTTTAGTAACGTAATTCACTCTTTATCTTGAGTGTCATGTAGGTCAATAATCTCATTATAAACTTGCACCATGCTTTCGCACATGCGGTCAGCTGTGAACAGTTCTTGAAATCGGGCACGAGCATTATTGCCGAAACGCTGCGTCTCTTCAGGATTGTTCCACAGTCGATGCATGGCCTCGCGCAAGGCCACGGGAGAGTCTGGTGGGACGGCCAAGCCTGTTTCTTCGTGGATATTAACGTAGGTGGTACCCGTACCGATCTCGCAAGAAATCATCGGCTTTCCATGCATTGAAGCTTCTAACAGAGAAATGCCAAATGCTTCAGATCGAAGATGGGAAGGGAACACCAGGGCGTAACACAGCTGCAGCAGACAGACCTTTTCCTCGTCATCCAGTCGCCCCAAAAACAGCACGTTGCGAAGTTGCAGCTTTTGCGCCTGAGCTTTGAGTTCCAGTTCTTGTGGGCCGCTACCGAGAATCACCACTGGATAATCTACGCCTTCAAGCGCCTTCAGCAGGCTGTCCAAGCCCTTGTAATAACGAAGCACGCCGACGAACAAGAAAAATTTTTCCGGCAGATTTTTTCGCAAGCGGTTGTGTGTTTCCGTCGATACGTTTGGATACGCGGATTGATCCAATCCGTAAGGGATAACCACCGTCTTGTCGGAGAATGGCTTGAGAGTTTCGCTGGAGTTCAGATAGTTCGGCGAGGCCACCACGATGCGATCCATGCTCTTGAGAAACCGCTTCATTAATGGGCCATAAAGCTTCAGCAAGGTGCGCTGTTTGACGATATCTGAGTGATAACTGAGCACGGTTGGGCGGCCATGGCCGGTGGCAAAATGCACTAGGTCCATCAGTGGCCACGGGAAATGAAAGTGCACCAAATCGGCTTCGGCAGCCATTTCCTTGAATTGGCTGAATACACGCAGCGAGAGACCTGTGGAGGCCAAATTGAGGTTTTCTTTGGCACGAATGACCTGATGATCGGCCACCTGTAGCTGGGACGGGAAAGGGTCTGGGCTAATAGTCAATACCTGGCTTTCAACGCCAAAGGTACGGCTGCCCTGACAGAATTGAAAAATGACTTGCTCAATACCACCAGTGGTGTCTGGGTAATAAGTCTTGAAAAAATGCAGAACGCGCATGACGTACCTTGTGTTTAAACGCTGAAGGTGGACTGAATTGATCAATGCGTATGCTAGCAGAATCGCGCATTTTGCCTTTCTACGTCAAAGCCCCGCAACTCAGGGGGGCTCATGCTACAGCCAGAAATGCAACATCCTCACGCTTTAATGTTTTTTCATTTATTGCTCCTTCGGTCAGGTGGTACACTCCCGCGCTTTTCCATTTCCCCCTCTTGGCAGTTCTGAGATTATGCGCAGTACACATGAAAACAGCTTGCAGGCTGCTTTGAAGGCCTGCAAGAGCAGTTTCATCTCGGTTGGCTTCTTCAGCTTATTTATTAATGCTCTGATGCTCGTCCCGACCTTTTATATGCTTCAGGTGTATGGGCGCGTAGTGACCAGCGGCAGCATTTCGACGCTGGTTATGCTGACGATCATCATGACTGTCCTGATGGTAACCATGGGCGCACTGGAGCTGGTTCGCTCACGAATCATGGTCCGGGTTAGCAGCAAGCTTGATATTTTGTTGAGTCGCGATCTTTATCGAGCCAGCTTCAAGCGCGCTTTAGACAGCGGAGGTATGGACTCCTCGGCCCAAGCGCTCAATGACTTGACTGGTCTGCGTCAGTTTATGACCGGTAATGGTCTTTTTGCCTTTTTTGATGCTCCTTGGCTGCCGATCTACATCGCAGTAATGTTTATGTTCCACCCTTGGTATGGTTGGATGGCCATTATCTGCGCCATCATTCTGGTCATTTTCGCGATCCTCAACGAAAAAATGACCGGCAGTACGCTCGCTGCTGCTAACAAGGAAAACATCGCTGCCAGCCTTTATACCAACAAGAATCTGCGTAACGCTGAAGTCATCGAGTCCATGGGTATGCTCAATACCCTGATCGATCGTTGGGCACAGCGTCAGAAAAAGGTCTTGACCCTGCAGTCGATCGCCAGCGACAAGGGCGGTTTGATGTCCAACATCTCCAAGACTTTTCGCATGTTGGTACAGTCACTTATCTTGGGTTTGGGTGCATATCTGGCAGTCAACCATGAAATCAACGGTGGCTTGGTTATTGCGGGCTCTGTCTTGCTGGGGCGTGCACTGGCACCGCTCGACTTGATCATCGGCAGCTGGAAGGGGTTCATCAGCGCACGTTCGCAGTACGCCCGCTTGAATGAAATCCTCGATAAACAGCAGTCCGAACCCGAACGCATGTCCTTGCCTGCACCAGAAGGCCACGTGTTGGTAGAAAACCTGATTGTCAGCGCTCCAGGCGGCAAGACCCCGATTATTAAAGGAATTAGTTTTTCGGTCCCTGCTGGCCAGGTAGTCGGCATCATCGGCCCCAGTGCTTCCGGTAAATCAACTCTGGCTCGTGCTCTGATGGGCATCTGGGCGCCTCAGCACGGCGTTGTTCGTCTAGATGGTGCGGATATCGCCAATTGGGATAAAGACGAACTGGGCCCGCATGTTGGATACTTACCTCAAGATATCGAGCTGTTCGAAGGCAGTATTAGCGAGAACATCGCCCGTTTCTCCGATATCGACCCAGATAAAGTGATCCGGGCTGCGCGTGTTGCCGGTGTTCACGAAATGATTCTTTTGCTGCCTGAAGGCTATGACACTGTTATCGGTAGCGACGGCGTCAACCTCTCTGGTGGTCAGCGTCAGCGAATCGGATTGGCCCGCGCCATCTACGGCGCGCCGCGCCTGATTATCCTCGATGAGCCGAACTCCAACCTCGACGAAACCGGCGAGCAAGCGTTGGCCCAGGCCATCATGCATATGAAGGCGAGTGGCTCGACCATTTTCGTTATCACGCACCGCACAACCATCCTGTCGCAGCTTGATCGCCTCATTGTGATGAGCGCAGGAGGGATCAGCATGTATGGTCCACGCGAACAAGTGATGGCCGAACTTAACGCCCAACATCTCGCTGCTCAACAAAAAGCGGCTCAGGTCGCTTCAGGCGCTGCGCTTACCAGCGTCTGACAGGAAGATTGTCGATGACCCGAAATACGCTCACTACAACTGCTGACATCTTTGATGGTGTTCCGGTATCTGACACCAAGTCCCGGCGCGTCGGCTTCTGGATTGTTTTCGTAACCTTTGGCCTATTTGGTACTTGGGCGGCCTTCGCCCCGCTTGACAGCGCTGCTTACGCCCCCGGCGTGGTTACCGTACAGAGCTATCGTAAGACGGTTCAGCATCTGGAGGGCGGTATCGTCAAAGATGTGCTCGCCCATGATGGCGATATCGTTAAAAAAGGCGATCCGTTGATCGTGCTCGATGATGCGCAACTCAAAGCTGAGTATGAAACAACCTACAGCCAACTCATCGCTGCCAAGGCCATGGAAGCCAGGTTACGTGCAGAGCGTGATGGTGCTACCACGATCGATTTTGGCGTTTTGCTACCAGCCAACACCCCCCGTGGGCAAGAAGCTCGCGACAGCGAAACTCAGGTATTCAATGCCCGTCGCAGCTCGCGTTTAGGTGAGGTCTCGGTCCTACAAGAACGTATTGGACAGCTGAACCAACAGATCAAGGGCACGGAAGTCATGATCGGTACCAAGAACAATCTTGGTAAATCCTACACAAGTGAAATTGGCGAGCTTAACGACCTGTTGTCCCAAGGTTTCGTCGACAAACAACGGATGCTGGAGCAGGAGCGCAAGCTCGACATGCTTAAATCCGAGGTAGCTGATCACAGCTCGACAATTACCAAGACTCGCTTGCAGATCAATGAAACCCAGCTTCAGATACTGCAGATCAATAAAGACTTCAATTCTGAGGTGACTAAGCAACTGGCTGAAACTCAAACCAAAGCTTATGACCTGCAGGAGCGCACCGCTGCTCTCAAGGATCGCTTGAGTCGCGTCATTATCCGCGCCCCGGATGATGGCATGGTCATCGGTATGACTGTGCATACCGTTGGTGGTGTCGTACGGCCGGCCACCCCGTTGCTGGATATCGTCCCTTCGGTGTCAGACTTGGTCGTTGAGGTTCATGTGCAGCCGGTAGACATTGACCGCGTAGCTATTGGCAAGCTGGCCGACATCCGCTTCAGTGCTTTCAATAGCGCCACTACCCCGCCTATCGAAGGCGTCGTCACTCAAGTGTCTGCAGACCGCTTGACCGATGAACGAACCGGCCAGCCTTACTATCTGGCGCGCGTCCAAGTGACCGAGGCGGGTGAGCATAAGTTGGGGGATAAAAAACTACAGCCGGGCATGCCTGCAGATGTGCTGATCAAGACGGGTCAACGCACCATGCTGCAATACCTCTTGCAACCCGCGCGTAATGCCATCGCTGAATCGATGATCGAACAATGAGAATGCGCTTTTTTACATGCCTGACATTGGGAATGCTGGCACTGCAAGCCCATGCCGCCGAGCCGAGAACTGCTGAACCGGATAAGCCTAAATCTGAGTCGATCAGCGTTAGCGCAAAAGAATATTCGGTTGACCTGATGCAGTTGTATAACGAGTCGCGCCTCGAAGATCCTCGTGTCCTGGCCGCGTATGCTCGTAGTCAGGCGGGTAAGGAACACGAGAAAGAAGCATTCGGCTCTTTGCTGCCACAGATATCCGCTAATGCAGGCGGCAATCGCATCAAGCAGGTCAACGAACAGGTCAATCAGATCTACAACAGCGAGAACTACAGCGTTGGCTTGAGCCAGGTGATCTACAACAAGGCCACCTGGGAGAACTACCAGAAATACAAAAGCATGGCCAAGCAGTCACTGTCAGAAGCAGATGAAGCGCAAGCCGAAGCCACTGTTGATCTTGCGCAGCGCTATTTTGCTGCCCTGGCCGCTGACGATGAGCTTGAGCTAGTACAGGCGGAGCGCCGGGCCACGCAAAAAAATCTCGATCGAGTCAGTGCTCTTTACGAGAAAAAATACGCCATGATTACTGACGTTCTGGATCTTCGGGCACGTGTCGATGTGCTGGCTGCTCAGGAAGTGGATGCACGCAACCAGGTCAGCTTGAGCCGTGTTGCGCTGTCTGAGATTGTTGGGCGTCCTGTCACTGAAAAACTCAGCCGGGTGCGTAGTGATGTAGAGCTAAAAGTCTCGGATGAATCGCTAGACAGTTGGGTGCAGTTGGCCCGGACCAACAATCCATCCATCAAGGCCAATCAAAGCGCCGTTGAAGCTGCCGAAGCTGGTGTGCGTGGTGGTAAGGGTGGTCATTACCCAACGCTTTCTATGAACTTGAGCGCACAAAACACCAACGAAGGCTATAACAACGCCATCGCCCCCAAGACAGACAGCTATGTGGTCGGTCTGCAGCTGTCGGTGCCAATCTACAGTGGTGGTTCTACCTCGGCGCGCGTGCGAGGGTTGTATCAGGATCAGGTGTCAGCCGAGCAGCAGCTGGAAGCGACGCTTCGTCAAGTTGTGAAGGAAACCACCAATGCGTACTTGACCGCAGATTCTAGCGTCGAAAAAATACGCGCCAACCGCAATGCCCTCGCCTCGGCAGAACAGTCGAGTATCGCCTCTGAAAAAGCCTTCACCTATGGCGTAGTGAATGCCGTTGATGTCCTGACCAGCGTACAGAACGAGTTCAAGGCTCGTCGTGACTTGCTGAAGACTCAGTACGATTTCATCACAAATCTGTTCATTCTGAATCGTTGGGCCGGTAAGCTCACGGCAGAAAGTGTCGAAAGTGTCAACGTATGGCTGAGCAGCAACAGTAAAACGGACCTAGTCCCTGACCGGAACTTGAAGCAATGAATCCAGCGCAGAAATCAGTCATCATCACCGGCATAACCGGCCAAGATGGTGCTTACCTTACTCAACTGCTGTTGGAGAAAGGCTACAAAGTCTACGGTACCTATCGCCGTACCAGCTCGGTCAATTTCTGGCGTCTTGAAGAGCTGGGCGTAGCCAGTCACGAGAACCTGGAGCTGGTCGAACACGACCTGACTGACCTGAGCGCCAGTATCCGACTGCTGCAGAAAGCCGAGCCGTCGGAGGTTTACAACCTCGCGGCCCAGAGCTTCGTGGGCGTGTCCTTCGATCAGCCTCTGACGACCGCTGAAATCACCGGTCTAGGCGCGGTGAATTTGCTGGAAGCGATTCGCATCGTTAACCCGAAGATCCGTTTTTACCAGGCATCGACCTCTGAGATGTTCGGTAAGGTGCAACAGGTTCCGCAGACCGAAAATACGGACTTCTACCCACGCAGCCCATATGGCGTGGCCAAACTCTACGCGCACTGGATGACCATCAACTACCGTGAGTCCTACGGTATCTTCGGTTCCAGCGGCATTCTGTTTAACCACGAATCGCCGCTACGCGGCAAAGAGTTCGTGACCCGTAAAATCACGGACGCTGCGGCACGCATTTCCCTCGGCATGCAGGATTTCCTGGAACTGGGCAACATGGACGCCAAGCGTGACTGGGGTTTTGCCAAGGAATACGTTGAAGGTATGTGGCGCATGCTGCAGGCCAATGAGCCTGATACCTTCGTCCTTGCCACAAACCGCACCGAGACCGTTCGTGACTTTGTTTCGATGGCATTCAAAGCCGTTGATATCAACCTGGAATGGAAGGGCAGTGCTGAAAATGAGCGCGGCATCGACGCCAATAGCGGAAAAACCATCATTCAGGTCAACCCAAAATTCTACCGTCCGGCCGAAGTCGAACTGCTGATCGGAGATCCTGAAAAAGCCAAGCGCGTGTTGGGCTGGGAAGCTACCACCAATTTGGAGCAGCTCTGCCAATTGATGGTTGCGGCCGATGTGAGGCGTAACAAGAGCGGTACCTCGTTCTGAGTGACCCAATCTCTGCTGTCTATCGACCCGAACGCTATCGTGTTCGGGTCGTGTTTTTTGCGAGTACGACAAATCAAAAGGCCCGATTCCGGCCTACGCCCACTACCGTCCGATGACGGTTCTAAACAGGAATTTCTTGATTGAACACAACCATTCACGAGCTCTGGCAAGCTCGCCACTTCATCAAAAAATCGATTCGCAATGAGTTCGTGTCGCGTGTAGTACGCAGCCGTCTTGGCTTGTTATGGATTGTCCTTTACCCACTGGCTCAGGTAGTTATTTACGCTTTTGTGCTGTCCGTGGTCATGGCGGCAAAACTTCCCGGTTTGAACAACGCCTACGCTTACCCGATCTACCTCACAGCAGGCATTCTGGCCTGGACCTTGTTCGCCGAGATCGTGAGCCGTTGCCTGAATGTGTTCATTGAAAACGGCAACTTGCTGAAAAAAATGGCGTTCCCGCGACTGGCTTTACCCACCATCGTATGTGGCAGCGCCTTGCTCAATAATCTGGTGCTATTGGCCTCGGTACTGGCGATCTTTGCTTTGTTGGGGCACATTCCAAACGTGCAAATACTCTGGCTGCCAGCGCTGACTTTATTATTGATAGGCTTGGCCTTGGGCCTCGGTTTAACTCTGGGGCTGTTAAACGTATTTTTTCGTGATGTGGGCCAAGTCGTCACCATCGTCTTGCAATTCAGTTTCTGGCTGACGCCAGTGGTCTATAACATCGACATGATTTCCGAGCAATACCGGCGCTATCTGCACATAAACCCGATGACAGGTATCGTCCAGGCTTATCAGAGTGTGTTGGTGTATGGCCGCTCACCGGATTTTTCCCTGTTGGTCTACCCAACAATTTTCGCGGTATCGGCTCTGCTGATCATGGCGGCTCTTTATTATCGGGCCATCGATGAAGTGGTGGACGTATTATGACGGCTGCACTAAGTGTTGAAGGCATTGGCAAGGCCTTCAACAAATACCCCCACGAAAGCCTGCGTGTGTTGTCCTGGTTGGGCTTTTCTACGCCATCGGTGATTCGCAAGTGGGTGCTGCAAGACATTTCTTTCGCATTGCAACCTGGGGAAGCTGTGGGATTGATCGGCCTTAATGGCGCAGGCAAAAGTACCCTGCTTAAGGTCATCACCGGCACGCTCAAACCCACAACTGGTCGCGTCCATATCAATGGTCGTGTGGCGGCGATCCTTGAGCTGGGCATGGGCTTTCACCCTGAACTTACCGGCCGACAGAATGTTTATCACGTCGCCGGCCTCATGGGTTACACCCAGCAGCGGATCGATGGCTTCATTAATGAAGTGCATGCTTTTTCCGAAATCGGCGATTACTTCGAACTTCCAGTGCGGGTTTACTCCAGTGGCATGCAGGCGCGTCTTGCCTTTGCTGTAGCCACCGCTGAACGCCCGGAAATACTCATCGTCGACGAAGCGCTGTCGGTAGGGGATGCCTACTTCCAGCACAAAAGCTTTGACCGTATTCGGCAGTTCACTCGCCAAGGCACAACGTTGCTCTTGGTTAGTCACGACAAGCAGGCGATTCAGAGCATCTGTAATCGCGCGATTTTGCTGGATGGCGGTACCGTCGCTATGGAAGGCGAGCCGGACGTGGTCATGGACTACTACAACGCGCTGCTTGCTGCCCATCAGGACCAACAAATTGTTGCCGATCCACATAGCCAGGGCGGTTTGTTCTCTGGTACAGGTGAGGCTGAATTTATCAGCCATCAAATCTGCGACGATGACGGAAAGCCAGTAGAAATTGTTGATGTCGGCCAGAGTTTGCATCTGCATATCTCTGCTCGTGCCTATATGGATATTCCCGATTTAGTGCTGGGATTCCTGATCAAGGACCGCTATGGCCAAGACGTATTTGGCACTAACACCAGGCTGCTGGATAAGGTTTGTTATGACATCGCCGCAGGCACCGATCTTTCGTGGTCGTTTGCTTTCCCGGCCAATATCGGACCAGGAACCTACTCCATAACGTTGGCTCTACACAGCCACGCCGGGCATATCGAGCATAACTATGCCTGGCAAGAACGCGCCTTGATGTTCGAAGTCGTCAACCGCAGTCAATTTGAGTTTGTAGGCGTCGCCTGGCTGGACGTTCAACTGGAGAGCCGTCAGCACCATGAGTGATAATTTTTATCGTGCATTGGAGGAGCGCTTTCGTGCTTCCCGTGAGGAAATTCTGGCCCGGCTTGAAGTTTATCGTCCGTTTCTATCCGCTTTGCGGCAGGTTAACCCACGACCAAAGGCCTTTGATATTGGCTGTGGGCGCGGTGAGTGGCTGCAACTGCTGACTGAAGAAGGTCTGGACGCACGAGGTGTAGATCTGGACGACTCGATGCTTGCGGCCTGCCATGAGCGCGGACTGCAAGCGCAGAATCAGGATGCCCTCGAGGCATTGCAGGCTCTGCCCGATGAAAGCCTGGACCTCATTTCAGCTTTCCATGTGGTTGAGCATTTGACCTTCGATTACCTGCAAGCCGTGCTCAAAGAGGCTCAGCGTACCCTGAGTGCTCAGGGGCTGCTGATCCTGGAAACGCCCAACGCCGAAAACCTGATCGTGGGTACCAATAACTTTTATTTAGATCCAACTCACGAGCGCCCAGTCCCGGCAATATTCCTGGAGTTCCTTTGTCAGCACTCCGGTTTTGCGCAAAGCAAGATCGTACGTCTGCAAGAAGACCCCGCTCTGCACAATTCCGATGCTCATATTGGCGTGTGGCAAGTGCTTTATGGCGTCAGTCCGGATTACGCCATTGTTGCGCGCAAGTCTTTGCCTTCTGAGAATACAAGGGATTCTTTTGCCGAGCTGTTTAGCAAGAGTTATGGTCTTGATCTGCCGACTCTGGCGCAACGTCATGATCATCACTTTCAAAGCCTTGAAGAGCAGTTCCGCGCCCAAGGCGAATACATCGAGCATTTGGCCCAGCTCTGCAGAAACAACATAGAGCGCGTTGAAACGGTTGAAGTCGAGCTCAGGCTTATCTACACAAGTCGTTCCTGGCGAATTACCCGCCCCTTGCGCCAAGTGGCCGATACCCTTCGCCACATGGACCGCGCCACTCTCAAGAGAGGGCTGGCACTGACTGTCCGCTGGCCAGTGTTGGGTGTATTGAACTATGTAAACGGTAAGCCTCGTCTGGCCCGAGCGTTGCGCTCTGCAGTCAATTATGTGCCTGGGATGGAAGGCTGGATACGCAGCATGACCACCAGGTTGAACAGACTGACCCAGCCGATTTTGTCGGACGTATTGCTTAGTTACTCACCGCGAGTCCTGCAATTGGGCCGGCAGTTGAAACATCTGCTTGATCCTGAGCGCAAAGCGCCGGCACCGCAGCAAGCCAATCAGCGTCCACGCCTGGCCTATGTTTCTCCGATGCCACCCGCTAAAACAGGCATTGCCGATTACAGCGCTGAACTGCTGCCTGTTCTGGCCAAGTACTACCAGATCGACGTCATCGTTGAACAAGGTAGTACGCCTTCGAGCAGTAGCGACTATCAGCTTCGCGCCCCGGACTGGCTACGCAACAATGTTGATAGCTACAGCGCCGTGCTCTATCACTTCGGTAATTCGCCCTTCCACTGTTACATGGCCGAACTGCTTGACGAAGTTCCAGGAATCATCGTTCTGCACGATTTTTATCTGAGCGGATTGATTTGGTCGATGGAAAACCGTCAGTCCTTCGGCGGCATCAAAATGCGCGAGCTTTACTATAGCCATGGCTACAGCGCGCTGATGGATGCGCTGGAAGATGAGCAAAAGATCGCTGTGCGATACCCCTTCAATCGCAGCATTCTGGAGCGCGCGCAGGGGGTTATTGTTCACTCAGCTGTGTCCTTTCGCCTGGCTGATCAGTGGTACGGCGAGCAGGCCTGTGCCGATTGGGTGCAGATTCCATTACTGCGTGAGTTGGCCGATCAGAGCGATAAGGCTCGTTCCCGCGCGCTTAGTCGCCAAGCGCTGAAACTGCCTGAAGATGCGTTCGTAGTGTGCAGCTTTGGTTTGCTGGGCGAAACCAAGCTCAACGATCGACTCATTGAGGCCTGGCAGGCTTCTAATCTAGCCAGCGACACAAATTGCCATCTGGTATTCGTTGGTGAACTCGGCACTGACGATTACGCCCAGCGGTTACGCAAACAGCTGGCGGCTCTGGGTAATGATTCGCGCATTAGTATTACCGGTTGGGCCGACAGCGCGACCTTTGAGCATTTCCTCGCCGCTGCCGACGTCGCAGTGCAATTGCGCAGCCTCTCTCGGGGTGAAACCTCGGCGGCAGTGCTCGACTGTATGAACCATTGCTTGCCAACCATCGTTAACGCCAACGGAAGCATGGCCGACCTTCCTGAGAAGGGCGTGCTCCGGTTACCAGATGCGTTCACCAATGCACAGTTGGTCGAAGCACTGCAGGCGCTACGACACGATGCTCATGCGCGAACGACTCTGGGTCAGCACGGGCGTGATGTCATCGAGCAGCAACACACGCCAGAGCACTGTGCCGGTCTTTATCACGCAGCTATCGAGCAATACAGTCAACGTAATCGCCAGGTCGAAGACGACTTGCAGAACACGCTGGCCGAGCTGCCGATACCGGTACGTGAAACCAATGAAGTGCTCGCCCTGGCCGAGCAACTCGTGCAAGGCCATGCCAACCCGCTACGGCCAAGGCAGCTGCTGGTCGACATTACCGGTACCCATGCGGTTGACCGTCACAGTGGTATAGAGCGCGTGGCTAAGGCGTTGACCCTGGCGCTGCTCAAGCAACCACCTGAGGGTGTGCGCGTCGAGCCGGTCTACCTCTCTAATCTTGGGGGGCATTGGCATTACCGCTATGCCAGTGCCTTCACCACGAAACTGTTAGGCCTGCCAGACGTGCTGGTGGATCGAGGCATCGATTATGGTCCTGGCGACCAATTGATTGCCTTGGACCTTTCTGGAAACACCCTGGTTCAGGCCAGCCTCTCTGGTCTTTACAAGCGCTTGCAGGCAGGCGGCGTCAATTGCCGAATGCTGGTTCACGACCTGCTGCCGGTGACTCGCCCGGATTTGTTTCCCCCTCAAGCTGATCAACACTTCGTCGAATGGTTGACCCACGTTGCCAGATTCGACGGCGCGGTATGTGTGACCAATACCGTGGCGGGCGAGTTGCGTAAGTGGATGCAGCAGGCATTGCCGGCACGGGTCGCCGATTTCACCTTCGACTACTCTCACCACGGTGCCGATTTATCGAGCTCGGCACCCAGCAAGGGCCTGCCCGCTGATGCGCATGAGTTCATGGCGACATTAGCCTTGCGCCCAAGCGTATTAATGGTGGGCACGCTCGAACCACGCAAAGGGCATCTGCAAGCCATTGAAGCGTTCACCCAGTTGTGGGAGAGCGGGGTGGACGTCAACTTGGTAATTATCGGGCGTGCGGGTTGGCAGCAATTGCCGACGGATCAACAGCGAAGCATCCCCCAACTGCTGGCGCGCCTTGGGAACCATCCCGAGAAAGGCCGACGCCTGTTTTGGTTCGACGGACCAAGCGATGAGTTTCTTGAACTCATCTACTCCAGCGTGAATGGCTTGCTCGCGGCTTCCGAAGACGAAGGCTTTGGCCTGCCATTGATCGAGGCGGCGCAAAAGGGCCTGCCGATTCTTGCCCGGGATATTCCAGTCTTCCGGGAAGTCGCCAAGGACCATGCCTGCTATTTCACCGCTGATAATCCGCAGCAACTTGCCTCAGCAGTCGCCGGTTGGTTGAACGATGGCTTCGTACCGCCATCCACCGCGATGGCTTGGCTGACCTGGCAGCAAAGTGCAGATAACCTTCAGCATCTATTATTAGGCTCGCAGAAAACCGAAGCCTAAGACTTCGAAAATGAGCGCGCCCACGAATTTGTCGTGGGCGCGCTCATTAGCGAACAGACGCCCAGCCAGTCAAAGACTGCTATTTAACGTTCTCAATATATTCTCTAATAGCTATATATCTAGCTATCAATATTGCTAGCTTCTCTGCTATGCAGGGCAATTCACACTGCTTTGTCAGAAAATTCCCAAACTAGGGTTCTCTTAGTCTTGTTTACAGGTAGGAAGGGAAGTAGGGTCGCAGCGTTTTTTGCCGAGATTACCCGATGACTTCGACACCGCTTCCCCCTGATACGCGCACACCCTATTTCCCCTATATCGATGGCATGCGCGCCTTGGCCGTTCTTGCCGTGTTGATCTACCACCTGCACGGCCCATGGTTGCCAGGCGGCTTTGTGGGGGTCGATGTTTTCTTTGTGATCTCTGGCTTTGTCGTCAGCGCCTCGATCGCCAGTTTTCGTGGGCGTGGCCTGCTGCAATTCCTGGCCTACTTCTACGCCCGACGAATCAAGCGCATTTTCCCCGCACTCATCGTGTGCTTGCTGGTGACGGCCTATGCCACTGCGCTGTTCGTGCCTGCCTCGTGGCTTAGCGCGGTTAACCAGAAGACCGGGCTGTACGCTTTTCTCGGCTTGAGCAACTTCATCCTGGCGCAGACAGGACGGGACTATTTCGCGCCGACGACCGAGTTCAACCCCTATACGCATACCTGGTCACTGGCGGTCGAAGAACAGTTCTACCTGGTCTTTCCGCTCATGTTCCTGGCCTGGCTCAGTGGCGGTAAGGGGCGCGTGCTGTCCATTGCCCTGTTCACGGTGGCCGCTGTCGCCTCGATGATCTTCGCCGGCTGGCAGAGCACAGTCAGTCCGACCGAAGCCTACTTCCTGACCCCAAGCCGCTTTTGGGAGCTGACCGCGGGTGTGCTGCTGTTCCAACTGACCCAGCAGAAGCCAGTGATTGAAACTGAATCGCCAGCACCGTGGCGTGGGGTCGTTGGAGCACTGTCCCTGGCGGTCCTGTTGTGTGGCCTGGCGTTCTCTTCCCCGGCCCATTTCCCGTTTCCCGGTGCGTTGCCTGCCGTAGCCGGCACCATGGGAGTGATTTACTGCCTGCACCGTTACCAACACTTGCGTCGCCTCCATGCGCTGCTGGGTAACGCGCCGCTGGTCTACGTGGGCCGCATCTCCTATTCCCTGTACCTCTGGCACTGGCCGGTATTCGTGCTCTTCCGCTGGACCGTCGGGCTCGACACTCCACTGCTGCGCGTATTGGCCGTGGTGATAGCCTTTGCCTTGTCGATTGCTTCGTACAAGTTTATTGAGAATCCGATTCGCCATTCCCGTGCGATTCGTGGCCTGCCGCAGAGCGCCGTCATTGTGCTGGGCCTGGCCTGTGTGGCGGGTAGCTGGTGGGGCGCAAGCACGATCTCTGACAACTTGCACAAAATTTCCCTGAGCACCTTGAGCAAGAACCAGGACGAGTGGTATCCCCACGGTTCGTGGTTCAGTACCGATAACCCGGGTTGCCTCGCTGAGCCTGAGTACCACAACGTGGGCGGTGGCTTGATGATGATTTACAAGCCCTACAACTGTGCCACCCCGCGCCCCCTCAACGAACACAGCATTTACGTGATCGGCGATTCCCACGCTTTGGCGTATGAAGGCCTGTTCAAGCAATACGCCATGCGTAACAGCACCCAGGTTTTTGCTTACAACAACGGCGGTTGTCCGTTCATCAGCCTGCAACCTTGGCGCGAGAACGATAATGCCGACTGCAAACGCTACGCAGAGGCCTCCCTGCAGGATTTGCGTCAACGGCTGAAGCCGGGTGACGTGTTGTTCTTGCCTTCTCTACGATTGGCGCGGCTGTCAGACCAGTGGGCGTATTTCGGTGAGGAGCAAGCCGCAGCCCAGATGTTCGGCAGCGTCGCCGATGCAGGTCGCGGACGAGCGGTAGCCGATGCCGTTCATGTTTTGCGTGAATTTGCCGATAACGGAGTTCAGATCGTTTTTGAGGGGCCAAAACCACTGTTTAAAGCGCCGCCGTTTCGTTGTTCCGATTGGTTCAATCACGAAAACCCGATTTGTGCCCAAGGCTTCAGCGTGTCGAGAGAGCTGTTGGAAACATATAGAAAACCTGTTCTGCAGTCGTTCGCTGAGATAACTCGACAACTTCCCAATGCATCAGTGTGGGACCCGTTTCCCGTGCTGTGCCCGGATCAGGAATGTAAGGCCTTTCGTGACGGTAAACCGCTATTCCTTGACGGCGATCACTTGAGTGGTGACGGCAACCTGCTGCTTTTAAAAGATTTCACGGAATTTATGGCAAATCGCCTTGTGCCATTGGACAAAGCGGTAAAAGTGACTTCCCGCATGGAAAATAAATTATAAAATCATGTAGGAATAATCTTGTTTAAGCGTAGGAAAGCTGTGTAGGATGGCAGAGCTTTATGCCATCTTGTCCAATTATACGTATGGAATTAAAACGTACTGGACTAAGGTTTTTGGCCTGAAGTGATTACCCATGAAGGGGCTGTCCCCTTGAACGGGGGACTCTCAGGCTAGGGCCGACGGGCCCGTAACACCCAAGCCTGCCTGTCGATTCGACTAATACTGGAGAAGTACTAAAATGGCAACTCAAGCACAACTCGCAGCTGTACAACAACTGTACGTAGGCTACCTGGGCCGCGCAGCTGACAGCGCTGGTCAACAATTCTGGGCTAACGCTATCGCTAACGGCACCGCAACTATCGCGTCCGTAGCTACTGGCTTCACCCTGAGCGCCGAATACAAAGCTGCTTACGGTGGTCTGACCACTGATGCTCTGGTTGAAAAAGTTTACAACAACGTTCTGGGCCGTACTCCAGACGCTGAAGGTAAAGCTTTCTGGGTTGCTGCTCTGGCTAGCGGTAAAGTGACTGCTGATACCCTGGTTGCGACCATCGTGACCAACCTGGGCGCGCTGGACCAACAAACTATCAACAACAAAGTTTTTGTTGCTCAGACTTACACTGACACTGCTGGTGCTTCTTACAACCCTACCGCCGGTGCTGCATCGATCGTTGGCGTTGACAGCACTGCTGCTTCGGTTGCCGCTGCTACTGCTAAAATTGCTGCTGGCTCGTTGGCTGGTCAAGTACCTGGTGAAGGCTTGGTCAATGCTCTGGCTGCCGCTCAGACTGCAGAAGCTGCTGTCCAAACCGGTAACACCGCTGCTGTGAATGCATTGGTTACCAAGCTGGCTGCTCCGACCGTTTTCGCTGATAGCTCCGCTGCGACCGCTACCGCTACTGACGGTGCTCTTGCTGACTACGCTGCTAAAGTAACTGCTATTGTTGCTGACGCTGCTCTGTTCCGCAGCAAAGTTTCGACTGATTCTACTGGCGTCCTGACTACTAAAGCCAACGAAGCTGCGACTGCTGTTGAAACAGCTCGTGCTCTTTTGACTGCTGATGCCAAAACCAAAGCTGCTACTTACGAAGCCGCTGTTAAAACTAACGCTGGCTTGACTGCTGCAAAACTAGCTGACGTTACCGGTGTAAAAGCCGGTTTGGCCGCTGATCCTGCTTTCACTCCTACAGTCCTTGGCAAAGCTACCGCAGTAGATGGCAGCATCACTGATGCCGCTAAGCTGTATGATTTCTATGTTGCTAATACTACTACTGCTGCTCAGCGTTCCGCTTTGGATACCGCTCTGAAGGACGTTCCGTACCTGGCTACCTTCAAAGCCACAGCTTCTGTAGATGTTGCTAAGAACGCTGCTATCCTGGCTGAGTCGACCGCTAAGACTGCAATCGACGCAGCTGACGGTATCGCAGTAGGCCCTACTGAGTTCTCTGCGTTGGTGACTGCTAAAGCCACTACAGCCGATACTTTGGTTAAAGCCCAAGCTGCTGACGCTGACGTAGCTGCTGTTAAAGCCATCACCGACGCGAACAAGGTAGCAAATGACGCTACCGTTAAAGCTGGTGCTGCCATTACTGCGTTCAACAGTGACCCTGCTAACGTTGCTAATAACGTTAAAATCGCAGCGGTCGCGACTGGTGACGCCTCTGCTACAGTTAAAGAAACGTTCTACTTCGCTGACAAAGTTGGTCTGAATGCTGGTACCGACTACACCATCGGTACAGGTGGTGTAGCTACCCAATTCGGCGCTGGCGACAGCATTGTTCTGGGCTCGGGCTTCACCTACAACAGTGGTGCTCTGTCCACTGGCGATAACAACAAGGCTGAGTTCTTCCTGGTGAAGAGCGACGCAGGCGTTCAAGTTGTAATTGAATCCACTGTAGCAGGCAGCACTAACACTGCAACCAACGCTACCACTGGCGCTGTTACTACTGTTGGTACTGATACCACAACAGTAATCACCCTGACCGGTGTGACTCTGGACCACGTTGCTGTAAACAACGGCATTGTCAGCTACGTCTGATAAGCGTTGATGTGAATCCAACACTGGGCTCTCGGGTCCGGTGAAGGGCTCTCAAAAGACCCACCCCGTCAAAAGGGTGGGTTTTTTAATGCCTGCGATTTGAAGGGGCGATGTCGTTTCCTATCTGCCCTTCGTCTTCGTGAGCATTGATCACCTTGCGGTTTCCGGCGGTGTCAGTCTTCGGACACTAACCACTTAAAGCTGACAAGCCTATCGCCCACCGTGTTTGAGCTCATCTGGATCATCGTTGGGCCGTCATGCATAGGGTTTATGTTCGTGGCAAAGGAATATGGGTAAATCTCATTGACCTCTCTAATCGCCACCTGAGAGCAGAGAATATCGCCAATTTCTCCCAGTTCACTGGCCTTCGCCAGTACCTCGTCCAAGTGCTCCATGGTGGATAGCCCGAGTGTGTTCGGGTATGTCCTAGTGCGCAGTTGGATAGGAAATCCGATGCCATTGTCGAGGTGAACAATGCCAATTCCCGGAGGAGGCACATCCTTCATCTTGGCGAGATTCACACGATAGCCCTTCAGTCGGCCACCAAAGCGAGGGTGCTCTGGATCAACTTGAGAGCGGTAACCTTCCGATATAGTGAGAAAACTAACGGCCAGTCCTGGCTCTAGAACCTCGGAAATTGTCCTAGCGATGGTTTCAACGATTGGCTCTCTGAAGACTACGATCACTGGAGTACCTACCTTGGAATAGCGTTGGGGCAAGGGTGCGTGGCTGATTCACACCAGTGATATTATCGTGAGATCAACTGCCAAGGGCATTACACCCTTGGGCTTTCGATGATTTGGGACATTGCTACGAGAAATTTACCAACGTAACTGTTGCTCGCTGGCCTGTAGGGCGCTCCACAAGAATCAATCCTGCTGTTTCAAGGTTAGTGAGTGCTTGGTAATAGGCCTGCCTTGAGCAATTCGACAGGCTCAAAGCCTCTTGTGTCACCTTGAAAGTAAGCGATTGCTTCACCCCTTTCAGGAAACAGAGGGCCAAAGCCACCTGCACAGTTTTCCCAGGCAACGCTGCGGCACGCTGAATCCAATCAAAAGGGATGGATGCAATGAATCGTTTTTTGGGGACTGTTACGACCAACTTCCCCGAATTAGGATCAAAAATCATGTTCACTTCGTCGAGCGGGCTGGCTTGATCAAGCGGCGTCTGCATGGGGGCACTCCTGTCCTCGACCAACCTGCAAGGCCATGCCTTCAACAGACAGCAACTCCAGTTGCTTGGAAGGTGTCGTGTCGTTCTCGGGTATGGTGTCCATTAATCCCGTGACACGCTCCCACATGTCAGTACCTCGCTCGTCCTGAAACCTGTCCGGATGGCGGATCACCTTGACGTCAGTGTTCAATTCAAAATTTTCGAGCACCAACCGACTTGCTGCCCGCATGCAGTCTTGGGCAATCGCAATGTCCCCCTGCAAGCGATCTAGAGGCGCCTCGATCAGAACTGCATCGTGGACAGGCGCACATAGTCCGATCCCTTTTTTCACCATCAAGATGCAGGCAATTCTGAGCATTTCCGCCCCGTTGGCCTGCATGGGGAAGTTGCAGATTGAACGCACGTTAGTTTTGGACGTGGTGTGCAGCTGCCAGCCATAGGTCGTGGTTAGCTTTCTCGTCAGTTGCGCGGAATCCCTGACTTTATCGGACCAGCTCCAGAACGTTGCATAGGTCTTGCGGTGTAACGCCAGAAGCCGCCTGGACTCCTGTCTGGATTTCCCGATTCGCTTGGCAAGGGTCTCATCGCCCATTCCGTACTGAACAGCCAGTACGCATTGCTTAAACAAGGCACGCTCAGCCGAGTGCGATTGCGCAGTTCCCTGTTGTGGCACTGCTCCGGCCTGCTTGGCAAAGGCCAGGTAAGGATCGCCAGAGTCGTAAGCCTGTTGCATTTTTTTATCATCCGACAACGCGGCAGCGATGCCGAACTCCTGCTGCGACCAGTCGATATAAGCCAGTCCGTGTCCTTCTGTTGGCTGGATCAGACCTCTTAACCATGACGCCGCACCAAATATAAACCGGCTGGTGGACGGTTGATTGCGCCCCGTTTTGGAGGCGTACATCGACAATAAGCAACGATTTCTGCCGTCGTCGCCAATCGGCCATTCCCCCAACCTACTTTGGGAAAGGGTCTTGCGCAGTTGATGCAAAGGTTCAAGGGTAGGGTGCAGCAGAACCTGTTCCTTGAACGTTTCATCATCCAGCGCCAGTTTGCCTGTCTTCGTCTTGGGCCAAGAGATATCGTGCTCGTTGAGGTACCGCGAGAACTGGGCTTGGCGAAAAGAACCGTCTTGGTACACGCCAAAGGATTGGTCTACCTGCGTGATCAACTCGTGTTTCAGCTGGGGCCACTTAAGTCTCAATAGATCGAGAGTCTGCACATCAATGGGGATACCACGTTGCTCCATGCTTGCGACGGCTATCCCGTATGCCCCACGCAACAAAGCTCTGGGCAGGTCGATGTGGGGTTCCATTGCCGTGAGTAGCTGCAGGGTGGCATCAACATCCATAGCACAGTAGTCGAGAATTTTTCCCTGATCGCTAGCGTTCCACGGCCCGCCTTTCAGGATGAATGCCCGCATGGCGTCTTTTTCATCACTAGGGATCGCGTCGCAACCAAAGTAAGTCAGCGCACCAATCAGGCCATTACCGCACATGACGGTCTTACCATTGGTGTGTTTTCGAAACTCGGCATACAGGTCTAGGACATATTCAGGTGCGGGCCAACCCAAGGCTTGGAAACATCCCATTTCTGCCGATGCGTAAAAGGCAACGATCAGGTCTTCTGGGGCAAATGGGCAAGAAACGGGCCTGATTGCACCGTGCAGCCAAATTCGTACCTCGTCTCCGGCAGGCCACGGCTTGGCAACCATACACACGATGTCGAGAGGATTACCCTCCCGACCGTGCTCGGGGCGGAACTCAAAGTCGACACTCCACACGGTACGAAAATCGGAAAGGGAATTCATAAAACGTCCTCCCCGCGCAGACGCACAATCACCGGATGATCGGCAGTTGTGATGACATTGCCCCTTGCGGCAATCTGGACAAGTTCCGACATCGTCTCTGTGGGCCATGTTGGTTCAAGCACTATTCCAGATGCACAGGCAGCGTATGCTTTGGCGGACATATCTGCCTGCATCCGAATCCATCTCGTTCTCGCCATGAGCACACATTGCTGGAGACTCAGGTGCCATTGGTTGCTGTTTCCATTGGCCGGAAGTGGTACTGGAATAAGGCGAGGGGCACCGTTTGTATCGACAGCCAAGTACAAACAAACTGGCCGGGCCAATCCCCTGATCAGCTCACTAATGTGTGGAGTGAGAATGTAAGTCTCATTAGCGTCTCTCAGTTCCAGCAGCATACACGGGAAGGTGTACTGCTGTTCTGGATGCGTACGAAAGAAAGTGGTCTTGCTCGGCTTCCCGATCGGTACCGTGATAAGTACCGCTTCGGCTTGTGTATCTTCAAAGTCACCCACGAGGCGCAGACTTTCGATATCGCTTATAACGTTAAAATTGACGGCTGGAGTTTCTGGCAGGCGTAGTTGTGCATCTAGCAGGGTAGACATAATGGTTGTTCCGAACTGACCGAGTTGGGATAGCCTTTGCCCACCATGGGTAAGGCCATACATGCCCAGCCTTTTGCAAGGTTGCCCTTGATTGCTGTAACACGAGATGAAATATCTCGGCCACGAGGGTCGAGCAGCTGAGAGGTCAGCAGGCCAATATCAGAAGGAAGTAGCTTAATAATATCTTAAAGGAGTTACCGTCTGTTGCGTGGCAACCCATGGCGCAAAGGTAACGAGTACCCCCTTTCTTGGCAAGCTTCAATTTCGGTCATCTACCGCCACAAATATTTGGCGAACGATCGCCTATGGGGTAGCCAGTTTCTGCTACTAAAAAGCCGACGAACGGTAGGGTCAGGCCCGAGCGAAAAACAGTCGTCACTCCGCATATGCTCAAAAAATGAGCAGATATTATTTCAATGCGTACCTGAAAATACGCACCGCCATCCGTGTTGGAGGTGGTCCCTCTTTAGAGATTGAAAACCATGTTCGATGACCTCTTTCCCAGCCTGCTTCCCCAGCAGATAGACATTGTTCTGCTGGTGCAGTACCGCCGTTAAGCCTTTTTAAGCCTCCCTTTAACCCTCTAGACGCCGCTGTTGGCCTACGCCTCAGCGGCTTTTTCATGTGCGAATAAAATCCTTGGAGCAACCCATGCCAGTAGAAAACCCCGAATTGATCTCTTTGAAGCTTGGTCAGGCCGAGAAAAACGGTAAGAACGCACGAGGGCTGCTGTCCTACCGGGTCGTTTGTGACGCTGATCGACAGGACCTTTCTTTTGTATTGGTCGGCAACGAAGGCGGCGGGTGGTTCTCCCCTGAACTTGTGCCCCTTGCCCGTATTGAAGGAATGCTGGAATCAGAGGGAGAGGACACACCGATACCTGTAAACGCGTTGCGTGCTGTCTTTGTGAGCCGCTCTGCCAACAATGCAGGCTTTCTAGCTGCGGTGTTGGTGGCCGAAAGTTTGCTGGAACTGGCCGAGGGCAGTCCTCGTCGGTATGCACGAACGGATGATTGGGACACGTGGAAGCTGTCGATGCTCGACGAGCCGGGGGAAAGCTTTACGCCTGAGGGCAAAAAAGTGCCGGTTTTAGCTGCTTTAGAGGCTCCGCAGGGGAATGGTCAAGGTGCCGGGAAAAAGCGCAAAAAGTCCCGTTCTGTGGGCAATCCATCTGATGAGGCAGAAATCCCGGCAGGGGCAACCGACATTGCACACGAGGCTGATGAAGGATCAGGAGAAACAGACAATGATTCGCCTGAATGATCTTGACTCGATCGAGCAGTGGCCCGCGTTGGGACAAAGGACCTTGTTCCTGCGGACGTTGGAGCGCATTACCCAAGGAGAGGTCTACGACGCAAGCGCCCATGGTTTCTTCTTGGTTGTCGAGGCAGGAGAAGGCCTGGGCGACATCGGTCATGCGATTGGTCGTACCGTCGATTACAGCAGCTGGGAGTATTTGGAGGAGCATCCAGACTGTTACGAACTGGTATGCGTGCTTTCCGACGATGGTTTTGGCGTCGTGGTAATCGTGCCTAAAGACGTGGCGATCGATTCTGGGCTTGCTCTTGTCTGTACGCAGGGGGACTCACGATGGGCACACTGAAACATCACCTTCGTCGTCATCACGACAAGGACGACCCCGAACACCCGTGGTCCAGCAATCTTCCCGAGTCCACGGACGAACCCTAGCCTGGCTGTTAGCGAGTGGCTTATTTACTACGCCGGTCATTGATTGACCGGCTTTTTTATTGGTGACTGTTATCCGCCCAATCTCTGTGGCTGATCGGAAAGTTGGTGTTAGGTTAGCGAACAGGTACCTGTCATGGCGGCTTACACCTGTCTAGTATTTATAGTTTATATATATCTATTGGTAGTTTGGATATGGGAAGGGTGCATGAACTGGCGGATTGTGGATTCAGTTTTATTGGGGTGGGTGCGAGGGAGGTACTTAGGGATGGCTATTAGCCTGGGGAATATCAGGCTTCGGATGTGTTAATTGTGTTTGGCGAGGAAGATCCCTCGGCAAATCGAATCGGGTGAAAAATGATGAAAACAACAAGATATTAGGCATCGAATTTAGTCGGTCCTTAAATTTAAAGGCAAATCCAATGAATACCCCTTCGAAAAACACATTCGACCTTTCTCTGTTCGCAGCAACCATCACCCGAAGCAAGCCAACAACCCGAGTGGGAGTTCCGCGCTATCCGTTTCGTGTTCGTCCAGGATGTCGAACAGGTGACTTGAACTTCATTCTGCGCAACGGCCTATGGTGGCTGGTCAGTGCAGAGGTTGTAGAACGGTGCAACCCTGAGAATATGCTTACAGGACCTCTCTGCGAGGGCGTGTACCAAGATGGGCGAACCATTCTGGTTCCGATGACCGGGAAAGTGAGGCAGCTGCAGGACAGCGGCGAGGTTCTGGAATCAGCGGTCAGCCAAGCAGAACACCATTGGGTAAAGATCGAAACCGGTTATTACGAATGCACCATGACCGTATGCGACATCAAGGCGAGTCCCGAATGGTCTTCCTGCACCCTGCCAGAATTAGTGCAGGAAGCCTTCGAGGGTCAGATTATCGAGACTGTCGAAGACTATTACGCGATGTTCCCCAAGCCCGTCCAGGTGCTAGAAGAAGACATCTAGTTTCCCGCTAAACCTCGCAGTCCACACGTCACGCAACATCGTGAGGACTTGCTACCCCTCTTTCCCTTTCCAGCAAAGGCCCTCGGTGATCCAGGGCTTGCGTACCCCCATTCCTTCCCGTTGGAGTTTTCCCCATGCCACATGCCGTCCTTGATTCTGCATTCGTCCGTAAAGCGTCCTGCCCAGCAGATAAGAAGAAAGTCGATTACTACGATACGTCGATCACCGGTTTCATCCTCGAAGTCCGCGAATCGGGTGGCAAGACCTATCACCTTCGCTACCGAGATGCCCACGGTAAGCAGCGGCAACACAAGATAGGCGATAGTCGTTCAATCACTTTTGATAAGGCCAAGCAATCCGCACAGGTGCTTCGTTCACGAGTGGTATTGGGTGAAAGTCCAGAAGACACCAGGAGGGCGAAGCGAGCAGTCCCTACCTTGAACGAGTTTGTCGAAAACGACTACATGCCGTTCGTAAAGGGCTACAAGAAAAGCTGGGGTATAGACGAAAGCTATATCCGCATCCATATCGCTCCTGTGTTTGGTTCGCACCATCTGGATCAAATTACCCTGAAGGACGTCACCACTTTCCACCACGGGCTACGTGATCGGGGCTACGCCGACGCAACGAGTAACAGGTGTTTGGTATTGCTTCGATACATGTACAACCTTGGCAAGAAGTGGGGCACGGCGGGTGCCGAAACCAACCCAACGCACGGTGCCAAGCTTTACGTGGTCAACAATGCACGGGAGCGCTTCCTGACAGCCGAAGAAACTCAGCGGTTGAAACTGGCGATGAAGGGGAGCGAGAATCATCAGCTTCAGTTCATCGTGCCGTTGTTGTTGATGACAGGGGCAAGGAAGCGCGAGTTGCTTGATGCTCGTTGGCAGGATTTCGATCTGGAACGACGTAATTGGCGAATCCCAACCTCAAAATCTGGCAAGCCACGCCATGTACCGTTGTCTGCAGTTGTCCTGGATCTGCTGTCGCAGGTACCTCGATGGCCAGGCTGTCCGTTTGTAGTCCCAAATCCAAAGACGAAGAAGCCTTATAGGTCCATCTACTGCAGCTGGAATACAGCACGTAAGGAAGCAGGGCTGCCGGAACTGCGGATGCACGACCTTCGGCACAGCATGGCAAGCAACATGGTGAACTCTGGCCGATCAATTTATGAAGTCGCCAAGGTCTTGGGGCACAGCCAATTGAAAACCACGCAACGATACAGCCACCTCTCTCAGGAGACGCTGATAGCTGCTGTGGATGCCGCTGCAGGTGCGACGGGTACAGCTTGGGCCTCTTCTGCACCGCAATAAGGGGCGGGCGTTACGGGAGAGGCCAGTGAGGTGGAATCATCCCCCAGACCATCAACGGTGCGAAACTCGTTGGGTTTGGGGCGGTGGTGGGAGGTGGTGGCGCGGTCGGGTGACAGAGGGTAGGTTTTTATTCAGGTTTTCGGCTAAACATACGAGCTTGCGCTGGGGCGCGGTTGGGTGGTGGACGGTTCAGGAGGTGAAAACGACCATCAGCTCTTACGCTACAAGGGCTCTGGGACGGGCTTTGCACTCACTGACACTGTTGGTGCTGAATACAACGCTACTGCTGGTGCAAATGTTCTGGTTGGCGTTGACAGCACTGCTGCTTCGGTTACTGCTGCTCTGGAAACTATCACTATTGGCACTCTGCCAGGCCAAGTACCTGGTGCAGTTCAGATCAATGCTTTCGCAGCCGCTCAAGCTGCTCAAGTAGCTTTCGAGACTGCTAACAAGTCTACTACTGATGCTCTGGTCACCAAGGTTACTGCTGAAGCAGTAGCTGCTGGTCTGCCTGCAGGCGACACGCTGACTGACAACCTGACTGCAGACTCGTCTTACCTGGCTAAGGTTGATGCAGTACTGAACGATGCCAAATTGGTTCGTGGCGACGTATCGGGCTCTACCACTACCATCCTGGCTACAGATGCTAGCGACAAAGCTAAAACTACAGCCGACGCTTACAAAGCTCTGTCGACTACCGTTGCCCCTGGCGCACCAGTAGGCACACTGTCTGAGAAAGCTCAAGCTGACGCTTATGTAGCTGCAATCGCCGCTGAAGCAACTGCTAAAACTGCAGCAGCTTCGGATACCGATTACGCTGCAGTGCTGGCCGGTCTGACCGCTGACACTACCGCTGCCACTGGCCTGGGTGCTTCTACCTCTGCTCAGGTTTACAGCAACTATGTAAACGGTGACACTGCAGCTCGTGCTGCAATCGACACCGCTTTCAAAGACAGCGCTTACTACAGCACTTTCAAAGCTACCGTTGTTAAAGACGCTGCCTATGCAGACGCGATCAAAGCTACTGCCGTAGCTCGTGACGCACTGGACACTGATACTGATGCTAACGCTGCAGTAGTTCTGCACGGTTCGGCAACCACTTCAGTATCGGTAGCTATCGCTGCTGACGCCAAGGCTGGCACCGATGCCGCACAAGCGTACGTAACTGCTTTGACCAACAAAACTGTCGCTGACACTCTGTTGGCCGATGCTCAAAAAGCAGACGTTAGCGTAGTTGCTGCTCAAGCTGCTAAAGATGCTTACACCGCCGTAACTGACTCTGTAGCTGACGCTAAAGAAGCAGTTGAAGCGATCAACGTTGCTGGTAAAGTAGCTATCCACGACCTGGATGTATCGGCTACCGGTACTGCTGCTGTTAAAGACGTATTCTACTTCGGTACTAAAGTAGACGGCGCTGACGACCACGTTATCGCTGCTAACAACTTCGGCGCTGGCGACAGCATCGTTCTGGGTACCGAATACAGCTTCAACAACGGTGCTCTGACCACTGGCAACAACAACGCTCTGGAATTCTTCCTGGTTAAGAGCGATGTAGGTGTGAACGTTGTTGTAGAAGCTTCGAACTTCGGCAGCTCCACCGTTGTAGCTAACGCTACTACCGGTGCAATCACTACCGCTCCTGGCGCTACTGATGCTGCAGCAGTTATCACCCTGACCGGTGTGACTCTGGACCACGTCTCTGTAGCAAACGGTGTTGTCAGCTACGTCTGATAATCGCTGATGTGAATCCGACACCGGGCTTCATTGCTCGGTGAAGGGCTCTCAAAAAACCCGCCCCTCAAAAGGCGGGTTTTTTATACCCACGATTTAACCTGCTTCTCAGGCAACGTACTCGATGCCTTTCTCCATCAGTCCGATCAGAGCAATTTTGTTCTCGCTGGATTCGGCAAAGCTGATCAGCAGATTACTTTTGTCCAGCGCCTGGCTGTCCAGCTGAGCGGTCCAGAAATCCAGTCCTGATTGATCCGGTGCCCGTCCGAGAATGTGCTGATAGAGACTGGTGACGAGCTGAAGATTGGAGGGCGAGACGCCGTTGATGGTTTGAAATTCCTGGCTGGCCACAAAGCCCGCTGCCACGGCATCCAGGCTCGCGCCCTTGTCCAGTTGACCGATCCAGAAGCCAAGGCCTTCTTTGTCTGGCGTCCGGTCAAACGCTGCCTTGTATAGCCGGTAGGCCTCACCCGCATTGCCATCGATGTCTAGCGCGATGACTTTGTCGGTAAACCTGATGCGTTCAACGCTGTCCAGGTACACCTCCGCAAAGCTGCCATAGGCGTTGGTGTAGGTGAATTGCCCGAGGTCAGAACTAAAGCTTGCGCTGGTGGCCGCAACGTTGATGACCAACTCATCGATGCCTGCGAGCCCCGCCACATTGGTAGAAGACCCAAAGGCTTTGGTATCCAGCGTGATGGTGTCGTTGAAATAGCTGCCCGTAGTGGTGCTGGACTTCACGTTGAAAGCGCTGCCACCCGTTACATAGCCGGCAGAGCCCCACAGGTACTGGAGCGCCAAAAGGTCGTAATCCCCCAGGTGGTCGGTGCTTCCGCCGTTGTACGCCATGATGGTGTGGTTTGCAGTGGCCTGCTCTGTTGTCAGAAACGGCCCGGTATCGTAGGTGCTGTACTGCCCAGGGTGCTTCAAGCCTAGAGCATGCCCGGTTTCATGAAGCGCAACCTGGAGACCGTAGCCGGTATCGAGATTTTGCATGGCGGTCACTGTGGAGTTAAGCCATACCGTTGCGCCGGTTCCGTCCGACTGCATTTGCATGTAACCGGTACTGGGTGAGCCGTCTGCGAGCTTCGGACCGTCGATATAAAAGCGGTACGTCAGTAAGCCACCGTCTTCAACCTGCGTGAACTTCACACCAATCAATGTGGATACTTGGTTCAGCATCAAGGTAACCGCAGACATCTGTTGGGCTGAGAATCCGGTGAAGCTGTAGGTGATCTCTGCCCCCCTCCCAAGTGGATGATTGATCGCCAGCGTCGAATTTTTTGCTTCGACGAGTGCATCTATGCGAATGTCGCCAGTTGCCATTCCCATGCTCCTTGCTTTCGACTTGAGTGGACTTTTGCCGCAAAAATGCGACGTAGTGTCACTATGGTATCAGTCTGGATACATTTCATTCATAGGTATGGTTTAAGATTCGTGAACGAGCCCCATGAAAGACAGGACACCGTTCCCCCCTTAAGATAAGGGATAGGCAAACGGGTATGTTTATGACTAACAGCAACGATAAGGGTGGCG
>LNAP01000829.1_pt1 | contig 34332 bp, 27 predicted proteins | sample 602601 | NCBI WGS metagenome assembly LNAP01 (sample SAMN02440304, study PRJNA202911) | soil metagenome | biome: Subtropical and temperate rainforests or woodlands; isolation source: soil samples (1 kg each in a 20% v/v slurry with milli Q water) were... ...
AGCCGTCATAGACGTTCTTGCCGGACTGCATCTGGGTCTGCAGCTTCTCGACCACGTCGCCTTCCTGGATCAGGTCGTGCTTGAGCTTGATGCCGGTCAACTCGGAGAACGCCTTGGCCAGCGTCTTGGATTCATATTCATGCGTCGTCAAGGTCTCGGAGACGACATTGATCTCCATGCCCTTGAACGGCTCGGCGGCCTTCGCGAACCACTGCAGCTCCTTCAACTGATCGGCCTTGGACAGCGTCGACGGCTGAAACTCGCTGTCGATCCACTTCTGCGCCGCGGCATCGTCGGCGAAGGCCGGCGCGGTGACCGCAGCCGAAGCTGCCATCAGCGCGACTGCACTTGTCATCATCAGAACGCGGGTCCTGACCGCAGGACCCCTGCTTTTCTCTAGGCGTCGCATGTTGTTTCCTCCGTTTGCAGTGACAAATTACTTGGGCCCGGGTTGACCCGGATCCCCTCTTTTCTTCCGCGTCAGACGGTACGAAAAATCGCAACGGCCGAAACGACAGAAAGCACGGTGGCGAGCCACAGGCTCGACAGCTCGATTCCTACTTCCCCGCCCGGAAGCGTCAGGATGGTGTCGGTGCCGACCAGGCCGATCCATGCCAGGTGAATGACGGCAGCCACGATCAGTGAAATGAACAGCCGGTCGCCGCGCGTCGTGGGAATGCGCAGGACGCCGACCCGCTCGGCCTCGGGATAGGCAATTGCAAGCCAGGTCATGAGCGCGAGCGTCATCCCAAGCAGGGTGAAGAAAATCGCGGTCGGGACCGTCCAGCCCATCCATGCGATGCTTTCCATAACGACCTCCCTAGACCCGGCCAAGCGCGAAGCCGCGCGCGATATGATTGCGGACGAACCAGATCACCAGCGCACCGGGGATGCTTGTCAGCACCCCCGCTGCCGCAAGCAGCCCCCAATCGATCCCGGTCGCCGATATCGCCTGCGTCATGATCGCGGAGATCGCCCTGTTGTTGGTCAGCGTACGCGCCAGCAGCAATTCGACCCAGGAGAACATGAAGCAGAAGAATGCCGCGACACCGATTCCGCTGGCGATCAACGGGACGAACACCCGCACGAAAAAGGACGGCAGAGAGTAGCCGTCGAGAAAAGCGGTCTCGTCGATCTCGCGCGGCACGCCCGACATGAAGCCTTCGAGAATCCAGACAGCCAGAGGCACGTTGAAAATGCAGTGCGCGAGCGCCACCGCCCAGATCGAGTCGAACAGGCCGACCGCGGAATAGATGTTGAAATACGGAAGCGCGAACACCGCGGCCGGTGCCATCCGGTTCGACAACAGCCAGAAGAACAGGTGCTTGTCGCCGAGAAAGCGATAGCGCGAGAACGCATAGGCCGCCGGCAGCGCCACCGACAGCGAGATGATCGTGTTGAGCGCGACATAACCGAGCGAGAACAACAGCCCCCCAAGCCATTCCGGACTGTTGAAGATATAGGCGTAGTTCTTCAACGTCGGCTGCTGCGGCAGCAGCGTCATCGTGGTCATGATCTCCATATTGCCCTTGAAGCTGAGATTGACCAGCCAATAGAGCGGCAGCATCAGGAACAGCAGATAAAGGAATAACGTCACTCGCCGTGTCATCACGCCGCCCCCTCTTTTTCTTCGCGCATCGTAATGATCGTATAGAACACCCAGCAAACGCTCAGCGTGATGAGCGTGTAGACGATCGACATCGCGCCGGCCTTGCCGAGGTCAAACTGACCGAGCGCGATCTTGACCAGATTGATCGAGAGCATCGTTGTATAGTTTCCCGGACCGCCGCCGGTCACGATGAACGGTTCGGTGTAGATCATGAAGCTGTCCATGAACCGCAGCAGGATGCCGATGGTCAGCACCCGCTGGAGCTTCGGCAGCTCGATGCGAAGGAACACCAGCATCCGCGAGGCACCGTCGATCTTTGCCGCCTGATAATAGGCATCGGGGATCGCGCGCAGGCCTGCGAAACAAAGAAGCGCGATCAGACTGGTCCAGTGCCAGACGTCCATCAATACGATGACGACCCAGGAACTGATGGCGCTGTTGGTGTAGTTGAAGGGAATGCCGATGGCGTTTACGGTCCAGCCGAACAGCCCGATATTGTCGCGCGCAAAGAGCTGCCAGATGATGCCGACGACGTTCCAGGGCAACAGCAGCGGCAACGCCATCATCATCAGGCAGACCGCCAGCGCCGCGCCTCTCTTCGGCATCGCAAGCGCCACCATCATTCCGAGCGGCACCTCGATCGCCAGGATGATCGCCGAAAATGCCAGGCTGCGGCCGAGCGAGCCATAGAAGCGCTCGCCAAGTTCGCTCCGGGGGTCGAGCAATTCGACATACCACTGGGCGCCGTTCCAGAAGAACTGGTTGTTGCTGAACGTGTCCTGAAATGAATAGTTCACCACGGTCATCAGCGGCAGGATGGCGTTGAAAGCCACCAGCATGAAAACCGGCGCGACAAGAAACCAGGCACGGTTATCGATGGATTTTTGCATCCCTCATTCCACTCTGTGGCTGTTGCAATAGACGTGAATCTGGGACGGTTCGGGCACGAGCACGACGTGATCGGCCGGGATCTCGGCATCCTCGCCGGCGACCGCCGCGATGGGCAGCCCGTCGAGCTCGCAGTGCACGATCTTGATCCGCCCGATGTCGTCGACGCGGCGAACCCGGACCGGCAGGCCAGGACCGGATCGCTCGACCCGCAGATATTCCGGCCGGATGCCGATCTCCACCTTGGCATCCGGCGGAGTCGCCGCGATGCCCTTCGTGAGTTGCAGGACATGCGAGCCGATATGGGCGCGGTCGCCTTCGATGCGCGCCGGCAGCACATTCATGCCCGGAGAGCCGATGAAATAGCCGACGAAGGTATGCGCGGGCCGGTCGAACAATTCCTGCGGCGTGCCGATCTGCACGACCTCGCCCTGGTACATCACGACGACGCTGTCCGCGAAAGTCAGCGCCTCGGTCTGGTCGTGGGTCACGTAGATCATCGTTACGTCAGTTTCGGCATGCACGCGCCGAATCTGCGCGCGCAATTGCCATTTGAGATGCGGGTCGATCACGGTCAGCGGCTCATCGAACAGGATCGCGCCGACGTCGGAACGAACGAGCCCGCGGCCCAGCGACACTTTCTGCTTGAGATCGGCCGTCAGTCCCCGCGCCCGGCGGTTCATGATCGGTTCAAGGCCGAGCATGTGCCCCACCTGGGACACCCGCGCGGCGACGATATCCTTCGAGACGCCGCGGTTCTGCAGCGGGAAGGCAAGATTATCGGCGACCGTCATGGTGTCATAGACGACCGGAAACTGGAATACCTGCGCGATGTTGCGCGCCTCGGTCGGAATCCGCGACACATCGCGGCCGTCGAACAGGATGCGACCGTGAGACGGCGTCACGAGACCGGAGATCACGTTGAGCAGCGTGGTCTTGCCGCAGCCGCTGGGGCCCAGCAGCGCGTAGGCGCCGCCCTGGCGCCAGGTCATGTTCATGGGCTTCAACGCCCATTGCCACGGCTTGGTCGGATTGACGAGGTAGCTGTGCGCGAGATTTTCGAGTTGGATCTGGGCCATGGTCAATTCCACCCGGACTTGTGGGGCGCCACGACCAGGTTGTCCTGCGCATCGAAAATGTAGAAGCGCTCGGGATCGAGGTAGATCTCGATCTGCTCACCCGGAGCGCGCTCGTGCACGCCGGCGAGCAGCGCGATCCAGCGTTCGCCTCCCTCGGTGTCCACGTGGAGGAAGCTGTCCGAGCCCGACAGTTCAGTGACCGCGACGTCTCCCCTGACCTTGATCGAAGCGGCCGTGCGCGGAGACAGCGCGACGTGATGGGCGCGAAAGCCCACCGTGTAGCGGCCTGGGGGCAACCGGGCGACCTGGGGGGACGCCGCGAACGGCACCATCGTGAAGCCGTTCTCATTGACGAAATGCAGGCTGGCACGGCCCTCGCCATCCGCCACCATGGCGGCAAAATTCATTGGCGGATCGGACAGCGTCTGCGCGGTGATCCGGTTGAGCGGCCTGCGATAGACCTCGGCGGTGTCGGCGAACTGGGCGACCTTGCCCTCGCACAGCGCGGCGGTGCGGCCGCCGAGCAGCAGGGCCTCGCTCGGCTCCGTCGTGGCATAGACGAAGATCGATCCGGTCTTGTCGAAGATCCGCGGCAACTCGACGCGCAGCTCCTCGCGCAATTTGTAGTCGAGATTGGCGAGCGGCTCGTCGAGCAGCACGAGCTCCGCATCCTTGACGATGGCGCGGGCGATGGCGGTGCGCTGCTGCTGTCCACCGGACAGCTGCAGCGGCTTCTTTTCCAGCGACGATTCGAGCTTGAGCAGTCCGGCGGCGTTTCTCACCTTGCTGTCGATTTCCGCCTTCGACATGCCCTTCGTTCGCAACGGCGCGGCGATGTTGTCGTAGACCGAGAACGCCGGATAGTTGATGAACTGCTGATAGACCATGGCGACACTGCGCCGACGGATCGACAGGCCGGTCACATCGACGCCATTGAGAACGATCCTGCCTTCCGTGGGTGGATCGAGCCCCGCCATCAGGCGCATCAACGTGGTCTTGCCGGCCAGGGTCGGCCCCAGCAACACGTTGACCGTGCCCTCTCGCAGAGTCAGCGAGATGTTGCTGAGTTGATCGACCCCATCCACCCGTCGGCTTACATTTTGCAGTTCGATCGGCATCGGGTCCCGCCCTGTTTCTCGTTCGAGGATTAGTCGGAAAGGAGGTCGGGTGACTTCGTCCACGCGCGCAGTTCGTAGACGGTTCCTGGCCGCGGCTGTATCTTGCCGGGCTGGCTCAGCCGTCGTCGGAAGCCATGGATTGGCGTCGCGCGCGGATCGATCAGGACTTCGAGCACCACGGGGCCGTCATAGGCGAAGGCTTCATCGAGTGCTGCGCCGATTTCGTCCGGCGACTTGACGCGGATGCCCTTGAGGCCAAGGGCTGCCGCCGCCGCCGCGTAGTTCGGTCCACCGTCGAAGGAAAGATCGACCGACTGCCGGAGGTTGGAGAAGTAGAACTCCTCCCACATCTGCAACCAGCCGAGAATGCCGTTGTTGAGAACGATGTTGACCACTTTCATGCGATTCTGGGCTTGCGTTGCCAGTTCGCCGATAGCGAAGGAGTGACCGCCGTCGCCGGCGACTGTGACGACATGGCCGCCATCCCTGCCGAGCACCGCGGCCGCACCGATTGCCGCCGGAATGGAATAGCCGAGGCCGCCCTGACCGCGCGCATAGAGGAATTGCCGACCGGCCTTGACGGCGGGAATGTGGACTCCAATCCAGCCTGCGGCCCAGCTCGCATCCGAGATGACAACATCCTTGGGGCCGAGTTTTTCCGCGAGCGCACGCATCACGCGCGCCGGCTGGATGGGGACGGACGACGACGACACTTCGTCGGCCAATAGCGCGGTGTGGCGCGCCTTCACCTCGTCGATTTGAGCGAGCCATTTTTCCTGTGGCTTGGCGTCGATCATGCCGTCCAGGATTTCCAGCGTAAGCCGTACGTCGCCGCAGAGCAGAACCGTCGGGCGGAACGTCCGTCCATGTTCGAGCGGATCGGAATCGATGGTGATGGTGGCCTGGCCCGGCAGCGGCAGGGTCCAGTTCATGGCCGTATTCTGACTCGCCTTGGAGCCGCACCACACGATCAGATCGGCATCCTTGATGAGTTCGATGGCGGCCGCCGACCCGAGCGGATTGAGCACGCCGCCGGCATAGCGCCGCGTTTCCGGAACGCTGCCCTTGCCGGACAGGCTGGTGACGACCAGCGGCTGGATCCGGTCGGCAATGCTGGTGAGGAGGTCGGCGGCACCGGCGCCATGAACGCCGCCGCCGGCGACGATCGCCGGGCGCTTGGCGCGCTCGAACAAGCGAGCTGCCTGCTCGAGATCGGATGGGGGTGGCGCGTAGCGGATCGATGGCGCATGAATGTTGCGGTCGTCGATCGTCGCCTTGATCGCGTCCTCATCCCATTCGGCGTCCATGACGTCATGCGGAATGATCAGCACGACCGGGCCGGGGCGCGGCGCCGTGGCAATACGGAAGGCCGCGCGCACGAGATCGGGAAGCGCGGCCGGGCTCGGCACCATGAAGGTGGCCTTGGTGATCGGCTGGAAGAACGCGACCTGATCGAAGCCCTGGGAGGCGACGCCTTTGGCGCGCAGCGACGTCCAGTTGAGCGGCAGCTCGCCGACGATCGCGACCATCGGGATCGAGGCATTGAGGGCTTCGACAAGACCATCGGGCAGCTTGGTGGCGCCGGGGCCGACGGTCACATCGCACACGCCGGGCTTGCCGGTCAGTCGCGCATAGGCATCGGCGGCGTAGCCCGCACTGCGCTCATCGCGGACCAGGATATGGCGGATGGCCGGCGTGCGTCGTGCAATGCCGTCATGGAGCGCCGCGGTCTGCCCGCCCGGCATGCCGAACACGAATTCGACTTCCATCTGCTGAAGCATCTCCGCAAGGAGGTCTCCGATATGGGCCATCAGAACAGTCCTTCTTTGATTTCAAGTCCGCGTCAGCGGGCCTTGGCAAGCGATCCGAGCACCATGCTCGTCTCGCGAAAACGATCGTATTTCCGGCTGTAGAGCGCGTGGCGGTCGTGGTCGGGCTCGAATCGGTCGACGACGCGAACCATCTTGCCGACGGCTTCGCGGACGTTGCCATGCAACCCGACCGCCACGGCCGCACAGATCGCCGCGCCGCGCGCGCCGAGTTCGGAGCCGTCGGTCACTTCGACCGGAAGGCCGAGCACACTGGCGAACATTTGCCCCCAGATGCGGCTCCGGGACGCACCGCCCGCAAGACGGATGCTCGCCGGTCGTGCCGCATCCGATCCGGACAGCAGACGCTCGATATCCGTGCGGTGCGCAAACGCGACACCTTCAAAGATCGCGCGGATCAGGTCGCCGAGATTGCTGGAGGCCTGCATGCCGATCAGGCCGGCCGGCGCTCCATCGGGGCTGCCGAACAGGTAGGGCAGAAACAGGATGTCGTTGTCTCGCGCAAGCGCGCCGGCGACGAGATCGTTGCAGACGTCATAGATCGATTTGCCGTTCGCGACCGCCCGCGCGGCCTCGCCGTCGAGCACGGTGCGGCAAAACCATTCGAAGTTCGAAACCGAAGTCGCCGATCCTTCCGTGGCAAGAAACCACCCGTCGATCGGATAAGGCATTTGCAGGAACGGCGCGACACTGAGACGGGGTGTCTTATGGAGAGTCGAGTTGATGCTGAAGGTGCCGGCGACCATGCTCAACTGGTGCGGCTCGGTCACGCCGGACGCCAGCGAGGAGCCGCACACATCGGCGACCCCACGGACTACGGGCGTCCCTTCCATCAACCCGGTGGCGATCGATGCTTCCCTGGTGATGGTCCCGGCCACATCGACCGAGGGCCGGATCGGCGGCAGCTTCGGACGCCAGGCAGCAAGTCCGAGGTCGTCGAGCATGGCTTCGGAATAGTTCGACGTATTGACGTCAATGAATCCGGCGATGCCGCCATCGGTCGGGTCGGTCGATCGATCGCCGCACAGCCGCATGCGCAGGAAATCCTTGCACATCAACACGGTCGCGGCGTTCTCGAAGGTCTCGGGCTCATGCGCCTGCAGCCACGCCATCAGGGTGATGGCCTGGCCGGGCCAGATGCGCTGCTGGATCCGGGACTCGTTCCGATCGATGCGCCCTTCACGCCGCCATGTCTCGACGATATCGGCGGCACGGCTGTCGGTCGACACGACGCCTGGACGCACCGTTTTGCCTTCTCGATCGACGACATAAATTCCGCTGCCATAGCCGGAGACTGAAACCGCCGCGATGTCCGCCGCATCCGTTCCCGTGGTTTCCAACAGGGCACGAACAGCGGTGGCCGCCGCCTCCCACATCGCTTCAGGGTCACGTTCGGTGTAGCCCGGCTTGGGAAACGACATGCGATTGGGCCGCCGTTCGCAGGCGAGCTCACGGCCGGCCGCATCGAAGAGCGCAGCCTTTGTCATGGTCCCACCAGCATCAATGCCAATGACGCGCTCGCGCATCTGCTCCCCCTGCCAGCTTCCTTATGAAAGCCACTTGTAATTATATGTAACCTGATGAGGCGGCCATCTTCTGTCAAGTGCGCTTATTTTTCGAACTTGTATGGTGATAATGCCGCAAATAGTACCGTAACGCGCAAAATGACGTCATATCGTCCGAAGTGTAGTTTTGACTTGTTATTATAAGTCAGAACGCTTTACGGTACCGACAGATTGCAAAGGGAGGAGTCAAGATGCTTGCGCGCAACGTCGTGCTGGAGCGAATGAGGGCTGTCGAACAGCCCGACGTTCTGATCGTCGGGGGTGGAATCAACGGCATCGGCGTGTTTCACGACTTGGCCCTGCAGGGCCTGTCGAGTCTGCTCGTCGAACGCGGCGACTTCTGCTCCGGCACCAGCGCTGCGCCGTCGCGGCTGATCCATGGTGGGCTGCGTTACCTCGAAACAGGAGAGCTTTCGCTGGTTCGGGAATCTCTCGTGGAGCGCAACCGCTTGCTGCTCAACGCCCCCCATGTCGTAAAGCCGATCCGGGTTTGGGTGCCGTTGCGCGGCTGGACCGGCGGCGTCCTCAGCGCCATCGGGCGCCTTCTGCATTTGAAACGTAGTCCCGGCCCAAAGGGCGCGCTGGTCGTGAAGCTGGGGCTTCTGCTTTACGATATCCTTGGCGCGAGGCTGCGGACCATGCCCCGCCATCGTTTCGTGGCACGCGATGAACGGAGCAAGGTCCTGCCTGGGCTTGCTCCCGATATCCGTGAGATCGCGGAATATTACGATGCCAAGGTCACCATGCCCGAACGACTGGGACTGGAGCTGCTTGCCGATGCCGAGGACGCCTGTCCCGGCGCCATCGCCGCATCCTATGTGGAGGTCGCCGGACTAAGCGACGGCGCGATAAGGCTGCGCGACGTCATCAGCGGCTCCTCACACGAAGTACGCCCGCGTCTGGTGGTCAACTGCACCGGTGCCTGGCTCGATCGCGTGGACGAACGCCTCGACATCCACGAACGCATGATCGGCGGCACCAAGGGCTCGCATCTCGTAGTGCGGAATCCCGCGCTGGCGTCGCAGCTCGGCGACGTCATGCTGTATTTCGAAACGCACGACCATCGGATCTGCCTCGTCTATGCGCTCGACACCCATCATGTGCTGCTCGGGACGACGGATATGCCGACCGATGAGCCCGACGACCCCGTCTGCACGCAGCGCGAGGTCGACTATCTCTACGCGGCCTTGCGCGAATTCATGCCTGGGCTTGCGATCAGCAACGATGAGATCGTGTTCGCCTATGCTGGCGTACGGCCGCTGCCGTTGACCGAGGGCGCTGTCGCCGGCGCGATCAGCCGCGATCACGAGCTGCGGATGTTCGAACCGGATGCCAGGCGTCCGTTCCCGGTTCTGTCGCTGGTCGGCGGCAAGTGGACGACCTACCGTGCCTGCGCTGAACAGATCAGCGACGCCGTTCTCTCCCGGCTCGGCATGGTCCGGCAGAGCACGACCGCCGAGGTCGCCATCGGCGGCGGGCGCGGCTGGCTGTCCGATCCAGTCGCGCGCGAGCGCCTGATCATGGAGCAGAGCCAGTCGTGCGGCCGGTCGCGCAAACGCGTGGAAACGCTATTCGATCGCTACGGAGCCCGCGCGATCGCATTTCTGGAGCACCTGCCGGCCGCAGGCGAAACCATGCTGCTCCACCTTCCCGACTATTCTGCGGAGGAGATCGCCTATCTGGTTAAACAGGAGCGGGTGGCTCGTCTGGAAGACGTTCTGCTGCGAAGAACCGCGATCGCCCTGCTGGGCGACGCCACGGCCCCCGTCATTTCGGAGATCGGAGGGATCGTCGGGGCGGCCCTGGGCTGGACAGATCAGCAGATCCGCGATGAAGTCCTGGCAACGACGCAGTTGCTTGCAAGCCGTCATGTGGTGAGAAGGATCTAGAATTGCCCGAACACGATTCCAGTTCTGTGCTGCCCCCAGAGCAGCGCTACGAGGCCGCGGACCGGAGTTCCTCCGAGCCGCTCTGGTCGCAGGTCAAGTCCGCCATCCTTGAAATGATTGCTGCCACCCCGCTGGTGGAGCATGCCCGTCTGCCGTCGGAAGCCGAGTTGTGCGCACAGTTCAACGTATCGCGAACGGTGGTGCGGGAAGCGCTCAACCAGCTGGTATTCGAGCGCATGATCTACAAGCTCCAGGGCAAGGGCGCATTCGTCGCGAGCCGACGGGAGGATCAGGACTTCCTGGGTTCGAATATCGGGTTCAGCGGCGAATGGCGCGAGCGGAACCGGTCGGTGACACGGCGCATCCTTCGTCAGGAGCTCGAGCAGGCGACCGACCGCGCGGCCCATCTGCTGCGGCTCAGCGCCGACCGCACGGTGATCGGCCTCGATCGCGTGCTCAGCGTCGACGGCGTTCCTCGCATCCTCGTCTACACAAAGGTGGTCGCCAGCATTGCGCCCGGCCTCGAGCACATCACGCTGGAGAACCGTTCGCTCTACGAGACCCTGTTCCGGAAATTCGGCCTCAAGATGCGCCGCGCCGAACGCTGGCTGGCGGCCGTAACGGCCGGTCCCGAGGAAGCGCGGCTTCTGGATGTTGCCGAGAATACACCGCTGATCGCCATCGAATCGATCGGCTTCGCCACCCATGAGGAGCCGGCCGAGTACTATACCGCCTATTATCGCACCGACATCGGGCGCCTTCACTTCTCGGTTGGATAGGCCGAAACTTGCGCCGGGGGGACTGGCGCAACGACGCAGACCGTCGAACGCGTCAGGAACCGCACCTCGCGACCATTGTCGAGCGAGAACATGCCGCCGCGCCCGGGGACCGCGTCAATGATCAGGTCGGTGTGCTTCCAGACCTCATACTGTGAGGCGCTGATATAGACCGGCGCGTTGCCGATGAACCCCAGCAGCACATCGTTGTCGCCGACAATGAACTCGTTTTGCGGGTAGCACATGGGCGACGATCCATCGCAACAGCCGCCCGATTGATGAAACAGCACCTGGCCATGATCGGCGACGATCTCACCGAGCAGCTTCAACGCCGCCGGCGTCGCCGAGACCTTGTCCTTGGACATTCGGCTGTGAGTGTCGCCCATTCATGTTCCCCACCTGCCTGGCGCAACGATCTGCCGCGGCGGCTGAAGGCCGCGGCAGATCGCCAGGCCCGTCTGGACTAGAAGAAGCCGAGCTTCTTCGCGCTGTAGCTCACCAGCATGTTCTTGGTCTGCTGGTAGTGGTCGAGCATCATCTTGTGGTTCTCGCGACCGACGCCGGACTGCTTGTATCCACCGAATGCCGCATGTGCCGGATAGGCGTGATAGCAGTTGGTCCAAACACGGCCGGCCTGGATCGCCCGCCCGAACCTGTAGCAGCGATTGGCATCGCGGCTCCAGATGCCCGCACCGAGGCCATACAGCGTGTCGTTAGCGATCGCCAACGCTTCCTCGTCATCCTTGAAGGTGGTGACCGATACAACGGGTCCGAAGATTTCCTCCTGGAACACGCGCATCTTGTTGTGGCCCTTGAAAACCGTCGGCTGGACATAGAAGCCTCCGGCCAGATCGCCAGGCAGCTCGGCGCGGGCGCCGCCGATCAACACTTCGGCCCCCTCTTGCCGTCCGATGTCGAAGTACGACAGGATTTTCTCGAGCTGCTCGCCCGAGGCCTGCGCACCGATCATCGTCGCGGGGTCCAGCGGGTCGCCCTGCACGATCGCCTGCACACGCTTGAGGGCGCGCTCCATGAACCGGTCGTAGATCGACTCGTGGATGAGCGCCCGGCTCGGGCACGTGCAGACCTCACCCTGATTGAGCGCGAACATGACGAAGCCTTCGATCGCTTTGTCGAAGAAATCGTCATCCTCGGCGACCACATCCTTGAAGAAGATGTTGGGCGATTTTCCGCCCAGTTCGAGCGTCACCGGGATCAGGTTCTGACTGGCGTACTGCATGATGAGACGGCCCGTCGTCGTCTCGCCGGTGAAGGCAATCTTGGCGATGCGCGGTGACGATGCCAGCGGTTTTCCGGCTTCGAGGCCGAAGCCGTTGACGATGTTGAGCACCCCGGCGGGCAGCAGGTCGGCGATCAGGTCCATCCAGACCAGGATCGAAGCCGGCGTCTGCTCCGCGGGCTTCAGCACCACGCAGTTTCCCGCGGCCAGCGCCGGCGCCAGCTTCCAGCACGCCATCAGCAACGGAAAGTTCCAGGGAATGATCTGCCCGACAACGCCGAGCGGTTCATGGAAGTGATAGGCAACCGTATCGTGATCGATCTCCGAGATGCCGCCCTCCTGCGCGCGGATCGCACCGGCGAAATAGCGGAAGTGATCGATCGCGAGAGGAATGTCGGCCGCGGTGGTTTCGCGGATCGGCTTGCCGTTGTCCCACGTCTCCGCAAGCGCCAGCAGATCGAGGTTCTCCTCCATCCGGTCGGCAATCCGATTCAGGATCAGGGCGCGTTCGGCGACGCTGCTACGACCCCACGCGTCTTTTGCTGCATGCGCGGCATCGAGTGCGGCCTCGACATCCTGGGCATCCGACCGCGCCACCTCGCAGAGCGGCTGGCCGTTTACCGGCGACGTGTTCTGGAAATATCTTCCCGAGATCGGATCGAGCCATTTGCCGCCAATGAAATTGCCATAGCGTTTGGCAAACGGCACTTTGGACGAACGTGAAAATGCGACCTTGTTCATGAATTCCTCCCGTAAGACGTTCTCGCTGGAACGTTCGCGGCAGGGTGATGGACCCGGCGTTGCCTGTCTGCACCGCGGGTCAATGGTGCAATGCACCAGTGTCGCAAGACTGCGACACTGCGCGCTGGAATCATCGATTTCCGGAGGCAATCCCGGTTCGTTTGAGCTTGCGATGCAAGGTCGCGCGGCTGAGGCCCAGCGCTTTCGCCGTGACCGACACGTTGCCATTCGCTTGCGCGAGCGCCCGTTGCAAAACGCCGCGTTCCGCATTCACCAGCGCGTCCCTGGTGTCGGAGGTCGCTTCGCTGACGAACCTTCCAACCGGTGTGCCGCGGTCGATCAGGGCCTGGGTGATGCCGAGCTTCTGGCGCGCCGACCGGCTTGCGCCGACGATGATATCGTCGACGTCGACGGCCAGGAGCACGCTCGACTGGCTGCCCGGGACCGGCGCCAGCATGATGCGCGCATTCGGGAACGACGTGCGGAAATGGTCCGCTTCGATGCGACGTGCGGCGTCGGATACCGCCACCGACACGAGGCCGACGAACCCCTCGATCAGATCCGCCCGGCACGACGACACGTCGAGGGCGGCGGCGAGGTTGCCTTCGTGGTCGAAAATCGGGGCCGTCGTGCAACTCAACAGCGTATTGCGTGCGAAGAAATGCTCGTCGCGATGAATGGTGAGGGGCCGCTGCTCGACGATGCAGGTCCCGATACCGTTGGTTCCCTCGCTGTCCTCGCTCCAGACCGATCCCTGCCACAAGCCCCACGATTCGAACGTTCTGTCATCTGCTGCGACGCCGCGGCGATCGATGGGAACACCGTTGCGATCCGCCAGCAACACGCAGCACCCGGCGCCACCGACGGCCAGAAACAGCCTGTCCAGCGTCGCTTGGGCGACCCGGAGAAGGGGTTCGACCGATTGCCGCGCCCGCTTCAGTTCGCTCTCTGTCAGCCGTCGGGTTGGGTGATGCCCCGCCGGGTCGAGGTGATGGGTACCGGACGATCTCCGCCACGAAGCCACCAGAGCCGAACTTGCGGCGGATTTTGACGCAAGGGCAGCCTCGACCCGGTCGACATGATGACTCTGCGAAAACGGCATCGTCCTGCTCTGTTCGAGGCCCATCATGATTTAATTTCCCTCAAGCCGCCATATGCATAGGGCACACCCGGGTGCAAAAGCGTACAATCAATTGTCCGCGGCGTCCATCGCTCTCCGCCTTGGCCAATGCCTGATCGGACACCTACGGAAGCCCATTTTAAAGCAACTACCTCCGGCTTCGTCCCACCTATCGGTCCGGGCCAGTGATTGTGCAAGGGCCATGTATAGCGTCGTAAAAGCGCCTTGAGCAGCTCCACGGCGGTTCGATCCTGATCGCGTGTCCTTCCGAGGAGGCCGCCGCTCCTGCATCAATCTAGATCGCGATCTTACCAGAAGGCCTGTCGACTGTTGCTCAAGGTCGGCGACGGTTGATTGAAGTCCGCGACGGTCCTTGAATTCGACTGGCGGATTTTGACTACAGTACCGTCCGTCAAGTGGCTTCGGCTACGACCAGGACAGTCAGCACCTGTGTAATGTCGGGCGAATGTCCAGTTAAGACGCGGGGTCATCGATCAAACGTTGCGGACGTGCAAAGACCTGAAGAAATTCTCTGTTATCGATGACGATCTCGCGGCCGCGGATTCGCACACCATGCTGGGTCAGCAATGCCAAACTGCGCGATAGGTTTTCTCGCGTGGTGCCGATATGCGAGGCGAGGGTGGCTCGGTCGAACGGGACAACGAGATTGTCTGGAGTGGCATCACGCTTCGCTTCCGTAAGGATCCAGTTGGCAAGTCGTTCGACGGTTGATCTGGCCATGTAGCCTTTCAACTTCTTGACCGACGATCGGTATGCGAACGCCAATTCGCGCGCAACCAGGCGTGCGAAGGCCACGTCCTGGTCGAATACGGTACGGACGCGCTGCGCCGGTATCAGCAAAATGCTGGATTCGACGAGCGTCCGGGCGGAATTCAGGTGCAACTGATCGCTGATCACGGCAGCAAGGATGAAGGTCGATACGGGACGAAGCAGGGAAATTCCCCACTCGACGCCGTCCTGCTCGGTGAAGATCTCGACAAGACCATCAATGAGAACATGCAAGAAGTCAGCAGGCTCCGCCTCGTGGAGGAGGACGACGCCAGCGGGAAACTTTTGCAGAAATGCGCCATCGAGCAAAACTTCCAAGCTTTCCGCACTCATTTCCGAGAACAGCGGCAAATTTTTCAGTTTCAGTGATTCCTGAGCGCGCAAGTCCACCTCCGTCGCATCGACTAAAAAACGTCATGTGACAATAATCAAATCAATCCATGACAAATCACAATTGAGCATGCGGGGCCAATCAATTCGCTGCGTGATGTTTCATACAATAGCGCCCTCGCGCCCATGTTCTTGATCCAGCGCAAACAAAAACATCTTGGAGTTTCCGATGCCTTCCCCGTCGCGACGATCTTCAGGGGCTCATCATGAATACGGCAGATCACACAATCGAGCATCAAGGGCGAGCGCTTTGGCTCTCGACTATCGCCTTCACGATTTGCTTTGCCGTCTGGACGATCTTCTCGATCATCGGCATTCGGATCAAGCAGGAGCTCGGACTGAATGATACCCAGTTCGGTTTGCTGATCGGCACGCCCATTCTCAGCGGATCGCTGATTCGTCTCTTGCTGGGGATCTGGACGGATCAGTATGGTGGACGGCGCGTCTACACCGTCGTCATGCTTGCTGCGGCGGTCGCCACCTATCTCCTGACCTGGGCTCATACCTACACGGAATTCTTGATCGCCGCGCTTTTCGTCGGCATAGCCGGCGGCTCGTTCGCGGTCGGGGTCGCCTACGTTTCGCGATTTTTTTCCGCAAGCAAGCAAGGCACGGCACTCGGTATCTTCGGCGCCGGCAACGTTGGTGCCGCGGTAACGAAATTCGTCGCCCCGTTCGTGCTGGTTGCCTATGGATGGCAGACCGTTGCCCAGGTCTGGGCGCTGGTCATCGGACTGATGGGAATCGTGTTCTGGATTTTCTCGGAAGAGGATCCTGTGGTTCGCGCGCGTCGCGCCCGAAATGAGAAGCCGAGCAGCGCATGGCTCGAGCTGGCGCCGCTGAAGAATATCCAGGTGTGGCGCTTCGCGCTGTATTATTTCTTTGTGTTCGGCGCGTTCGTTGCGTTGTCGCTGTGGCTGCCGCAATACCTCATCAAGGTCTACGGCGTCGATATCAAAACCGCCGGCATGGTGGCGGCGATGTTCTCGTTTCCAGCCAGTGTGTTCCGGGCCTATGGCGGCCATCTGTCGGACCGCTATGGCGCGCGGCGCGTGATGTACTGGACATTCCTCGTCGGCGTCGTCTGCACCTTTGTGCTGTCGTATCCGCCCACCGACTATCTGGTGAAGACGGTCAGCGGCACCGTCGGCTTCCATCTCGAAATGGGACTGGTGCCGTTTACGGTCACGGTATTCGTGCTCGGCTTCTTCATGGCGTTGGGCAAGGCCGCCGTCTTCAAGCATATCCCGGTATACTACCCAAAGAACGTCGGTGCCGTCGGCGGAATGGTCGGCATGATCGGCGGGCTGGGCGGCTTCGTGCTCCCGATCGTCTTCGGCGCGCTCGTCGACCTGACGGGCCTCTGGACCAGTTGCTTCATGCTGCTGTTCCTGCTGGTTACCGCCTCGCTGGTCTGGATGCACGTCGCGATCCGGCAGATGGAGCGCGGTGTCGTTGGCGAGGCGTTGCAGAAGTTGCCGGAACTTCCGGAAATGGCGGAGATCCACAAGCCCGAGCACGTCGGCGCCCTGTCTGGCGCGGTGCTGACCGACTGGCGTCCCGACGATAAGGTGTTCTGGGACAAGACGGGGCGGGCGATCGCCCGCCGCAACCTCTGGATATCGATTCCGGCGCTGCTGCTGTCGTTCGCGATCTGGCAAGTCTGGTCAGTCGTGGTGGCGAAGCTGCCCTCGGTCGGATTCAAGTTCACCACGGCCGAACTGTTCTGGCTGGCCGCGTTGCCAGGCATATCCGGCGCAGTGCTGCGGATCTTCTATTCCTTCATGGTGCCGATCTTTGGCGGGCGACTCTGGACCACGCTGGCGACCTGGTCGCTGCTGATCCCCGCCATCGGCATCGGCTATGCCGTGCAAAATCCGTCAACGCCGTATCCGGTGTTCCTGGTGCTGGCGCTGCTGTGCGGATTCGGCGGCGGCAACTTCGCCTCGTCGATGGCCAACATTTCCTTCTTCTTTCCGCGTGCGGAGAAGGGCAATGCACTGGCGCTCAATGCAGGCCTCGGCAATCTCGGGGTCAGCGTGGTGCAGTTCGTGGTGCCGATCGTGATCACCGCTGGCGTATTCGGCTGGTTTGGCGGCGATCCGGCAATGGTCACCAGCGGAACGCAGCAGGTGCCGCTCTGGCTGCAGAATGCCGGCTTCATCTGGGTGCCGTTCATCGCCGCAAGCGCATTCGCTGCATGGTTCGGCATGAACGATATTGCCTCGGCAAAGGCATCGTTCTCGGATCAGGCGGTGATTTTCCAGCGCAAGCACAACTGGATTATGTGCTGGCTCTATACCGGCACCTTCGGCTCGTTCATCGGCTACTCGGCGGGCTTTCCGCTGCTGGCGAAGACCCAGTTTCCGACCGTGGATGCCCTGCAGTTCGTCTTTGTAGGTCCTCTGGTTGGCGCGCTGTCACGCTCCGCGACCGGATGGGTTGCCGACCGATGGGGCGGTGGTCGCGTCACCCTGTGGGTGTTCACGGCGATGCTGGTCGGCGTCCTTGGCATTCTCTACTTCCTCGGCATCAAGGATCAGCCAGGCGCATTCTGGGGTTTCTTCGCCATGTTCCTGTTCCTGTTCTTCGCAACGGGCGTCGGCAACGCGTCGACCTTCCAGATGATCCCGAATATCATGCGCAAGGAGATGGACCGCTTGATGCCGGGTGCTGATGCCGTCACCCGCCAGCGTCAGGCCGAAAAGGAATCCGCCGCGATCACCGGGTTCACATCGGCGATCGCCGCGTTCGGCGCATTCTTCATTCCGAAATCCTACGGAACCTCGATCGATCTCACCGGCGGAGTACAGGCTGCGCTGTGGGGATTCTTCATCTTCTACCTGATCTGCATCGTGGTCACGTGGGCTGTCTACACCCGCAAGGGTGGCCTGCTTCACGACATCGAACGCCGCGGCCCGATCTCGCCCGCAGCCCAGCCCGCTGAATAAGGAGACGAAAGATGAGTCATTTTCTGGACAGGCTTTCGTTCTTCACGCGCGAAAAGGCGGAGTTCTCCGACGGCCATGGCGTCATGACCACCGAGGACCGGTCTTGGGAGGACGGATACCGGAAGCGCTGGCAGCACGACAAGATCGTGCGATCGACCCATGGTGTGAACTGCACCGGCTCCTGCTCGTGGAAAGTCTACGTGAAGGGCGGCATCGTCACGTGGGAAACCCAGCAGACCGACTATCCCCGTACCCGGCCCGATCTGCCCAATCACGAGCCGCGTGGCTGTGCCCGCGGCGCGAGCTACAGCTGGTATCTCTATTCGGGCAACCGGGTGAAATATCCGCTGGTGCGCTCGCGATTGCTGAAGCTGTGGCGCGAGGCGCGCGTGCTGATGACGCCGGTGGCGGCGTGGAAGTCGATCGTTGAAGATCCGAAGAAGCGCGCCTCCTACGTCCAGAAGCGCGGCCTCGGCGGCTTTGTTCGCGCGAGCTGGGATGAGGTCAATGAGATCACCGCCTCGGCCAATGCCTACACGGCCAAGACCTATGGCCCGGACCGTGTGTTCGGCTTCTCCCCGATCCCGGCGATGTCGATGGTGAGTTATGCCGCCGGCGCGCGCTATATGTCGCTGCTGGGCGGCGTCTCTATGTCATTCTACGACTGGTACTGCGATCTGCCGCCGGCGTCGCCCCAGACCTGGGGCGAACAGACCGACGTGCCCGAGAGCGCGGACTGGTATAATTCCGGCTTCCTCATCCTGTGGGGATCGAACGTCCCGCAGACCCGGACGCCCGACGCGCATTTCTATACCGAGGTTCGCTACAAGGGCGCCAAGAGCGTCGTGATCTGCCCGGATTATTCCGAGGCTTCGAAGTTCGCCGATCTTTGGGTGTCGCCGAAGCAGGGGACCGACGCGGCACTCTCGATGGCGATGGGTCACGTCATCCTGCGTGAATTCCATATTGATCGTCAGGCCAAGTATTTCAACGACTACGCCCGGCAGTATACGGACATGCCGATGCTGGTGCGGCTGGTGAAGCAGGGCGATTACTACATTCCGGAGCGATTCGTGCGCGCCTCGGACTTCATCAAGGAAATGGGCGAAGCGAACAATCCGGAATGGAAGACGGTCGCCTATGACGAGACAACCGGCGAGATCGTCGTTCCGAAGGGCTCGGTCGGCTTCCGCTGGGGCGAAAAGGGCAAGTGGAGCCTCGAGGAGAAGACCTCGGGCAATCAGGACACCAGGCTTCGCCTGTCGCTGACCGATATCAAGGATGGCATTGCGTCGGTGGGATTTCCGTACTTCGGCAACCGCGAGCACGATCATTTCCTCGGTACCGATCATCCCGACGTGCTCAAGCGCAACGTGCCGATCAGGACGCTGCAGATGGCCGACGGCGAAACCATGGTGGCGTCGGTATTCGATCTGTTCGTCGCCAATTACGGCGTCGATCGCGGTCTCGGCGGAGACAACCTCGCCAGGAGCTACGACGATCTCGAGCCCTACACACCGGCATGGGCGGAGAAGATCAGCGGCGTGCCGCGCGACCAGATCATCACGGTGGCGCGCGAATTCGCTCTCAATGCCGAGAAGACCGGGGGGCGATCCATGGTCATCGTCGGCGCCGGGCTGAACCATTGGTACCACATGGACATGAACTACCGCGGCATCATCAATATGCTGGTGATGTGCGGATGCGTGGGACAGTCCGGCGGCGGCTGGTCGCATTATGTCGGACAGGAAAAGCTGCGCCCGCAAACCGGCTGGGCACCGCTGGCGTTCGGTCTCGATTGGGGGCGCCCGCCGCGGCAGATGAATTCGACGTCGGCGTTCTACGCCCACACCGACCAATGGCGCTACGAGACGCTCGATGTGTCGGAGATCCTGTCGCCGACGGCGCCGGCCGGTCCCTGGGACGGTGCGCTGATTGACTATAACGTGCGCGCCGAGCGGATGGGCTGGCTGCCCTCCGCGCCCCAACTGCAAACCAACCCGCTGGAAGTCTCCCGGCTTGCCGCGGCGGCCGGTCTGGAGCCGAAGGACTACGTCGCCAAAGCGCTGAAGTCGGGCGATCTGCAATTATCGTGCGACGATCCGGACAATCCGAAAAACTGGCCGCGCAACCTGTTCGTCTGGCGCTCCAATCTGTTGGGCGCGTCAGGCAAGGGCCACGAATATTTCCTGAAGCATCTGCTCGGCACCAAGCATGGCGTGATGGGCAAGGACCTCGGTGAGGACGGCAAGAAGAAGCCGGCCGAGGTCAAGTGGCACGATCAGGCGCCGGAGGGAAAGCTCGACCTGCTGGTCACGCTCGACTTCCGGATGTCAACCACCTGCATGTATTCGGACATCGTGCTGCCGACGGCGACCTGGTACGAGAAGAACGATCTCAACACCTCCGACATGCACCCGTTCATTCATCCGCTGTCGGCGGCGATCGACCCGGTGTGGGAATCGCGCAGCGACTGGGACATCTACAAGGGCATCGCCGAGGCCTTCTCGAAAGTCTCGCCGGAGGTGCTTGGTGTGGAGAAGGACGTCGTCCTCACCCCCATCATGCATGATACCCCCGGCGAGATCGCGCAGCCCTTCGACGTGAAGGACTGGAAGAGGGGCGAGATCGATCCAATCCCCGGCAAGACCATGCCGGCCGTCACCGTGGTGGAGCGCGACTATCCGAACCTCTACAAGCGCTTCACCTCGCTCGGTCCGCTGATGAGCAAGCTCGGCAACGGCGGAAAGGGCATGAGCTGGAATACCGACCATGAGGTCGACCTGCTCAAGAAGCTCAACGGCACCGTCACTGAAGAGGGGGCGACCAAGGGCCTGGCCCGCATCGACAGCGCCATCGACGCCTGCGAGGTGATCCTGAGCCTCGCGCCGGAGACCAATGGCGAGGTCGCCGTCAAGGCCTGGGCATCGCTGGAGGGATTCACCGGACGAAATCACACCCATCTTGCTATTCCAAAGGAAGACGAAAAGATCCGTTTCCGCGACGTGGTGGCGCAGCCGCGCAAGATCATCTCCTCGCCGATCTGGTCGGGACTGGAGTCGGAGAAGGTCTGTTACAATGCGGGCTATACCAACGTCCACGAATTGATTCCCTGGCGTACGCTGACAGGCCGTCAGCAACTGTATCAGGATCATCTCTGGATGCGCGCCTTCGGCGAAGGCTTCTGCGTCTATCGGCCGCCGATCGATACCAAGACCGTGAAGCCGGTGATCGACCGCAAGCCGAACGGCAATGCGTCTGTGGTGCTGAATTTCATCACGCCGCACCAGAAATGGGGCATCCATTCGACCTACACGGACAACCTGTTGATGCTGACACTGTCGCGCGGCGGGCCGTGCGTCTGGATCAGTGAGATCGATGCCAAGGGTGCCGGAATCGTGGACAACGACTGGGTCGAAGCTTTTAACACCAACGGCGCGCTGGTCGCGCGTGCGGTAGTCTCGCAGCGCGTGAAGCAGGGGATGTGCATGATGTATCATGCACAGGAGAAGATCGTGAACGTGCCGGGCTCCGAACAAACCGGGCAGCGCGGCGGTATCCATAACTCCGTCACGCGGGTCGTTCTCAAGCCCACACACATGATTGGCGGCTACGCGCAGCAATCCTACGGCTTCAACTATTACGGCACGGTTGGTTCCAACCGCGACGAATACGTCATCATTCGCAAGATGTCGAAAGTCGATTGGCTCGACCGCCCGGCAGACGCGACCAGCCTGGAGGCCGCAGAATGAAGATCCGTGCTCAAATTGCGATGGTGCTGAATCTCGACAAATGCATCGGGTGCCACACCTGCAGCGTGACCTGCAAGAACGTCTGGACCAGCCGCGAAGGCATGGAATATGCGTGGTTCAACAACGTCGAGACCAAACCCGGCATCGGTTATCCCAAGGACTGGGAGAACCAGGCACGCTGGAAAGGCGGCTGGACCCGCAAGCGCAATGGCGCGATCCAGCCGCGTATCGGCGGCAAATGGCGCGTGCTGGCGAATATTTTCGCCAACCCGGACCTGCCGGAAATCGACGACTACTATGAGCCGTTCACCTTCGACTACGAGCATCTGCAGAAGGCGCCTGAAATGCAGGCGATGCCTACCGCACGTCCGCGTTCGCTGATCTCAGGGGAGCGCATGGAGAAGATCGAGTGGGGGCCGAATTGGGAGGAAATTCTCGGCGGCGAATTCGCCAAACGGTCCATGGACGCCAACTTCGAGGGCGTCCAGAAGGAGATTTACGGCCAGTTCGAAAACACCTTCATGATGTACCTGCCGCGTCTGTGCGAGCATTGCCTCAATCCGGCGTGCGTCGCAGCGTGCCCGTCGGGCGCGATCTACAAGCGCGAGGAGGACGGCATCGTTCTGATCGACCAGGACAAGTGCCGCGGCTGGCGGATGTGCGTCTCCGGCTGTCCCTACAAGAAGATCTATTATAACTGGTCGTCTGGAAAATCCGAAAAATGCATCTTCTGCTACCCGCGCATCGAGGCGGGCCAGCCGACGGTGTGTTCGGAAACCTGCGTCGGACGTATCCGCTACCTCGGCGTTGTTCTCTACGATGCCGACCGGATCGCCGAAGCGGCGAGCAAGCCCGATGAGCGGGATCTCTATCAGGCCCAGCTCGACGTCTTCCTGAATCCCAATGATCCCGCCGTGATCGCCGAGGCGGAGAAGCAGGGCATTCCGCATGCCTGGCTCGAAGCCGCCAAGATCTCGCCGATCTGGAAGATGGCGATGGAGTGGAAGGTCGCGTTCCCGCTGCATCCGGAATATCGCACCTTGCCGATGGTCTGGTACGTCCCTCCGCTCTCGCCGATCACCTCGGCAGCGTCCGCGGGCAAGATTGGACTCGACGGTGAAATGCCCGACGTCAAGTCGCTGCGTATTCCGATGAAATATCTCGCCAACCTGCTGACGGCAGGCGACGAGAAGCCGGTGACGCTGGCGCTCGAGCGCATGCTCGCAATGCGCGCTTACATGCGGGCCAAGACCATCGACGGCGTCGTCGACGAGGCGATTGCCCGTCGCGTCGGGCTCAAGCCTGAGCAGATCGACGAAATGTACCAGATCATGGCGATTGCGAACTACGAAGATCGCTTCGTGATCCCGACCGCCCACCGCGAGCTCGGCGCCGATGCCTACGATATGCGCGGCTCCTGTGGCTTTACGTTTGGCAATGGTTGCTCGGGCGGTGAAAGCGAGACGAACCTGTTCGGCTCGCCGCGCAAGGCGAAGAACCCGATGGAGGTCGTGTGATGAAGACATTCAAGGTGTTGTCGGCATTGCTGAGCTATCCGACCGAGGCGTTGATCGCCGCGGCACCGCAGCTTGGGACCGTCCTGGATGCCGAGAGACTGCTCCCGCCGGAGCCGCGCCATGCGTTGCAAACGCTGATCGAGGAGATCGCCGCTGGCGAAATCTACGATCTGCAGGAGCGTTACGGCCTGCTGTTCGACCGGAGCAAGACGCTCGCGCTGCATCTGTTCGAACACGTTCACGGCGAAAGCCGCGACCGTGGCCAGGCCATGGTGGATCTGAAAGCCATGTACGAGGCCGCCGGCCTCGTGATCGCCGCGAATGAATTGCCGGACTATGTGCCGCTGTTCCTCGAATTCCTGTCGACCCAACCGCTGGCCAACGCCCGCGAACTGCTGGGGCAGACCGCGCACATTCTCGCCGCACTGGCCGGGCGCCTGGGCCGGCGGCAGTCGAGCTACAAGGCCATCTTCGATGCGTTGGTTGCGATCTCGGCGGAGGCTCCGCATCGCGAGATCGTGGACGAGTTGCTGAAAGGCATCGATCCCGATCCCATGGATTTCGCCGCGCTCGATGCGGCGTGGGAAGAGGAGGAAGTGCGATTCGGCCCGGGAACCCAGGGACAGGACGCCTGTGGTCATGAAGGCCTGATCGCGAAACTCCGTCATGCCAAGCGCGCGGTCAATCCCGCGCCGTCACCCCAGCAGTAGGGAGCGAAGCGATGCAAACGCTCAATTCGATTGTGTTCGGCTGGTATCCTTACCTGTGTTTGACGGTCTTCCTGTTCGGCAGCCTGTTCCGCTTCGATCGCGAACAGTACACGTGGCGAACCGGATCGAGCCAGCTGCTGCGGCGGCGACAACTGATGTGGGGCTCAAACCTGTTCCACGTCGGCATCCTCGTGATTTTCGTCGGCCATTTCGTCGGCTTGCTGACGCCGATCTGGGTGTTCGATATGCTCGGCGTGTCGCACGGCTTCAAGCAGATGCTGGCGATCGTGGCCGGCGGCGTCGCCGGGGCGATGTGCCTGGTCGGAATTGCGCTGCTGACCCATCGGCGGCTATTCGATCCCCGTATCCGCGCCAATTCGTCATTCGGCGATACCGCGATCCTGCTGCTGCTGTTTGCCCAGCTGCTGCTTGGGCTCGCGACCATCCCGGTGTCGCTCGGTCATCTCGACGGCCACGAAATGGTGAAGTTCATGGCTTGGGCCCAGGGCGTCCTGACGTTGCAGCCCGGCGTGGCCGCCAACGTTCTGGACGTCCATCCGATCTTCAAGGCCCATCTGCTGCTCGGCATGACCATCTTCCTGCTGTTTCCGTTCACCCGGCTGGTTCACGTCTGGAGCGCGCCGGTGTGGTATCTCGGCCGACGCGGTTATCAGGTCGTGCGCAGCCGAAACGGCAGCGCTCGCGGGATCCGCCCCATTCAGCCAGCGGAGTAGGTCATGGATTGCTCAGTCACGAATATGCTGCCGAAGCCGAAGTCCGTCAGCGTCAATGGCATGTTGATTCCGCGTGAGGTCATTGCCCGCGAAGTACAGAACCATCCGGCAGAGAAGCCGATCATGGCCTGGCAGGCGGCGGCCCGCGCGCTGGTCGTGCGCGAATTGCTGCTGCAGGAATCGATCCGGCTCGGCATCGACGCCGAGCCGTTGCGCGATCCGGAAGGCCGCTCCGAAACCTCGGAGGAGGCGGCGATGCGCGTGTTGATCGAGCGTGAGGTGGTGACGCCGGAGCCCAACGAGGCTGCCTGCATGCGCTTCTACGAGCAGAACCGGCAGCGTTTTCGCTCCGGCGACCTTTATGAAGCCGCGCATATTCTCATTGCAGCTCTCCATGGCGACCTTCCCGCCCGGACCAAGGCCCGAGAGACCGCCGATGCCATCCTGTCCGCGGTCAGGACTGATCCGAAACTGTTCGCTGAATTTGCCCGCAGCCATTCCGACTGCAAGACATCGGCGCAGGAGGGCGGTCGTCTCGGCCAACTGACGCGCGGCCAGACCGTGGCCGAATTCGAGCTGGCGCTGCAGCGGATGCGCCCCGCCGAGTTCGCCATCGCCGAGACCCGATACGGCTTTCATGTCATCCGTCTCGATCACTATGCACCAGGCAGCCTGCTGCCGTTTGAGCTCGTGCGTGAACGGATCGCCGACTACCTCGCGACCAGCGTGCAGCATCGTGCGCTGGCGCAATATGTTGCGGTGCTGGCCGGTCGCGCTGAAATCACAGGTGTCACCCTCGACGCGGCCAGTTCGCCGCTATTGCAGTAGGACCGGCGTCATGCAACTCGGCAAGATCATCAGCAGTTTTAGCGAGGAAGCTCCCGCCAGCGAGGCCCTGCTCGCCTGCAATGATATTGTGCTGTTCGCCCGCGTAGGTGAGGCCGCGCAGCGCTATGACGAGACGGTCGGCGAGTACGCCGCGGGCGCGGTGCGGCGGTTTGCGAGCCTGGCGGTGAGCGAAGACTGGCTCGGGCTGATGAACGTGATCGAGCGCGCGGACGATCCCGGAATCGGGTGTTTGACCTATATGGTCGACTGGTCGCTCAGGAAGGATGAATCGCCTGCAGCGCCGTCCCATGCGGGTTGCACGTGTGGAGGCGAGGGAGGCTGCTCGTGACAACGGGGCGCAACCGGAAGAACATTCCAACGGAGGAGCAGGGTCTCACCCGCGTCGGTATTCTCGTGATCTCGGATCGCGCCAGCAGCGGCGAATACGAAGACAAGAGCGGTAAGGCCATCAGCGACTTCTTGAACAGGACCGTGCGATCGAACTGGATTGCGATCGTCAAGATCGTCCCGGACGGGGTGGACAGCGTGGCCACGGCGCTTGTCGAAATGTCCGACTGCGAAGATTGCGACCTCGTCTTGACCACGGGCGGCACGGGGCCATCGCCGCGGGATCTGACGCCGGAAGGCACGCGCATGGTTATCACGCGCGAACTGGCCGGATTTGGCGAATTGATGCGCCGGGTGAGCCTCGAGCAGGTTCCGACCGCGATTCTCTCGCGGCAAACGGCTGGCACACGCGGACATTGTCTGATCGTCAATTTGCCGGGGCGGCCCTCGGCCATCGACATCTGCCTGAACGCCGTGTTCCCCGCGATTCCCTACTGTCTCGACCTGATCGGTGCCCGTCCAATTGAGGTAAACCCAGATGTATGCAACGCATTCCGCCCTGGCGCATGAACTCCCGCCCGCGCGCGACCAGACGGTCGCAGCGGTCGTGTACGCAAACGAAGCCTATCCCGATGCGATGTTCAAGGCGCTCGTCGATCGATGCCGGAAGGCTGGCTTGTCGCTGGCCGGCGTCCTGCAGCATCCGGCTCCGGAGGGTGCCGACCGGCGCTGCGACGTGCTGCTGGAAGATCTCACCTCTGGTCGTCGCACTGCGTTGTTCGAAGACCGCGGTGTGGGCGCGCGCGGATGCCGACTTGATGAATCGGCATTGGCGGAAGCGACGGCGACAGTGGAGGGAAGTCTGGAGTTCCGGCCGAACCTTCTTGTCCTGAGCAAGTTCGGCAAGGTTGAATGCGAGGGCGGCGGGTTGAGGGATCTGATTGCGAGCGCGATCGATCGCGGAATCCCAGTGGTTATCGGGGTGCCGCAACGCAACCTCGACGCCTGGCGAACATTTGCCGGCGAGTTCGCCGTCGAGCTGGGCGATGATGTCCGGGAGATCGAACAGTGGCTGGATGGGTTGCAATAGGGGAAATGCGATACCCATCGGAATGCGAAACATGTCTACGTGAGCGCACCGACTGGTGTAGCGCGTTCCTGGCTCAGCCATTGAGAACGAGCCGCTGCGATTCGAAGAAGGCCTGGAAATCTCATCGAGTCGTCAATGCAGGTGAAAGGATTGTAAGCAACGGAGAAGTATCGGACGGGGTGTTGGTCATTGCCAGGGGCTGGGGATACCGATTCTTGTCCCTGCCAGATGGCCGAAGGCAGATCATCAATTTTCTGCTTCCAGGCGACCTGTTGTCCGTGACCTCGCTTTTTGAAAAGAGATTCAATTGTTCGGCGGATGCGCTAACGGAAGTTCACATAGTCGAACTTGGACGCGAGGAAATCCGAAGCCGAATCGCCGGGAGCGCGAAACTTCAGGAAAAATGGCAGGAAGCGATTGCGTGCCAGATCGCAAGCGCCGAAGAGCTGTTGTTCGTGATCGGCCGCGGTACATCCGAAGAGCGCGTCGCCAATATGATCCTGCATCTTGTGCGAAGAATAACGGAACGAATGTCGGTACGAGAGGGGCGCTATCGCCTTCCTGTCAATTTGCCGCATATGGCGGATACCGTTGGACTTACCCCCGAGCATGTTTGCCGGATGCTTACGCGTTTTCGTAAACGTGGCATATTTGGCTTGTCAAAAGGATGTTTGGAGGTCTTTGATTTCGCCGCGTTGGAGCGCGCCGGTCATTTGAATACGATGCCAATGCTGGCATCATCCAGTTGACGTAAGCCGTCATGCTGCGAGCACTAATCCGGGTTTCATTTCAATCCTGGATCGTCCCCGCGTAAGATCGCGCATCGGCTGGGTGCGATGGAGCAGCAGACTGCAAAGGTCGCGACCATCGCGCTGCCGAGCTCGCCAGGATAGATCGAAAACGGCATGCACCAGCCGGCCGATGCAGACCGCAAATCCAGAAAACAGTTGAGGATCGTCGAAGCCTTGAGTCCGGACACGGTCATGATGAATCCGATCTGAACAGCGCGCCGTGCCCTTTGCGAATTTCCCCGCGGGGCACAACAGAGCTGAGAACGGTGAGGGAACGGTTTGTGATCCGTTTCTTCGGTCTCCTTCGACGTGTCCCAGGGCACAAAGAGTAAGGGCACAAATGATAGAAAACGCGAGAAGGGTCTCAGAGCCGAAGTGACGACGGACTACCTGAGGCGCACTGACGCGGCGATACGTTATACCCCAAGCCAAATCACGATACATTGCTTAGAACTCGGCACGCGCTCCGGAAGCAGGTGTTCGCCACGAATGTCGAAGGCGGCGTCTCGCTCTTTACCGAACCTAACGGCCAGGATTTCCGGACTGTGCTTGTCCGATAGATAGCTCCTCCGGCTGTTCTAAAACCCGATCCGCGGCGGCAGCTATCCGGAAGACGAGGCCCGGCCTTTCGCGTGGACAAATTTTCCAAACCGCCGAAGCCGTTGGCCGAGGAAGTGGCGAACTTTGTCACCTCACTTGATCAGGTCCTGTAGTTCAAACTCCTCAATCATCTTCGGCGTGCTCCACGCGCCGTTGTCGAACTTCGGTCGGGCGGCGCGGCAGTCGACGTCGGTCCTGACCTGTCGGGGGGAGCGCATGCGCGGTCGTTCTTGGCCGCCATCTGCTCAATTCCATCGTTCTGAACAGCGACATCCGCAGTGAACGTTTGTTCTCCTGATACCAACAAGAATCCCAACAAATCGGACGGCTGGATCGGACGAGAACAAGCAGTGACGAACAGAAAGTTACTCCGAAATCCCCATTTTCAAGGGCTTGCGGACACTGCGCGGACGGTTGCGGACGCTTTGGAACGGACTTGAACACCCTAGTTGGTGCCCCTGTCCGGCAACACACTGAACAAAGCGCTGCGAACATGGCTTCGATCTTGGCTCTGGCGGAGACCACTGCGCATTGAAGACCCTAACCAAAACGGCTCAGTCTGGGGGCCTCCAGATAGTCCCTATGCGCTTGCATATTAAAGGTAATATGCGGCCGAAAATTAACAGTACAGTAATACCGGGCATGCTATCAGTCGGCCGACAGAAAAGGCATCGGAATGGAGCGATAGTTCTCATCTCCTCGATAACAGGCGGGCATGGCGAATTCCGACATCGCAAAACTTTCACACGACTAACGGTGGGAACGTTTGCCGCCTTTCGACTTCCGCAACCTTTCAACAAGCACGCCCGGGCGCCTCGCGTCAGGACACTCAGCACGTTCGCGGGGAGCTCTTCGCGGAGCCGGAGTATATTGAATGGATAGTCAGCCGCAACCATCGCATTCCATGCGCCTTCCAGAGGATTGCAGCATTGGCGCCATCCGTAACGTCTATGATGCGATCTGCGACGCGATGCTACGGAGCGACAGCGTAGAGATCGATTGTTCCGGCGTCGGCAAAGCTGACGTGACGTCGATCCAGCTTCTGGTTTCGACGATCAAGACTGCCCAGCAACAGGGCCGGCAGGTCAACCTCACAGAAACATCGCGCGCGCTCGCGCAGACGCTGCAGCGCGCGGGATTGTCCAGCGACAACTTGCTGAATCACCCATCCTCCGAAATGGACCGTACAAAGTAATGGCCAATATTCTCACGGTTGATGACTCTCCCAGTATTCGCCAGATGATCAAAGTGGTGCTCACGCCGGCCGGTCATAACGTGATCGAGGCCGGCGACGGCGCACAAGGGCTGGAAAAGGCCAAGGCCAGCCGCCCCGATCTTGTCATTACGGATCTCAACATGCCCGTCATGAACGGTCTCGAACTGATACGGGCGTTGCGCGCGATGCCGGCCCTGCTCGGCCTGCCGATCGTGTTTCTGACGACCGAGTCCAACGACGCCGTCAAGCTGGAAGCGAAGCAGGCCGGCGCCACCGGCTGGATCACAAAGCCGTTCAAGCAGGAACAGCTTCTTGCGGTTGTCAGCAAGCTGGTGCGGTCATGACGGCCATAGATCCCGCTGACATCTTCCGGCAGGAGGCCGCCGATCTATTCGAGGCGCTCGAGGAAGCGCTGCTGGATCTCGGCCAGCGCCCCGATGACCGCGATCTCATCGATACGGCATTTCGCGCCCTGCATACAATCAAGGGGTCGGGCGCCATGTTCGGCTTCGATGAAGTCGCTTCGTTTACCCACGAGTTTGAAACAGCCTTCGATCTCGTTCGCAAGGGCGAGATCAAGCCGAACGAAGATCTGATCACAGTGGCCCTCGCGGCCAAGGATTACATCCGCGCATTGATCGAGCAGCCGGACACCACCGACAAGATCATCGGCGATGCGATCCTCGACCAGCTTCGCCGCTTTATCGGACCGGGCGACAAGGCAGCTTTGCCGGCCACGGGTTCCGGCGCTCCCGCGGCAGTGGCCGGTCGTTCGGGCTGGCAGCTCCGGCTGGCGTTCGACGGCCAGGTTCTCCGCAACGGTTCGAATCCGCTCGACTACCTCGACGACCTTCGCAAGCTTGGCGCCTGCCTCGTCACCGCGTTGACGGACGACGTGCCCCTGCTCGACGAGCTGGAGCCCGAATACTGCTTCCTGAAATGGGACGTCACGCTGCATAGCGACTGCGACAGGGCTGCCATCGACGACGTCTTCATGTTCGTCCAGGACGAAATGAAGCTCGAATGCCTACCTATCATGGCCGCAGACGTTTCAACGCTCGTCCCCTCACAGACGGCAGGAACCGCCGGATATTCGTTGCTGCTCGATACGGCAAACGATGCCAGCCAGAGCGTGCCACAATTTGACCGACTGCGCGAAGAGCCGAAGAAGTCGGACGACAAAGGGATATCCACCGTTCGCGTCCAGGCGGAGCGGCTCGATGAACTGATGGATCGCGTTGGCGAACTCGTGATCGCACAGGCAAGGCTGGGCCAGCTGGCCGCCGCCAGTGACGACGTCTCCATCAAGGCCATTGCCGAGGAAATCGAGCGGTTGGCTGCAAGTCTGCGCGACACCACGATGGGCGCGAGGATGGTGCCGATCGGTTCGTTGTTCGGGCGCTTCCGCCGCTTGATCCACGACCTTTCGCGAGACCTTGGCAAGCCGGTCGAGTTGATCACTTCAGGTGAGGATACCGAACTCGACAAGACGATGATCGAGCGTCTCGCCGACCCGCTGGTTCATCTCATTCGCAACGCCATCGACCATGGCATCGAGGATCAGGCAAATCGCGCCGCGGCAGGTAAGACTGAAATCGGCCGTATCGAAATCGCGGCCGGTCACGCCGGCGCGCAAGTCCTCGTGACGGTCCGCGACAATGGCGCGGGCCTGAATACGGCCCGGATCCGCGCCAAGGCGGAGGAGCAGGGGTTGCTCGCGCCAGGAGCGACGGCGTCGGATCAGGAAATCCATCAATTCCTGTTTCACCCCGGCTTCTCGACCGCGCAGACCGTCTCGGCCCTGTCGGGTCGCGGGGTCGGCATGGACGTGGTCAAGCGGACCATCGAATCGCTGCGCGGATCGATCGACATCTCGACGGCGCCGGGTCAGGGCACCACGGTGACGCTGCGGCTGCCGCTCACGTTGGCCATCATCGAAGGCTTGCTGATCCGGGTCGGCGAGGGACGCTACATCGTCCCGCTGTCGGCCGTCGAAGAATGCGCAGAGCTTTCCACCGCCGACGAGCGCTCGCGTGGCCGGGACTTCCTCAACATGCGCGGCGACCTGGTGCCGTTCCTGCGGCTACGCGGCCTGTTCGATGTCGCCGGCCAGCCCGACCGCTTTCAGAAGATCATCATCGCTTCGGCCGGCGAGACCCGGGTCGGCCTGATTGTCGATCAGATCATCGGCAGCCACCAGTCGGTCATCAAGTCGCTGTCCAAGCTTCATTCCGAGGTGACGATGTTTTCCGGCGCCACCATTCTTGGCGACGGCAGCGCAGCCCTGATTCTCGACGTTGCCCAGCTGATCGCGATCGGTCAGGGGCGGTCTGAAAGCCAAACTGTCAACGAGGCCGCGTGATGGACCAGATCTTGAAAGAACGCGGGTCCGAAGCCAGCGCTGCCGCCGTGATGCAGGTCGTGATGCTGGGGATCGGCGACGAGGTCTTTGCTCTCAACACCGAACTGGTTAGGGAAATCATCGATCCGGTACCGGCCACCCGGGTCGCCGGCGCGCCGGCGTTCCTGCCGTGCGTCGTCAATGTGAGAGGCAACGTGATTCCGCTCGCCGATTTGCGCGTCCGCTTCGGAATGCCGAAGACCGACGATGCGGCAGATACCCGCATCGTGGTGCTCGAGATCGAGATCGACGGCGATCCGGTGCTGGTCGGCGTGGTCGCCGACAAGGTCTACGAGGTCACGCAGATTTCGCAGGCCGATGTGCAGCATACGCCGCGCGTCGGGATGCACTGGAACCCCGAATTCATCCACTTCATCGCCAGGTGGCGCGACGAATTCGTCATCGTACCGAATATGGAACGCATACTGAGTTGAGACCGGCCGTGAATAGCGACCAAGGGGGCTGACAATGAGATTTACCGTAAAAGCGAAGCTGGCCAGTGCGTTCGGCGCTGTCATCGTCCTGTCGATGATCACCGGCGTGATCGCCTACACCAAACTGTCGACGCTGGATGCTTCGCAGCAACGTCTGGTGGCACAGGCGGAGCGGATCAAGAAGGCGGCAAGTCTGATGAACAACATCCAGGCGCAAATCCGCTCGGAAAGCCGCGTCATCCTCGCAAAATCCGAGCAGGACGCCCAGGAAAACCATCGCGCGATGATGGAACGCCGCGATACCAGTCTGAAGCTCAAGGATGAGCTGTTCAGCATGGCATCCGAGACCGGCAAGCGCATCATCGAGCAGGGCGGGCTGAAGCTGCAGCGGCTGAACGAATTGCAGGAGCAGGCCGGCAAGCTGGCCCTTCTCCGATCCAATCACCGTGCCGCCGAACTCTGGGAATCCGAGGGGCTCGCTGCCTTGCGGGCATTCAATGCCAGCGTGGACGCAGCAGCGGCGGAGATCGACGCCGCGCCGCCGACCATGGATGGTTTGCGCGTCAAGGTGGCGCTGCAGACCGCCAAATACGAAGCCGCGCGGCTGGCGCGATCGACAACCACCTCATTCGCAGCGTTGTCGATCGAGCAGTTGGAGAGCGGCTACAAGGCGGCCACGGCGCTGCTCGATGGTTTCAAGGCTTCCGTCAGCCATGCGATACCCGCGGTTGGAGCGATTGGCCTTCCGATCGCCAACCTCAAGGCGGAGCAGGAGAAGTTCGCCAACGTCATGAATAGAATCCTGACGACGGCGCGGGACGGCGGCGACGTCAAGGCTCTGACCATCGTCAACGGCGAGGGCCGCAAGGCCTTCACCGAAGCGCAAGCCAGCTTCGAGGACTATATCAAACTCACCGAACGACAGATGGCCGAACTGGCAGCGGCGGGATCCGAAGAGGCTGGCTTCGCCAAAACGCTGCTGATCAGCATCATCGTCGCCTCGTTGGTCATCGCGATCGCCTCGGCAACCTGGATTGCCGTCAACATCAGCCGCGGTCTCAGCCGTGCTGTCGGGCTCGCTGGCGCGGTGTCCATCGGCGATCTCGGCCAGAAGATCGAGGTGTCAAGCAACGACGAGATCGGCGATCTGGTCAAGGCGCTGAACGTCATGACTGAAAATCTCAATGAGACCGCGAAGATAGCCGATGCGATCGCCGGCGGCGATCTCACGGTCGAGGCCCGGCGGTTGTCGGACAAGGACACGCTCGGAATTTCGCTGGAGCGGATGCTGGAGAAGCTTCGCGTCATCGTGTCCGACGCGGTGACGGCGGCGCAGAACGTGTCGGCGGGGAGCCAGGAACTGTCGGCGAGCGCCGAGCAGCTGTCGCAGGGTGCTTCCGAGCAAGCCTCGGCCGCCGAGGAGGCCTCCGCCTCGATGGAGGAGATGGCGGCGAATGTGAAGCAGAACGCCGAGAATGCCGGCCAGACCGAGAAGATCGCCCGGCAGTCGGCCAAGGATGCCGAATCCAGCGGCGCCGCGGTGGGCCGTGCCGTCGAGGCGATGCAGACCATCGCCAGCAAGATCACCATCGTGCAGGAGATCGCCCGCCAAACCGACCTGCTGGCGCTCAATGCAGCGGTGGAAGCGGCGCGGGCCGGCGAACACGGCAAGGGCTTTGCCGTGGTCGCCTCCGAAGTCCGCAAGCTCGCCGAGCGCAGCCAGACCGCGGCGGCCGAGATCGGCACGCTGTCGGCGGAGACCGTCAAGGCGGCGCAGGAAGCCGGCGCGATGCTGTCCAGGCTGGTGCCCGATATCAAGAAGACCGCCGAACTGGTCGAGGAGATTTCCGCCGCCTGCCGCGAGCAGGATGTCGGCTCGTCGCAGATCAACCAGGCGATCCAGCAGCTCGACAAGGTCGGCCAGCAG
>LNAP01000830.1_pt1 | contig 34327 bp, 34 predicted proteins | sample 602601 | NCBI WGS metagenome assembly LNAP01 (sample SAMN02440304, study PRJNA202911) | soil metagenome | biome: Subtropical and temperate rainforests or woodlands; isolation source: soil samples (1 kg each in a 20% v/v slurry with milli Q water) were... ...
AAAGGCATTCCATTTGGTGAACTGCGGCCCCTCGAAGACGGCTTGCAGATCCTTGAGATTGGGCAGGTCGGCAAAGCTGTCGATGCCGAAGAACTGCGGTCCGGCCGAAGCGATGAAGGGCGTGTGGGACATGGCCGAAATGGCGGCGACCGATTGCAACAACTTCATGTCCTGCGGGCCCGGGTTGAACTCGTAGTTACCGATGATGGAGCCGAACGGCTGGCCACCGAACTGGCCGAACTCCGCGGTGTACACCGCCTTGTACAGACCCGAACGGGTGATCTCCGGCGCATCCTCGAAATCTTCGAGCAGCTTCTCTTTGGAAACGCTGAGGATTTCCAGCTTGTTGTTTTCGCGAAAATCGGTGCGGTCGACCAGAAACTTCAGCGAGCGCCAGGACGACTCCAGCTTCTGAAACTGCTGGTGGTGAATGATCGCATCGACCTGCCGACACAGCTTGGCATCCAGCGTGGCGATCATGTCGTCGATCAACCCGGCGCTGACCTTCTCGGACTGCCGGGCCGGCTCGAGCAGCTCGGTGACAAAAGCTTCGAGGCCCTGGCGGGTGACGGCATATGCCTCGTCACCCGGCTTGACGCGAGTCGCTTCCACCAACTGATCCAACAGGGAAACCGACTCGACCGCCTGGCCGGTCGTGTTCGCTGCCTGACTCTTTTCTTCACTCATGAGTTATTCCTTGTCCTTTACGCCGAGTTCCGAGAGCAAGCGCTCGCGGGCGCCGTCATCGTTCATCAGGGCCTGAAGCTGCTTGCGAAATTCCGGCAAATTGCCCATCGGCCCCTTCAAAGCCTTGAGCGAATCACGCAGGGCGATCAGTTGCTGCAACTCGGGAACCTGGGCCACGATGGCATCCGGCTCAAAATCGCGAATGGACTGGAAGGTCAGCGATACCGGGATCTGTTCGTCCACCGGCGCGTTTTCCGCCAGACGATTGGGCACCGCCAACTGCAGGCTCAGGTTCTGGCCTTTGAGCACATCGGTGAAGTTGTCTTTGTCGACGCGGATCGGTTTAAGGTCTTCAACCGGCGTATCGTCTTCACGCAAGGTGAAATCGCCGATCACCAGTTGCTTGAGCGGCAGCTCGACCTGTTCCTGGGCGCCTCCGGTGTCAGAGCTGTAAACTATATTGACGCGCTCTTTAGGCGCGACCGAACCTTCACTAGCCATTAAATCTCACTCCTGTTTAGCGGACTCGCTCAACGCAGCCGTTAGAAAACTCATGGCATGCATATGCACACGCCTGCCAGGTATTACCTGTTGCCCATTCAACTTGCCTGCGGGCTCGCCAACCGCCAGAAAGCCGGCAAATCCATTGCAGCCAACCGTTGCCCCCACAACGCTCTCGAGCCGTTGTCGTCATGTACCAGTGCCAACTCCAACAACGGCCGGACCAGATCCGGCTCCCAACGATCCAGGCCCTGCTCCGTCGCTTCCTGGAGCAATACATCCAAGGCAACAAGCAACTGCGCGCGAGGGTCGAAGCGCTGTAGCAAATGGCATTGGGCAGCGCGCAGGCGAAAGCGCTCGCGGCCGCTGCCGGCCTCTCCCACGGCGACCTGCAAGCGCGCCAATGCTTCGTTCAAACGTCCTTCAGCGGCATCACGTCCGACCTCGTCGATCAGCTTCTGCCGTCCATCCGTGGCGTCGCTGCTCACCGCCGGTGCCAATCCTTCGAGCCAACTGCGGGTTGCGCCATCGGCGAAGGGTTGGCCGTCGGCGAATGTCAGTTCAACCAGCGACGGCAGGCGCGCCAGAAAATGACGTGTTTCCAGCGCCAGACTGGCGATACCGGCCATCGCCTCCGAACCTAGGCGTGAGAGCGCGGCATGACTGGCCCGATTGAGGTCCAGCCAAAAGGGATAGCTCGCCAACCGCCCCTCGCAAAAACGCACGATGTCCAGCGGCTCACCAACGCTCTGCAAGCGACTGAAACTTTCAAGTTCCGCATCCGAGGGCGGCGGTACTCGCGTCGTGCAGCCTTGCGCCGGAGGTGCCTGCTCCAGGGTCGTCCAAGCCAATTGGCGATTGAGGCGAAACAGCAAAGGCAAGGTCGCTCGAGACTCCAGACAGAACCCCAGCAGCGGCGCCAGCGAGGCAAATATGGTATTGACCGCGTTCTCGATGGTCTCATCGCTCTCAAGCCGACCCAATGGCTGAACCGGAGCAACAACAAGGGGCGGCGCAGGTGCCGAAGACGCGCTCGGCGACGGGATCGCCGTAACCGCATCGACTGCCGGTAGAACCACCTCCGATGCAGCGGATATCGGCTCGACACTGGTTTGCACGGGGAGCTGCGATAAACGACGACGCAAGGCAAAAAAGCTCGGGCCGTCGGCGTCCCGATCCCGCCAATGGCTATCGATGGCGTCCCAGTCTTCAAGCAAGTCCGCCAATTGTTCTCCAGGCACCGGATCGAAGCTGCCTTCAAGCTTTATTGCGAGCCACTCGAGCATCCACTCGGCCTGGTTGCGCCGGGCACGCAATCGAGCCGGCGGCGGGGTCAAGGTCTCCCAATACAACTCAAGCATTTCGCGCAATATATGCACACCGTTCGCCAGGCCGGAAACGCCTTGCACTGTGGTCCAGGCACATAACAACCAGACCGCGGCATTGAAGTCCTTGCCCTCTTCGCGAAGTACTTTTACGCAAGCATCGGCGACTTTCTGCCAATCCACCCCGGACTCGGCGTGGATATTGTTCAATTTATCCACTTCGATTTGCGCGAGCGAAAAAGCCGCCCCTTCCCGAGGGTTGGCGCCGGCCTGGTGAGTCAAACTGATCGCAATCGCGCCTACTTCCCGGTCCAGGCAGCTCATCCGTTACTCCTGATACTTCAATAGGTTCAAAGACGACGCTCAGTTAGCCGCTGGACAAGCCTCTTTCAGCCAAGACGTCGGCGCTATCAGGTGAACACCTGAAGTACTCGCCTGAAGTGCGCTTTCAGATCAGTGCTCCGAAAAAAGACAAGGCGAATACCGTCGGGGCTTTATTTGAGAAACAAGCGCACACTTTCAAAGCGTGGAAACACATTGCCGCTGTAAAATTCGAATTCGCGACAATCTATCAAGCGCCTTGCTGATGGCTTGACCCTGCGTTGCAACTTTTCAATTATTTTCAGGCCCCATGCCCCTGGCTTGCCGACGCCTGGAAGTGCGCAGGTTGGATACCGAGAAGGATTGTCATTACTTTCATGGAGAAAGCGGCTATAAGGAGATCAACAGAGAGTTCTGAATGGCTGCCGGTAAGGGGCATGGACGTACATCGGAAAGAGGCCATGCCTGTTCAAGGGTCGATAAAATAGGCTTTGCGGGCTGTAGTAAATTCATGAGCAAACGAGCTTCAGTCATATGCGCCCCTAAACACCTCGGCTCCAGGCACGCCCATGATCACTTTGAGGTCAGCGCCGAGCCTGTTGCCAACCAGTTGCTGGCATGGCGGGATCGGGTCGGACACGTCATCGACGTCCTACCGACATCCCACGCAGCCACCACGCACTTCAACGCGAGCATTGACCGCTACAAATTGGGTGATCGAGTCTTTACCGACTGCTCAAGCGACGCCCTGCTGCTGGACCGTTCGATCGCCCGCATCTCTACCGACAAGGTCCGGCACTATGTGTTCCAGGTCTTCACCCAAGGTGCAATGGAGTCCATTCGAGGCGGGCCACAAGACAGTGAGATATCCGCCATGGCGAGCATCGTTGCCATGGACATGAACCAGCCGATCAGAATGAGCCGGGGACGTTGCCGCGTATTGACCTTCTTTGTCTCGCGCCCTGTCGTAGAGGCCGCGCTGCCCCATGCCGAGTCGATCCATGGGCGTGTCTTCGAGAATACGACACCTATGACTCAGTTGATGATCGACCATGTCGCGGCGTTTTCAAGAAAGCTGCCGGGTATGACCAGCGCCGAGGCTGCGGCGACATTCGATACCGCCGTTCAACTCATGCTTGCGGCGTTCTCGAAACAGGCCAAGCTGGGCGGGCACGCGCGGGCGGCCGCGCGCAGCGCAATGTTCGATAAAGCCAGGCGTTATGTACAAAACAACCTGTATCAACCCTGGTTGACGCCAGAGTACGTGCTGATGGCCATGCAGCTGCCGCGCGCCACGCTCTACCGTCTGTTCCAGCATGAGGGTGGATTGGGCCGCTATATTCTCAACTGCCGACTGCGCGAAGCCGCAGACGAACTGGTGCGCTATCCGGACCGGCAGGTGATTGAAATCGCCTACAGCCTGGGGTTTAACAGCGCATCGGCTTTTACCCGCGCGTTTCGTCGCCGCTATGACCTGGCTCCGCAGGACCATCGCCTGAAAGCGACACAGCGAATAGGCAAAGCCATTGCGGGTAACCGTAACGTCGCGGGCAGAATCGATCAGTGAGTCGGTGGGCCGGCCGGAAACTTGACTAATGCGAATAGGCTGACCGATAGCGCGCCCAGCAGATACCAGGAAGGCGCCATTGAGTTCTGGGTAACACCGATCAACCAAGTCACGAAAAACGGGCAGAACGCACCAAAGATAGTCACGCCGAAACTGTAGACCATCGACATCCCAGTGGCACGATGATGCGCCGGAAAAGTCTCCATAATCATAACGGTGGTGACACCGTTATTCCCCATTGCTACAGCCGAATAGATGCCGATGATTAGCAAGGAAGGCAGCTCACCAACACCATGGGTCAAGGCGAGAAACACCGGATAGACCAACAGGATGCTGACGATCATCGTCACGTATTGGGTGGGTTTGCGTCGCGGTAGCTGATCGGCGAGCCGGGCAAACAATGGCGCGGCGATGAACAGCATCGCACTGGAAAAGCACGCCGAGAGCAAGCTCATGCTCGGCGACAGACCTAAAGTGCGGACAAGATAGGTCGGCATATAGAGCACCATCAGGTAGATGCTTGCGGTAGGGGTTGCCATCATCAAAATCCCCAACAATAGCTGGGGGCGGTGGCTGTTCAGCAAGAGACGCAGCGACGGTGAATGGGGGCCGCGCCGTGTGGTCTCCACCATATTGCGACGAATGAACCACCCAACCGGAGCAATCAAAAGCCCGAGCACGAAAGGAATACGCCAGCCCCAGGCTAGCAACTGCTCGGGAGTGAGCAACGAGGTCGTTGCGGCACCAACGGCAGCGCCCACCAACACCGCAGCAGCCTGGCTGGCAGAGCGCCAACTGACCAGATAACAGCGTTGATTTCGGGGCGCCAATTCCATCAGCACCACAGACGACACCCCTATCTCCCCTCCGGTTGCGAATCCCTGCAGCAACCGCGAGAGTACGAGTAACAACGTTGCGGTGACACCGATAGATGCATGGGTCGGCAGGAAAGCGATCAAGGCGGTGCCTGCCGCCATTAATAGATTGCTGACATTCAAGCCGGCTTTTCGCCCTTTGCGGTCAGCAAGGTTGCCGATCACGATTGCTCCCAGCGGGCGCATCACGAAACCGATGCCAAACGTCAGCAATGCCATCAGCAACGAGGCGAACGAGCTGTCCGATGGAAAAAAAAGCTTGCCGATTATCACGGCAGAAAAGCTGTATACCGTGAAGTCGTAGATCACCAGGCCATTGCCAACGACTGTCGCCAGTATCACCTTCGTCGATTGCCTGAAGGTCACCTGACAAGCGCCAGATTCAAAATTCGACATTTAGGTGGAGCTCCCCGTCGAATAAAACAAAGCGCGCTCGATAGCGAACACGTTGGCCAAAAAGGCCCATCGTGGGCGTCTATGGCGCTAACAGCTCGAGAGACCGGCTATTGGGTGTGCAACGCCTTCCTGGCGGGTGCATCCTACGGAACAATGTCAGACTTGTATGTACCCATTTACATGAATTGGAAGAGCTAATTTTACCCTTAAGTTTCAACATACTTTACGGCGAAGGTTGCGCGCTACCGGCAGGACATCTCAGCGAATTGCGCCTGGCCTCAAATCAACCCCAGCGTCAACGCTTTGAGCGTCGCAGCGGCACGGGTGGTGCATTGAAGCTTACGGAACACGTTTTCCACATGGGTGCGGACGGTGCTCGGACAGATGCCTAGCTGACGCACCACCTCCTTGTTGCTGCCCCCAGTGCTGATGCGCCGCAGAATTTCAGTTTCACGCTCGGAAATCATATTGCATCGATCTCCCCGGTTTTTTCCATTGTCGCCAATGACTCGTTGACCTTGGCGAGGAACGCCGGCTCATCTCTGCGCATGCCCGCGCCGATCGGCTCGAGCGCCACTGACTCCTTCCCGATGATCAGGCAGAGTTCAGGATCATTTCCATGCGTGACGAATGCACCGACATAGGTCATGGCAACTCACCTCAAATGAGTAATAACCCTTAAGGTTTAGCAGTATTTAACGGGGACGCCACTGGAAATTTCGTAGGTTTACAAGCTATTGTTTTGCTTAGAAATCGCCACATTTCCATTTCACAAACCTGTGAAATTTGCGGTTTTGAAAAATCAGTAGTTTTTGAAATTATGTGGGGAGGTTGAGGGGCAACAAGGGGTTGGGAGGATTGCGTAGGTTAGTGGAAACAGACAGTAGCCTAAGCCGTCAGGAAGTCAGCTTTTGAAAGCCCCGCCACCACGCGTCGGAACAGTTGCCAGACATGATCGCGGTCTGATGCATATCAAGTTCTCGACGCGTTAACGCGGCAGTATCCAGATTCCACGGCAAGCCACACCTACGCGGGCTACGCCGTGCTCAATCGAAAAGGACTCCTGTCATGTTCGAACAACCACGTTTCATGCTGATAGCCTCGTCACAGATGGAAAGTAACGCGGTATTTGACAGAGCCGCCGCGTTGGCAAAAGCGCATGGCGCTGCGCTGCATATCGTTGCGTTCGACTACCTCGAGGGGTTGGTAACGGCCAACCTGGTAAGCGATGATGTTCGCGAAGCGCTACTGGCAAGCTATGTCGAGCGCCACCGTAGCTGGCTGGAAGACCAAGCCGGGCCGCTCCGAGAGTTGGGGGTGACGATAACCACAGAGGTCATCTGGGTAGATGAGCCGTTGGACGAGATCCTGATCCACCTCAGGGAGCAGCCCATGGACGCGCTGATCAAAGGTCTGGAACACCACTCTAGGCTGTCGCGGATGATCTTCACGCCACTCGATATTCACCTGTTGCGCGAATGCCCAACGCCGCTGCATTTCGTCAGTCATGTCAAGCATGCCTTACCGCGCCGGATATTGGCGGCTGTGGACCCCTTCCACCGCGATGGCCAGTATCAGGATTTCAATGATCGCATCCTCCACGAAGCTGTGAAATTGGCGACGGCCTGCGACGCCAGCGTCGACGTCATTTACGCACATGATTTGTCTTCGATCAGCGCAGCAGAGTTCGGCTTCGACGACGGTTCGACATTCTTCTCGTCGAAGGTCGCAAAGACCTTATTCGACGCGCAGGGTGAAGCTTTCAATAAGCTAGCCGACCGCAACGGCATTCCGCCCGAACAACGCCATATGATCATGGGTGCACCGGCCGACGTCTTGTCCGCCTATGTATCGGCCCACGACATCGACGTCATGGTCATGGGTCGCGTCGGGCATCGTGTGCCAGGTCGTCTGGTTGGCAGCACAGTAGAGAGCCTGCTGTACAAAATGCCCTGCAGCGTTTGGGTAATAGCGCCGGAACTGTTGGACTGACCGGGACGGTCGCTGGCTGGGCGATCATGTCCAGCCGATGGTGGCCTATTCAAGACGGGACCGGGCCTGCCCGCCCCGCCATGCCTGGATAAGTTTAGTCAGTTCAACGACAACAACGGGCGCCACTGCGCAGCCGAGTATTACTCCCCAATCCCTTGCTTCAAGGAGCGTCGTGCCGAGTACCAGGCGCAAATATGGCGTATACACGGTCATCAGTTGTAATGCCACGCAAGCAGCCGTGGCGGCCCATAGCCATTTGTTGGTGAACAGGCGCCTGGTCAAGGCCGAGCTGCGCGTCGATCGTGCGTTGAATGCATGGAATATCTGGACGAACGCGAGAGTCATGAAAGCCATGGTGACCGCATGCTCAACCTCTTCGGAGTACCAACGAAGCCCAACGTAGAAAGCCATCAGCGTCGCAAGCGCGAGCAACAAGCCCTGCCACGCAATGAGCAACATGAGCTGAGGCGTCAGCAACGCTGAATCCGGGGCCCTGGGCCGACGCTGCATGACCCCCGGCGCCGAGGGTTCCAGCGCCAGGGCCAAAGCAGGGAAGATATCGGTGATCATGTTCAACCAGAGGATCTGCAGGGCCGCCAACGGCAGCGGCCAACCGAACATGATTGCCAGAAATACCGTCAACAGCTCGGCGAGATTGCATGACAGCAGATAGTGGACGAAATGAATGATATTGGCATAAAGCACCCTGCCCTGTTCGACAGCCTTAACGATGGTCGCAAAGTTGTCGTCGGTGATAACCATGTCAGCGCTTTGCCTGGCCACGTCGGTTCCGCTGAGCCCCATGGCAATACCGATATCGGCCTGTCGCAAGGCCGGAGCGTCATTGATACCGTCGCCGGTCATGGCAACCACGTGCCCGAGTTGCTGAAAGGCGCTAACGATCTGCAATTTATGCGCGGGTTCTGCGCGGGCAAAGACTGCTGTCTGGGACAGCAGTCTCTCGAAGCTCTCAGGGTCAGGCTGCATGAGCACCTGAGCATGGACAGTTTCCAACGTGCTGCCATCTGCATTGCGATCAATCCCTAACCGACCGGCGATGACCCGCGCAGTCGCTACCTGGTCGCCGGTGATCATGACCGTTGCTATCCCGGCTTCGCGGCACAGGGCAATGGCCGAACATGCTTCCTCGCGCAGCGGATCGATCATACCGACCAGCCCGGCAAACACCCAATGCCCGTCCGCTTCGAAGCGCCGATCGGGGGTGGCTTTTTCTCGGTAGGAAAAGCCGAGAACTCGCAGTGCCTTGCCTGCCAAGCGAGCATCGGCGTCCTGCCACCACTGTCGGCGCTCGGCAGTCAGCACCCTACTGCCGTCATGCCACGTTTCGTATTCGCTCAGTTCCAGAATCCGTAATGGCGCCCCTTTTGCGCACTCGACAGCGCGAAGATCCGCCGGACAGTGCTCGGTTATCATCCATTTTGTCTCAGTCGAGAACGGAACCTCGGCAACCCGCGGATACCGGGCTTTCAGAGTAGTAGGATCAATCCCGGCTTTTTCTGCGGCCACAATCAATGCCGCCTCGGTGGGATCGCCCAGTACAACGTCCTGATCGGCGGCATGTAGAACCTTGGCATTGTTGCAGAGCGCGCCAACGCGCAACAGACTGATGACCAGTTCATCCGTGCGCACATCGAGACCACCCTCAGGCCCGAAAAAGCCTCCCTCAACTTTGTAGCCACTGCCGGTGACGCTCAGAGTCCGACTGCCGACTACCAGCATTTCCACTGTCATTTCATTGCGGGTAAGTGTCCCGGTTTTGTCGGTGCAAATGACCGTCGCAGACCCGAGCGTTTCCACCGCAGCCAGATTGCGGATCAAGGCCCCATTTCTGGCCATGCGTTGCATTCCGATAGCCAAAGTCATGGTGGAAACAGCGAGCAAGCCTTCGGGAACGGCCGCTATTGCCAGTGATAAAGCAATCTGCAGCATCTGGAAAAATGGCATATCGCGAAGCGTTCCGGCGACTACCATGATTACGCACAATACCGCGACGATCCCGGCCAGGGCGGCACCCAGGCGCTGCAGCCTTCGGTCCAGGGGGCTACTGCGCTTGCTGGTCTGGTCGATCATTCGGCCGATTTTGCCAAGCTCGGTTCTGGAACCGGTTGCCGTCACCAGCATCCTGCCGTGTCCACTGATGACGAGTGTTTCCATGAAGCCCATGTTGATTCGATCACCAAGGGCGGGATCAGCCTCCATCAGCGATGCCGATACCTTTTCGACGGGAACTGATTCGCCAGTCAGCGCAGACTCATCGACCTGCAGCCCTTGGCTGACCACGATCCGGCCATCCGCCGGCATGCGGTCGCCTGCTTCAAGCGTCAGCAGGTCGCCGGGGACCAGATCTACCGTGGAAATGCGCTGCTCTCTCCCATCCCGAATAACCCGACACAGACGGATGTCCTGATCCTGGAGGCTGATCAGCGTTCGCTGAGCCTTCCATTCAGTGAAAAATCCAATCGCTGCGTTCAGGAGCACGACGACCAGGATCATCATGGCCTCCAGGATGCCGTCCATCCAGTAGGCCAACCCCGTGGCAATTAACAGCAGCACCACGATAAGGCTCTTGAATTGATCAAGCGCGATCCTTAGCGCTGCACGACCGGGAAGTCGTTTGATTTGATTATTGCCCCACCGCTGTCGTCGCTGTGCGGGCTCGTTCCTCGCCAATCCGAGGCTCAGATCGGAGTTCAAGAAACAAGCGGTCTGCTCGACCGAATGTGCCGGCCATTTTTGCAGGGCAATATCCTCGCGCGCAGTACTCTCCCCGGGATTGCTGCTGGTTTCGAGCTCTGACGTGAACCATATGGCCATACGCAAACGACCTTGAGAAAAACTCGATCCGCTCGGTTGAGCGGAAAAATGTTCGAATCGACAGCCTCGGTGCGACTTGAATGCTTACGCGTCAACTACGTCGACTTGATCCACCGCCGTGATCCATGTTCATGCTCTCACCGGGTGTAATCCGCCGCCTGATTTAAGTCAACATCTCCGCCGTGATGTCCCGCAAGGCACCCGATAGCAGCCGATTGTCGAGCAAGAGGACGGCATCGATGTATTTTCTGATTTAAATCAGTAGCCATGCCTCGCCTGGGCGTAATAAAGGCAGCACGTGGCAACTGCGTCACGTACGAACTTAACCAGGAGATCGACATGGTCAACGGTGCTCCCACGCCCGAACTCACCGAGCAACCGAATGCGGGAGGCTTGGAGGAACATCACTGGATTGAGCCGCTCAACGACGGCACACACATCCTGATTCGCCCACTTGAGGAGAAAGATCGAGAACGGGAGTTTGCCTTCATCAAAAGCCTGTCGCCGCAATCCCGGCACTTTCGTTTTCTGGCCACCATCAATGAGCCAGACAAGCCAATGCTCGATCAACTGATGGATCTGGACTACCAAAAACGAATGGCCTATGTAGCGCTCATCATGGATCAGGGCCAACTGCGGGAGATCGGTGTAGCGCGCTACGCCGCGTTGGCAGAAACCTCACAATGCGAATCAGCTGTGGTCGTTGCGGATGCCTGGCAGCACAAAGGACTCGGCATGCTGCTGATGAAGCACTTGATCGACAAGGCCCGATTCAATGGCTTCACGGAAATGATGTCTGTCGACAGCGCGGCCAATTCAGCCATGTACCGGCTGGCCAGCAAGCTTGGTTTCTTGTGCCGGCAAGATCCGCTGGATGCCAGCCAGGTCGTATATCGGATGAACCTGAACTGACAACGAGCCACGTTATTCAGCGCCGCCTCTGGTCAGAAGCAATCCAGCATTGCTGGCGGTATGCCTGCGCCCGTATTTCTCCCAAGGAAGCCGAACAGTATCAAGCTCTTCACCGGCTATAAAACGCGCCCGTTGTACCGGGCAACCCTGGCTCGGCGAGACCTTTAGTTGCCCGCTCTCGTCAAACGTTGATAAAGCTCAACGTTTCTTATCTGCGACAGGCATTCAATAGGTGTGCCCAACTGACTGAATTCCGGCCTGAGGCCTAACGATGGAGTGAACATGAGCGATTTAGAATTACGACGCGCGATTCTCGACGAGCTTGAGTTTCAGCCCTATATCGACGCAGCGGCTATTGGCGTGGCAATCGTAAATGGAGTGGTCAGTCTGACCGGATATGTGAAAACCTACGCTGAAAAAGAAGCTGTCGAGCGTGTGGTAAAACGTGTCAAGGGTGTCCAGGCCGTTGCCGAAGAGATTCAGGTCCGCGTGCCGGGTGAGCTCGAGGTTGGAGACGAAGTCATTGCTTCGCGTTGCCTGGAAGTGATGCGCTGGAACACTGACACGGTTGCTGACCGGATGCTGATCGAAGTTCAACAGGGATGGGTCACCCTTGAGGGCGAAGTGGATTGGCAATACCAGAAAGAAGCTGCCCAAGATGCAGTGCGCAAGTTGAGCGGTGTCGTCGGTATCAATAACAGGTTGATTGTCAGGCCAAAGATCGGCGTCGAAGACATCAAAGCACGCATCGAAACAGCGTTGGCGCGAAACTCGGAACTGGATGCGAATAAAATCCGGGTAACCGTTGACGATAAAACGGTGAGACTCGAGGGCCATGTTCGGCATTGGCGAGAGCGTAAAGCGTGTGAACACACAGCATGGGCCGTCCCCGGTGTCAGCCACGTCGATAATCATATTCTGATCGCGTAGGGATTCCAGGAAATGGTCCGTTCCAGACGTTTAAAGCAGCGCTGGAATGAAGACTGCACGGCTCTTGGGCCAGAAGCTATTCGGTAGTGATCGCTGTTACAACGATGGATACGATGATCATCATTTCCCTCGTTTTACGAACGCCTACCGCCTGAACTTTGATCGTCCATCCCTGTCACCCCAATTTAGTGGATTAGATGATTACTCGCATTTGTCTGAGAACTCCTTACTACGAATCGACTTCTACACTCCGGGCCCTCGGGATTTCTTGAGATTTATCCACCGTTCTTCGAGTCACCGCCGCTTTGATGTTATAGCCGTCCGCCGCGTACCCTTGGCACTCAACCTTTGCGCCTGGATAGCGCTCATTAAGTCGACCCTCGAACAATTTCAGGATCTCGGGTCCAGCTCTTACCGCTGTCGGATTCAAAAGCGTAAAGAAGAAATGAACAGTTCCGTTGTTTGATGAGCTGGCGTCAGCAGCCTTGACCCCGGCCATCAAATCATTAAGTGCATGCTCTTTCACCGTGTCCATATGCCATCCCTCCATTCGATCCTTTCGCCTTCCTGAGCGCCCCTTATTTCCTCTTCAGCATCAGGATGACTGTCAAACACATAAACGGATTGATCAAACGTTTTCATAAGCAACCCTTCAGATTCTGAAAGAACTGATGCCACTCTGTTCACCGGATTGATCAAGGTTGCGTCCGCGGATTAATTGTCAGCAGGCTGCTTGGCAAATGATGAGCCACTTGCTCGGTAGTGCTGCCCATCAACTTGTGCATCGTATTACGATGCACAGTGCCCATGACGACGACATCAATGCCAGTGTCGAGGATGAACGATTCTATGACGCGGGCCGGGTTACCCGTGATCATATGCCGACAACCCTCGGGCACGCCGAAGCGGTCCGCCAACCGGTCGAAGGCTTCGCGTTCGGTTTTGTACACCTCGTCCATCACCGATGACTCAAAGCCGAATCCGCCGTCCAGTGCATAGATGTAGGACAAGTCATAGGCAAACAGCAGGTGCAACTGTGCGTCGCACTGTGCCGCGAGGATTTCGGCAGCCTTGATGATCTTGTCATTCATGTGCTCGAACTGATCCTCGGGATTGAGCGGATCTACAGCCGCCAGAATCTTGCGCGGCAGACCATGCTGAATCTTCCCAACCAGATGGAGCGGCGCCGGGCAGTCATGCAACAGCCGCATATCCAGGGTGGTGAACAAGGCCCGCGTCAGCCACGACTCATGTTGCAAATCCTTGATGACCATCGACGGCTTGATCTCCCGGATATGGGTGATCATCTCTTCGAGCGGCCGTTGCACCCAAATGACCTCCATGGTCACCTCGACACCCATGTGCCTGATCCCCGTAGCCTGTTCCTCCAGCCAAACTCGATGAGACTGTAGATAGACCTCGCGCATTGCGTGGAGAGCTGTCTCATTCACCAGGCCAGCAGTAGCAATACCGTCCACATAATCGAATGCCACGATGTGCAGCGCGGCAGACTTGGCTTTGGCCAATGCTGCGGCACGATCAAACGCGGGCGTGCGATTAAGTAACGGCGTGGCTATCAGGAGCAACCGCTCGGATTCGGCCATTTCACACCTCCATCGGATTAAACGGTGCAGAGGGTGATCCCTGCTGCAAATGTGCTGATGATTCTGGCGAATCAGGGCCTGGCAAACTTGATATAGATCAGGAAGCGGTGAGGTGCAGATCGCCAGCAAGATGTTGGGCAGGCTGGCGCAGGAATGGGGACAGGAAGGTGACAAGGCGCGTGCCGGACAATTCTTGGCGCGCATGGACACGCGCACGCTGGTGGCGCAGGTGCATCGTGGCGAAAACATCGGATAACACTGCGAAGGTCGCGATAGAAGCCACTGGGCTGACGGTACGCTTTGGCGATTTCACCGCAGACGATAACGTCAGTTTCTTCATCGGCCATGGCGCTTTGGCCAGTGCCTGAGCGCGGGCAAACGCCGGGATTTTTTCAAATGTGGGTAACTTTTCGGCCGCCGATCCCAACTGCTGCGTCCGGCTTGACGATCAGTACACTGCAGGGCGCGTGGGCCAGGAGTAATTCGGCCGTATTCCCCGCCACTTTCTCCAGGTTCTGGCGAGGCAGAGTGCCCATGACCAGCAACTCGACGTCGTTGTCCCTGGCAAATGCGCTGATAGTGGGCTGAGGCGCTCCGGTCAGGTAGTGTCTGCCGTGTGCATCAATTGCGTGACGGTCGCAGAGCGAGGTGAACGCTTCTTCGTGGGCATCACCCAAGGCTTCGGGAAAGCCGGTCTCGATGGGCATCACGCCCAACATCGTGAAACCTGAGGCATAGATCGCCGACCAGTCATAGGCGTACAGCACGTGTACCTTGGCGCCCCATTGCCCAGCCAGTTCTCGTGCGACCGCAATGATTGTGTCATTGAGTCTCAGGTCGGCGTCCCGGGTTCGGTACAAGTTGACCGCCGCCAGAACTTTTTGGGGTAAAGCGTGCCGAGTCTGGGTCACGAACTGGACAGGACAAGCGCATTCGCGCAGCAAGTGCCAGTCAAGCGGTGTTGAAAAGACCCGCTTGAACCCGGGCTCATGATGGACATCCTTGATCAACATCGACGGTTGAATGGTGTTGACGTAATCACGGATTTCTTCAAGGACGCGTTCGGCCCAGAGCACATGCACCGAGCAATCCAGCCCCTGATCGCGTTCGAACCTGACTTGTTGTTCCAGCCAGCGGCGATGGCGTTCCAGGTAACTCTCGCGCAACGTGATCAAGGTGTCATGATCAAACAGGCCAAGCACCTCCAGTGATCTGATGAAGTCCACTGCCAGAATTCGCAACTCTGCGCCGCTGGCCTTGGCAAGTGCCACTGCCCGTTCAAACGCAGGTGTGCGTTGCATTTTTGATGAGGCGATCAGCAAAATCGGTGGCGACTCGTTCATGGCAGTCGTGCTCCTGACCACGTCAGTGAAAGGGGCCGCAAGGCTTTGAAGCCTCGGCACAGATTGAGTCTGAAGCGATCGCCTGCGTCTGATCTGACTTAGATCAGAAGAACCTCACGACAGAGCTCTATTCCTTTGTATGATTTTTCCTTGAACCCAATCCGAATGGATCTATAACTTGTCTATTATCAAGAAGTGGGTCCCGTCTATCCAATCAAGCCCCCGTAGGGTCTACTGACCGCTAAGCTAACTGGACATGAATCTATCCAGGAGCCATCTTATGGCTGGCAATATGCCCATCAAGCCGGATACGAGTTGTTCCAGTTGCAGGGTTCGTGAACTGTGTCTTTCTGTAGGCCTCCAAGCTGCCGATGCGGCCCGACTGTCGGAAATCATTCCACAACGCCTCAGAATCAAAAAAAACTCAGCACTCTTTCATGCGGGCGAGCCGTTCCGCTCGCTCTATGCCGTGCGATATGGATGCTTCAAAACCACGATTTCCTCCGAGGATGGGCGAGAGCAGCTCACCGGATTTCAGATGCCGGGGGAGTTGCTGGGTATCGATGCCATCAGCCGTAACCGTTACGCGTGCGACGCCATAGCTCTTGAAGACAGTGAGGTCTGCCCTATTCATTTTGCCCAGCTTGAGCGTTTGTCTCGCGAACTGCCTTCACTGCAGCACAATTTGAACCAGATCTTCAGCCAGGAAGTGGTCAGGGACCATGAAATGCTGCTGTTATTGGGCAACCTGAACGCAGAGGAACGGCTGGCCGCATTCTTTCTCGATCTATCCAGACGCATGGAGTGCCGCGGCTATTCTCCGAATGCATTTGTACTGCGCATGACCCGGGAAGATATCGGTTCCTACCTGGGCCTGCGGCTTGAAACCATTTGCCGGGCCATTGCTTTTTTACGTTCCAACGACATCGTCAAGGTTTCCGGGCGGGCGGTGGAAATCCTCGACCAGTCTCGCTTGACGGCGCTATTGGCCGGCAAAGCGGACTATCACATCGCCAGACGCGCCATTTGAGCCGCCACCTGTTGTAAATGCAGTTGCGGTGTATTGCTCGTTGACCCCATCTATCCCCCGTTACATATCGACCCGGATCGAAGCCTTCAGGATCGTGCCGGCGACAAGGGTCGCGCTGAGGGTATGACTAAACCCAGTACCCCTACCTATCTCGTCTCCGCTATTTTTTTGCCCCCCGAGATGTGAATCTTCTACTAGAAGTGTATGGCTCACTCTGCCGGTCTCTGTAACGCTACGCACTCCGGGCGCTGTGGCTAAATAGACGTCCGAATTACCTGATCAACGAGCCCTTTATGACCTCCCGTGATAACACTGGCATGGCCCTCGGCCTGCTGGGCGTTATAATTTTCAGCCTGACCCTGCCCATGACCCGCATCGTGGTCGAGGAAATCCACCCTCTGCTCAACGGCCTCGGCCGCGCGTTGGTGGCCGCGATTCCGGCGGCGGCGCTGTTGCTGTTGAGGCGTGAACAATGGCCGACCTTGAAGCAGGTCAAAGGTCTGTTCTTTGTCATCCTCGGTGTCATCGTCGGCTTCCCGGTGCTCTCGGCATGGGCGATGCAAACGCTGCCCTCCTCCCACGGCGCACTGGTTAACGGCCTGCAGCCGCTGATCGTGGCGATGTACGCCGCCTGGTTGTCCCATGAGCGTCCGTCCAAAGCATTCTGGGCCTGCGCGGCGTTGGGCAGCGCGCTGGTGTTGACCTACGCGTTGATTCAGGGTGCCGGCAGCATCAGCGGCGGCGACTTGCTGATGCTGGCCGCCATTGCCCTCGGCGGCCTGGGTTATGCCGAAGGTGGCAGACTGGCGCGGGAGATGGGCGGCTGGCAGGTGATTTGCTGGGCATTGGTGCTGGCGTTCCCGGTGCTGCTAGGCCCCGTGTTGTATCTGGCATTCCAGCATCAAGGCCCTATCAGTGCGCCAACATTATGGGCGTTCGGCTACGTCACGTTGTTCTCACAATTCATCGGCTTCTTCGCCTGGTACGCCGGGCTGGCCATGGGCGGGATCGCCAGAGTCGGCCAGGTGCAACTGCTGCAGATCTTTTTCACCATTGCCTTTTCGGCGCTGTGGTTCGGCGAGCACATAGAACCCATCACCTGGCTATTTGCGGCCGGCGTGGTAGGCACCGTGATCCTGGGACGCCGGACCACGGTGAAGGCGCCGCAACCGATTACGCTGAAGTGATTGAGCTTCGCAAATCAAAATAGAACCTCATCGGATCGCTGGATGTGGAGGATTTTGCGCTGCTCATCGACATTGAGCTCAAACAACCATGAGTCGTTATGTGATCGGCCAAATCGATCAGGCTTTTTTGGTGTTATAGGGGCGTACTCGGCCGCCTATTTCGTTCTGTGCCTGCTTCCGGGCGTTCCACTCTCGATCATGCTGAGTGCATCGGGCGTGGAGATCGATCACTTTCAGCCGTAGATCCTGCCAAGGCCCGCGCATATTACGGCCTCGATCAAAGCGTGCCGCAGCAACACCTCAGCCTGGTGTCGGGCGCAGTACGCGGTGACTTCGGCCAGTCGATTGCGCTGAACCGTCCGGTGGCCGAGCTGCTCGCCGAACGGTTGCGCAAACATTGGCGCTGGCTGGCGTGGCCATCGTGTTGTCGTTGACTGGCGCTACCCCCCGGCAACCAGGGTGTGTCCAGCAAGGTGAGGTCCTTGGCAAAAACCAATCCGAGCCGCTTACAACGCTTCAGCTTTTTCCACGCGGTTTCGCCCCGCCCGCTTGGCGCGGTATAACGCGGCGTCAGCCGCGCCGTAAGCGCTATCAAAGGTCGTGCCCGAGGCGCTCGCGCTGACGCCAAAACTCGCAGTGATCTGACGGTTAACCGGATCGGTAAATACATGACGGGCAATCGCATCACGCATGGCTTCGGCCAGTTCCAGGCCTCGCGCCAGGTCTTCGCCGGTAATCAGCACGGTGAACTCTTCGCCCCCGACGCGCCCTATCTTTCCGAGGTCTGCGACCACCTCGCGCAGGCACTCGACAATCCCCTGAATGACCGCATCGCCGGCTGGATGACCAAACTCGTCATTCACTTGCTTGAAGTGATCGATGTCCAGCACAACCAGCACAGCACCGTTTGTCTGCAGGGCCTGGACAGCCAGATCGATGATCGCCCCGCGATTCAGTATTCCGGTCAAGGCGTCATGCGTCGCGCGGTATTCAAGTTGACCGGCCAGCGTCTGCAACTGCGTATTGAGCAAATTCATTTCCCGCTCGGCACGGTCGCTTCTGCCGATCAACCGTCGCATTTCGCGCAGCAGTCGTTCGTAGTGAGACGTCAGATCAGTCAGTGATCGCTTATAGATCGCCGCCTCGGCATCGGTCACGGCCAGGATCGCGCGGGCATGTTCGAGCGCATCTGTCTCGTTCTTGAACAAGTCAGGAATCGCGTCACTCGAAACGCAAATGGAGGTAACAGAAGCTGACATGACCGTCATCCTCATCAAGTGGTGATTGGATGGTCGTTGAATGTGACCGCCGTGAAGTCAGCCTTCAACTCCTCGCCGAATTCAAAAATCGTTTCGTCTTCTTCGTCGTAGTACCAATTCACCTCGATGCGGTTTCCAGCCTGGGCAGATTGATCCAGGGCATCGAAGATATTGAACAGGATTTTGGTGCTGGAACTGTTGAAATAAGCCAGTGCGATATTGACGGTGATAGTCGCGGTCGCTCGTTCAAGCAGGAAAGCGCGCAATTGCTGCAAAACCGGGGCATAAAAAGCAGCAGCGTTTTCCGGATACGACTCGCCCTTCATCGAAAGAAGATCCTGATCAAAGCGAAAGTCGATTTCTGGCGAAGTTGCGGTTGCTTCGATGTAGAAGTTATCCATGGTAGATAGGCCACTCATTTCAAATAATCGCTTTGAGGCAGAACAACGTGGTATCGGGTTCGTCCTCTCTCGCATGAAAGCCAAACTCCAAAGGTGCGCTAGCGTCTCGCGCCATTGTCAGAAAGCCCAGCCCGGCGCCCTTGCTATCGGCAGGCGTCTCGGAACGCAGCGTTATCTTGTAAGCGGCCTTGATTTCTTCAAGTGACATGTTGCGCAAAGGCTCCAGCTTTTCCCGCAGGCGCTCGACTTCCGTCGTCGCAATAGGGTTGGCGCAAAGCATCAGGTGCCGCTCACCTTCGGCACTGATGCAAACAGCACCCTGGCGAAGAATAGAATTCTCGGCAAGAGCGGCGCCAAGAGAATCGGAGGAATAATGAATAATATTCTGCGACAGCTCGACGAACGACGAAAACAACTTGCGCCGTGTTGGCCCGCTGACGCCAGAGATCTCCAGCTGAAGTTTGACAACCTCAGCCATTGCAGAAACAACATGGTGCGAGAAGTAACCCTTGTGATAGAAAATCACGTTTTGTCGGCTGGCCAATTCGAAGAATGAACCATCCAGCTGAGCGGTCGATGAATTAAACATTTTTATTCCTGAGGCGGGCACAGAATAGGGTCAAGTCATCCCGACGGGTTTGCTCGCCCTGCCAGTTGAGCAGCGTATTTTTTAGAGCGTCGCAAACGGCGGCCGAGGGTTGGGCGCGATGTTCGAGAATGGTGTCGAACGCTTTGCGCTTGCCGAATGCAATGCCTTTAGGGCCGCCGATTTGATCGGTAAGCCCATCGGTGGCGATGAATAGAATGCTGCCAGGTAACATCGACACGGTGGCCGGAACCCACTCAAAGTCATAATCGCTATCAACGTAGCCAACACCCATTCGCTGACCTGCGAGGGTTTGAAGCTGTTCCGAGTCAGGATGCAGTATGTGCAGCGACATGCGCGCACCTGCAAAACTCAGCATCTGCGTGGCGTTGTCGAACCAGAAAAACGCCGCATCCAACCCGTCATCTGATTCTGGTGTGCCGTCCAGTCCATCGACCTGCCCCAGAAGCCCCTTCACGCCACGGTTCACTGCCGATAAAAGCGCCGCAGGGTTGCGTGGCCCGATTTGCCCCAGCGCCTGGGTAAGCGACGAGGATGCAATCAAGGTCATGAAGGCTCCCGGCACGCCATGCCCTGTGCAATCGGCTATCGCCCCGAACCAGCCGTCGGGATACGCACAAAAATGATAGAAATCGCCGCCCACTACATCCCGTGGCTCCCACAACAGCGCAGCGTCATCCAGCGTTGAGGCCAATGCTTCGCGAGAAGCTCTGAGCATCGCCCGTTGAATGACGCTGGCGTACTCGATGCTCTGCATCATTTGACGATTCTTTTCCGCTTGCATGGCCGCCACCACCGCCATCAGCTGCAAACCATTGCCCAGACCTGCGAACCGGCCTTCACGCGTTACGATGAAGCCGTCGGCGAGGGCTTTTTCGCCAAACTCGACCGTTTTGAAGGTCAGCTCTTCGATGCTCATCCTGGAATCGACCACCAAGGGCTCTTTGTCCATAAACGCAATGCAGCTCTTGCGGTCATACAGCTCGCGATGAAACGGCTTGCTCATCTGCGACATAAAGATATTTCGGTTGATCAGTCCAATGGGGCGCTCGCCTTCAACCACGGCCAGACACACCATCTCGCGATGCGCGGTGAAGATATCCATGACCTTGATGTTGGTGCTGTCCGAGGCGATGCCGGGCACCTCGTTGCACAAATCATCTGCACAGCGATGGTCCCTGGGCAGTGTGGGTCGCATGAATGTGAACTGTTCTGCCTGCATGCTTGCGTCATCGTGGCTGACTAAAGCTCATATCCTGACAGGCTGATGTTAAAGTGATATTACAGCGCGCCCTTTGTCTTGCTGCCCGATTCCCCTGAAAATGGACCGGTGCCGGCGTGGAAAATGATCGTTTGTCCCTTGAAATGTCCACGCCTACGCATGAGCTGCTTGCGCTAGCTGCACCCGCCCTCCTCGCTTTCGTCTATTGCTGCCGTGCCGAGCTGACAACAAGCGCTGCGTCTGCCGCAGTCTTGAACTAACGTTCCCTGCTCACAGCTATCCACCAATAGATCAATTATAAAAAACCGAAGGGGCAATCTTCGATGCATATTCGCGCCGCTGTACTCGAAAAAATGGGAGCACCTGCGCCCTACTCCGTCAGCAAGCCACTCAGCATTCAAGACATTGAGCTGGAAGGCCCCGGGCCAGGTGAGGTGTTGATCAGAATCGCTGCTGCCGGAATCTGCCATTCCGACCTGTCTGTGATCGAAGGCGTAAGACCTCGTCCGCTTCCCATGGTGATCGGGCACGAAGCTTCAGGGGTTGTGGAAGCCGTCGGACCGTATGTGTATGACCTGGCTCCTGGCGATCACGTAGTGACCGTATTCGTCGCATCATGCGGACATTGCGTTTCCTGTTCAGGTGGACGCCCGGCTCTGTGCGAGCCAGGTTCGGCAGCAGGCGCCGCAGGCACACTTTTGCGCGGGGTAAGACGCCTCAGCTCGAAAGGTCATGCGCTGAACCACCACTCCGGCGTCTCCTGCTTCGCCGAATACGCCACCGTCTCGGCGCATTCGCTGGTCAAAATTGACCCATCCATTGCCCTTGAACATGCGGCCCTGTTTGGTTGCGCGGTACTGACCGGCGTTGGCGCGGCAATCAATACAGCGCGGATTCAACTTGGAAACACCGTCGCCATCGTCGGCATGGGTGGTGTAGGAATGGCAGCCCTGCTGGGCGCCTATGCAGCAGGTGCGGCCCAGGTAATCGCGATTGATACCAATCCGGACAAACTCGAAAAAGCCAAGTCTCTCGGCGCAACGGCGACTTTCAACGCGCTGGATGAAAATGTTGTAGAGCGGGTCAGAGACTGGACTACCGGTGGCGTCGACGTGGCATTGGAGTTTGCTGGAGCAGCACATGCATTGGATCTGGCCTGGCGTATCGCCAAACGCGGCGGTGAAATCGTCACCGCCGGGTTGGCACCTCCCACCGCCACCTTTGCGGTACCCATGGTCACGCTGGTGGCTGAGGAACGCTCACTTCGTGGCAGCTACATGGGCAGTAGCGTCCCCTCCCGAGATATTCCTCGATACCTGGAGCTGTTCAAACAGGGCCGTCTGCCCATAGATCAGCTGGTGACTCATCGGTTGAGTCTTGATGACATCAATATCGGCATGGACAGGTTGAAGGAAGGAAAAGCGATCCGGCAACTTATAACCTTTTGATCCTGACTTGAAACGACCTGGGCCGGCTCTTAGCCGGCCTTTCACATTAAAACGCCAACAATCCAAAACAGTTTCCAGACCTGTCTCCAGCCTCACCGCACATCAGCGTCCACTTCGCCCGGGGGATGGTCGTGCGCCTTCCTGAAGGTACCCGCCCAGACTGTGCTCAATAATTTCAAGGCGTCATCGTTCCTTCACACCGTTGTGACATTCATTTTGCAGCGCTCGGTCAGGCACCCCGAAAGACAAGCGACGTTTTGTGGATCAGAGGAAGGCGGACAGATGAAAGTGACAGTGTTCGGAACGGGTTATGTAGGCCTCACCCAAGCCGCCTGCCTGGCCGAAGTGGGCCATACGGTTTGCTGTGTGGATGTCGACCGCAAGCGTATTGATGCCCTGCGCCAAGGCATCTGTCCAATTTTCGAGCCCGGCCTGGCGCAACTGCTGCGTAACGGACTGGACAGCAAACGGCTGCGCTTCACCACCGACGAGGCCGAAGGCAGTCGCTTTGCTGAACTGGTTTTCATCGCGGTCGGCACGCCGCTGCAAGCCGACGGTCACGCTGACCTGAGTCAGGTGCTCACCGTGCTGCGTTCGCTACTCAGACACGCCGAAGGTGCGCGGATCATCGTCAATAAATCCACTTCGCCGGTGGGCACCGTTGACCGCCTGCGTCGCGAAATCGCTGCCAGCCCGCGACGCGACGAAGGCTTCGAAGTGATCAGCAACCCGGAGTTTCTCAAGGAAGGTTCGGCCGTCAACGACTGCCTGCGCCCGGACCGCATCATCGTCGGCGGTGCCAGCCCGGTGGCACTGGAGCGCTTGCGCGAGCTTTACCAACCCTTCAGCCGGAACCGCGAGAAATTCGTGGTCATGGATGCCCGCAGCGCGGAGCTGACCAAATACGCCGCCAACTGCCTGCTGGCGACCAAGATCTCTTTCATCAATGAAATGGCCAACCTGGCCGAACGTTTGGATGCCGATATCGAGCAGGTGCGGCTGGGCATTGGCGCCGACCCGCGCATCGGTTATGACTTTATCTACCCCGGGTGCGGGTTCGGCGGCTCGTGCTTTCCCAAAGATCTGCACGCGCTGCTCAGGACCGCCGAAGAGCACGGCATGGAAGCTTCTCTGCTCGGCGCGGTAGAAAAGGTCAACCGCCGCCAGAAACACCGTCTGTTCGAGAAAATCCACGCTCATTATCAAGGTTCACTAAAGGGCAAGGTCTTCGCGGTCTGGGGGCTCGCCTTCAAGCCCAACACCGACGACATCCGCGAGGCCTCCAGCCTTGCCTTGCTCGAAGCGCTGTGGGCCGCCGACGCGCAGGTCCAGGCCCACGACCCTCAAGCCATGCAGGCCATTGAGCGGCAATATGGCTCGCGCGCCGATCTAAGCCTGGCGCAATGCAAGGAAGACGCGCTGGAGGGCGCGGATGCGCTGGTGGTGATTACCGAATGGCAGGATTACCGGGTGCTGGATCTGGATCGGCTCGGTCAACAACTGCGTGACCGGGTGGTGTTCGACGGCCGTAATCTTTTCGATCCAATGCAGGTGCGTGACGCGGGATTGACCTACTACGGCATTGGTCGTGGGCAGGCGGTCCAGTCGTGACAGTGCTGGTGACCGGCGCCGCCGGTTTTATCGGGTTCCACGTCGCCAGGCAGCTGTGCGAGCAAGGCGTTGAAGTGGTCGGTATCGACAACCTCAACGCTTACTACAGCGTGGAGCTCAAGCAAGCCCGGCTGGCCAGGCTTGAGTGCCTGCCGGGTTTTACTTTTCAGCGTCTGGATATCACCGACTTTGCCGATCTTGCTGCCTTGTTCGAGCAGCACGCTTTCGAACAGGTTATTCATCTGGCCGCCCAGGCCGGTGTGCGTTATTCGCTGGAGGATCCAGGCGCCTACGTGCAGTCGAATATGGTCGGCTTCGTCAATGTGCTCGAAGCCTGTCGGCACCACCGCCCGACGCATCTGATCTACGCCTCAAGCAGCTCGGTCTACGGCGCCAACGAGCGCATGCCCTTTCAGGTCGAAGATGCCGTTGACCGGCCACTGTCACTGTATGCCGCCAGTAAACGTTCCAACGAACTGGCCGCGCACAGCTACTCCCACTTGTATGGCCTGCCTGTCAGCGGCCTGCGTTTCTTCACGGTGTACGGCCCTTGGGGCCGCCCGGACATGGCGCTGTTCAAATTTACCCGGGCGATGCTCGCCGGGGAGCCCATCGAGCTCTACAACCATGGGCAGATGGCGCGGGACTTTACCTACATAGATGACATCGTCGAAAGCATTCTGCGCTTGCGGCTGCGCCCTCCAGTCGCGGCCGACAGCGTGCCGCCCCATCAACTCTTCAACATCGGCCGAGGTCAGCCGGTCACGTTGCTGGAGTTCGTCAATTGCCTGGAAGCGGCGCTGGGTTTGCGCGCAGAACGTCGCAATCTGCCTTTGCAGGCCGGGGATGCGCTGAAAACCTGGGCCGACGTCTCCGCCCTGGCGCGCTGGATCGACTTTCAACCGCAGGTGTCGCTGGACGCTGGCGTCCGCGCTTTCGTCGCCTGGTACTGCGGGCATTATCAAATCCAGGACCGTCTGACATCTTCACAACAGGGACACCCATGACTGTGCCGATTTTTCTTTCCGTAGTGATCCCCGCCAAGAACGAAGCCGACAACCTGCCGACTTTGTTGGCGGAGGTCCGCACCGCGTTGTCCGGGGAGCACTATGAAGTGTTGGTGATTGACGACGGCAGTACCGACGACACCTTGCGGGTGCTGCATGGGTTGCTGGACGGCGGCTTTGCGGAACTGCGGGTCCTGCGCAACGAGCGCTCGCTGGGGCAAAGCACCTCGATCTACAGCGCGGCTCAGGTTGCCCGGGGCACCTGGCTGGCGACTCTTGACGGCGACGGCCAAAACGATCCCGCAGACATCCCCGGCATGTTGCAACTGGTGCGCGCTCGCGCAGGACGCCCCGACGCCATCCAGCTGGTGGCCGGGCATCGGGTGAACCGTCGCGACACGGCCAGCAAGCGTTGGGCCTCGCGCTTTGCCAATGGTCTGCGCAGCCGACTGCTCAAGGATTCCACGCCCGATACCGGTTGCGGTCTCAAACTGATAGAGCGGGAGGCTTTCCTGCGCCTGCCGTACTTCGATCATATGCACCGATTTATTCCGGCACTGATCCAGCGCCACAACGGCCGCATGCTGATCCATCCGGTCAATCATCGTCATCGTCAGGCTGGCGTGTCCAATTACGGCAATCTGGACCGGGCGCTGGTCGGCATTCTCGACCTGTTCGGCGTCTGGTGGCTGATCCGCCGCACCCGCCTGAACAGTCAGCCTCAGGAGCTGAACCCATGAGACTCGATAGCGCAACGCTCTGGCTGATTCTTGGTTTTGTTGGGCAGGCGGTATTCACCGGCCGCTTCGTCCTGCAATGGCTGTACAGCGAATTCAAGAAGCGCAGCGTCATCCCGGTAGGTTTCTGGTATCTGAGTATGCTCGGCAGCTCTCTTTTGCTGGTCTATGCCATCTATCGACAGGACCCGGTATTCATTGCTGGCCAGTCCTTCGGGCTGGTGGTTTACCTGCGCAATCTGCAACTGATCAATCAGCAAGCCAAGTCGATCAAGGAACCATGACGGTGCGACCTACCCTTTCGCGCCGCCTCGAAGGATGGCTGCTGGTCGTGTTTGCCGTGCTGTTAGTTGGTGCCGGACTCGGTCTGCGCCAGGCACAGAATGTTGATGAGGAACGTTTTCTGGGCGTCGCGCTGGAAATGCTCCAGACAGGTTCCTGGTTCGTGCCACATCGAGCGGCAGAGATTTACGCTGACAAACCGCCACTGTTCATGTGGACGGTCGCGTTCTTTACCTGGCTGACCGGCCGCCCGGGAATCGCTCTGTATTTGCCCGGTTTGCTGTCGGCGGCCACTGCCACCGCGGTGCTCTACGACCTGGGCAACCGTTTATGGAACAGGCGCACCGGGCGCTACGCAGCCCTGCTGTTCCTGGCAACCTATCAGACCTACAGCATCTTGCGCACCGGCCAGATCGACAGTTTCCTGTGCCTGTGGATCGCGTTGGGGTTCTATGGACTGGTCCGCCATTTGTTGCTGGGACCGGCCTGGCACTGGTTCTATCTGGGTTGCGCGGCCATGGGGCTGGGCATCATCAGCAAGGGAGTAGGCTTCGTGCCGGCGTTGATGCTGATTCCCTATGCTTACGCCGTGCGCAAGGGCTGGCATGGCGTGGTGGCAATGCCCGGACAGGCTGCTAAATGGGCGCTTGGCCTGCTGGTGCTGCTGCTGGCCTGCTGTCTCTGGCTGGCGCCGATGGTCATCTCGGTCATGCGCGACGGCGGGCCGGAAGGCTTCGCGTATATTCGCGAGATACTCCTGCATCAGACCGCCAATCGCTATGCCAGCGCCTGGGACCACCGCGAGCCATTCTGGTACTTCGTCGTCAAGGTCATCCCTCAATATTGGTTACCGCTGGTGCTGACGCTGCCCTGGCTGGTCCCGGCCTGGCGTCGACAGCTGGCCAAGCGCGACGGTCGGGTGCTGGTGCTGCTTGGCTGGGTGTTGCTGGTTCTGCTGTTCTTCAGTCTCTCCAGCGGCAAGCGCAAGATTTACATCTACCCGGCTTTGCCCGGCCTGGTGCTGGTTGCGGCGCCGTTGTTGCCCTGGCTATTGCGGCGCTGGTTCGCCGACCGCGTCTGGGCCCGGCGCGCTTTCCTGGGAGCAACTGTGGCCTGGTTTAGCCTCTGGTTTGCCCGCGGGTTCATCGAACCGGTCATGGAGGGCGACAATCCTCATCAGCGTCTGATGGAGCAAGCCGCCGAACTGACCCACGGTGCCGATCTGGTGCTGGTCAACTGGCGCGAGGGTCATTGGCTTTATGCACGCCAGCCGCTGGTGCATTTCGGTTTCGCTCACACTTTGTCGATTGAACAGGCCGCCGGCTGGTTACAAGCGCACCCAAGCGCCTATGCGCTGGTGCCTGACGCGCAACTGGCGAGGTGCTTCACCCTGGACAAGGCGGTCCCGCTGGGCCAGACGTCACGGGCCGACTGGTTCATCGTTGGCGCTAACGCCGACAACGGCCAATGTCGACCGGCCAGCCCTGCATCCGTCTACCGCTTCGTTTGGGGGCCGAACGGCCGTTGACGAGCCAATTGCACATATTACGGGGGGTGTGCATTCGTTCGAGTGCGCTTGCGGCCTCGCTCACTCCCTGCTCCCAAGAAAGATACAGCCGCCTGTCCCGGTTTTCGGAGTTCTCGTGATCAAAGCGCAAGGCTGCGTTTTTCGTGCCTGGGAACGCAGCCGACGCCATACAAGCGGTGAGCGACTTATTGATTTCTGTTTGTGGCCGGCGATGGCCTTGAGATCGATAGCCGCTTCCAGTCAAAGGCGGGGGGTTTCCAGACCGATTAAATTCGGTTTTCCATCGGTGAACTCAAGCGCGCGCCAGCCCAGCCGATAGATAGTAGTCGACGGCTCCACGCCTCGTCCGCCTCTATGAGTAAACCAGGGTAAAGGTCTATGGCTTCGCCGCTCAACCGCCTACTGATGTTTAGCGTTCTCATGCTTCTGGTTGCCAGCGAATTTTCGCCGACCGCCTGTGCAGAGCCTGCCTTGAGGATCGTCACGGAAGAGTTGCCACCCTACAACATGACGCAGGATGGCCAGGTGACTGGCATGAGCACCGAAGTGGTTCAGGCCGTACTCAAGGAGATTGGCATTGAAGCTTCGATCCAACCTATGCCCTGGGCGCGTGCATACGAACTGGCGCTCAATGAAAGCAATGTATTGATTTATTCAATTGCCCGCACGCCTGCGCGCGAGGAGCTTTTTCACTGGGTAGGGGCGATTGCGCCAACCCAGTGGTACATATATTCATTGGCTGAGCGGCCAGTAAAACTCAACTCGCTGGACGATGCTCGCGGCCATCAAATCGCCACGGTCAATCAGGATGTGGGGGAGCAATATCTGATTGCAAAAGGTTTTCGTATTGGTGAGGAACTGCAGTCGAGCACCAAGTACGAACACAACTACCGCAAGCTCAAGGTCGATCACGTCGAACTCTGGATTTCCAACGAACTCAACGCGCTGTACCTGACCCGCCAGAATGGTGAAGACCCGGAAAAGGTGCTGATCCGATCCCTGCCACTTCCAGCGCTCACCAGTCAGGAAGGCTTGAGCATGGCGTTCAGCCGGGGTACGCCAGCCCAGACGGTTGAAAAATTTCGTTCAGGCCTGGAAACCATCCGTCGCAATGGCGTTTACGACGCCATCATGCGCAAGTGGTTATGACATGGAGGGTAATCTCGAGCATCCGGCTCAAGAACCTCAGGGCAACAGGTTCAGCTCGCTAGGACGTCGCCTGGTACTGGCGACGCTTTTATTTTGTCTGATCTTTACCTTGACGATGGTCTCTTTGCGCACCTGGATGGCCTGGAACAGTAATCTGAAAGAGATGAATTCGGAACTCATCCTGATCGATCAGGTGTTCCAAAACACCTTGTCCCATGCCATCTGGGAAATGGACCGCGAATCGCTGAACAAGCAACTCGCCAGCGTCGCCAGCGCGGCGCCGGTCGGGCGCGTGGTGCTGAGCATCCTGCGCCCCGGTCAATCGCCTGAAGTCATTGAACTCAATCGCCACACCGACGCCACATCGGACACCGCGCCGATGCTGCATCGCCAGCTCGTTGCCCAGCCCTATGCGGGAGCACACGAAGTTGTCGGCGAGCTGACTATCGAAGGCGATGCTGATTTGCTTTGGGCGCGTCTTTGGGGCGAAGCGCAGAGCATCGTTATTACGCAAGTGATCCAGTCCTTGTTGCTGGCTGGGTTGATCATGACCATGTTTAATCGATTGGTGACCGTGCACGTCGTACACATTGCGCGGCATCTGGGTGGGCTCGCGCCACAAACGCTCGGGAATCACCTCAAGCTGCAGCGCTCAGTGCGGCGTCAGGACGAGCTGGGCCTGCTCGAATCCCAAGTGAATGAGCTTCAGGACAATCTTCACGCCCACCTGGAGCGCCAGCATTCGGATGAACTGGCCATTGCCGCCAGCCGCGATCATTTGGCCGATCTGGTTGAAGCGCGTACCGCGCAATTGAAGGCCGCCAATCAGTCTCTCGAAGCCCTGTCCCGTCACGATCCGCTGACAGGGCTGGCCAACCGTCGCTATTTCGATGAACTGAAGGAAGTGGAGTTTCGCCGCGCCATGCGTCACAAAACACCGCTGGCGGTGCTCATGTGCGACGTCGACTTCTTCAAGCTGTACAACGACACCTACGGCCACATGCTGGGTGACGAGTGCCTGAAACAGGTCGCTGAAACCCTGAGGAGTGTCTTCGGACGCTCGGGCGAACTGGCTGCCCGGGTAGGCGGCGAGGAATTCGTAGTGGTCCTGCCTAACATCGATGCAAAACAGGCCTACAAGGCTGCCCAACTACTGCGCACAAGCCTGGCTGCGCGAGAATTGCCACATAGCGCGTCGGCGGTGTCTCCCTTTGTGACCTTGAGTATCGGAGTCGCCGAGGTCGAACCCCAGACCATGGACCATTTCGACCAATTGCTGCAACGCGCCGATCAAGCGCTGTACCGGGCCAAAGCTCAAGGACGCAATCGCGTCGCCTTATAAACCAGTGTGGCCATGAGGTCTGTATGCATTTTCGTATGATGTTTTGCTCATGCATGTTCCTGGCTTTAGTCAGCCAGCAATCCCACGCTGAGCGGATTGAAGCGGTGACCGAGGACTCCATGTACGCGTACCCTCGTGACGGCAAGATCGTCGGTCCAGGTACTCGCATTGCCGAAGAAACCCTGCGAGGCGCTGCGCTGACTGACTACAGCCTCTCGCTATACCCATGGGCACGGGCCTATGAAAAGGCTTTGCATGAGCCTAACGTCCTGATCTATCCCTTGATGCGTACCGCAATCCGCGAAGAGCTGTTCAAGTGGGTGGGCGAGATCCACAGGGTTACGATCAAGTTTTACAAATTACGCGGGCGCACCGGTATCACGCTGAACAGCCTTGAAGATGCCAAACGCTACAGTGTCGGCGTGGTGCGCAACGATACCAAGCAGACTTTCCTGGAGCTGCAAGGGTTCACTCGCCTGGTGGTGTCGAACGATAATCGCGATAACTTTCAGAAATTGCTTAATCAGCAAGTCCAGTTGATCCCTATGTCAGAGCCCTCGGCACGGCTGGTCAGTGAAGCCGCGCAGGTAAATTTTGACTCGCTGGAGGAAATCTATTCAATCGACCAGCAGCCCGCCAGGGTATACATGGCGTTCAGTCGAGGCACGTCGGACGAAATAGTCGACCAGGCCCGGCGCTCATTCGAGCAGCTTGAAGCCTCAGGGGCAGTGGCTCGAATAATGAATGAAGATCGTCCTTCAAAGCTAACGGACTGAGCGACTGTTGCCTGACGCATAATTTGAAGTTTCCGCCAACAGGTCTTTGGCCCCCAACCTCAACTCACGGGTTTAGCCCATCCCGCTGCTGTGCGTTCCAAAGCTCCAGATTCGCCTTTACAAGCGTTTGAGGCAGCGTACTTGAAACTATCTTCTGCATCTTTTCGTTTATTTGTTTGCGCAATGTTTGATCGATGCACAGAGAGTTGGCTGAAAGGGCCAGATAGAGCCCCTCGCGACTGACCGGCGGTTCGAGAGCCTCTATGACTGCCTCGACCCCCAACTTTTTAGCTAGCGCCATTCCAGGGAATTGCTCGAATATCACAAAATCGTTGCGTTTGAGTACGAGCTTTTGGAACGCCTGACCGGCTGTTGGCACAGCTTCAAGCGAAAAGTTTGCTTTCGCGTAATCATCGAACGCTTGACCGAAGCTGTTGTTGACCAAGGTCCCACCATTGCGTCCGGCCAAATCAGACCATTGGTGATAGCGAAAGTCTTCGTTTTGCCTCACCCAAATCATATTGGACGTAAAAAGAAACGGTGGGCTCACAAAATTCAAAGTTCGCTCCCGATCTGCAGTGAGAAAATATCCGGCCAGCATATCAATGCGACCCGCTTTCACCTCTTCCTGCGCCCGCGACCATGGCCCGCCGTATATGACTTCGATTTTTAGTCCTAAAAGCGTGCCCAAGTGTTTGATCAAGTCGGCGTTAGCGCCTATGAGTTGCTGAGGGTTGTGCGGGTCTCGCCACAGGTAGGGAGGGTATTCGGCATTGCCGGTTGCAGTCAGGTGATCACAAGCACTTTCACTCAGGGCTATGCAGGGGATCAGCAGCATGGCTGGCATTGCCATGAATTTGCACAAACTACGCCCCATCATATTGAACCTCTCAGGGAAATCTCGTGTGCACGTGGTATGCCCACGGCCGACTGATACGACCCGGTGAGTCAAGATGAGGTAGATAGTGACAAGCAGCAATCCTTTTTGGAGCCTGCACACGTGCCATTTGTGTCGCAAACCTTGAGAACTGCGATCCAGCTGCCCTGGCAGCGCTTTACGCAACCTTTACCGAATCCAGACCTCCGTTTACACGAAACGGGTGTTTCATACATCCATGGCGAACCCACACATGCCGCCTGAGGAGACACCATGTTTTCGAAGATAACCAAAGTCTTGATCCTGTCCGGTTGCCTGGTTGCCGCTGGTGCGGCATCCGCCAACGGCCGCGACGTGATCGTGCCAGTCATTGCCGGGGCTGCGGTGGGCGCCATACTGGCCACTGTGATCAGCGGTTCAACCCACGATAACTATCGTCCGCGATACCAGGGCTACCAACCACAGCCCCGTTATCAGCCGCAGTATCAGCCGCGATACCAGCCAGTGGCTTATGTACCGGTAGCCACCCGCGTTGAATATCGCCGCTTCGATCCGCGCCCGCCTCGCGGCTATTACAACGGTGGTTATGGTTATGATCATGGTCGTGACAGGGGGCGTGATCGTGACCGCGGCTTCGACCATAACCGGGGCGATGGCCGCTGGTAATCGCTAACCCGGGCACAAGGCCGCTCTTGTCATTGAGAGCGGCTTTTTTATGTGAATAAATCGGGCCGCCTCATCCGAGGTTCAAACGCATCCAGTGCTCCACATCCATGACTTCAACGCCATGCCGGGAATTGAACGTGCAGCTTTGATCCCACGCAACGCCCTTGCCTTGCGCAAAGACTGCCCGGTATTTTCTGATTGCGTCATCAGGCTCAAGTGCCAGATCCGCATTCAACTTCGCGACAGGCCACTCGACCCGTTGCACGTTGCGCTTGAGCACCTTGTCGATTTTGTCTGCCAGCTCGCCATACGTCAGCGTGTCACCGGCGGTGTAAATCACCTGATTAGCCAATCGTGGCTGCGCCAACAGAATTTGCGCCGTAAGCAAGCCGATGTCTTCGGGCGTCGTGACAGTGACGCAAGTGTCCCAACTGCCGAGGGCGTGAACCGTGTTTTCGGCGAGATTGACCACGCCGAACACCGGCTCGAACAGGAAGCTGGTGAACATCCCGGTGGAAATGATCAGCCATTGCGTTGCATCTTGCCCGCGCAGGATATCCCTTACGTCCAGCTGCTCATCGAACAGATCCTGGGCGCTGCCTCGACCGATGACGTCATAGTCGACACCAAACTGCCAAGGCACATAACGCAGAACACCCGCTTCGATTGCCGCCTGCGCAAGTTTGATTTGGGTACCTTTACCCGCAGCAAACCCGATGCAGCTGACCACGGTGTCAAAACCGCGGAACAAGGTGCTGAGTTCGCAAATCGTGCCTGACACCAGATCGCCCGACAGCAATTCGATACCCAGCGAGCGCAGCTCATCAATTTCCTGTTGCTTGCCTGGCGCGCTGGACTCCAGCGTCGAGGGACGCAACAAAACCGAGACCCGCGTATCACCCGCCAACGCAGCCAATCTGGCCAGTTGACGAAGAACCGCCATACCCAATTCGCCCGCGCCGAGGACAAGGAACCCGCGCTCTGTAGTGCGTGTGACCGCTTGCATCATCATCTCCCGTTATTTGTTTGCACCAACGATGGCACTGCGTGATGCTGGCACACATGAAGACGGCTTATAAGAAGGCACACCAGTGATACCGCAAGGGCAATTGGACACCGCAGAAGTATTAAGACACTCACAAGCCGCGTGTGACGCCTTGAGCGCTGACGATGACGGGCTGAAACGCGAAGTGCTGACTCATGCAGGCAATCGCTGGTCACTGGGCGTTGTTCATACCCTGGGTGTGGCAGGCAAATTACGCCACGCTGAGATCGGACGGCGCATGCACGGCGTGACGCAAAGGATGCTCACCGGCACGCTTCGCCAGCTCGAACGCGACGGTCTGATCGTGCGTCACGATCACCACGAAGTGCCGCCGCGCGTCGAATATGAGTTATCCGCGCTGGGCATGGGTTTACTGGTGCACATGATCCCCCTGTGGACCTGGGTGGTGGAAAACGCGGAAGCTTTTCGCAGCGCTCGCACGGCCTATGACAGCCAGACTAATCCCGTCATAGCGCCCTGACGAAACGCTTGCGATATTCGCTGGGGGTCACGCCAACGTGCCGGGTAAACGTGCGCCGCAAGGTATCCGCGTTGGCGAATCCGCACTGTGCCGCAACCTGTTTGGGCACATCCACCCCGCTCTCCAGCTGCTTTCTGGCCGCAGCGACCCGCGCCTGTTCGACCCAGGCCGCTGGCGTGATGCCCACCTCGGCGTGAAACAAGCGAGCGAAATGCCGTGGGCTGAGGTTCACCCGTTCGGCCAGCCGTGAAATGCTGTGATCGTCAGCAGGATTGGCCGCGATCCAGCGTTGCAGCTCCTGCAGCATGGCCCGCCCGGTGGGCAACGATTCGCCGCGCCGACTGAACTGCAACTGCCCGCCGGGACGTTTGAAGTACATGACCA
>LNAP01000832.1_pt1 | contig 34323 bp, 31 predicted proteins | sample 602601 | NCBI WGS metagenome assembly LNAP01 (sample SAMN02440304, study PRJNA202911) | soil metagenome | biome: Subtropical and temperate rainforests or woodlands; isolation source: soil samples (1 kg each in a 20% v/v slurry with milli Q water) were... ...
CGGGAATGGTCGGCGGCAGCGCGCGGTCCTCGCCGGTGACCAGATCCTCGACCCGCGACGTGGCGGTCGGCGACGCCGCGACCAGGCGTTTTGTGTAGGGATGCTGCGGCGAGCGGAACAGGGTGAGCGCTTCGGCCTGCTCGACCAGTCTGCCCTGCTCCATCACCACCACGCGGCGGCAGTAGCGCGCCGCGAGGCCGAGGTCGTGGGTGATCAGGATGGTCGCCATGCCCCTTGCGGCGGCGATCGAAGCGAGCAGGTCCATCACCACCTTCTGGGTAGTGACGTCGAGGCCGGTGGTCGGCTCGTCGGCAATCAGCAGCGACGGATTGCATGAGATCGCCATGGCGATCATCACCCGCTGGCACATGCCGCCGGACAGCTCGTGCGGATAGGCGCTCATGCGCTTCTCGGGATCGCGGATCTGCACCGCGCGCAGCAGGTCCAGCGACTCCGCGCGCGCCCGTTCGGCAGAGATCTTCTTGTGCGCGAGGATGGCATCGGCGATCTGCTCGCCGATGGCGCGGATCGGATTGAGCGCGCCGCGCGGGTTCTGGAAGATCATGGCCATGGCCGAGCCGTGCATCTCGCGCAGGCCGGCGTTGGACATCTTGGTGATCTCGCGATCGCGGAACAGGATGCGGCCGCCGGTAATCCTGCCGGCGGTGTCGAGCAGCCGCGTCACGGCAAAGCCGGTGACGGACTTGCCGGAGCCGCTCTCGCCGACAATGCCGAGCGTCTCGCCCGGCGCCAGCGATAGCGACACGCCGCGCACCGCCTCGACCGGGCCGCGGCGGGTGGAAAAAGTAACCTGGAGATTATCGATTTCGAGCAAGGGACCGGTCATGGGCTCTGTCAGGTCCGTTGCCGGGGATCGAGAATGTCGCGCAGGCCGTCACCAAGCAGGTTGAAACACAGCACGGCCAGCATCAGCGCCAAGCCGGGAAACGCCACCAGCCACCATTTGCCGGTGGAGATGAAACGCGCGCCCTCGGCGACCATGATGCCCCATTCCGGCGTCGGCGCCTTGACGCCGAGTCCGATGAACGACAGGCCGGCGGCATTGATGATGGCCCAGCCGAGATTGAGCGACATCTGCACCACCATGGCCGGCAGCACATTGGGCAGCAGGAAGCGCAGCACCACGGAGAAATGGCTTTCGCCGCTGGAGCGCGCGGCCTCGACCCAGCCGAGGTTGCGGCGGACGTTCACCTCGGCGCGGGCGAAGCGGATGTAGAACGGCAGGTTGATGATGGCGGTGGCGATGATGATGTTCTCGACGCGGTTGCCGAGCGCGGCCACCATGGCCATCGCCAGCACGAACAGCGGAAACGCCATCAGCACGTCGACGAAACGGCCGACGGCGCGGTCGAGCCGGCCGCCGGAATAGCCGCACAGCGCGCCGATCACCGCGCCGAGCGCGAAGGAAATGCCGACGGCCGAAATGGCGATCGCCAGATCCAGCTGGGTGGCGACGATGATGCGGCTGAACACGTCGCGGCCGAGCTGGTCGGTGCCGGCCCAGTGCGCGGCACTGGGCGCCTGCAGCGCATTGGCCACGTCGGAGGCGATCGGATCGTAGGGCGCCAGCCACGGCGCGAAAATGCCCACCGTGATCAATAGCGTCGCACCGATGGCGGCGATGCCGGTGATGGGATTCCCGCGCAGGATGAACGCGGCATGCTGGAAGGTGGCGCTGCTCATCCGATGGAAATCCTGGGGTCCGCGATGCCATAGAGCACATCGACGACCAGATTGACGATCACGAACACGAAGGCCATCAGCAGGACAAAGCCCTGCACCGGCGCATAGTCCGACGACAGCAACGCGTCGAGCGCGTAGGACGCGACGCCGGGCCACGAGAACACTTTCTCGACCAGCACGTTGGCGCCGAGCATGGTGGAGAACACGATGCCGGCGATGGTGATCACCGGCAGGATGGCGTTGCGCAGCGCATAGGTGACGACGATCTTCCACCACGACAGCCCGACCGAGCGCGCGGTGCGCACGAAGTCGCTGCCCAGCGACGCCAGCATCGAGGCGCGGGTGATGCGCGCCAGCGGCGCGATCACGAACAGCGCCATGGTGCAGGCCGGCAGGACCAACTGCCGGAACGCCGCCCACCAGCCCTCGAAATCTCCGGCGATCAGGAAATCGATCAGCAGGAAGCCGGTATGCTGCGGCGGCTGGCTGATGAAGATGTCGACGCGCCCGGTGGGATCCGGCGCGACGCCGAGCAGATAGTAGAACACATAGATCAACAGCAGCCCGGAGACGAAGGTCGGCACGCAGACGCCGAGCGCGCAGAACATCCGCACGCCGTGATCGATCAGCGACCCCGGCCTGAGTGCGGCAAGAATCCCGAGCGGCAAGGCCAGCACGAGCGCGATCAGCAGGGCCGAGAAGGTCAGTTCGAGCGAGGCCGGGAGCCGCTCCTTCAGATCCTTGGTGACGTTCTGGCCGGTCATCAACGAACGGCCGAGATTGCCGCGTCCGACATCGTAAAGATAGAGCGCGAGTTGCTGCGGCACCGGCTTGTCGAGACCCATCTGCTTGCGGATGGTCTCGATCTCCTCCTTGCCCGCATTGGGGCCGGAAGCGAAGAACACGGCAGGATCACCAGGCAGCACCCGCATCAACAGGAACGTGAAGACCAGCACGCCGAACAGCGCGGGCAGTGACGAGGCGAAACGCCGCGCGGCGCGTTTCGCAGTCGAAGCCAGCTTCATCAGCACAGGTTTGCCGCCTTAAATTGCCTTGCAACGCGCAGGCGGTCCTCGTCCGACCGTCCTGCGAATGTCCCGGCGGTGGTCCGGGGCGCCGTGAAACCGCGCCCCAGATGCTCGGATGTGGGGCGGTCTATCACTTCCGGCTGAGGTCGCGATAGTCGACCTGGCGATGGAACTGATAGGTGTAGCCTTCGATGGTCGGCGCCATGACGGCATCCTGGCTCGGCTGCCACAGCGGCACCTGGGGCATCTGGTCGAAATTGATGGCATTCAGCTTCACGCCGGCTTCTTCGTACTTTGCCTTGTCGGCCTCGAAGCGGGCTTCCTGCGCAATGGCCGTGAGTTCGGCATTGTCGATGGAGCTGTAGTTCCAGCGCTGGTTGCCGGTGTAGAAGTTGCGATAGAAGTAGTCGGTCGACGGCAGCCAGGCGACGATGCCTTCGGTGAAGAACGGCAGCTTCTTTTCGGTGATCTGTGTCGACATCTGCGCGTCGGGCAGCTTCTGGATATCGACCTTGATCCCGATCTTGGCGAGCGATTCTTTCACCAGCGCGGCCATCGGTTCTGCGGTCGCGGACTGGCCGACGTTGAAGCTGAAGGTCGTGGAGAACCCGTCCGGGAAGCCGGCGGCCTTCAGGTAGGCCTTGGCCTTGTCCAGATCCAGCTTGATCGGCTGCTTGATCGGGAAGCCGCCGCTCGGCGGCTTGCCGTCGGCCCAGGTGGCGCCCGTCAGCAACTCGCCGCGTCCGAACAGCGCCGCCTTGAACATGTCGTCATAGGGCAACGCATAGGCGACCGCGCGGCGCACGTCGACCTTGTCGAAGGGCGGCATCTGGTTGTTCATCGAGATGAAGGTGATGGCATTGTACTGCGGCGTCGAGATCACCTTCAGCTTGCCCTTGGCTTCCAGCGATTGCGCATCGCTGGCCTGCAGGTCGATGACGATGTCGACGTCGCCCTTTTCGACCAGGTTGGCGCGCGTCGAAGGCTCCGGCACCGACTGCACGATCAGCCGCTTGAAGAACGCCTGCTTGCCGCCGGGACCGCGATTCCATGCGTCGTTGCGCTTCAGGATCACCTGCTCGCCGGGCTTGAAATTTTCGATGATGTACGCGCCTGACCCCGCGGTATTCTCCTTCAGCCACGCCTGCGCCCAGGGATCTTCCTCCGTCACATGCGCCTTGGCGAGCTTCGAGTTGATGATGATCGGATAGACGGTGGCGAGGTTCGGCAGCGCCAGCTTGTCAGGCTTCGGCAGCGTCACCTCGAAGGTCAGGGGATCGATCACCTTGAACTGGCTGGCGTCGGTGAGCGAGCCCGTCAGCAACTGTGCCTTGCCGAGGATCTTGGCGGTGACGGCGCGATCGAGCGACCACTTCACGTCATCGGCGGTGACCGGCGTGCCGTCCTGGAACTTGGCGTCCTTGCGCAGCTTGAAGGTGATCTTCAGCCCGTCGGGACTGACGTCGTAGGACTCGGCGAGTTCGCCGCGAATGGTGTCGAGATCGAACACCCATTTACCGTTGAGCTGCTTGCGACCGAACGAGACCAGCCGGTCATAGGTCGAGAGACTGACGGCGAAGGCTTCGCGAGTCGAACCGGGGATATTGGGATCGAGCGTATTGACCGAGGCGCCCGTGACATAGCGCAGCGTCTCGGCGCGCGTCTGCGCCCGCACCGGTGCCGCGGCGACCAGAAAGGCCAGCACAGCGACCGCACCCAGCATCTGCCTCGAATAAGAAAGTCTCATCGTTCGATCCCCTGAATTCAACAACGGCCAGTCGATGCCTTGCACCGTGAACTATTCGATATCTAAAGCAATTAATGCGCCAAGCCGTCAGTCAGGACTGCCGCGGACGATTGTATCGCCACGAATCTCCCTGGGATCATCGCGCATGACCGCAGCCGGCTTCCTGCTGATGACGGCCTGTCGCACATCGTAAGCCTGCAATGCCGCCCAGTGTCCCTCAATATCGGCGCAAAACAAGCCGCGAGTCAGGCCATGCACCAGTTTCGGAACCGCCGTTGTCATCGCGTTGATTGATGACCCGGATGCACCGAAACTCATGGTTGAGGCGATGGCAAACAGGTGGATATTGGAGATCCACGGCGTCGCTCCGGCCACGCGCTCGGTCAGGGCATAATCGTCGGCAAGATAGGGAAAGCCGCCCAGCCGCGGGCTGCGCTCGCCCTGCGGCGGCTGATAGCGGTCGGCCCAGCAGGCGATATTGGCCGCACAGTCCTGCAATTCAGGCCGGCTGGCAAAATCCATGGCGATGCCGGTGCCGCAGATCACGAAATCGGCGACCATCGCCCCGCCTGGCGTCTGCAATTCGACCTTGTTGCCCGCCTGTTGGGCAGCCTCGACCGGCGCGCCCTCATGCAGGATGAAATTCGCGTGGCGCGCGCAGCGGTCCCAGGTCGGCTGCGGAAATCCCTCACGCATGTCCAGGATGGTGCGCATGAAGCGCCAGCGCCAGGCGTCGTCGAGCTCGCTGAAATGCCGCAGGAAGCCACGAAAAGTCAGCCAGTGGTACGGCTGGATCAGTTGCACCTCGGCGCGGCGACACAGCAGGTGCACCTCGGCGGCGCCGGCTTCCAGCGCCGTCGCGGCGTTGTCGAAGGCCGACGCGCCGGCGCCGATCACCGCCACCTGCTTGCCGCGCAGCGCTGCAAAATCGATGTCCGCCGATGCGTTGACGCACAGCGACAGCGGCAGATGCGCCAGCGGCTCCGGAATCATCCAGTTGCCCATGCCCTCCTGCCCGGTCGCCAGCACGATTTTTCGCGCATGCAGCGTTTCCATGCCGCCGGCGGTCTGCACCAAAGCTGCGAGCAGCCCGTCTGCGGCAGGCTTGATGTCCAGCACCTCGCAACCGTTGCGCACGGGCACGCCGACCACCCGCCGGAACCAGATCAGATAGTCCACCCAGTGCTGCCGCAGGATGCGATCGAGCTGCTGCCAGTGTTCCCTGCCGAACATCGCCTCGTGCCAGGACTGATAGGTCAGGCTCGGCACGTCCAGATCGGGACCGGTGAAATGCTTCGGGCTGCGCAAGGTCGGCATCCGCGCGTAAGTGAGCCACGGCCCTTCGAGGCCTTCCTCGGCCTTGTCCACGACGAGGATATTGCTGACCTGCGAGCGCAACAGACCGAAGCCGATGGCGAGGCCGGACTGGCCGCCGCCGACGATCAGCACGTCCAGCGCAGGCTTGCCATCCGGGCCGGATTTTGCCTTGAGCCACGGCGCATTGGGATGCGCGATTTTTTTGAGATCGTCGCGGACCTGTGCTTCCAAAGCCGAGAGAGCGTCGTTCATGCCGCGAGCCATCCGCCATCCACCGGCAGCACGCTGCCGGTCGTGAAAGATGACGCATCGCTGGCGAGATACAGCGCCGCTTCGGCGACTTCGGTCGCCTCGCCAAACCGCTTCATGGCATGGCGGTTGCGCGACGCTTCGCGGACCGGATCAGGGTCGGCATGCCGTGCAAAGCTGCGGCGCAGCAGCGGCGTGTCGATGGCGCCCGGCGCGATGGCGTTGACGCGAATGCCGTCGGTGGCGAAATCCACCGCCATGGTCCGGGTCAGGCTGAGGACCGCGCCCTTGGAGGCGATATAGGCACTGTTGCCCTTGCCGCCGGCGATCGCCAGCTGCGACGCGACGGTGATGATCGAGCCTTTGCGCTGTCGCTGCATCTGCGGCACCGCCGCACGCGCCCACAGCCACGTGCCGCCGACATTGGTGCGAAACACCGCGTCCCAATCGTCGGGAGCGGTCGTCACCACCGTGCCGCCGACCGAGAAGCCGGCCGATGTCATCAGCACATCGAGTCGATCGCGCTGCTCCAAGAGCTTGCCCACGGTGGCTTGCGCGAACGCGGCATCGGCAACGTCACCGACATGGATCGATGCGTCGCCTTTGACGTCGAGGATCTCCGCCTGGGTTTCCTGCAGGCCGGACTGGTCGCGGTCGACCAGCGCGACGAACGCGCCTTCCCGTGCAAACAGCAGCGCGCTGGCGCGGCCGATGCCGGAGCCTGCGCCGGTGACGATCGCCGTGCGTCCATGAAGTCTCATGTCAGTTTCCTTCCTGATGCTGCGCCGACCAGTCGTGAAGGTCGGCCGCGGAATCGGCGCAGCCGAAGCGGGCGCGCCAACCACATTCCTGTTCAAGGCGCGTCACCGACAGCGGCGCGCGGTCGACGTCGCTGTGCAGGTTGATGTTCGATGCCTCGCCGTCCACGGCGAGCCGGCAGACAAAACCCGGATTCCAGACTGCGAGCGCCTGGCCCCACTGTAGCGCCGACCATTCCATCCCCGTCGAGATGTTATAGAGGCCATGCTGCGGTCTCGCCGCTTCGATCAGCACGGCCACAGCGTCGGCCACGTCCGGCGCGTAGATCCAGTCCTTGAAACCCGGACGCGGCAGCACGGCTTCGCGACCCTCGTGAAGCGCGTCCATGATCTGCATCTGCGGACTCAGCGTGTCGCGCACATCGGTGGCGCGTTCCCACGGCCCGAACACGCCACTGAGCCGCACGCTGACGATGTCGAATTGCCAGAGCGCAGCGAGCCGCGCCGCGACTTTCTCGGAGGCGAATTTGGTGATCGCATAGAGCGACTGGGGATCGCAGGGCAGATCCTCGTCGAGCAGCGCGTGTCGATAGGCGGCCGCGCCATAGGCCCCCGCAGAGGACAGGTTGATCACGCGTCGCACGCCGTGACGCCTCGCCGCGACAAGGATGGGCGTCTGCGCCATCAGGTTGACCTGCAGAATGCCTTCCGGATCGGCGGCGTCGCGTTCGGCGTCGGACGTGATCGCGGCGCCAAGGACGATCGCGTCAACGCCGGCGGCGATCGCTGCCTCGACGGCGACGCGATCGAGAATATCGCCTCGCTGCACTTGCAGCCTGTCGCCATGGTGCTGAAAAGCCCGTTGCGCCGCGAGCGGCAAGCCTGCACGGTCGAACAACGTCACCGCATGGCTCCGCGACAGCAATGCGCTGGCGATATTGAGCCCGACAAAACCGGTGCCGCCGAAGATCAGGATGTTCATTGCTCGATCCAGGAACCGCACTGCCGGCTCGACCGGCCACTCTTTGGACCATCGGTCTCGTCTTCTCCAAGCAAGTTTTACGGGCGCACACCGCACATTCAACAGGCAGCATGACGCAATGTTCAATGGCAGCGAGCGCTAGTGACCCGCCTCGGCTGCAATTTTCAACGCCGCGAGGACCGCATCGCCAGTCTTGCGGGTGTGAGCGCTGAGTGACGCCGCGAATCCCTGCACATCGCGGGCCCGCAGCAGCGCCATGAAGGCTTCATGCTCCTGCACGGATTCGGTCCATCGCTTGGCATCGTAATTCGCCGTTGCCCGGGCGCGAAAAATATTGGCGTTCAAGGTCGTCCAGATGTTGAGAAGAACCGGATTCCCGGCGAGCCTCGTGATCTCGATGTGAATGTCCTGGTTCAGGCGGAAATAGGCCGGGCGCGCTGCGTCACGGTGCAGCGTCACCAGCTGCTCATGCATCGCATCAAGGCGGGCAATTTCGGCGTCGGTGGCCAGGGTCGCGGCCTGGGCACCGGCGACGCCGTCGAGCGCAACCATGATTGCAAAGATGTTGGCGAGGTCGTCGCGGTTGATCGGCGTGACGACTGGCGTCCGGTGGGACCGCAATTCGATGAGTCCTTCGGAGGCCAGGATCTTGAAGGCCTCGCGCAGCGGCGTGCGGGACACTCCGAATGTCTCGCACAGCATCTTCTCGGGCAGCGCCGCTCCGGCCTGGAGTTCGCCGCCGACGATCATTTCCCGGACCCTCGCGACAAGCTGGTCGTGGAGCGACATGCGCTCCAGCGGCCGCTTCGAATGGCCGGATGACAGCTTCAGCCGGGTCGGCTTGAAGCGCGTGCGCAGCAACGGGCGGGCAGGAGCGTCACTCATCGGAGCCTTCCATGTACAGCAGCGAATGCCTCAAAATCGTGTTCATCGCCCAAAAATGCAGCAGATCGCCCCGGGTGATGACCACGTTACACGTTGAATATAATATATAAAATCAACATTGCATATCGTATTCATGATGGCATGGCGCTTGCTTGAAGATATCACAGCGACCCCACCGCTCACCGTCCGGAGATTGCGACCATGAAAAGAATTTTACTCGGCATCTGTCTCGCCCTCGGCTTGGCGCCAGCCATTTCGACCAATGTCCTTGCCCAGTCCGAGCCCGTCATCAAGCTCGGTTACGCCAAGTGCGCGCATTGCACGCCGATGTCGCTGACCCCGCAATACGCCAAGGGCGTGCAGATCGATGCCGTGGGTTTCAATACCGGCACCGATGCGCTCACTGCGCTGATCTCGAAAAACCTCGATGTCGCGCAGGTCACCTACCTCCATTATGCGATCGCGCTCGACAAGGGTTTTGACGTGGTCGCGATCTCCGGCCAGGTCAATGGCGGCTCCGCCATGCTGGTCGGCAACGACCTGCCGATCGTTCCCAACGACTGGGCATCGCTCAAGAAGGTGATTGCCGACTACAAGGCCGCCGGCAAGCCGTTCCGCGTGGCAGCGTCGCGCGGCAACGCGCAGGACATCCACATGCGCGGCGCCTTCGCCAAGCAGGGCATCGACATCAACAAGGACGTGCAGTTCGTCAATATCCCCAACCCGTCCGACCATCTGCAGGCGCTGCGCCGCGGCGAGATCGAGCTGATCTGCACCGTCGAGCCGTTCGCCACGCAGATCCTGCAGCAGAAGGCCGCCAAGATGTTCGGTCTGCCCTACGACCAGGCCGCCGGCAAGCTGACCAACATTATCCTGACCCGCTCCGACGTGGTCAAGGACAAGCCCAAGGAGCTCGAGGCGACCGTGCGCGCGGTGGTCAAGGTCGATGAATTCATCGCGGCCGATAAGGGCGCGCTGATCGACGTCATCTCCAAGGTCACCGGCCTCGACAAGGCCATCGCCACCGGCGCCGTGGACAATCTCGATCCCGATCCGAAGATGTACCGCGCTTCGGCCGTCGCCATCGCTGCGATGATGCGCGACCTGAAATACATCAACTCCGACGTCTCCGCCGCCGTCGAGAAGAACATGAACTACAGCTTCCTTGAGGCCGCCACCGGCAAGCCCAAGACCGAACTCGGCTATTGAGAGCGGTCATGGTCAGCCTCCGGCACTTCAGGAAACTCGATCGCTACATTGTGCCGGTGCTGATCCTGGCCGGTTGGGAAGCGTTCTCACGTTCGGGCGCGCTTCCCGCCGCCTTGCTGCCCGCCCCATCCACCGTGGTTTGGGCATGGGCGGACTGGCTGTTCGGCACCGACGGCAATACCCAGACCTATAGCGGCCACTGGCTGTCCGACATGGCCGCCAGCCTGTCCCGCGTGCTCGCGGGATTTGCCATCGCCACCGTGCTGGCCGTCTCCACCGGCGTCGCGATCGGCTGGTCGCGCAAGATCGAGGTGATCATCGAGCCGACCCTGCAGATGCTGCGGCCGATCCCGCCGGTGTCATGGATCCCGCTGGCGATCATCTGGTTCGGCATCGCCAACAAGCCGGCGATCTTCCTGGTGTTTCTCGGGGCGTTCTTCCCGATCCTGCTCAACACCATCCATGGCGTGAAGACCTGCGACCGCAATCTGATCCGCGCCGGCGCCATGGTCGGCGGCGGCAACCGCGAGCTGCTGCGCTTCATCGTGCTGCCGGCGGCGCTGCCGAGCATCTTCGCCGGCCTGCGCATCGGCATCGGCTCGGCCTGGATGCTGACGGTCACGGCCGAGATGGTCGCCGTCAAAAGCGGCCTCGGCTATGTGCTGTGGGATTCCTATTATTTCCTGCGCTACGACCTCGTGCTGGCGGCGATGGCCAGCATCGGCCTGCTCGGCTTCCTCAGCGACCTCGGCATTCGCGCGGTGATGGGCCAGGTTCTGCACTGGCAGCGCAACACCACGATCGCGGGGGAATAGACCATGGCGACCATCGATATCTCCCACGTCTCCAAGATCTTCAAGGACGCCAAGCGCAAGGCCGACGTCATCGCGCTCGACGACATCAACCTGGAGGTTTCCAAGAACCAGTTTCTGTGTCTGCTCGGCCCCAGCGGCTGCGGCAAGTCCACTTTGCTCAACATGATTGCCGGCTTCGAGAAGCCGTCTTCCGGCACGGTGGCCGTCGACGGCCAGCTGATCACGTCGCCCGGCTCGGATCGCGGCGTGGTGTTCCAGCAGGCCAATCTGATGCCGTGGCTGCCGGTCTGGGAAAATGTCGGCTTCCATCTCAAGCTGCGCGGCGGCCAGAAGCAGGAGCGCCGCGCCATCGCGCAGCGCTATATCGACATGGTCGGCCTGACCGGTTTCGAAAACCATTATCCGTCCGAGCTGTCGGGCGGCATGAACCAGCGCGTCGGCATCGCGCGTGCGCTGCTGATGAATCCGCAGGTCATCCTGATGGACGAGCCGTTCGGCGCGCTCGACGAGCAGACCCGGATGGAGATGCAGAACGAGCTGGTGCGGATCTGGCAGCGGCATCAGGGGACCATCGTCTTCGTCACCCACGGCATCGACGAGGCGCTGACGCTCGGTACCCATGTCGCGGTCATGAGCGCCCGCCCCGGCCGCATCAAGGAAATCATCCCGATCGACCTCGAGCGACCGCGCGACATCACCAGCCCGCAGTTCAACGAGATCAAGCGCCACATCCTCGACCTGCTCCGCTCGGAGCGGGCAACACCCACCCTCGAAACTCTGGATCACCCATGACCAAACGCGTTCTGCTCGGCCAGTTGACCCCATCGTCCAACACGGCGCTGGAGCCAATCACCACCGCCATGCTGGCGGGGCTTCCGGAAGTGTCCGCGCACTTCTCCCGCTTCAAGGTCACCGAGATCGCGCTGTCCAACACGGCGCTGGCGCAATTCGACAACTCGGAGATCCTGCGGGCCGCCGAACTGCTGGCCCACGCCAAGGTCGACGTGATCGGCTGGAATGGCACATCGTCAGGCTGGCTCGGCTTCGAGGCCGATGTCCGGCTGTGCGAGCAGATCACTGCGGCAACCGGCATTCCCGCCACCACCTCGATGCTGGCGCTCAATGAGATCCTTGCCACTACGGGCGTGAAGAAGCTCGGCTATGTGACGCCCTATCTCGATGCGGTTCAGGCGAAGATCCTGGACAACTACAGCAAGCTCGGCGTCGCCTGCCAAGGCGAGCGGCACCTCAATCTGCAGGACAACTTTTCGTTTTCGGAAGTGCCGGTGGCGCAACTGGAGCAGATGACCCGCGACGTGGCCGGCGAAAAACCCGACGCCATCGCCATCATCTGCACCAATCTGCGGGTGGCTGGATCCGCTGAGAAACTCGAGCAGGAAACCGGCATCCCGGTCTATGACACCATCGCGACGGTGGTATGGAAGTGCCTGAAACTGGCCGGCGTCGATACCAAACGGGTGACCGGCTGGGGTTCGCTGTTCCAGAACGTCTGATCGGTTCCGTAACACAGATACGCTCAACAGGAGGTCTCGCCATGGCCGCTTTCGACACCGTCATTCGCAACGGCACCGTGGTGACCGCCAGCGAGACCTTCAAGGCCGACGTGGCCATCAGGGACGGCCGCATCGTCGCGCTCGGCGAGGCGCTGACCGACGCCGACGAAATCGTCGATGCCACCGGACTGCTGGTGCTGCCGGGCGGCATCGACAGCCACGTCCACATCTCGCAGCCGTCAGGCCCGGGCATCGTGATGGCCGACGATTTCGCCAGCGCGACGCGCGCGGCGGCGTTCGGCGGCAATACCTTCGTGATGCCGTACTGCCTGCAGGCCAAGGGGCAGCCGCTACGCGAAGCGCTCAGGGACTATCACGCGCTGGCCGAGCAGAACTGCTACATCGACCACTCCTTCCATCTGATCATCACCGATCCCACCGACAGCGTGCTCGGTCAGGAACTGCCGGCCCTGATTGCCGACGGCTACACGTCGCTCAAGATCTTCATGACCTATGCCGACCTCGCGCTGAGCGATTTCCAGATCCTGGAAGTGCTGGCGGTCGCCCGCGAATCCGGCGCGCTCGTTCAGGTTCACGCGGAAAACTACGACGCCATTCGCTTTCTGGCGGACCGGCTCGAACGCGCGGGAAACACCGGCCCCTATTATCACGCCAAGTCGCGCCCCATTGCCGTCGAGCGCGAGGCGACGCACCGCGCCATTTCGCTGGCCGAACTGATCGACGTCCCGCTCGTCGTCGTTCATGTCTCCAACCGTGAATCCATGGAAGAGATCCGCCGCGCCCAGCAGCGCGGGCTGAAGATCTCCGGCGAGACCTGCCCGCAATATCTGGTGCTGACAGAAGAGGATCTGAAAGATCTGGGCATGGAGGGCGCGAAATATGTCTGCTCGCCGCCGCCGCGCGATCTGGCCAGCCAGCAGGCGTGCTGGGAAGGCCTGCAACAGGGCGTGTTCACCCTGTTCTCGTCGGACCACTGTCCGTTCCGTTACGACGATGAAGCCGGCAAGCTGACGCCGGGCGGACGCACCAGCTTCCGCTGGATCCCCAACGGCATTCCCGGCGTCGAGACCCGGCTGCCGATCCTGTTTTCCGAAGGCGTCAGCAAGGGACGCATCACCGTGAACCAGTTCGTCGCGCTGACGTCGACCAATCACGCCAGGACCTATGGGCTGACCGGCAAGGGCTCGATCAGCGTCGGCTACGACGCCGACATCGCGCTGTGGGATCCCTCGAAGACAGCGACGCTGTCGCAGGCCGGCCTGCATCACGGCGCCGACTACACGCCCTATGAGGGAATGCAGATCACCGGCTGGCCGGTGGCGACCATGCTGCGCGGGCGCTTCGTCGTGCGCGACGGCACGCTGGTCGGTCGCGGGGGCGGTGGGCGCTATGTCAGCCGGACCGCGCCGGTTGCCGGGGAACGCAGCTCCGCATAGCCTACCGGATACGCTGGCGAGGGAAGAGCCTGGCTCTCCGCGACGCCTCTTGTTGGAGGGCGGGACGGACACTAGCTTGCACGGATGTCCAGACGCCTTGTCATTCCGCTGATCGCTGTGGCCCTGTCGGGCTGCTCCATCGATCCCGGCGCCACATGGGCGCCGGACATCCTCAAGGACAAGGCTGCCGCTGCGCCCGAACCGGAGTCCGCTCCGGACATCCGGAACCTGCTCACGACACGGCTGTCTGAATTCTTCATGCCCGCAGCAGCGCCGTCCAGCATCAGCTTTTCGCCGCCGCTGCAGGCCGCCGGCGCCTGGGAGACCTGTATTCGCGCGACCGTGAACGGCGCGATGGGCAACTCGATCGGGCAGCAGACCTATATCGTGACAATCCTGCACAACAAGGTGTTTCGCCAGGAAAAGGCCGGGACATCGCATTGGTGCGAGCGCGCAGCCTTCGAAGCGCTGTAGCCTAGTTTTTCCGCGATCTGCGCGCCTCGGGATGGGTCACGACAATCGTGCCGGGACCGGGAGTGCCCGGCGCGAACAATTCGTCGCAGATATACTCGCCGAAAATGGTGGTCCCGTCGTCGGTATAGGTCATGCCCTCCTTGATCTCGAACGACGTGTCGTATTCCAGATCGATCGACATCGACCGTTTCGCGATCCACGTTTTAGGGGGCATCTTCAGACTCCAGGAATCAGTCGGTTTTCAGCAGTTCGTTGGCGGTGACACATAGCCTGCCGGTTCACATCGGCCAACAGCGACGAGGCCGGCTTCGCCCATCGCAACGCTGCATCAGGATTGAGAGGTGTGGTCAGCGATCCGGCGAAAGGTGCGGTGCGAGCCGCAAATTCGCTGTCCGCGGCACTCCCGGGACCGCCGTCCCGCTTTCTGGCCGGCGTTTGATCACGAAAGAATTCCTGAGCTTGAGCACCGGGTATTCAAACAGGTGCCACGAAATCACGGCGGCGGTCAGCGAGAGGGGAAACCCGACCAAAAACAAGGTCCACCACCGGTCGCCTATCCAGGCCTGGGGGAAATAATGGATGAGCATCTGCAGGAACGGGACATGGTAGAGATACAGCCCGTAAGAGTAGTCGCCTGTCCCAAATCCAGGAGGACGGGGCATTGGCGACAGCCCCACCAGGACGGTCAGATATCCGAGCAGCGGGAGCGCGATGGCATGGACGCCGGGGTTGCTGAACAGAACCGCATTGTCTCCAAACACGCTCACAAGAACTGCCACGCATACCAGGCCGATCGCCGCCGCTTTTGAGAACGGCACGTAGTACCGCAGTTGATAGAGGGAAATTCCGATCAGGAAAGAAGGCCAGAGCAAAGACCCGCGAAAAAGGAAAGCGTTCATCGCAAGCAGTTCAAGAAGCGATGCATGATCGCTGACGAGATGCGCTGTCATTTGCCTCAGATAAATTCCACCGATCAGGACGCCGAGAGTGAGCCACGGCACGACTCTGGGTCGTTTGATCGCTCCGGAAATCATCAGCACGATGAGAATGACATAACAGCCCATTTCGAAAGGGACCGTCCAAAGCGCTCCATTCACCTCCGGCGAAGGATTGCTTTCGAAGACGCCAGGAAGAGAGTAGTGGATCCATCCGGTGATGTTGAGGAAGTAGCTAAAGAAGGTGGCGTCGGTAAAATATTGTCTCACGGGCAGTGTCGTCACCAGCGGACCGATCAGAAGCGCTGCAAAGAAAATGTCGACGATCAGCGCCGGCAGGATGCGGGCAGCACGGTTCAGCAAGAAGTTCTTGGCAGAGAGACGCGTACTGCTTCCTGCGACCAGAAACCCGCTCAATGCGAAAAACATCGGCACGAGCATGTATTCGGAAAGCCAGAAGACGGATGCTCTCGCCGACTCCAGATGCCCGCTCAGCTGAGCGGTGTGCCAGGCAATGATCCCGGTCGCCAAGACAATCCGAAGAAAATCAAATCCTCGACCGAAACCCTTCTGGTTGTCCAAAGCCGAACCAAGGGTTTGCATCGAGTACCTCCCTGAGCCTTCCGGCCCGCCCTTGAGGGGCTCCCAACTGCGCAATTTGAGCTCGAAATTAGACGCTGAGTTCTAATCTCTCCTTAAGGCCGGCGAGCAAAATCTGCACCTTTGCACCGGACGCCGGCTTCGCACCTCTTCAACGCCGTCCTTGCCGCGAACCTTCGGCTTATGAGCCAGGTCACGAGTTAGCTTGAGTTTTGGGCGGCGACGCCAGATGAGGTCACGGCAGGGTTGCGTTTTGTCCAGTCTTGGACTATATCCATTTTTGGATATTGGGGCCTCCTGTGAGAAAGCGTGATCCCAGGCGAGTTGGAGCAGAGGGGGGACGGCAACGGCTCGAAATTTCACGATTTGCGCCGGCCAACCGGAAGCGGCTGAGTCCGCCTGCTTTGCGGACCTTCCTGGCGATCGCAGATCTGTGGGGATTGACGGAAGAGCAGCGTCTCCTAGTGCTCGGGTATCCCTCGCGATCCACATATTACAACTGGTGCAAGCAGGCGCGCGAGCATGGATCTTTCACGCTCGATGTGGACGTTCTTACGCGTATCTCCGCCGTGCTTGGTATCCATCAAGCTCTTGGAATTCTCTTTTCGGCCGAATCGCTGGGCGCTGAGTGGCTGCGGACCGCTCACAACGCAGTGGTCTTCGGCGGCCGACCGCCGCTCGACCTAGTCACCAGCGGTTCACAAGATGGACTGCTCTCGGTCCGCCGTTTCCTCGACGGCGCCCGTGGCGGTCTCTACATGCAGCCGAACCGCATCGATGAGGCGTTCACACCTTACAGCGACACGGAAATCGTGCTCCGATGACGGACGCCTTCGCACCCGCCCCGCAGCCTGCCTATTGCCTGATCCCCTCGCAATTTCCGCCCATCGGATTGTTGGATACGGTTGCGACGGCTGCTGATCTGTCGGCGGTAATGGAACTCGTCGGCTGGACGAACGATCGGCGCGTGGCGGAGCGGATCGATCGGCTGCCGCAAGACGAATGGGCACATGGAGTCCCCAACGCCAGCATTGTGATGGCTGCCTTTCTCCACGTCCCTCCCGGCGGAATGAGATTCAACGGACCAGAACTTGGGGCTTGGTATGCTGCTGACGATATGCGAACCGCGGCGGCCGAGGTCGCCCACCACCTGCGACGCGAAACGGTTGCTCGTGGCGTAGCCTCGATGAGCCGAACGTATCGGGCGTATGCTGCAACGCTGCTGGGGGACTATCTCGACATTGGAGGACAGGAGGTAACGCGTTCCGCTGTGTATGCCAGCGAACGCTATGATGCGTCGCAGAAGCTCGGCGAGGAAATTCGCTCGTCGGGTGGAGCGGGACTAATCTACAACAGCCTCCGACGTCAGACGGGCGTCAACGTGGTCGCGTACAGGCCGCGCAACATTACGGACATAGTACAGACAGATCACTACGAGATTGCGGTTCTGGCAACATCGCGCATGATCGACGTTCGAAAAATTTCGAAGTGAGGACCTACGTCTATTGCATTCGACGCAAGCGCATGCTGCCGAGACTTCGATAGAGCCTTTGGGTTCTGCATCGGATTTGCCGCCCCGAATTCGAGGCCTGATAGAACGGCGCCTGGTATCAAGCTCGCGGCAGACAACAAAGATGCCAGCTTCGAGGCCGGTTACAGGCGCGGCGTGCCGGCGGCATGCTTCGCAGAACTCTCGCCGCGCCCCTGGGCAAGCCAGGCGTCATCCCGCGCCGGCCCTTTGGGGGCGCGCGGTCCCTTCCCCGAACACGCCGACCTGTCGTCAAGGTGGGATGTTCAGTTCCTGATCCAGCGGAGAGCATGACGCGTTACGCGCGATGATTCGGATGTACTGCGGGCGCGCTGTTCCCTCCCCGGACTACAGCTCTCGATCTGCGCACCGCCGGCCACGCGACCTCCAACGATATGTCTTGCGAGCGTCGTCTGTTGCAGCTTAAGGTTGGTCAGGCTTTTTGTGGAATTTGGAATTGCCATGAAACATTTCCTAAAGCTCGCCGCCAAACGCGTGGGATTTACAGTAACGCGGGCACCGGATCTGCTAGACTTTTTAACTTCGAGATCTATCAACATCGTTTATGACGTAGGAGCGAACAAAGGGCAGTTCGCTAAGGAGCTCCGGTTTTCAGGGTATCGCGGGCGAATAATCTCTTTCGAGCCAATTCCATCTGTCTTTGCCGAGTTAGAAAAACAACTTTCCGGGGATTCCGCTTGGGAAGGCCATTGTGCGGCCCTTGGTACCGTACGATCAAAGGGTACAATTAACGTCTCTGAAAATACGGTCTTCAGCTCGATCTTGAGCCAGACGCCCTACGCTGAAAAATTCGATCCGTCTGCGAAAGTCGCAAGGATCGAGGAGATCGATATAATCGCATTCGACGATGTCTATAGGCACACTCCAGATACTCGAGCTTTCCTAAAGATTGATACTCAAGGCTTTGAACGTCAAGTTCTGGATGGCGCCAAACGAGCACTGAAACACCTTCATGGATTGCAGTTAGAGTTGCCGATCCAACACTTGTATCAAGACGATTGGACATTACCAACCGCGCTGACTTTTCTGAACGAAATTGGTTTCGTTCCGGCTCAAATGCATCCAACGAACTACATAAATCACGACCGTCAATGCTGGACTGAGATTGATTGCATTTTTCGTCGAAGCTACGATTGAGGCCAATCGACCTTTAAATGATTTTGGTGAATTCGCTTCTGACGCGAGATCTAGTACCCTACGGCTACAACTGGGATTGGATGCTCAGAGAGGACTATTTTTGCAACGTCAGAGCGCGGACGAGATGAACGGCCGCCGCTTCGAAATCGAAGGCGATGCCCACATGACTTTGCCCTCGGGCCTAGGTTGTGGGTCAAACTGCATCCAGAGACGGGTTGCGCCGAGCAAGACTGCGGCGAGGCGTCTGTCGTAGCGCGCGGTGAGGCGGAAGTGATTCCGCTTATCGAAGAAGCGCTCGATTGGATTGCGCTGGCGGTAGAACACCGGATCGATCGAGCGCTGGACCTTGCGCTTGCGGCAGGTCGGGATGGGAGCCCGGCCGCCGCGACCTTCTGCCGTATCAACGATTGCAGGTGCGTTGTAGCCTCGATCCGCGATGGGTCGCGGTCAGGAGCGAGCCCTTCGTGCATGACTGGCGCGATAGTCCTGTCGGACAACCGCCCCGACGACAGACGATGCGGATCGGCATTCCCGCCTGGTCAACCACCGCGTTGATCTTGCTGCTCAGTCCTCCACGAGAACACCGAGGGCGCTATCCGGCACCCGTTCTTCCGCCCGCGCCATTGCACCCCGCGCCCTGGGCCGACATCCATCCGACATTCTCTGCGGCCGAACCAGACCGTTTTCCGTCGACCACCGGCCGGTAGCGCGGGGACGCCGTAGCCGATGTCACGGCCGTCCTTACCTGTTCAACTCGACCAACCCATGGCTATACGTCCTCCGGCCACTGAGAGTTACTTAGCCGTTCGATTCCGTTGCGTCGGCGAGGAGTCTGTGATGCCATCGCATTCAGGTCAAGTTCGGCGAGGTCGCGGTGAGCTCCCTGCCACGCTGAGACTGCAAGACGTGGCAGAATGTGCGAGAGTGTTACTTGGAGGGAAACGATGTCGGATAGCGATGATTGTCGCCATGCCAGTGTCCTGGGCTTGGCGCTCACAGTGAACACAGGCTTGACCGAGAATCTATTAGGAACTCTTTTGGCGAAGGGCGTAATTTCGCCGCGAGAACATCGTCAAATCCTCGATCATGCGGCTGGCAGTCTCGAGACGGCTCTTGGCCCGGCCGCGCCAGACGACGACGATTTGACCAAAGCGCTTCGTGCTCACCTGCAGCAACTTAGGGCGTATGGCCCACAGTTGGATATATGACGCTTGTGGTACGCGGGCGAGCGGGCCGAATGCATTTGGGGCGCGCGCAGATCGGACTCCGTTTTACGGGAAACACTCAACGCACCCTCTGGCCGCTGGCAGGCCGATAGCAGTTCGAATAATAGTGCCCCGCGGTCTGCTGCAGCCGGAGCTCGTCGCTTCCTTTGACTGCATCGGCAGCATCCAGCGAGCTGGAGCAACAAGCACGGCTTCCGCGTGGGGATCCCACGTACTCTCGAAGTAACCGGGGCCGCCCTGTGACGGCAAGAAAGTGTGGCGCGAATGCCCGCACCAAGCCGCGCGGGCCGGTGGACGGAGGCTGTCACTACACTTAGAGCCTCTCACGACGTCGACGCTGCCAACGATGCCGCCGCACACCAGATCGGCCCCAAGTAGACGCGCACGCTCATCACGAACGTGAAGCTGGCGGATCGGGTTACGCCCTCCCTTCCTCACCTCAGCAACGGGGTATTCTCAGCCTGATTGTCCGCGGGATTCTCATCCAGATTGTCACGCCGCACTCGTCTCTCCTATGTGAACAATCCGTCTTGCCTTATGTGAGTGTTCAGCTTGGATGACAAGTTGCCTAAGGCGCTGCAATTGGTGAAAGGCTCGCTCAATGTTTTCATGACTGCTATGTAGATTTAGTGCGCGGTGACTGATTTGCTCATGGCGGGTCATCAGCTTGAATCGAGCCAGCGCGTCAGGTCGTTTAAACATCCCTTTCGTCCAAAAGCGCTGCAATTCCCAGCTTATTCGGGTCGCGCTCGCCATTCGCTGCCGCTGCGAGGATACGTGAGGCCAACTTCACTTTCATCGCAGGCGTTTGCAAAATCTTGGGCAGGATGATTGCTGCCTCTTCTAGTGCGGACCTCATCAGCTTAATTTCGTTGGACTGAAATTGTACTACGACTACCATTCTCGTCTCCACCAACGGGGCGGCACTAAAATTATTATGGCAGGCGGCTCAAGCCTGGTCGCAAATATTTATTCTCGATGGATCTTAGGCAGCAGTCGTTGATGCAGATTAACGAGGCTTTCCCCCTGAAAGGCCGGACCAATCACTGCAAGCGATCACCGCTCTTCACGCAAAACGATAATAGAAAACTTAGTACCGGCAGCCCATGGCTGTCTGTTCGGAGGCCGACTCAAGTCGAAATTTGGCCATCGCTGACTCCGAACTAGGCGACTGACGTCGAAACAGGCCGGTACCAGATCGATAACTTGGCTTTTGTTCTCTTTTCTTAGTGCGGGGCCGAGCTTCAGATCAAGAAGTGTTGTAACGGCACAGAACTGAGCACGCACAAGTCGCCTGGATGTAGTCGTTCAACTCGTGCGGGCCGATGTAGTGTGCCAACGAACCCGTGCCCAATTGAAGGCGACGCTTCACTCCGCGGGTCGCGTGCAACGAAGTAGAACTTCTCAACGGAGGCATCCTCCGGCGAGGCGATCCCATGGATGAAACCGAGACAATGCCAGGATCAATGCAATGTCCATTGGTGGCGGTCGTCTCGGGAGCTGATCGTCACCCGCGACACCCCCGATCGGTTCAAGGGTGTCTGCATGCCGTGGAAAGGGCGTCATTCCTGCGCACCGTGGCTAAGATCCGAAAGACGGCCAAAATCGACCCGCAATCAAGTTCATTGCGACATGGTTGCAACACCGAGGGCGGTAACGCCAACCTTATAGATGCGCAGCTGCGCGCACTCAGCGGACACAGGAGCGCGAGTATGACGCATGCTCTTCACCAAGAAGACGGTTGATCAACGACGCGTCGCCGCGCGGTTACGGCGAGACTCGCGAACCAAAGAGGGGCAAGTTTCGGAATGAGCATGTGACAGGGCGGCGGAATGGCGCCGCGGACCTGTGCTAAGTGATTGAAATTGTGGTGGGCGCACCAGGGCTCGAACCTGGGACCCGATGATTAAGAGTCATCTGCTCTACCAACTGAGCTATGCGCCCGGAACCAGTCCGGAAGTCCACATCCCCTTGGGGACGGCGTCGTTTAGCAAAGCGATTCCCGGATGTCCAGCAAGCTGGACAAGATTATCCCCGGCCGTCACAAAAACTGCAAGAATACGAAAAAGCCGGTGAAAATCAGCGGCTTCGTCGTGTGCGGAATGATCGATCCGGGCCATTTACATGCGTTCGGGACCGGGACCGCGGTCATGATCCATGCCGTGGCCCGGCCGGTCGCGGTCCATTCCGCTGCGATCGTCGTCGCGGTCGCCCATGCGGTCCATGCCATGCTCGAAGCCGCGGTGGCGCATGCCCTCGCGACCGCCGAACCGGCCTGGCCCGTCCATATGGGTCAGGATGGCCAGCCGGCGCTTCTGGCCGTCATCGAGGGTCTTGTAGAGGGGATCGGCAGCCTCGGCGATGCGCTTCAGCGCGGCCGCCGTAGCGGCCATGGTGTCGGCGCGTTGCTGCAGCCGGACGACCGGATTGTCGGGGGTCTGCGGTCCCTTCGATTCGTCCGGGCGCTCGGCCATCCGCGCATTGGCGCGGTCGATCCGCAGCTTGGCAAAGTCCTTCACGGCGGCTTCCACCGGCGGCCACAGCTTCTCCTGGTCCGGCGTCAGCTTCAGCCCGGCATGCACGGCGGCGATGCGCGCATCGGCGAAGGCGGCGCGATCCTCCGGGTTCATCCGGGCGTGGTGATGCGACCACGGGCGATGCTGGGCGTAGACGGCCGTGGAGCCGGCGAGCACGAGAACGGCGGCGCTGGCGAGCAAAATCTTCTTCATGCGAACCTCCATGGAAAGTTACCTGAAGATGAGCGCCCCCGCTTGCGCCTTCAACTTAAGCTTTGGACAGAAAGGCCTCTGTTACCAAGATGTAATCCACGCCGTCCGGTCACAGCATGCCGAGCGTCCGCGGCAGCCACAGCGACAGTTCGGGCACATAGGTGACGACGCCGAGGAAGGCGATCATGGTGATCAGCCACGGCAGCACCGCGATGGTCAGTTCGGTGATGCCCATCTTGGCGATGCCGGAGGCGACGTAGAGATTGAGGCCGACCGGCGGATGGCACATGCCGACCTCCATGTTGACCACCATCAGGATACCGAGATGCACCGGATGGATGCCGAGCTTGACCGCCACCGGAAACAGGATCGGCGCCATGATCAGCACGATCGAGGTCGCCTCCATGACGTTGCCGGCCACCAGCAGCAGCACGTTGACGATCAGCAGGAAGATCACCCAGTTGACGCCGATGCTGGTAATCCAGTTGGCGATCTGCTGCGGGATGTTCTCGTTGGCCATCAGGAACGAGAACAGCACCGCATTGGTGATGATGTAGAGGATCATCGCGCTCATGTTGGCGGAGGACAGCAGCACCTTGGGCACGTCCTTCAGCGACATGTCCTTGTAGACGAACACCGCGATGAAGAAGGCATAGACCGCGCTGACCGCGGCGGCCTCGGTCGGCGTGAACCAGCCGGCATAGATGCCGCCCAGCACCACCAGGATCAGCAGCAGCCCCCAGATGCAGCGGCGGAACGCGACCCAGCGCTGCGGCCAGCTGGCGCGCGGCAGCCGCGGATAGTCGTTCTTCCACGCCCGGTAGAAGGTGGTGAAGCCGAGCAGCGTCGCCAGCATGATGCCGGGGATCACGCCGGCCATGAACAGCTGTCCGACCGAGGCCGACGATACCCGCGCCCCCGACGGATCGAGCGCCACGCTGCCGCCGGTGGCCACCGAATAGACCACCATGACGATCGACGGCGGGATCAGGATGCCCAGTGCGCCCGACGTGGTGATGACGCCGGCACCGAACTGCTTTGGAAAGCCCTGCCGCACCATGGCCGGCATCATGATCGAGCCGATCGCGATCACGGTGGCGGGCGACGAGCCGGACACCGCCGCGAACAGTGCGCAGGCCATCACCGCGGCGAGGCCGAGGCCGCCATACCAGTGCCCGACCATCGAGGTGGCAAAATTGATCATGCGGCGGGCGACGCCGCCATGGGTCAGGAAATTGCCGGCGAGGATGAAGAACGGGATCGCCATGATCTCGAAATTCTCGATGCCGGTGAACAGTTTCAAAGCCACCGACTCGATCGGCACCGACGTCATCAGGAAGATGAAAGACAGCACGGTGAGGCCGAGCGCGATGGAGATCGGCATGCCGGTCAGCATCAGCGCGACCAGCAGCGTGAAGATCATGGCGCTGCTCATCGGGTGGCCTCCGCCGCGCCGATACCCGGTGCTTCGACCTCGATGCCCTCCACATAGGCGTGGTCATGGTGGGGCAGTTCGTTGTCGCGCCAATAGGTCCAGGCGACCTGCAGGAAGCGGAAGCACATCAGGTAGGAGCCGAGCGGAATGCAGAGGTAGACGATCCAGCTCGGCAGCTCCATGTCGGGCGTGACCTGGTCGGTCTGCATCAGGCCAAAGACGAATTTGGCACCCATCGAGCCGATCACCGCGGTGAAGAACGCGCCGCAGAACAGGCCGAACAGGATGGTGACCTTGCGCCAGCGCGCGTCGAGCTGGTTGACCAGCACGTCGACGCCGACATGGATGCCGGTGCGCACGCCATAGGCGGCGCCGAACTTGGCCATCCACACGAACATGTAGATGCACAGCTCCTGCGCCCAGGACAGGTTGATCGGAAACAGGAAGGGATAGAAGAACGGGATGCCGACCAGATAGCGATGCACCACCGCGATGAAGATGATCACCGTGGCGGCACCGATCAGACACGTGATCAGGATTTCCTCAAGCCGGTCGAGGATGCGCAGAAACATGGTGTCTCCCGGTGAACAACCAACTTCGTCATGGGCAGGATGGGTTTCCCGGACGCGCTGCAGCGTTCTTCACGCTGCTGCGCAGATCCGGGATCCCGGTTTCTTGGCAACAACCGGGACCCCGGATCTGCAGCGCACCACGCCGCTCGAACGATGCTTCGCATCGTCAAGCGGCGCATTGCGCTGCGTCCGGGGAACGATCCCAGGCCTCTAGTTCGTGGTGCCGCGGGTTTCCTTGAGGAATTCCTCGATCAGCGGCTTGCCGACGCGGCCCGCCACGTCGTTGTAGACCGGCTCGACGGCCTTGCGCATCGCGGCGTCCTGCTCCGGCGTCAGCGTCACGAACTCGGTCTTGCCGGACTTCTTCATCTCGGCCAGCGCGTCGTCGTTTTCCTTGGCCGACTGGCCGTTGCCGTAGGCGGTGGCTTCCTTCATGGCCTTTTCAAGCTGGCCGCGGGTGTCGGCCGGAATGCCGTCCCAGAACTTCTTGTTCACCACCACCACATAGCCGATGTAGCCGTGATTGGTCATGGTGGTGAACTTCTGCACCTCGTGCATCTTCTGTGTGTAGATGTTGGAGGGCGTGTTCTCCTGGCCGTCGACCACGCCGGTCTGCAGCGCCTGGTACACTTCCGAGAACGCCATCACCTGCGGGATGGCGCCGAGCGCGCGGAACTGGGCTTCCAGCACCTTGGACGACTGGATGCGGAACTTCATGCCCTTGTAGTCGGACGGCGCCAGCAGCTTCTTGTTGGCGGTCATCTGCTTGAAGCCGTTGTCCCAATAGGCCAGACCGGTCATGCCCTTGGAATCCAGCAGCTTCAGCAGCCGGGCGCCGAGCGGGCCGTCGGTGACCTTACGCAGGGTGGCCAGGTCGGGCAGAATGTAGGGCAGATCGAACACCTCGAATTCCTTGATGCCGATCGGGCCGAACTTGGAGTTCGACGGCGCCAGCATCTGCACGGCACCGAGCTGCAGCGCTTCGAGTTCTTCCTTGTCCTTGTAAAGCTGCGAGTTCGGGTAGACCTCGACCTTGACCCTGCCCTCGGTATATTTCTCGGCGAGTTCCTTGAACTTCTCGGCCGCCAGCCCCTTCGGCGTGTTCGGCGCCACCACGTGGCTGAACTTGATGACGATCGGCGCCTGCGCGGCAGCCGGTGCAATGAATGCGAGCACCGCGACCGACGCTGCCAGGATCAACTTGCGCATGTTTCTCTCCCCATGACGATAGCGGGACTCATTGAACGGCCCCACGCTTGTATGCCAGTTGCAGCAATACAGAGAAGCGGCCGCAAACGCCATTGCCCGTTCGCAGGGGTCTGCGCAAATCTCTTGCTGCAACGCAAAACGCGGCGCCGGAGCGCCGCGTTTAGTTTTATTCACTTGGTTGAAACACCGACCGTGCGCTCCCTCGCCCCGCTCTTGCGGGGAGAGGGCGGGGTGAGGGGCTCTTGCGATCCGCGAATCGAATAGCAGTGTTTAAGCGCAGGCCCTGCCCCTCACCCGACCGGGTTCGCCGGTCGACCTCTCCCCGCCAAGAGCGGGGAGAGGTTAGCAAGCTCACTCCGCCGCCGTGACCTGCGGCATGTCGCGCTGGCGCTTCATGACGATCTTGTTCAGCGCGCCGAGATAGGCCTTGGCGGATGCCACCAGCGTATCGGGATCGGCGGCGCGCGCGGTCATCGAGCGGCCCTCATGTGCCAGCCGCACCGAGACTTCCGCCTGCGCGTCGGTGCCCTGGGTGACGGCGTGGACCTGATACAGTTCCAGCTTGGCCTCGTGCGGCACCAGCGCCTTGATGCAGTTGAACACGGCATCCACCGGGCCGTTGCCCTCGGCCTCCTCGAGCTTCATGACGCCGTCGATATCCAGCTTCATGGTGGCGCGCTGCGGACCGTGGGTGCCGGCGATCACCGTCAGCGACACCAGCTTGATGCGGTCGTGCGCGGCGGTCATTTCCTGGTCGACCAGCGCTTCCAGATCCTCGTCGTAGATGTCCTTCTTGCGGTCGGCCAAAGCCTTGAAGCGCACAAAGGCGTCTTCCAGCTGGTTGGCGCCGAGCTTGTGGCCCATCTCCTCCAGCTTGTGGATGAAGGCGTGGCGGCCGGAATGCTTGCCCATCACCAGCGAAGTCTGCTTCACGCCCACCGTCTCCGGCAGCATGATCTCGTAGGTCTGGGCGTTCTTCAGCATGCCGTCCTGATGGATGCCGCTTTCGTGCGCGAAGGCGTTGCGGCCGACGATGGCCTTGTTGTACTGCACCGGGAACGAGGTCGCCGCCGAGACCACCTTCGACGCCCGCGTCAGCATGGTGGTGTCGATCTTGTTCCAGTAGGGCAGCTTGTCGTTGCGGACCTTCATGGCCATCACGACTTCTTCCAGCGCGGCATTGCCGGCGCGCTCGCCGATGCCGTTGATGGTGCATTCGATCTGCCGGGCGCCGCCGCGGATACCGGCCATGGAATTGGCCACAGCCATGCCGAGGTCGTTGTGGCAATGCACGGAGAACACCGCCTTGTCGGAATTCGGCACGTTTTCGCGCACCCGCTTGAACAGGTCGTAATATTCTTCCGGCACCGAATAGCCGACGGTGTCGGGGATGTTGATGGTGGTGGCGCCGGCCTTGATGGCGGATTCGACGCAGCGACACAGGAAGTCGAATTCGGTGCGGGTGCCGTCCTCGGACGACCATTCGACGTCGTCGGTATGGTTGCGCGCACGCGTCACCGACGAGACCACCAGATCGTGGACCGCATCGGGCTCCATCTGCAGCTTGAACTTCATGTGCACCGGCGAGGTGGACAGGAAGGAGTGGATGCGGCCGCGCTTCGCCGGCTTGATCGCCTCGGCACAGCGGTCGATGTCCTTGGCGCCGGCGCGCGACAATCCGCAGATCACCGAATTCCGGCTGCGCTTGGCGATCTCGTGCACGGCCTCGAAATCGCCGTCGGAGGCGATCGGGAAGCCGGCCTCGATGACGTCGACGCCCATGTCGTCGAGCATCGCGGCGATGTCGAGCTTCTCCTCGAAGGTCATGGTAGCGCCGGGGCATTGTTCGCCGTCGCGCAGGGTGGTGTCGAAAATGATGACGCGGTCCTTGTCGGACCTGTCCTGAACGGACGGGGTGGTGCTGGTCATGGAGAAAATCCTTTGGTCGGGGCGCTGCGGTCTGAGCGCTGAAGGGAGCTGGTTGATCTCACGGTCCCCTGAGTGCCCAGGCCAAAAAGGCCCAGACGGCGCTCAGGGGCAGATAAGAAGCAGCAGCCCGCCGAGAAGGAGGTTGGTCAGCAGCGCAGCCGGAATCGCTTCGGCACCAGCGGCAATCGCCACCGTCCCGTGAACTCCAACATTTTCGCTGCGAATCAGCATTGCCACACCTTCAGGCCCGCATCCTCGACCCAAACCATTGACGGTTCGTTGCCGCAGCGCGCCTTCGTTTCTTCTAAACGAGAAATGCGGCGACCTGCAACGGGTAAAGATGGTCAGCAAGACTGACCTAAATGCCCCGCTCCAAAGCGAAAAAAACGTAGGGCGGGTTAGGCGAAGCCGTAACCTGCCGATCGCACGGCAGCGGATTACGCTGCGCTCATCCGCCCTACGCACTGCCGCAGCGCTGCCTGTTTCCCCTGCCCCGGACTCCGCCTACAACGGCACCGCACGCCAGCGAGGACATCCATGACCACCTTCCTGAAGGGCCTGTCGGCCTTCCCCATCACCCCCGCCGACCCCAGCGGCAAGGTCGATACCTCCGCGCTGCAGCGGCTGCTGGCGCCGCTGGTGGCGGCCAAGGTCGATTCCATCGGGCTGCTCGGCAGTACCGGGACTTATCCGTTCCTGTCGCGCACGGAGCGGCGGCGCGCCACCGACGCGGCCCTCGAACAGAGTGGCGGCAAGATCCCGCTGCTGGTCGGCATCGGCACCCTGAGGACCGACGACGCCATTGCACTGGCGCAGGACGCCAAGGCCGCCGGCGCGTCCGCCGGGCTGCTGGCGGCGGTGTCCTACACGCCGCTGTTCGCTGACGAGGTGTTCGCGCATTTTTCCGCGGTGGCGGCCGAAAGCCGCCTGCCGATTGTGATCTACGACAACTTCGCGACCACACATTTCAAATTCACGCCTGAACTGGTTGGCCGCATCGCACGCATTCCCGGCGTGGTGGCCGTGAAGGGCACGGCGCCGACGCCAGACCTCATTGTCGAGCACCACAGGCAGTTGCGCGAGAACGTACCGGCCGGGTTTTCGGTCGGCTATGCCGGCGACTGGAACGCGACGGAAGCGCTGATCGCGGGCGGCGACGCCTGGTACAGCGTCGCCGCCGGGCTGTTTCCAAACGCCTGCCTGGCCATCGTGCGCGCCGCGCAGTCCGGCAATGCCGCGGAGGCGCGACGCCTCGACGCTGCGATGGCGCCGCTGTGGGCGCTGTTCAAGGAGTTCTCCAGCCTGCGCGTGATGTATGCCGCAGCCGACATCAAAGGCATCTGCGCGGCCGCGCCGCCGCGCCCGATCCTGCCGCTGCCGGATGCCGCCAAGGACAGGATCGCCCAGGTGCTGGAAGCGCTGGCGTTGAGCTAAGGCCGAACTCAGGCCTTCGCCTTTGCCGCGGCCGCCTTGTCCACGGCGGTCTGGGCGTTGGTGGCGCGCTTGCCCTCGTTTTCCAGCGCCGCGCGCACCACCTTGAATTCCTCCTGCGCCTCCTTGCCGACCTTGGGGAAGCGCAGGTCGAGCTTCTCCAGCGCGCCGACGATGGCCGAGCTGATCACCAGCCGGCTGAACCATTTGTGGTCCGCCGGCACCACGATCCACGGCGCCGCCGGGCTCGACGTGTGCCGGATCATGTCCTGGTAGGCCGCCTGGTACTTGTCCCACAGCGCGCGCTCGGCGACGTCGGCCATGGAGAATTTCCAGTTCTTCGACGGCATATCGAGCCGATCCAGGAAGCGCGCGCGCTGCTCCTGCTTGGACACGTTGAGAAAGAACTTCAGCACAACGGTGCCGTTGCGGGCGAGATAACGCTCGAACGCCGAAATATCCTCGAAGCGCTCGCGCCAGATGTTCTTGGTGACCAGCGCCGGCGGTATCTTCTGCTTCGCCAGGATCTCCGGATGCACCCGCACCACCAGACATTCCTCGTAATAGGAACGGTTGAAAATGCCGATGCGGCCGCGCTGCGGCAGGCAGTTGGTCGTCCGCCACATGAAGTCGTGGTCGAGTTCGTTGGACGACGGCTGCTTGAAGGAGGTCACCTCGCAGCCCTGCGGATTGATGCCTTCGAACACCGCCTCGATGGCGCTGTCCTTGCCGGCTGCATCCATGCCCTGGAAAATCAGCAGCAGCGACCAGCGGTCCTGCGCATAGAGCTTTTCCTGCAACTCCCGCATCCTGCCGCGGTTGTCTCCGAGCAGCTTTTCAGCCGCGGCCTTGCTGAGGTCGCCCTTCTCGCCGGGCTTGTGGGCCTTGAGGTGAAACTCCTTCGATCCATCGATACGAAACGGATCGACATAGGATTTCAGGGTGGGCGTGGACGTCTTGTTATTCATGGCCAATGGAACTCCCGGCTGCTTGCGGCGGAACGCTACCGCGCGCCGCAACGCCACGCCAGATGGGGCGCGTCAGGCCGACGCCAGTTGAGCTGCCAGGAACGCCTTGACGTAGGCCGGCGTCGCCGACGTGACATCGCCGATCTCGCGCACCAGATGGATTGCGCTCAGCTCCGGCGACGTCTGCGCGGCGAGATAGGCTTCTATCCTGCTGCGCAGTCCGGTCGCCGTCAGTTCGGAGTCCAGAATCTGGATGATCGCGATCGCCGAGCCCGAGACCACGCAATCCCAGTGGCCGGCTGCGCAGTAATCCGCGCCGGTCAGTCCAGTTTCCTCCTCGACCTCGCGCACGACGCTGCCGGCGATATCGACGACAGCGCCGCGCAAATCGTCGCGGTCCGGCGTTCCCGACGGAAAGTAGATGCGGCCCGCATTCGCGGTTTCAACGCTCATCTCGCCGAGTACGAACGCCCCGTCGGCGGAACGCAGCGCACCCATGCCGAAGCCGTTGAACACGGACTTGTCAGGAAAACCCCAGTCGATCCAGGCCAGCAGGCTGGCGAAATCCGTTTCAAAATACTGTGCCGAAAAACGCCCCGGGCTGAACACCGGATTGCGGCCGAGCAGGACGCGCCCGTTCCAGATCTGCGGCGTCACGCGCTGCCGGCCCGCAAAATGCGCGTCGATCTCGGCGCGCTTCTGCGTGGCGAACGGCCAGTGCCAGTCCTGATAGGTCAGATCGAGCCCGGTGACCCTGTGAATGACCGGCGCCGTCATCGCCGCAGCCTACTTGGCATTGGTCCCTGAGGTCTTGTGCGCCTGGTCGACATATTTGTTGGTCCAGGTCTTGCTCACGTCGATGTTCGCCTTGGCGATTTCCGGCGAACTCTCGCTGAACACTGCGAGCACGGCGGCGGCGCCCTTCGGATCCATCTTGCCATCCAGCGAATACATCGGAATCGTATTCTTCAACGCCGCGAGATACAGCTCCTTGTCTTTGCCGACGATGCCTTCGGGCATCTTCGCCATGATCTCTTCCGCCGAATGGCCATGGATCCAGGTCAGCGTATTGACGATGGCATTGCTCAGCGCCTGCACTTCCTTGTCGTGGGACGCGATCCAGGCCGTGGTGCTGTACAGCGCGCCACCGGGATATTCGCCGCCGAACACGTCCAGCGTGTCCTCCTGCGTGCGGGTGTCGCTGAGGATTTTCAGATCGGAATGAGTGCCCTGCAGCACGGTGACCGCGGGATCGAGCATCACCGCCGCATCGATCTGGCCCTGTTCCATCGCCGCCACCGCGGTCGCGCCGAGGCCGACGCCGATCACCGCCACGCCCGATGAGTCGACGCCGTTCTTCTTCAGCAAATATTTCAGGAAGAAGTCGGTCGACGAGCCCGGCGCGCTGACGCCGATCTTCTTGCCGGCGAGATCCTTGATCGACTTGATCTCGCTGGTGTGCTTGGGCGACACCACCAGCACCAGCCCGGGATAGCGGTCATAGACCACGAAGGATTGCAGCTCCTGCTTCTTGGCGGCGAGATTGACGCAATGGTCGAAATAGCCCGAGACCACGTCGGCGCTGCCGCCGAGCACCGCCTTCAACGCATCCGAGCCGCCCTTCAGGTCGACCAGCTCGACGGCGAGGCCGGCTCTGTCGAATTCGCCGAGCTGCTTGGCCAGCACGGTCGGCAGATAGCACAGGCAGGCGCCGCCGCCGATGGCGATCGTCACCTTGGTCTGCGCCGCGGCGGAACCGCACATCAACGCAATTGCCAGCAATGGCGCGGCCAGTCGGCCCAAAATCGTCTTCATGGTGTCCTCCAGGTTTCTTGTTGCGCGCAGGATAGAACAGTGCGCCGCCGCTGAACAGCGCGCAGTCTATCCCCTGCTCTCCGCGGCATCCGGCTTCCATACCAGCAGGCGCTTCTCGACCACCGTCACCCCGATATCGATCAGGATGACGAAAGCCGACAGCACGAACATGCCGGCGAACACGCCGGCGACATCGAATACGCCCTCGGCCTGCTGGATCAGGTAGCCGAGACCGGCGGCGGAGCCGAGATATTCGCCGACCACCGCGCCGACCACGGCGAAGCCGACCGAGGTGTGCAGCGACGAGAACATCCACGACAGCGCCGACGGCCAGAACACGTGGCGCATCAACTGCCGCTCGCTCATGCCGAGCATGCGGCCATTGTTGAGCACGGTGGCGCCGACCTCCTTGACGCCCTGATAGACGTTGAAGAACACGATGAAGAACACCAGCGTGACGCCGAGCGCGACCTTGGACCAGATGCCGAGCCCGAGCCACAGCGCGAAGATCGGCGCCAGCACCACCCGCGGCAGCGCATTGGCCATCTTCACATAGGGATCGAAGATGGCGGCGACCCGCGGCTGGCGCGCGAACCAGAAGCCCACGAGCACGCCCAGCGTCGAGCCGATCACGAACGCCAGCATCGATTCCAGCAGCGTGATGCCGAGATGCTTCCAGATCACGCCGGAGGCGAACCAGGCGACGATCTGGCTGAAGACATCCACCGGATTGGAGAAAAAGAACGGCGGCAGCAGCACGCGGCCGAACACCGGCACGGTCGTCAGCAATTGCCACAGGCCGAAGAACACCACGGCGACGAGAAGCTGGCACAGCAGCAGCATCGGACGGCTCATGACGGTAGCCTTCTCTGCACCCCTCCCCCTTGCGGGGAGGGGCCGGGGGTGAGGGTCCGCGAGTCGCGATGTCCGAGTTTGGGGTACCCCCCTCCCCGCCCCTCCCCCGCAAGGGGGGAGGGAGCATGCAGCGCGGCGTTTGAGACACGACGAATTTGAACTAATCGCACCATCAGCCCATCGCTCCCGCCGATTGCGCGTAGCCCTTCATCACTTCGTCCTTCAGCACGTTCCAGATTTCCCGATGCAGGGCGTGAAAATCGTGCTGCAGCCGCACTTCAAAGATATCGCGCGGTCGCGGCAGCGCCACGCGCCAGTCGCCGATGATCCGCGAGGCCGGCCCCGCCGACATGATGACGACACGGTCGGCCAGCGCGATCGCCTCTTCCAGATCGTGGGTGACGAACAGCACCGCCTTGCGATCCCTGCTCCACAGGTCCAGCAGCAGGTTGCCCATGATCTGCCGGGTCTGCGCGTCGAGCGGACCGAACGGCTCGTCCATCAAGAGAATCTTCGGGTCGCGGATCAGCACCTGCGCCAGGCCGACGCGCTTGCGCTGGCCGCCGGACATCATGTGCGGATAGCGGTTGGCGAACGCGCCAAGCCCCACCGAGTCCAGCCACTTTTGCGCGCGCTCCAGGGCCTCGCTGCGCGCGACACCGGTGATTTCGAGGCCGATGGCGACATTGTCGAGCGCGGTCTTCCAGGGAAACAGCGCATCGGCCTGGAACAGGTAGCCGGCGAGACGATTCAGCCCGGAGAGCGGCTGGTCAAAGATCCGCACGCTCCCCCCGGCGGGCTTCAGCAGCCCCGCCGCGACGTTGAGCAAGGTGGATTTTCCGCAGCCGGTGGGGCCCACGATGGCGACGAATTCGCCGTCGGCAACCGACAGCGTCGCCTTGTCGACGGCCGTATAGACCCGCGCATCGGCCAGACCGAACGCCACCGTGGCATTCTCCAGCGCAACCGCCGGTGTTGTTGCGGCTGCCAGTGCCTGCACGTGCGTTCCCCGATCTCTTCCAGTTGCCGATGGCTTAGCGCCCCCGCGACAACAATTCAACGGTGCCACGCGGCAAGCCCGCGAGTTGGTCGCCCGCATGCCGTGTGATAGCTTCGCCGGAATGCATTCAAGGTACTCAAGGTACGGCGCATCGAACGGGCTCTTGCTTCACCCTCCCCTGGAGGGGGAGGGTCGGCGCACAGCACGCGAAGCGCGTGTGCGCCGGGGTGGGGTGGAAGCCTCTCGTCTCACGCCCGCTGTCACCCCACCCCGACCGCGCCTGACGGCGCAGTCGCCCCTCCCCCTCCAGGGGAGGGCGAAGCGCGCATGACTTCTGCTCCCATCATCAGCTTTGCCCATGTCGAAAAAAGCTTCGACGGCGGCCGCGTCAAGGCGGTCGATGACGTCACGCTGGATATCGCCGAGGGCGAGTTCCTGGCGATCGTCGGCGGCTCCGGCTCCGGCAAGACGACGCTGCTGCGGCTCGCCAACCGGCTGATCGACGCCGACGCCGGCCGCATCAGCATAGCCGGCGAGGATGTGCGATCGATCGATCCGATCGCCCTGCGCCGCCGCATCGGCTATGTGTTCCAGAGCGGCGGGCTGTTTCCGCATATGAGCGTCGCCGGCAATATCGGCATCACGCCGAAGCTGCTCGGCACGCCGGTCGACGAGATCGCCGCCCGCGTCGACGAACTGCTCGACCTGGTCCGCCTCGACCGCAAGGCACATCGCGACCGCTTCCCCCACGAACTGTCCGGCGGCCAGCGCCAGCGCGTCGGCGTCGCCCGCGC
>LNAP01001127.1_pt1 | contig 34323 bp, 27 predicted proteins | sample 602601 | NCBI WGS metagenome assembly LNAP01 (sample SAMN02440304, study PRJNA202911) | soil metagenome | biome: Subtropical and temperate rainforests or woodlands; isolation source: soil samples (1 kg each in a 20% v/v slurry with milli Q water) were... ...
ATCAGCCAATCCGCCGTCACGTTTCCATCAAGCATGCGGACAGGCGCAGTGCGTGCGGAAATCGCCTCCCAACCCGAAACCCCGGTGTCTACCGGCAGGCGCTTGATGGTATGGGTGCTCATTTTTCGGTCTCTTCATCCGACCGATCAGACACATCGATCCAGATGGTTTTGATTTCGGTGTACTGGTCATGGGCAAAAATGGATTTGTCCCGACCGCCGAAGCCCGACTCCTTGTAGCCACCGAAGGGGGTCGATGCGTCGCCCTCACCAAAGCAATTCACGGTGACGATGCCCGCGCGAATTTCCCGCGACAACTTGATTGCCCGCCGCAGGCTGCCGGTGTAAACAGAGGCCGCCAGGCCGTAGACCGTGTCATTGGCCAGCGCAATGGCCTCGGAGATCGTGTTGAAGGTGGTGACCGAAAGAATCGGGCCGAAGATCTCCTCCTGGAACAGCCGATTGTCTCGACCAACACCGTCAATCACCGTCGGCTCTACAAAGGCACCGTCTTTGGTTGCGCCACCGTAAACCACCTCAAGCTTTCCGGCGGCGGCGTGCTCAAGGTAGGACTTCACTTTGGCAAAATGCTCAGGGCTGACCAGCGACCCTACGCGGTTTTCCGGATCCAGTGGGTCACCCATCTTCCATTCGCGAATGTAGGCGCCCATGCGCTCCAGCAGTTCGTCTTTCACGGACGCGTGGACGATCAGGCGCGAGGTTGCGGAGCAGTTTTCTCCCATGTTCCAGAACGCGCCATTGACCACGTGCTGGGCGACGAGATCCAGGTCTTGGGCATCGTCCATCACCACAGCCGGATTTTTTCCGCCGCACTCAAGGACGATGCGTTTCAGGTTCGAATCGGCGGCGTAATGCAGGAAGCGGCGGCCGGTCGCGGTGGAGCCGGTGAAGCTGACCATGTCGACATCGTTATGCAAACCGATCGGCTCACCGACGTCTTTGCCCGTACCGGTGACAATGTTGAGTACACCAGCGGGAACACCGGCTTCAAACGCCAGCTGCGCGACGCGCAACGTGGTCAGCGAGGTTTGTTCAGCAGGCTTGACGATGACCGAACAGCCCGCGGCGAGCGCCGGGCCGATTTTCCAGGCCAGCATCAGCAGCGGGAAGTTCCAGGGCAATACGCAGCCCACCACGCCGATCGGCTCCCGGACCACCATGGTCAGCGCGTCGCTGCCCACCGGGGCGGTGTTGTCATAAACCTTGTCGATCAGTTCTGCGTGCCAGCGGATCGTGTGGATGGTGTCCGGAATGTCGACCAACTGACATTCACTGACGGGTTTGCCGCTATCGAGACTTTCGAGGACGGCCAGTTCGTATTGATGGCTTTCAAGCAGGTTTGCAAACTTCAACAGAACCGCTTTGCGCTCTCGAGGAGAAACAGATCTCCAGCGTCCATCTTCAAAGGCCTCCTTGGCATTGCTCACCGCGAAGTCGACATCATCGGACGAACACGCTGCGACGTCGGTCAAAAAGTCACCGGTCGCCGGATTGTTCGTGGCGAAGGTTTTGCCGGACATTGCGGGCTTGAATGCGCCATTGATGAACGCCCTGGATGGCAACGAAATGTCTTTGGCCAGAGCGGCGTATTCGGCCTTGCTCAGTAGATCACCCATGGCTGGCTCCCGAAGAAACATTGGCTACGTTACGTTTGAGTTCAGTAATGACCGACGCGAAATTCTGCTTTTCGTCCGCTTCAAGGGGCTGCAATGGCAGGCGCACGTTACCGACTTTCAATCCGGCCACTTCGCAGCCGTACTTGATCGACTGCACGAACTTGCCGCCGTCCAGGGCATTCATCAGCGGCATCATTGCCGACATGATCTGACGGCCTTTGTCGAAGTTCTTTTCGATCACGCAGGCTTCATAAAGCGCCACGTGTTCCCTGGGCAGGAAGTTGGAACCTGCACACACCCAACTACGGGCACCCCAGGCAAAAAACTCGAGGGCCTGGTCGTCCCATCCGCAGGACAAGGCGATGTTGGGGAACTGCCGGGCCAGCATATGCACCTGGCCCATGTCGCCGGAACTTTCCTTGATGGCGACGACGTTTTTCGACTGGCTGACACGCGTGAAATATTCTTCATCCATCGAAACGCACATGCGCCCCGGATAGTTGTAAAGCATGATTGGCAGGTCGGCGGCGCGATCAATGGTCAATGCGTGAATCGCGTTCTCTTGGGAGGTCGGCAGCGCATACGGCGGGCTGGTGACGAGAATGGCGTCCGCTTTGATCGATTTGGCATCCTTGGCGTACTGAACCGCGTCTTCGGTACGGATCGCCCCGGTACTGACGATCAGTTGCACCCGAGTGCCGATCACATCTTTGGCGTAGGCCGCTAACTCGGTACGTTCTTCCGACGTCTGCGCATAATATTCGCCGGTCGACCCGCCAATAATAATGCCGTGCACCTTCGCCTCAATCAGCGACTCCAAGACTTCCGAATACACGTTCCAGTCAATCTCCCCATCAGAGTTATAAGGAGTTACTGCTGGCGTATAAATACCTTCAAATTTCAAGATAAATGCTCCGAATGCGAGTTAGGTGGGCCTGGATGCCTTTAGGCGCGATAAAAATCTTCATGTTTTCACGGGACGGATGCCCAGGCTCAAACATGAGATCAATTGCGGCACTTTGCTTAACTGTTGAATCCAGACTGGCATGGGCCAAGAAGGTGGTCAATAGAGTGTATTTCTCGCGCCTACAGTTCCAGATGGTTGCTTCACCCGCCCTTGAAAATATATTTTTCTTTTATTTCAATAGCTTGAAATTTCATCACCGCGGCCGCGACCTCAATCGATAACATTTGTTTATGCATTGATAAGAGTAAATGTTTCTTGTTGATGCATGATTACCGTCGTAGCCTTACAACAGCGATATTCTACCGACTAATTGGATAAGTGAATTTCGCGAGCATTCGCTCCATTAGTTAGAGTCTGTTTGCTCAGGCTTGAATAAGGTGCTGTAGAAATGTTGCTATTGACGCAAACATCGGCATTACGGAATTGTCTGCCGTAATAAGGATTCGATCGAGATGAGTGCACGGATGGCACCACCATCCAAGAAGGCACATTTTTCGTAAAACGCTTCCTGGACGTGGCAAAACGTTCCGGATCGCGGCTAGCAGCAGCACGGTTTGATGGGCTTGCATCCACAGACGGTACTGCGAACTCAGGACCGTTTGGCCTCACCTCGCTGAGCAGGCTGAATGTGTCGCCCCCTTGGTATTTTGGAGTGTGTTGACCGTGAGCACTAAATCGGCAGTTTCAAATCTTGACCACGCGCTGCCAGGTGCCCTTTATAGCGATCCCGACGTTTACAGGCAGGATCTGCAACAGATCTGGCACAAAAGCTGGATCTTCGCCGGGCACACATTTGAGCTGGAGAAATCGGGTCAATACATGTCGCTGCAAATCGGCGATTACCCGGTCGCTATCGTGCGCGGCGCAGACAAGCAGATCCGTGCCTTCCACAACGCCTGTCGCCATCGCGGTTCCAAGGTGTGCCCGGAAGCAAGCGGCAAGGTCGCCAAGCTGGTGTGCCCTTACCACAAATGGACATTCGAACTGGATGGCCGCCTGCTGTTCGCCGGGAACATGGGGGAAGATTTCGACAAGTCTCAGCATGGGTTGAAGTCCGTGCATTGTGAGGTCGTCGAAACGTACATCTACGTGTGCGTAGCAGATGTCGCCCCAGACTTTTCGTCGTTCAGAAAATCCGTCACCCCTTTCGTTGCGCCTCATAACCTGGACGACTGCAAAGTCGCGTTTGAGTCGAACATCATCGAGAAAGGCAACTGGAAACTGGTGTTCGAGAACAACCGTGAGTGCTACCACTGCGATTTTACTCACCCGGAATTGATGCATTCATTCGTGGACAACCCATCCGTGGGCGGCGCCGGCGGCGATGAAGATCTCGAACTCAAGGAGCACTGGGATCGCTGCGAGGCGGCCGGTCTGCCTAGCCGATTGGTCATGGATGATGAAGGTCGTTTCCGAATGACGCGCATTCCCCTGTTTTCCGGGGCCGTCAGCTACACAATGGATGGCAAGCCTGCGGTCGCTGGCCGGTTGGACACCACCGGTGAGGCCAACATCGGTGCGCTGCTTTATTTCAACTACCCATCAACCTGGAACCACTTTCTGGGCGATCACGCGCTGAGCTTCCGCGTTCTGCCCATCGGTCCGGGCGAGACGTTGGTCACTACAAAATGGCTCGTCAAGAAGGACGCGCAGGAAGGTGTCGACTACGACATCGATCGCCTGACCAAGGTTTGGCTTGCCACCAATGACCAGGACCGCACCTTGGTTGAAGGTGCACAGGTGGGTGTCAGCTCTCCAGCTTTCGAGCCAGGTCCGTTGTCGGTGGCCAGCGAAATTGGTGTGTGCCAGTTTGATGACTGGTACTGCAAAACGATGCTTGAGCAGCTCAATGACACGATCCCGTTAAGATCTGTCGGCTAAGTGCAGCACTGCCGGTGGTGAGAACCACGAATGATCACCACCGGTATCTTGATTCACACCTTCAATCCCCTCTCCTCTCCGCCACCCCAGTGGCTGCTCAGCCGCTGGCCGTGTTCCTTTCTTCCAGACAGCTCAGGAAAACTGAGCGAGAATCCAGTCGCGTAGCCGGCAACAGGCATCGTCATTGATCCGGTCTTCACGAAATGTCAGGTAGTGCTGACTTTCATGAAGAACCACTTCCTCTTCGATCGGCCGAATCAGCGTGCCGTTTTCGATCAGGGTTGCCACCAGGTGATTCCATCCGAGGGCTACGCCCTGATGGGTCAACACCATGCTGATGACCAGGTTGTAGTCGTTGGCGTTGAAAACATGAGGGCTGTCGTGGGGGCGTTTCTCGATATCAACATCGTGATAAGCCAGCCAGACGCCCCAGTCAACGTGCTCCGCTACCTGGGATCTGCCATAGGGGCTGAGGTTGAGCAGAACCCCGTCGCGTAATCCTTCCAGGCTGGACAGCTCAGGGTGCTCCTCTTTGTAACGAGGTGTGCACACCGGGTAGATGACGTCGTGAAACAACGGATAACTGCGGTAGCCATCCTGAATTCTGGCCATTTTGGTGATGAAGATGTCCGGAGTTACACCCGGCTCCATCGACAAAAAGTTTTGAGTGGTGACCAGATTGAGGTCGATGTCTGCGTTCCTGGTAAAAAAACCCGGCAACTTCGCTGCGAGCCAGAGGGCCGAAAACGCGGGAGAACAGCAAAGCGTCAACGTACGCTTGCCCGCATTGTTGGTACGAATGCGCTCCGCCGCCTGGGAAATATTGACGAAAGATAGCTGTGCCGCATCAAAAAAGATGGACCCGGCTTCCGTCAACTCGACTGCTCGCCCCACCCTCTTGAAGAGATCCACCCCAAGGTACGCCTCAAGCTCCCGAATCTGACGGCTGATGGCCGCTTGAGTAACGCACAGCGCTTCAGCCGCACGCGTAAAGCTCTGATATTTGGCGGCGGCTACGAATGACTTCACTGCTTTCAGAGACGGCATTTTCAGCAGCGTCTGCTTAACCATAACCTAGAGTATTGAATATCCGGTTCGGGGCCGTTTGGAGGGCCGTGAGCGATGAGTTCGGCGAGAAGGTTCCATCTAGAGCCTACGCTGGAGCGTAGCCGAAACAGAGGGGCTAAGACAGCGCCAGCGGCAGTCGCCTTCGCAACTAGCATCATCGCAGTCGCAAATTGACATATTTAAATGATTGATAACATGACGTTATTGATTGGCTGGAAGAAATGTTGTTAGACGCTGACTCTATAAGGTAATAACTTGGGTCTCAAGGCACTGATTAATTCAGCACCGATAAAACAAGAATAATAAACATCACATAATAAAGAGGATGGTCACAATGACTAACTCGCAACCTTTCTCCCAGCTTGACTGCCCCCATAAGCACCGTTTTCACTGATCAAGATACGTATATCCAAATTCTTGATCTTACGTCGTATTTGCAGCAGGAGGGGTTATGAGTCTTGGTGACGAGATACTCTCGGTAAAAAACATTTACAAAGTCTTTGGTGCTCAGCCAAAGCTCGCGATGGAGATGCTGGCTCGCGGTGCTGATAAAAGTGAAATTTTCAGCAAAACAGGTCAAGTCGTTGGCGTTTTTGATGCCAGTTTCTCCGTAAAACGTGGAGAGATTTTCGTCATCATGGGGCTTTCCGGTTCCGGGAAGTCGACGATGGTCCGGTTGTTCAATCGACTGATCGAGCCCACCTCCGGAACCATCCATCTCAACGGCCAGGAAATCACCGGCCTGTCGGATGCCGATCTCCTCAGCGTTCGTCGCAAAGACATGAGCATGGTGTTTCAATCGTTTGCGCTGATGCCCCACATGAGTGTGATCGACAACGTTGCTTTCGGCCTGGAAATCTCGGGCGTCGAGGAAAGTGAGCGGCATAAACGTGCGCTCGAAGCACTCAAGCAGGTGGGGCTCGATGGCCACGCCTACAGCTATCCGCACCAACTGTCCGGCGGTATGCAACAGCGGGTAGGCCTGGCCCGAGCGCTGGCCAACGACCCCGCCATCCTGCTGATGGACGAAGCCTTCTCCGCACTCGACCCGTTGATTCGCCACGAAATGCAGGGTGAACTGATCCGCCTGCAGGCAGAACAGCATCGCACCATCATCTTCATCTCCCATGACATTGAAGAGGCGATTCGCATCGGCCATCGCATTGCGATCATGGAGGGTGGCCAGGTTGTACAGATCGGTACCCCGCAAGCGCTGCTTTGCAATCCCGCGAACGATTATGTCAGAGCTTTCTTCAAAGGCTTTGATGCCTCGAAGATCCTCAAGGCTGGCGATGTTGCCAAGATCTGCGCAGAGCATCCGTACGCCATGGATCAATCCACGCCAACGCTGCGCGACGATGTACTCCTGCAGGACGTCTTTCACATTGTGGCTGATGCCGTTAATCCAGTGGCTGTGCTGGATCGCCAGGGTGTGTTCAAAGGCACGATCTCCAAGAGCCTGCTGCTTCAAACAATGAGCCGACATTAATAGTCACTATTTGCTGGCTTGCCAGGCTCGGATACTCAGGTGATGACATGAACGAATTCAGTTTTCTAGACCCGTTTCAATCCATCAATGTTCCTTTGGGCCAATGGGTAGAAGTTGCCCTGAATTATCTGGTTCATAATTTTCGCGAAGTATTCCGTTCAATAAGATGGCCAATCGACCAGGTACTTAATGGTATTCAGTTCGGATTGTTGGCTATTCCTCCGTCAATATTCATTATTTTTGCGACGCTCCTGGGCTGGCAGGTAGGAGGGAGAAAGATTGGAATCCTCTGTTTCGTCACCCTGACCCTCTTGGGAGTGATCGGCGTATGGAGTGACGCCATGGTCACCCTCGCCCTGGTGCTCACTTCACTGTTCTTCTGTGCAGCTATCGGCATACCACTGGGTGTCCTGTGTGCCCGGAGTGACCGGCTGGAGATGCTGCTGCGGCCGGTACTCGATGCCATGCAAACACTGCCTGCATTTGTCTACCTGGTGCCCGTGGTGATGCTGTTTGGTATAGGCAACGTACCGGGGGTGCTGGTCACGATCATCTTTTCGGTAGCACCACTGGTCAGGCTTACCAATCTGGGAATTCGGCAGGTACCGGAAGACAAGATTGAGGCGGCCCGGGCTTTCGGATGCACCCCTCGCCAGATGCTGAGGCGGGTCCAGTTGCCTTTGGCTGCACCGACGATCATGGCCGGTCTGAATCAGGCATTAATGCTGTCACTTTCCATGGTGGTGATCGCATCAATGATTTCGGTGGGTGGCTTGGGGATGATGGTTCTTCGCGGGATTGGCCGCCTTGATATGGGCTTGGCAACCGTCGGTGGACTGGGCCTGGTACTGCTGGCGATTTTCCTCGACCGCCTGACCCAGGCAATGGGCGAACGCAGTAACAGGGCAACCAAAGGCGAGCACTGGTACCAGACCGGCCCTGCGGGTGTCGTTTACCGTCTGAAGAGAAAGAACACTATTACAAAGATAGAAGTGAGTCCCAAAGAAAGTTAATTCGCTTAGCGGCATGTTGTGAACCAAAAGAAAAGCCAACTTCTTAACCAGCCAAGGTAAACGATAATGAACTTCACAACCTTCGGAATAAAACAGAAATTCATTCATTCTGTGGCGCTTTTAGTGTTAGCGGTATCACCTGTGTTCGCATCGGCCGCCTCGGCGCAGGAGCCCGGAAAAGGGGTCTCCATCACCCCGATCTTTCCGTCAATCGCCGAGGAGCGGTTCCGCGGAGAAATTGCAATGGCGGGCCTCAAGGAATTGGGTTACGACGTTGAAACGCCAAAGGAAACCGAGTACTCAACCATGATGGTTGCGATTGCCAATGGTGACGCGGATTTCTCCGTGCATCTGTGGGAGGAACTGCACAAATCCTTCTACGAGAAGGCTGGCGGCGATGAGGTGATGGTGAAAACCGGCGCTATCATGCCGGGCGTGTTGCAGGGCTACATGATTGACAAAAAAACGGCCGATGAGCACCACATCACCTCGCTCGCAGATTTGCAGAAACCGGAAATTGCCAAACTGTTCGATGCCAATGGTGACGGTAAAGCCGACCTCACGGGTTGCAACCCGGGTTGGGGCTGTGAGCTCATCATTGCGCACCAGATGAAAGCCTATGACTTGACGAAGACCGTTTCCAATAACCAGGGCTCCTATTTTGCATTGATGGCGGACACCATCGCTCGTTATAAACAAGGTAAGCCGATTCTCTATTACACCTGGGTACCTCAGTGGATCTCCGGTGTTCTGGTCGAAGGTAAAGATGTTGTGTGGTTGACCGTGCCGCGTACGGATCTTCCAGGTGGCAAAAACGATACCAACACGACCTTCGATGGTAAAAACCTTGGGTTCGCGGTAGACAGTGTCAGAGCGGTCATCAATAAAGAGTTCGCCGAGAAAAATCCGGCCGCTGTGAAGTTCCTGTCTGAAATGCAGATCACTACCGACGATGAAAGCGCGCAAAATCTCAAAATGCACAATGGTGAGAAAAGTGCAGCCGACATTACTCGTCACGCCAAAGAATGGATCGCGGCCCATCGCGCGAAATACGACACCTGGCTGGCAGACGCACGCGCTGCGGCGAATACCGCCACCGCCAAAAACTAGTCCCTTCATTTAAATCTGCATAAGAGGTTGCCCTCCCCCGGGCAACTTTTTCATCTGTTTCGGTGTTCATCATTCAGGAATCATGAAATGCAGTTGTATTCATTCGTCCAGAATTTCAGTTACAAGGACGCTCCCCTGCATACACGCGAGTTGGTTAAAACCTGCCTGCTCGACATCATTGGTGTGGCCGCCGGAGCTCGCAACAATCAAACCAGCGTGATGCTCAAAACCTACGCTGACACCCATTACTCCGCCAACAAGCTGTCCAGCCGCCTCTGGTTCGACGGCAGAGCCGTACATCCATTGGGTGCCGCGTATGCGGGCGGTTTCTGCGTTGATAGCCTGGATGCACATGAAGGTCACTTCACCTCCAAGGGGCACGCGGGTGCGACCGTGGTCCCGGCCATCGTTGCATTGGTCGACGCCTGTCGCAGTCAAGGCAAGGACATCAGCGGCGAAGAATTTCTCAGCGCACTGTGCATCGGTTACGAGACCGCGTTACGGGCGGGCCAGGCATTGATGGCCACCGCCCCTGAATATCATGCCTCAGGTGCTTTTTCCGGGATCGGGGTCGTTTGTGCTGGCGCCCGCTTGCTGAAGCTTGATGAAACCACGTTCCGTCATGCGCTCGGTATCGCGGAATACTTCGGCCCGAGGTGCCCGATGATGCGCCTGGTGAGCTTCCCGACGATGTTGCGTGATGCCCACGGCGCCGGGGCGTATGCCGGACTGAACGCACTATTGATGGCACAGGTAGGTGTCACAGGCGCTCCAGCCGCCACCGTTGAACCTTTGGAAATTTCCACTTTCTGGCAGGACATCGGAACCCGCTGGGAGATCGACGAACAATATTTCAAACCGTGGCCGGTCTGTCGCTGGGCGCAACCGGCGCTCACGGCCATGACTGATTTGATGCGAGCACATCCGGTCATCACTGCAGCGTTGATCGAGACCATTGATGTGGAAACTTTCCACGAGTCTGTGTGCCTGCAGGGGCATTTTCCAAAGAATGCGGACGAGGCCCAGTATGCGCTGGCGTTCCCCTTGGCTGCCCTGATCGTTCGCGGGAAGCTGGGGCCTGAAGAGGTCACCGGGGATTCCATTCACGCGCCAGACATCTTGAGTATCAGCGAGAAAATAACCCTCCATGAGGCGCCAGACCTGTCCGCCAGGTTCCCGGAGGAAATTCTGTCCCGCGTCACGGTTACCCTGAAAGACGGCACGCGCCTTACGAGCCCGACCGCAACGGCCAAGGGCGACCCCGGCAACCCTATGTCGAGTGACGAACTCACCGCTAAATACCATCTGCTGGCTGATGACAGCTTGGGGACCACACTCAGCAATGCCATCAAGAACAGTGTTGAAGCATTGCCCGGCAGTGGTGACTGCCAATCATTCTTTGAGTTGTTGTTGTCCGCTCCAAAAACCGCGGCCTAGATTGCACAACGGTTTCATGGCTATTCGTTCAGGTTTCAAAGAGGATTTATGGCCTTCGTATTCGAGAGCGTGCTCAAAGACAAGAACAGGGGCTACTCCTGTACGGCGCAGAAACCAGTAAAGCCGCAGGCGGTGACTCGTGTAGCTTTCGTACTGATGAACAACTTCTCGATGATGTCATTTACCGGTGCTATCGATGCGCTGGTGACTGCCAACCTGATCAGCGATACACCGGCGTTTGAAGTGTTGACTGTCGGCATCAGGGGCCGTCTGGTGATGAGCGATCTGGGAATTGCGATTTCAGCAGACCTGGAGCTATTACAACTATCGGATCGCATCGATGTTCTCATCGTCGCCGGTGGGTTGCGAGTGAAGCTGATCAGCGACCCGTTATTACGGCGCAAGCTGCGTAACGCCGCCTCCCTCGGCGCGACCATGGGCGGTTTGTGGAACGGGGCATTTTTCCTGGCAGAAGCTCAACTCATGGACGGCGTCGAGTGTGCCTTCCATCCCGATGGGCGAGCGATGATGGAGGATGTTTTCCCCAAGGTGCTGGTCTCTCGTCGAACGCACGTCATCGATCGCAACCGCATCACGTGCGCCGGCGCCAGCAGCTCGTTACGCATGATGCTGGAGCTCATCACCGCTAAACAAGGCGTGTCGCTGACCCATGCTGTCGAGGAAATACTCAGTTGTGATCAAACCTCTGAAGTCTCCGGGATATCGACTGTCATAGTTGACTCAGACCCCACCTTGCCCCAAACCCTGAAGCTCGCTTTAGAACTGATGCAAAAGAATATCGAAGAACCGCTATCGATCGACGAGCTGGCTGAGTGTGTGAATATTTCCCGACGACAACTGGAACGTCGCTTCTGCCGTTTCGTGGGCGCCACGCCCACACGCTACTACCTTGAACTGAGATTGACTCGGGCGCGGCAGCTTATTCTGCAGAGCAATCGGCCTATCACCGATATCGCGATTGCGACCGGCTTTTGTAGTTTCGCCAACTTCCATATGCGCTTTCGGGACTTCTTTGGCGTGGCGCCAAGCAGTTATAGAGCGACGTATGAGCGCAGGCGCTAGGTTTTCCGAAAATCGGGCCCGCAAAAAAACCTGAATCCGCACTGTCCAGGCCGAGCAAACGATGGCTAGCATCATCGATAAGGAATACCGAGAATTATGAATGCGCCATCCCCGGTATTGGTCCCCACGGCTAACCACCGCGAGCGGATGTCTACACGCATCGCCTTCCTGATCGCGGGCTTACTCATGTCCGCATGGGCGCCTATGGTCCCATTGGTCAAAGCCCGTGCGGGCCTGGACGATGGTGGCCTGGGGTTGCTGCTGCTTGGCTTGGGTGGTGGATCCATTGTGGCCATGCCCTTCGCGGGCTACCTCACTGCACACTATGGATGCCGCCCGGTCGTAATCTGGGCGACGATTGTCTTGTGCGCCGTTTTTCCGCTGTTGAGCACCGTGGCGTGGCTGCCTGGCCTGGTCATCGCTGTCGTTATTTTCGGGGCCAGCATGGGCATGCTGGATTGCGCCATGAACATACAGTCCGTCATCGTCGAGAAAAACAGCGGGCAGGCACTTCAGTCCGGCTTCCATGGCCTTTACAGCGTTGGAGGCATATTGGGCGCCGGGGCGATGACGGCTCTGCTGACTTTGGGCCTGCATCCGCTGATTGCTGTGCTCTGCATCGTTGCCACCGTTTTGGGAGCGCTCTACAAGGCAGCGCCTGCTTTTCTGACTTATGGCACTGAACGGGGTGGGCCATTGTTCGCGGTGCCCAGGGGTATCGTGCTGTTTTTAGGCGCGCTCTGTTTCATCGTCTTCCTCACTGAAGGTGCAATACTCGACTGGAGCGCAGTTTTCCTTGTCTCGACCCGAGGGTTAGAGCCAAGCATGGCCGGCTTGGGCTATGCCTCCTTCGCGGCGGCCATGACGGTGGGCCGCCTGACAGGGGATGCCATCGTCAGCAAACTGGGCGGCGTGCGCGTCGTTGCGCTTGGCGGACTCTGCGCGGCCGCAGGCATGCTCGTATCGCTTGGTATCGATGGCTGGGCCGCGTCCCTGATTGGCTACGCGCTGGTCGGTGCCGGATGCTCGAACATTGTCCCTGTGCTCTTTACTGCTGTAGGCCGCCAGCAACGCATGCCACAGGCGGTAGCCATCCCCGCTGTCATCTCGATGGGCTACGCTGGGATTCTGGTAGGACCCGTATTTATCGGGGCGGTCGCCCATCTGAGCACTTTGTCATTCGCTCTTGGCTGCGTGAGTGTGCTGCTGGTTTTTGTCAGTGCTACGGCTCGGTTGCTTCGCAATTAGCCGGATTTTTTCAGGCGCCACTTCGGCATAGGCCATTGCGAATCGAGCTCATCCTTCAGAAAGGGTCACGCGACAACTCGATGGATGTATCACTTGGGCAATCCCTGCGACGAAGCACTTTATAGATCTCGGAAACCACCTGCATCGTTGCGTCTTCGATCGATCCTTCGTTACGGCACAACACCCAGCCGTGATCGGCAATTGCTCGCTCGAACGCCTCTGTACAAGCGACATGTTCTTCCAGCTTATGAATCACGGTACTGCCCAGCCCGCGCCCTCGTGCCGCCGCCCTCGCCCACGAAATGTCAGGAGTGGTGACGACCCCGACATGCAGGTCTGGCACTCGCACGTTTCGGTCAATGTTCAACTGTAGAATTTCTGCAAACGGGACTAACCGGCGAAACGCCGCATCTGACGGGTACCACCGATCGATCAGGATGATGCTGTCTGGTGGCTGTTTAGTCAGCACGTGCCGGGAAATCCAGGTACGGCTATCCGCAAAGCGCTCACAAACCCTCAACTCCAGATCCCGAGTGGGATTTCTGACGAGCTTGTTAACGAGGGTCATTGTTTCCCCCCTATAGGGATCGCTTTTTTTCTCGCAAAGTCGGATCACCTTTTTGTTGTCGGCCCTCAGTACTTTCGTCACGGCTTCCAACAGTGTGGTTTTGCCGGCTCCCTTGGGCCCATCCAGAGAAACAAACAGCGGACGATTCATTCTTCACATAACGATTGAGATTCGGTTTTTTTGCCCGGTTCGTTCGCTGGAAGCGCTTGGCGCGACTACGCGAATCGAGTGGAGGGACCTTATGAACGGACTTTGATGAACACTCTAACTTGGTTTCTGGCTAACGGGTCTCAAAACTGCCAATGCTCAAGCTTGATCGGCTCATCGAGCACATTCCTGACCTTCGGCCGCAGAAGGGACACCTTTGCCATGACTCCATGACGCCATCCTCCGTCCAGTTCAGGAATACGATTAACGGTCCGGTACCCAATCTCGGTTGTAACCTATTGATAGATATAGGCTCTCGACTACGCATCCGCGCTACAATTATTTGCTTACAAAATAGCAGCTCGCAAAACATCGAACCTGTAACTACAAGTGATAGGTTGAGCGGCCTGAATTGGCCATGAGATGCACAGCCTTAATCATGCGCATCCACCTACCCACCCTCCCTGCCTTCGGGGCCTATTTAGCCCTTTCCTGCCTGTTTTCGGTCGCATGGTTCACCCATCCTGCTCCTGTGCACTCATCCTTCGCCTTGATGAGTCCCGTAAGAGCGGTGACTGATCAAGTTGCCAAACCCATCTATACCAGTCGTTTTGCCTCATCCGGCCTGGTGGACTTCGTGCATTCCTCGGCGGTAACCGCCTTGCCTGACGGCAGTCTGATGTCGGTCTGGTTCGCGGGTACCCGCGAAGGCGCATCCGACGTTCAGGTGCGCTCTGCCCGCTTCGACGCGGTAACTGGCGAATGGGGGGCGGAACAGGTATTGGCGACGCGGGATTCGACCCAACAGGGCACAGGAAAATACATCCGCAAACTGGGCAACCCGGTCATTGCGCTCGCACCGGACAACCGCCTCTGGCTGTTCTACGTGTCGGTGTCCATGGGGGGCTGGGCCGGTAGTGCGGTCAATGTGATGGTCTCTGACGATTATGGTCGCCAGTGGTCCGCGCCGCGCCAATTGATCACCTCGCCCTTTCTGAATATCAGCACCCTGGTACGTTCCGCCCCGGTGTTTCATGCCGACGGTTCCATCGGCTTGCCGGTCTATCACGAATTTCTGGGCAAGTTTGCCGAGTACCTGTACCTGAGCGCAGACGGTGATGTGATCGATAAATTCCGCATCAGCCATGGCAACAACTCATTGCAACCCACGGTCGTTCCGCTGGATGGACAGCGCGGTATCGCCTTGTTGCGCTATGCCGGAAACACCCATCACCGTGTGCTGGCGGCCCGCACTGAAGACGCCGGGCAATCCTGGAGCGATCCTTATCCGCTCGACCCCTCCAATCCGAACTCCTCGTTGGCCGCCATCGCAACGCCCGAACACGGGTTGCTGGTGGCGCTCAATGATTTGCAGGAGGGCCGCTTCAAACTGAGTCTTTATGGTACCGACGCAAAAATGGACGATTGGCGCTCGCTGCGGGATCTCGACAAATCACCCGATCCGGAGGGCGATACGTTTTCACCCGAGGCATACAAGGAAATCATCGGCAGAGAGTTTCGCGGATCCAGTGGCGCACTTCGCCAACCACTGGAGGCGCAGTTCCTGAACAACCTCGACACCCGGGTCTGTAAGGCGCAAGGCTGCAGTTTCGAATATGAATACCCGTACTTCATCCGAAGTCCCGACGGTATGTATCACCTGGTTTATTCCTGGAACAACACCTTCATCAAGCACGTCACCTTCAACGATGCATGGTTGTCGGAGCGTGCCAAATGATCAACCTGTGGCAAGCCCATATCAGCTTCACCCTGATCATCTTTCTGTTGCTGCCTTCCTTCGGTTTAAAGACGACCGCGAGGATCACGCTGTTGATCGCCTTGCTGGCAGCCAGCTTCATACCGCTGGGTGGCTTGTCGTTGGCTGCGTACTTGCGCAGCCACATTGATGACCTGGCGGTCACGACATTGGTGTTCATGGCGTGGGGGTGTTTGCGGCGACTCGGTTTCCTGCCGCCTGCGCAGCAAAGCACGACCAGCGTATTGATCGTCTTCGCTGCGATGGCGCTGGTGCTCTACCCGGCAACGCTGGGGTTGAGTTATCTGGACCCTTACCGGTTTGGCTTCAGCCCGCGTCCGTTGCTGATCTTCGTCGCACTGCTCACGGCAGGTCTGTTTTACCTGCGCAGCTACCTGGCCGTCGTGATGCTCGCGAGTGCGACCCTGGCCTTCATCGTCGGGGTAAAACCTTCGCATAACTATTGGGATTACCTGGTTGATCCGCTGCTGGGCCTGTATTGCTGCGCGGCACTGCTGATGCAGGCGGTGCGCTGGTCGTATGGCAGGTTGAGCACGCTGCGTGGCTCAGTGAAAGAGTCCGGATCCGTTTGAGATTCAACGACATTTTTAACAGGGGAACAGGGATGGGTTGGCTGCAATCGAGACGTTTGCATTATTGGCTAGGCGCAACAGCCATTGTATTTGTGCTGTTTGCATTGCTACGGGTGGTGTTCTTTTTCGGTTTTTCCGGTTTCGACGCCAAAGCATTGAGCGACGACCATGCAGTCCTGGAAACGCTGGGCATCGGCTTTCGTTTCGATCTGCGCCTGGCCATCCTGGTCATGTTGCCACTGGCGTTGCTGGCCTGGACTCCGCGTTGGAATCTCGTCAGCAGCCGCCTGCTTCGCCAATTGGCACGCGTGTATGTGCCAGTCGCCATGGGCGCCCTGCTGCTGATCTATATCGTCGATTTTGGCCATTACGCCTACCTGGGCGTGAGGATCAACGCCACCGTGCTGCGCTTCATCGAAGATGCGCAAATATCCCGAGACATGGTCTGGCAAACCTACCCGGTCATCTGGATTTCATTGGGGTGGCTGGCAACAGTTGCATTGGTGACGCTGGCCCTGGTGCGCCTGGAACGCGTGACACTGGACCGCCCACGCAAAGCCATTCACCCGCTCTCCGCCACCTGGGGTGGTGCGTTGATGGTCGTGTTGGTGCTGTTGGGCATTTTGGGTCGTGTCGAGAACATGAACCTTGAAAACCCTGTCCCGTTGCGCTGGAGCGACGCGTTCTTCTCTGGCAATAACCAGGTCGCTGCGCTGGGTCTGAACCCGGTGATTTTCCTCTATGACACGGTCAAGGTCGGCCAGTCGCGCTATGACGAAGCGCAGGTGCGTGAACACTACGCCGTGATTGCCAAGTACCTGGGGGTCGACCAGCCCGACCCGCAAACCCTGAATTTCGTCCGCCATCAAGCGCCACAACCCTACAAAGTATCCAGCACACGGCCGCCGAACGTGATGTTTGTGATGCTTGAGTCGCTGGGCACGAGTGCCGTCGGGGCCTATGGCAACCCGATCAATCCGACGCCCAATATCGATCGCCTGGCCACTCAGAGCTGGTTCTTCGAGCACTTCTACGTACCGGTCACCGGGACCGCAAAAACCGTTTGGGCCAGCATCAGTGGGGTTCCAGACGTCACTCGGCAGGAAACCGCGACGCGTAATCCGCTGATCACCAAACAGCACACATTGATCAATGCCTTCACCGGTTACGAGAAGATCTACACCATTGGCGGCAACTCCGGTTGGGCCAACATGAACGCCTTGATCCGGCAAAGTATCGACGGGGTTCGTTTGCTTGAGGAGCGGGACTGGGAATCCCCGGTCGTGGATGTCTGGGGGATTTCTGATCTGGATCTGTTCAAGGAAACCGACAAGATCCTGCAGGCATTGCCCAAGGACAAACCGTTCTTTGCCTATGTGCAGACGGCCGGCAACCATCGCCCCTTTACGATTCCCAAGAGTAATGACGGATTCGAGGTCAAGCACCCTACCCTGGCGGAAGTTCAGGCCGCAGGATCGCGCAGTGTCGAGCAGTACAACGCCGTGCGCTTGCTGGACTTCAACATCGGGCGCTTGATGGAAATCGCCAAGGAAGGTGGCTACTACGACAACACCATTTTCGTGCTGTTTGGCGACCACAACACCCGTATCGCCCAGATCCCTTTCCTGGCACCGGCTTATGAGCAACTGGGTCTGGAAAGTAACGCGGTGCCCATGATCATCCATGCACCGGGCCTGCTCGGCACGCGGACCGTCAAGGAAGCCGTCGGCCTGGTGGACTTGCTGCCAACCGTGGCCGGCATGGCCGGCCTCGAGTTTCGCAACAGCGGCCTGGGGCGTGATATCCAGCAGCCTGCGCCAGAGGGGGAACGCGTGGTGCCACTGGTGCTGCGTGAAGGTACGTTCCCGTTGATTGCGGGCGTCACTCAACACTACATGGTGCAGATGCAGCACGATGGCAGCTCGCCGACGTTGCACGACCTGGCCTCACCGACGCCGCTGGACAACGTGGCCGGGCAAAACCCTGGAGAGTTCGAGCGCCTGGTGCAGCTGACCCGCGGCTTGCATGAAACTTCAAGGTTGATGCTGTACCAGAACGTGCGTAAGTAACCGGGATCGCCAGCCCGATTACGTCGGGGCCGGACTACCGCGCCGGCCCCGATAGCGTGCACGCACGATCGTTTACTCGCGATCCTCGCCCTGCCCTTCCTTCCCGTCCTCCGGATGGACCTTGAGATAGCTGCTGACCGCGACGCCTAAGGTCGGAAAGAACGCAGCTTCACCAAACCGCTCGAAAAGCCCGAAGCGCTTCAGCTTGTCTTTGACGGGGTCCTTCATCTCCGCCACGCAGAGCGTGATGCCAGCTGCGTTCAAGGTTTCATCCAGTTCGGCCAGCATGTCGGCGGAAGTCACATCCACGCTGGTGACCGGCTCCGCTGCTACCACCAGCCAACGAACCGGCGTGGGCGATGTCGCCACGGCGTCCAGCACTCGGTCATGGAACAGTTCTGCGTTGGCAAAAAACAACGGGGCATCCCAGCGAAACAGCACCAGACCGGGAATAAGATTCGCCTGCGGATAACGCGTGATGTCGTGATAGCCCTGGACGCCTTTGGCGCGCCCCAAGACCGCAGAATACGGGCGCCAGGCATCCCATAGAAACTCGATCACCGCTACGACGATGGCCAGGCCAATGCCTTCGATGGCGCCGAATACGGCCACACCTGCCGTACAAACGATCGATAACCAGAACTCCCAGCGCTGGATACGATAAATCCGTCGCAGGTCGGTGATTTCGATCAGGCCGATCGCCGATGCGATGACCACCGCCGCCAGTGCGCTGGTGGGCAGGTTCTTCAGCAAATCCGGGGCAAACACCAGCAATAAAGCAACAGCCAGTGCTCCCACCACGCCGGCAAGTTGTGTTCGGGCGCCCGCAGCCTCGGCCACGGGAGTCCGTGAAGAACTGCTGCTGATCGGAAAGCCCTGGAACAAACCGCTGGCAAGGTTGGCGACGCCGAGTCCTACCATCTCCTGGTTTGGGTCGACATAGGTCTGGGTTCGCGCGGCATAGACACGCGAGAGCACACTGGTGTCGGCGAACGAGACAAGCGCAACGGCGCAACCCCCGATCAGCACAGGAACGATATCGGCACTGCTGATCCAGGGGATGGCAAACCCCGGCAGGCCTTGGGGCAGAGAACCGAGGACCGCCACATCGTAGGATGCAAGATCCAGCACGCCAACGGCAACGGTGGCTCCTGCCACGGCGATCAGAATCCCCGGCACGCGTTTTTTGTCCTTGAGCAACAAGATGACCGCCATGGTGGCCGCGCCGATCATGAAGGTGGTCCAGTTGGTTTTTCCATCCATCACCGAGGTGGCAATGGCCCACAGGTTGCGCAACGGTCCGTCGGTTTCGATCGAAAAGCCGAAAAGCCTGGGTAGTTGGCTGATCAATACCGTCAGTGCAATGCCGTTCATGTAGCCATAGCGGATCGGTTTGGAAAGCAGCTCGGTGACGAAACCCAGCCGCGCTATACCCGCCAGGATGCACACGGTCCCCGAGACGATCGCCATCATGCCGGCAAGGGCGATCGCGCGATGCGGGTCGCCGCCGGACAACGGCAGTACTACCGCGAGAATGACGGCTGCCAATGAGGAATCGGGCCCCAGCACCAGGATTCGGCTCGGGCCAAACAACGCATAAGCGAGCAATGGAACAATGGTCGCGTAAAGGCCATAAATGCCGGGCACCCCCGATGCCACCGCGTAGGCGATACCGACGGGCACCAGCATGGTAGTGAGCACGAGTCCGGCCACAATGTCGTGCTGCAGCCATGCCATCTTATAGCGACCCAACGTCTGCAGCCCCGGCAGCCAACGGCGCCAGGTGGTTTGATCGCCAGTGTGCTTGCGTGTAATCCGACCCGGTTCAGGACCGGGAGGCAGAGCATCCGAATCGCTCATGGGACTTTAGCCCTCAGGGTTAACAAATCGCGTGCGGCAGGTGTGGAACAAGCTCGAGACTTAGGGTGTTCAAACGTCGCAAATTCATAAATGTACGCCGGTCAAACGATGTTCTTCTCCTGAGCCTCAGCGGATGATGTCAATGTGCCCTCATTGCAACTGATGCTGACCTTCTCGATCTCTATCGCTTAGCTGACTCAGGAATTATGGACTATGGAAAGCTGGAAGATCAGGACTCACCTGCTTGTGCTCACCAGCACTTTGCTGCTGGGTCTATTGTGTGTCGGCGGGCTCGGACTCTTGGGAATGCAATCCGCTGTACACAGTCTGGAGACCGTGTATCTCGATCGAGTCGTGCCCCTGCGCGACTTGAAAAAAATCGCTGACCTGTACGCCGTGGACATCGTCGATGCCACCCACAAGGCACGTAATGGAAACTTTACCTACGCTGAATCATTGACCCGGATAGAGCAAGCGCAGAGGGAAATCGATCAGACGTGGCAAGCATACAAATCGACAACACTGATTCCCGCAGAAACCCGTTTAATCGCGCAAATCAATCCGCTAATGGAAGCCACCCACGGGCCATTGCAAAACTTGCAGGGCATGCTGCGCCAGAACGACAACGCCGGGCTTGCACGTTTCGCAACAGAGCAGTTGTATCCACTGATCGATCCCTTGTCAGCCAAGTTTTCCGAGTTGATCGAGGTTCAGCTGGTGGAGGCCAAGAACCAGTTCGAGCTGAACCAGATCGCCTATACCTCCAGTCTCCGGTTCAGCCTGTTGATTCTGGCATTGGCGCTGATCGCGGGCGTGGCCTACACGTTTTTGTTCTCCCGACTGTTGAGTCGCCAGCTCGGTGCCGAACCGGCAGAACTTGCCGTCATCAGTTCGAACATCGCCCAGGGGCAACTGGCCGCTACACAGTTTGATCTCCAACAGCAGTCGACGGGGGTGCTGCACTCCGTCCAGGCGATGCGCCACAGCTTGAGCGACATGATCGGCAAGATCAGCCAGGCCTCCGAGCAGATCGAGAGTGCCACACTGCAACTGTCTGCATCTTCCGAACAAGGATTGAGCAGCGCCGCCCTGCAAAGCGAGACAGCTTCCTCCATGGCGGCCACAGTGGAAGAGCTTTCCGTCAGCATCACGCACATTGCCGACAATGCCCGACAGGCACAGAGCACCGCGCAGAAAGCGGGCGAAATCACCAGCGAAGGCATGGAGGTCATGCAAGCATCCATCCAGGAAATGGATCAGATTGCCGATCTGGTTGCACAAAGCTCATCTGACATCGATCAACTGGCGGTTCAGTCTAACGACATCAGTCTGATTGTCGGGGTGATTCGGGGCATCGCCGAACAGACCAATCTCCTGGCCCTCAATGCCGCCATCGAAGCGGCACGCGCGGGCGAACAAGGTCGCGGCTTCGCCGTGGTCGCCGATGAAGTGCGCAGCCTGGCCGCACGCACAGCCCAATCCACCACGGAAATCGTGGCCTTGGTCAACGCCATACAAAACGGCATGGTCAAAGCCAAAGACAGCATGGCCGCTGGCTGTGAGCGCGTGACCCATGGCCAGAAACTGGTCGAAAGCGCGGGCCTTTCCATGGGCAGGATCAAGGGTGCACTGGACGAATCCCTTGCGGCCGTCAGTTTCATTTCGTTGTCGCTCCAGGAACAACGCGCCGCCAGTGAACAGGTCGCCTGCAACGTCGAAAGAGTGGCGCAAAGTGTGGAAGAGAACGCCACAGCCCAAGGCGGGATCGTTCGAACGACCCAGGAACTCAAGGCAATGTCCGACGGACTGGGCGTTATTTTGCAGCGGTTCAGTTTCTGAAAGACCTGACCCCCGTCAAACCATCAACGGCAGTTTGATAGCTATGACGGGGGCGGTAATGAGCATTTTCCAAGGTCTTGTATTTGCTTGACCCGTGTCGTTAGCTTCCCGGATTACTGACTGACCGGTAAATGCAACTGCCAATCCTTCGGAGTGCCACTTCAATCCTCTGCCGGTCTTCTGAACACCAGCAACTTCCCGGTGGCGCGCTGTACCACCTTGTCGTTCTGGTTCAACGTTTCCATGAACAGCGTCACCACGCCCCGATCCGGTTTGGTGGCGGACGGTTCGATGGCCTGCACGGTGCTGAACAGGCGCAGCACGTCGTCCGGATAAGTCGGCGTCGGCCAACTCAGCTCGATGCCCAGGCCAATGATGCCGTCCGCCAGAGGCACGCTGGCCACCAGCATTTTCATGGTCAGGGCAGCGGTGTTCCAGCCGCTCGCTGCCAGGCCGCCGAACAGGCTCAACCCGCCCTCTTCGGCGCTCAGGTGAAAGGGTTGCGGGTCGTACTCGCGAGCAAAGGCCAGCATCGCTTCCCGGTGGACGCGAACAGGGTCGCTTTCAAATTCCTGACCCAGGCTCAGGTCATCGAGGTAGAGTTTTTCCCAGGAATGCGCGGTCATGATTCATTCCTCCGCAATGCATTACGAATAGTCGATGTCGGCTTCGACATAGCCATGAACGTACTTGGCGGCAGGCAGGCCACCGCTGACCTCCACGTTGTAGTCGTGTCGACGTAGCAGAAAGTCTTTACCGAAGTAGAAATCCTGCACCGCGCAATGCGTGGCGATGTTCTCGGGAAAGGTCACCCGCAAGCGTCGCCTGAGTCAGCCCTTTCATTGCCCAGAGCGAGCCACCGGTCACGAGGGTGGCGCGTACCTGGCTGAAGCTGTTCCAGCGCTCCAGCCCTCCGTGGGCGGTCAGTACCTGATTCAGCAGATCATCACCCTGAGCATTCATTCTTGCGGCCCTGGCCGATCCCGTACCCATTGCCAGAATAATTGATACGCGACCGCCAGCACTACCGGGCCGATGAACAGCCCGAGAATCCCGCCAGTGACCATGCCACCCAGGGCGCCGATCAGAATCACCGGCATCGGCACATCGACACCGCGCCCCAGCAGCAAGGGCTTGAGTACGTTATCCACCAGGCCGGCAACGAAGACATAGATTGCAAAGACAATCGTCGCCGTGCTGGCACCTTCCGTGGCGAACACAAAGGCAATCACGGGGAGCGTAATCAAGGTTGCCGGCAACTGCATGATTCCGAGCAGCAGCACCCCCAGTGCGAGCAACCCGGCACCGGGAACCCCCTTGAACACGAAACCCAGGCCTACCAGCAGCATCTGGATGAAGGCGATGCCGACCACCCCCAGTGCGACCGCACGAATCGTTGCGGTGCAAAGCCCGGCGATCTTCGCCCCTTTTTCCGGGCCGATGATGCGGGAGGCTATCTGGACCGAGCTGCGGTAACCGTTTTCACCATAGGCCATGAAGATCCCGGCGATGATCAAGGCGAAAATGAACATCAGGAAACCCATGCCGACACCGGCGAGTTTGCCCAACAGGGTGAGGCTGATGCCTTTGATTTGCGGAATGTACTTCTCTGTCAGGCTCGGAAGATCGGTGTAAGCCTGTAGCCAAAGGGCCGACAGTGGCTTGCCCACCAATGGCCATTCGGCGACTGAATCGGCGGGCGGCGGAATGTGGAAACCACCGTTCTTGATCACGCTGATGGCGTGCTCGACCGAGTCGGCAATCGAGATGCCCATCAGATAGATCGGCACCATCAGGATAAGGATGGCGACCAGTATGATCAGCGTCGCAATGCGCCCTTCCTTTTGCCCCAGCGGCCCCTTCAGCCGCTCTTGCAGTGGGTAAAGGGTGATCGCCAGGATCAGCGACCACAGCATCAGGTCGCGGAACGGGCTGAAGATCTGGAAGCAGAACAGCACCAGAACGGCGATCAGCCCGGCCCGGATAAACACATCGAGCAGCGTGCGCGTCAGCTTTGTTTCGGATAAGGACGTGGGTTCCATGGCAGCCTCCCTGATCACTGCAACGGTACAGGATCGGTTAGCCCAGCATAGACGTTCGGAGGAAAATGCGAGGGTTCAACGCAGTTTCAATGGATCAACCAATCCGGCGGCAATGGCCATGCCGACCAGGTCCGGCAGGGTATTGGCCTGCATGCGCTTCATCACGCGTGAGCGGTAGAGGTCGACCGTTTTCGCGCTGACCTCCAATTGTTCGGCGATTTCCCGGGTGGTGTAACCCTGCACCAGCGGCAGCAAGACGTCCCGCTCCCGTGGGGTCAGCGTGAGCAAGCGCGCCTGCAATGCTTCATGCCCTTGATTGCCCGAACGGTGGGTCGCGCAATTGCTGAGGGCCTGTTGCACGCTGTCCAGCAGCAATTGTTCGTTGTAGGGCTTTTCTATGAAGTCGTGAGCGCCAGCCTTGAACGCACGCACCACGATCGGGACATCGGCGTGACCGCTGACGAAGATGATCGGCAAATTCAGTTCGCGCAAACGCATTTCTTCCTGCACGTTCAAGCCGCCCATGCCAGGCATGCGCACATCCAGCAGGACACAGGCCGCCAGACTGGCGTCGCAGGCATTGAGGAACTCGACGCCACTGGTGAACGGCAACGCCTTGAGGCCGACCGACTCCAATAACCAGACCGTCGAATCGAGCATGCCTTGATCGTCATCGACCACATACACCACGTGCTCCGCCACACCTGCCATTGCATTATTCCTGTTGTTGTTTTGTTGGGCCGGCAAGCGGCAAGCGACAGCACATCAGCAGCCCGACCGGTTGGCGCCGGGCCTGCAATTCGCCGCCGAAACCTTCAATGATGCTGCGACTCATGGACAAGCCGAGCCCCAGGCCATCGGCCTTGCTGGTATAGAACGGGGTAAAGATCTGCTCCAGTTCCGGCTCGCTCACGCCAGGGCCCTGGTCTTGCACATTGATGTCCACACTGGCAGCACTGCCCTGCCCCGCCGTCATCACGATCAACGAAGGCTGGCCGGGATGTTGTTCGCGGTTGGCATCGATGGCATTGCGCAGCAGATTGAGCAGGACTTGTTCCAGCAACACCCGGTCGGCATAAACCGGCGGCAGATTATCCGGCAGTCGATCCTCGATTGTCACTTGGCAATTGCTCGCCTCCCAGTCGCACAAACGCACGGCTTCGCGGGCGACATCGGTGACATTCAGCGCCTGCATGCGACGCTGGCCTTTGCGCAAAAATGCCCGCAGACGTCGGATCACTTCCGAAGCATGAGTGGCGTGGTGGGTGATGCGCTCCAGGCCTTGTGCCACCCGGGCGGCGGCCTGGGGATTGGAATCCACGGTCTGCAAATAGCGCTGGCTGGCATTGGCGTAATTGACCACGGCGGCCAGCGGCTGGTTGATTTCGTGAGCGATACCCGAAGCCAGTTCACCGAGGGTGACCAGGCGCGCGGTGTGCGCCAGTTCATCCTGATGGCGACGTTGTTGCACTTCGCGCAATTCACGTTCGGTCATGTCCCGAGCGACCAGGGAATAGTAACGCTCGCCACCTGCTGAACGGTGCGCCAACAGCACCAGCGACACTGGCACCGACGCGCCGCCACCCGGTGGTTGCAAACGCGCATCGGTGCTCCAGACGCCGTCGCGTTCGGCGCCGCTCCAGCCGTCACGTTGCAGGCGTGTCAGGTCAGCGCTGGCGAACAGTTCAGCCAGGGTCGGCATCGGCTGTTGCTCGCCAATCCCGAGAATGCGTCGTGCCGCCGGGTTGAGGTAGGTAACTTGCCCTTCGGGGGCGATAAACAGCACCGGGTCAATGTTGGCCTCGACGACTTCGGCCAGGCGCCGTTTGTTCTCTTCGGCCTGCACCCGGGCGGTAATGTCCCGGGACACGCTGACCACCTCGACCACCGTGCCAGTGTAGGTTTCACGAATCGCCCGGCTGGCGGTTTCGAACCACAGGTAATGCCCGTCCCGATGGCGAATGCGGTACGTCATCGTGTGATAACCATCCTGCTCAAGCGCATCGCGGGCGCGCTGCATCAGGCTGGCCAGTTCCTGGCCATGGAACAGGCCCTGGGCCATTTTTCCGCGCAATTCTTCCGGCCAGTAACCGAGCAATGTCCAGGAGGCGGGCGAGGCATCGAGAAAACAGCCGTCCGGTGTGTGCCGGGAAATCAGGTCGGTGGTGTTCTCGATGATCAACCGGTACAGCCGCCGCGCCTGGGCTGCTTCGCGTTCGGCCAGCACTTGCGTGGTGGCGTCGCGACAACGGGCGAGCACGCGGTTGTCCTGGGGATCGGGAATGAACGTCCAGATCAGGATCTGCGCCTCGAACTGTGCTTCGACCCCTTCAATGGCCCGTTGCTGGTCCAGACAGGCACGTACCAGCACCCGATGATTGACCGGCAGAAATCCCAGCACGTCGGTCAGCGGCTTTTCGGCCAGTAGCGCCAGCAACGCCGCGTTGAATTCCTGCGGCCGCCCCTGCGCATCGAGTAACAGGCTCGGCTGTGGATCGTGGCCCAACAACGGCGAGCCGCGCAGCATGCCGTTGACGCTACTGAGCAAGGTCGTCAGCAAATCCTGCACCCAACCCAGCCAATCGAAACTCACACCCTCGCACACTTCCACCAGCAACAGGCCCGCCTGCCCAGGCGTCAACGCCAGATCAAATACCTGACCATGGCTGATCGCGGCGCGGCGCAGTCGGCCGGCCAACCAGCAATCCAGTCGCCGTACTTGCGCGAGATCAAGGCGCCCCGCTTCCAGCAGCCGATCGAACAACAACTGATCGCTGGCCTGCGACGGGTCGCCCTGGCCCGGTGGAAAATGCTGGGCCGCGCCTTCGTGGCTGTAGATCCGCGCCTGGGGTTGCCAGCTCAGGTAAACCGCGCGACGCACCTCGGGGCAATCCTGCAACGCACGGCACAACGCATCGGCCCGGGCGGCCAGAGAAACGCCCTCGCGCTGCAGGCGCAACCAGCTGTGCAATCGAACGGGAGTCAGGGTCATCACGGGTCCGCTTGGTGGGGGAAGCCAAGGATATACCGGCCTTGGCGATATGACTGCAGTCATTTAGATCAGCAAGAATCAAATATAGTATTTGTACTATAAGCTATAGGTTGTACTTCCATATTTGTGGTGGATTGTTATATAAAGCAGGCCGGACATAAAAGGTGACCTCAGCGGCTACGCTGAAGGGCCACCGATAGAGCTAACAATCAGCCACCGAGTACCCGCACATGTCGATCTATGAACAGGGGCTAAGCCCTTCGGCTGTCAATCACATCGCCCTGTCTCCGCTCAGTTTTCTTGAGCGTACGGCCAACGTTTACCCAGACTACCCCGCCGTCATCCACGGCTCCATTCGCCGTACCTGGGCGCAGACCTACACCCGTTGCCGACGCCTGGCCTCGGCGCTGGCCGGTCGCGGCATCGGCAAGAACGACACCGTGGCGGTGATGCTGCCCAACATCCCCGAAATGCTCGAAGTGCATTTTGGCGTACCGATGATCGGCGCCGTGCTCAACCCGCTCAACGTACGCCTGGATGCCGAAGCCATTGCCTTCATGCTCCAGCATGGCGAGGCCAAGGTGCTGATCACCGACCGCGAGTTCCATAATGTGATTCATGCCGCCATCGGCATGCTGGATCACCCGCCGCTGGTCATCGACGTCAACGACCCGGAGTACGGCGAAGGTCAGGCCGTCAGCGATCTGGACTATGAAGCCCTGCTGGCCGAGGGCGATCCGGCATTCGCCTGGCAATGGCCAGTGGACGAGTGGCAAGCCATCTCGTTGAACTACACCTCCGGCACCACCGGCAATCCGAAAGGCGTGGTCTATCACCACCGCGGCGCTTATCTGAATGCCTTGGGCAACCAGATGACCTGGGCCATGGGCAATCACCCGGTGTACCTCTGGACCCTGCCGATGTTCCATTGCAACGGCTGGTGCTACCCGTGGACCATCACTGCGCTGGCCGGTGTGCATGTGTTCCTGCGCCGGGTCGATCCACAGAAAATCCTCACGCTGATCCGTGAACACCAGATCACCCATCTGTGCGGCGCGCCAATCGTGCTCAATGCGCTGGTCAACATGCCGGAATCGGCGAAGGCCGCCATCGATCATCCGGTCAACGCCATGGTCGCCGGTGCTGCACCGCCGGCCAAAGTCATTGGCGCCGTGGAAGAAATGGGCATCAAGGTCACCCACGTCTACGGCCTGACCGAAACCTATGGCCCGGTGACGCTGTGCGCCTGGCATTCCGAATGGGATGAACTGCCGCTGGAAGAACGGGCGCAGATCAAATCCCGCCAGGGTGTGCGCTACCCGACGCTCGAAGGCGTGATGGTCGGCGACTCGAAGACGCTGGAGCCGACCCCGCGCGACGGTCAGACCATCGGCGAAGTGTTCATGCGCGGTAACACCGTGATGAAGGGCTACCTGAAAAACCCGACGGCCACCGCTGAAGCGTTCGAGGGTGGCTGGTTCCATACCGGCGACCTGGCGGTGTGTCATCCCGACGGTTATGTCGAAATCAAGGATCGCCTCAAAGACATCATCATTTCCGGTGGCGAGAACATTTCCACCATCGAACTCGAAGGCGTGCTCTACCGCCATCCAGGTGTGATGGAGGCCGCAGTAGTCGCCCGTCCCGATGAAAAATGGGGCGAAACGCCCTGCGCCTTCATCACCTTGAAGGCTGATCACCAGGACGTTCGCGAAGCCGACATCATCGGTTTCTGCCGCGAACACCTCGCCGGTTTCAAAGTCCCGCGCACGGTGATTTTCACCCTGTTGCCGAAGACCTCCACCGGCAAGATCCAGAAGTACGTGCTGCGCGACAGGGCCAAGGCTCTCTAACCCTCACCCACGTTTCACCTATCAGGCGGCAGGTGCCTTACCTGCCGCTTCGGGCTCGTGCACGCCGGATTCGGCCTGCACGGCCGGCCACCTCACACCGATAACAACAACAATGTGGAGCGCACCATGATCGACATCCATGCAACCGATACCCAACGCTGTGAACGTATTCGGACCAACCCGAAATTCCTTCAATTGGTCAGCAGCCGTTCGCGCCTGGCCTGGTCGTTGAGTGCTGCCGTGCTGGGCACTTATTACCTGTTCATGCTCGTGGTGGCGTTTGCCCCGCAGTGGCTGCACGCACCGCTTGGCGAGCATCGGATGTTGACCCTGGGCATGCCGGTTGGCGCGGCGATCATCATTTTTTCCTGGCTGTTGACAGGCTGGTATGTCTACAGCGCCAACACGCGCTTCGACGCGCTGGGCGCCGCCATTCTTGAGGAGAGCAAGTGATGCGTAAACTCATCCTCGCCGCAGCGTGCCTGTTGCCGGCTTCCGCTGTGCTCGCCGCACCCGCGTTGGGCACCATAGAAAAACAACCGCTGAACCTGCATGCCATCGGCATGTTCTTCCTGTTCGTCCTCGGCACGCTGGCGATCACCTGGTGGGCTGCACGCCAGACCAAATCCACGTCGGACTTCTACACCGCCGGCGGTGGTATCACCGGGTTTCAAAACGGCCTGGCGATTGCCGGTGACTACATGTCCGCCGCCACATTGCTGGGGCTGTCCAGCCTGGTGTTCGCCAAGGGGTACGACGGTTTCATCTACACCATCGGCTTCTTTGTCGGCTGGCCGATCATCACCTTCCTGATGGCCGAACGCTTGCGCAATCTGGGGCGCTACACCTTTGCCGACATCGTTTCCTATCGTCTGGACCAGAACAAAGTACGGATCTTCGCCGCGTTCGGTTCGTTGACGGTGGTGTGTTGCTACCTGATCGTGCAGATGGTCGGTGCCGGCCAGTTGATCAAATTGCTGTTCGGTCTCGACTACCCGGTAGCCGTGATGATCGTCGGCGCGTTGATGCTGGTGTATGTGATTTTCGGCGGGATGATCGCCACCACCTGGGTACAGATCATCAAAGCCGTGCTGCTGCTGGCCGGCGGCACGACCCTCGCGGTCATGGCCATGTCGCAGTTCGGCTTCAGCTACGAAACCCTCGCCACCAAAGCGGTCGAGGCGCATGCCAGCGGCTGGAACATCATGGGCCCCGGTTCAATGCTCGCCGACCCGATCAACACCGCTTCGATGTCCCTCGGACTGGTGTTTGGTATCGCCGGCCTGCCGCACATCCTGATGCGTTTCTTCACTGTGCCCAACGCCAAGGAAGCGCGTAAATCGGTGTTCTACGCCACAGGGTTCATCGGCTTCTTCTTCCTGGTGGTGTGCACCCTGGGCTTCGCCGCGATGGTGATCATCGGTACCGATCCGCAGTACTACGTCAACGGCGAAGTCGGCGGTGCCTTGATCGGCGGCGGCAACATGGTCGCGATGCATCTGGCCAAAGCGGTGGGCGGCAACCTGTTCTTCGGGTTCCTCTCGGCCGTGGCCTTCGCCACCATTCTTGCAGTGGTCTCCGGGTTGGCCCTGGCCGGTGCGTCGGCGATTTCCCACGATCTTTACGCCACCGTGTTCAAGAAAGGCAAAGCCACTCAGAAACAGGAAATGCGCGTGACCCGCATGGCCACCGTGGGCCTGGGCGTCATCGCGATTCTGCTGGGCATTCTGTTCGAGAAGATGAACGTCGCGTTCCTGGTGGGCCTGACCTTTGGCATCGCCGCCTCGACCAACTTCCCGGTACTGATCATGGCCATGTACTGGAAAGGCCTGACCACCAAAGGCGCGATCATCGGCGGTTTCGCCGGCCTGATCTGCGCCCTGGTGCTGGTGATCCTGTCCCCGGCCGTGTGGGTGACCGTGCTCGGTCATGCTCACGCGATTTTCCCTTACGACCACCCGGCGCTGTTCTCCATGCCGTTGGCGTTCCTGGTGATCGTCGTCGTGTCCCGCCTCGACCGCAGCGTGCGGGCCGACAAGGAACGCGATGCCTACGCCGACCAGTTCGTGCGCGCCCAGACCGGTCTTGGTGCTGCCGCCGCTTCCAGTCATTGATCGAAAGGCACGGCGCCCGGTTGCGGCGCCGTGCACAACCGTCCTGTCGAGGTTCACGTTATGCCCGAATTCAAAGCCCCTCTGCGCGACCTGCGCTTCGTCCTGCATGAAGTGTTCGACGCCCCTGCCCTGTGGGCGCGCCTGCCTGCCTTGGCTGACAACATCGATGCCGACATCGCCGACGCAATCCTTGAGGAAGCGGGGAAAGTCACCGCGCACCTGATTGCACCCTTGAACCGCAGCGGCGACGAAGAAGGCGCGCAGTGGCATGAAGGCCAGGTCACGACGCCGATCGGCTTCAAACAGGCTTATGCGACTTACATCGAAGGTGGCTGGGTCGGTTTGTCCGGTAACGCCGAATACGGCGGCATGGGCATGCCGAAGATGCTGGCGGTGCAGTTTGAAGAGATGCTTTACGGCGCCAATTCAAGCTTCGCGTTGTACTCGGCATTGAGCTCCGGTGCCTGCCTGGCACTGGATGCCCACGCCAGCGACAGCTTGAAAGAGCTGTACCTGCCGCCGATGTACGAAGGTCGCTGGGCCGGTTCCATGTGCCTGACCGAAGCCCATGCCGGTACCGACCTGGGGCTCATCCGCACCCGCGCCGAACCTCGGGCCGACGGAAGTTACAGCATCACCGGCAGCAAGATCTTCATCACCGGTGGCGATCAGGACCTGACCGAAAACATCGTCCATCTGGTGCTGGCCAAACTGCCCGACGCACCGGCCGGGCCAAAAGGCATCTCGCTGTTTGTGGTGCCCAAAGTGCTGGTCAATGCCGACGGTTCCCTCGGTGACGCCAACGCCGTGAGTTGCGGTTCGATCGAACACAAGATGGGCATCAAGGCCTCGGCCACTTGCGTGATGAATTTCGACGGTGCCAGCGGCTGGCTGGTGGGCGAAGCCAACAAAGGCCTCGCGGCGATGTTCACCATGATGAACTACGAACGCCTGTCCATCGGCATTCAGGGCATTGGCTGCGCCGAAGCGTCCTACCAGAGCGCCGTGGCCTACGCCCGTGAACGTATCCAGAGCCGCGCCCCGACCGGCGCCATGGCCCCGGACAAAGTCGCCGATCCGATCATCGTTCACCCCGACGTGCGCCGCATGCTGCTCAGCATGAAAGCCATGACCGAAGGTGGCCGCGCGTTCGCCAGTTATGTCGGACAGCAGCTCGATCTGGCGAAATTTTCCGATGACGCGCAAGAACGCGACACCGCGCAAACCCTGGTCGCCCTGCTGACACCGATTGCCAAGGCCTTCTTCACCGACACCGGTCTGGAAAGCTGCATCAACGGCCAGCAAGTGTTCGGCGGCCATGGCTACATCCGCGAATGGGGCCAGGAACAATTGGTCCGCGACGTGCGCATCGCCCAGATCTACGAAGGCACCAACGGCATCCAGGCGCTGGACCTGCTCGGGCGCAAGGTGCTGGCTGACAACGGTGCCGCGCTGCGTCAGTTCACCGGAGAGATCCGCCATTTTGCCCACCAGCCTGACGCGCCCTACTCCGCGCAACTGTTCGATGCCGTGCAGCGCCTGGAAGACCTCAGCGACTGGTTACAGGACCGGGCGGCGACCAACCGCAACGAAGTTGGCGCCGCTTCCGTGGAATATCTGCACTTGTTCGGTTATGTCGCTTACGCCTGGCTGTGGGCGCGCATGGCACAGGTGGCCCAGCGAAAACGCGGCGAAGACGAAGGGTTCTACGGGGCGAAGATCGCCACCGCCGACTTCTACATCCACCGCTTGCTGCCACGCATTTTGAGCCTCGAGCAGTCGATTCGCGCCGGCAGCGCCTCGTTGTTCGGTCTGAGTGCCGAGCAGTTCTAACGATTGAACCGCACGCGGCGCCACGCTCCTCTCTTTTCGGTGTCCGCGTTTTTTATTGATAAGCCCTCGCCCGGTTGGCGAGGGTCGCACAAGCCGTCATTCCATAATAAAAACAAAGGGGCTTCACATGGATCGCAACACCCGCATTCTCGCTACCCGACTGTTGCTGGCCGGTGGCGTCATCAGCCTCTCGGCCCCCGCCGCTGCTGACTTTATCAAGGACAGCAAGGCCAGCCTCGAGCTGCGTAACTTCTACTTCAACCGTGATTACCGTCAGGCCAACGCGGCGCAATCGAAACAGGAGGAATGGGCGCAGGGTTTCCTGCTGCGCTACGAATCCGGCTTTACCGAGGGGATGATCGGGTTTGGTTTCGATACGATCGGCCTGCTGGGCGTCAAACTCGACTCCAGCCCGGATCGCGCCGGTTCCGGTGTGCTCCAGCGTCATCGCGATACGCGCAAAGGCGCTCAGGACGAGTACGGTGAACTGGGCCTGACCGCCAAAGTGCGCGCCTCGAAAAGCACGCTGAAACTCGGCACGCTGCTGCCCAAGCTGCCGACGGTGCTGGCTAACGATTCACGGTTGTTGCCGCAAACCTTCAAGGGCGGTCAGTTGACCTCCCTGGAAATCGAAGGCCTGAGCGTGGATGCCGGTCGACTGACGCAGGTCAACCAGCGCGACTCCTCGGACTACGAGGACATGGGCATCACCCGTACCGGCGCCAAGGGCATCACCAGCCGCCATCTGGATAGCGACAGCTTCGATTTCGCCAGCCTCAACTACAAATGGACCAGTAACCTCGCCACCGGCTACAGCTACGGTCACCTCGACAATTTCTACAGCCAGCACCTGGTCAACCTGACCTATGTGTTGCCGGTCACCACCGGCCAGTCGTTGAAGACCGACCTGCGCTTCGCCCGCTCCACCGATGATGGCGGCAGCAATGTCGATAACAACGCCGTCGGTGCGATGTTCACTTACAGCCTCGGCGGGCATGCGTTCGGCCTGGGTTATCAGGGCATGAGTGGCGACACCGGGTATGCCTACGTCAATGGCACCGATGCGTTCCTGGTGAACTTCGTGCAGATCGGCGACTTCGCCAGCAAGGACGAAAAATCCTGGCAGGCCCGTTACGACTACAACTTTGCCGCCCTCGGAATGCCCGGCCTGACGTTCATGACCCGCTATATCACCGGTGACAATATCGACCTGGGCGGCAACCGCCCGGAAGGCAAGGAATGGGAGCGTGATACCGATATCGGGTATGTCGTGCAAAGCGGGCCGTTGAAGAACGTCGGGGTAAAATGGCGTAATGCGACCGTTCGCTCGACCAATTTTGGCAGCGATCTTGATGAAAACCGTTTGATTGTCAGCTACACGTTGCCGATCTGGTAACCGATTCAGGTTTCACAAAGGGGACTCGCTTTGCGGCGCAGTCCTCTTTTTTTTTCGGATTTTCGCTGTGATTGCGCGCCTCTTCGCGAGCAAGCCCGCACACACATTGGATCTTCAGTGTTCGCAAGTCCCCTGTAGGAGCGGGCTTGCTCGCGAAGACGGCTACAGAAGCACTGAAGATGTTGAACCTGGTATCCCTCCCCCGACACCATCCCGCGGCCGCAGCCATTGTAGGTTAAGATGCCTGAAAACCAGGCTCGCCACGAGACGCCCCGCATGCCAGATAACAGTCGGAACACCCCCCGCCTGATCAAGAAGTATCCCAATCG